>Ga0157374_10000630_pt1 | contig 31041 bp, 24 predicted proteins | sample M25metaG_FD_115308 | JGI IMG/M metagenome (GOLD analysis project Ga0157374, IMG submission 115308) | Miscanthus rhizosphere microbial communities from Kellogg Biological Station, Michigan, USA - M2-5 metaG | ecosystem: Host-associated > Plants > Roots > Rhizosphere > Soil | place: USA: Michigan...
CACCTATCCGGCAACACCCGAGAATAGCAATGTGTTGACCATCCCGCACATGCGCGAACTCTTCGGTTGCGAGATCGGATTATCGGATCATACGATGGGTGTCGGTGTCGCCGTTGCGGCTGTTGCCCATGGCGCTACCGTGATCGAAAAGCATTTCACCTTGCGCCGCGCCGATGGCGGAGTGGATAGCGCGTTCTCGTTGGAGCCCGACGAATTGAAATCGCTCGTCGTGGAAACGGAGCGAGCGTGGCAAAGTTTGGGGCGCGTGATGTACGGGGCGACGAATGCGGAAAAAAAATCTTTGATGTTCCGGCGATCCCTTTACATCGCAAAAGATATGGAAGCGGGCGAAATACTGACACCCGATAATTTGCGAGTGATCCGTCCCGGTTTTGGCTTAGAGCCGAGATATTACGATCAGCTTTTGGGAAAACGTGTCGCGAAAGATATTAAGAAAGGGACGCCGCTGAAATGGGAAATGATTTGACCGAGCGAAATCTTTCCATCACGAGCGACACACCGTATCGAGTGCTGATTATCGGCCTCGGCCGAATCGGAATGGGATATGACTTAGATAAAAGTCACACCCATGTTTTGTCGCACGCGCGTGCTTTTCGAGCGCATGAGAAATTTCAGTTGGCCGGTGGTGTCGATGACGATGGAGAGCGAAGAAAAGTTTTCGAAGCGTCATATAACTGTCCAGCATTTCCCAATATCGAATCGGCGATGCGGATGCTGAAACCAGATATTGTCGCCGTTGCGGTGCCAACCGATAAGCATGCAGCCGTCGTCCAACAGGTGTTAAGTGCGGGAAGTCCGCGCGCGATTCTCTGTGAGAAGCCGTTGGCTTCGTCCCTTCGCGATGGCATCGACATGCTGGAGTCGTGCCGAAAAAAAGAGTGCGCTTTATATGTGAATTACATGCGCTGTTCCGATGTGACAGTGAACGAAATCTTAAAATGCCTTGATACGAAAACCATACAGGCACCACTCAAAGGCATTGTCTGGTACTCGAAAGGACTCTATAACAGCGCTTCGCATTTTGTGAACCTTTCGCAGTATTTGTTGGGCGAGGTGATTGACATTCATGTGTCGGGAAAAGGCGATAAGCGCGTCGATCAAGATCCGGAACCGGATTTCCGTCTGACGTTTACTCGCGGGGAAATTCATTTCGTTGCTGCGGGCGCAGGATCGTTATTTCACAATTCGATGGAATGGATTACGCCGAACGGACGGCTTCGTTATGAGCGCGGCGGCGCGGTGACTTATTGGGAAGTTGCAGCATCCGATAGCGTTTATTCGGGCTATACGGTCATTGGCACCCATGCGGAACAATTGCCGGCTGATTTTCAACGCATCCAATGGTATGTGGCGGATCAATTGGCTGCGAGTCTTGATGGACACCATGCAAGAATTTGCACTGGCGAGAGCGCACTGCGTACCATGGAAGTGATTACACGTATCGAGGAATCCCTATGAGCAATGACAAACGTTTGGCGCTTTTCGGCGGAGCGAAAACAATCCCCGATCGTTTCAAGCGGTATAACCCTATCGGACAAGAAGAAGTGGAAGCGGCAAAGCGTGTCATCGAGACTGGTGTGCTTTCACAATTTCTCGGTCGGTGGGGAGAAGACTTTTACGGTGGTCCGAAGGTGCGCGAGTTCGAACGAGCATGCCAAGAATATTTCGGCGTAAAGCGTGCAGTGACGGTGAATTCATGGACATCCGGTTTGATCGCGGCGGTGGGCGCCATCGGTATTGAACCCGGTGACGAAGTCATCGTAACACCATGGACCATGTGCGCTAGCGCCACGGCGATTCTGCATTGGAATGCGATTCCTGTTTTCGCCGATATCGAGCCGGAAACCTTTTGCTTGGACCCGCAATCCGTCGAAGCGAACATTACGCCCAATACAAAAGCGATTATGGCGGTGGACATTTGCGGACACTCGGCCAATGTGGATGCGTTGAATGCAATCGCTAAGAAGCATGGATTGAAAGTTATTTCAGATACGGCGCAATCGCCTGGTGCTTTATATAACGATCGTTATGCGGGAACGCTTACCGATATCGGTGGTTATAGCTTGAACTACCACAAACACATTCATACCGGCGAAGGCGGCGTTCTCGTAACGAACGACGAGGAACTTGCCGAACGCATGTGTCTTATCCGCAATCACGCCGAGGCGGTTGTCGGCGACAAAGGCGTGACGGATCTTTCCAATATGATCGGCCATAATTTTCGCCTCGGCGAAATTGAGGCGGCCATCGGCATCGAGCAATTGAAAAAATTAAAAAACCTCGTTGCGACCCGGCAGCGCGCAGCCGATCGATTGACTTGCGGTTTACGAGAGTTGAAAGGTTTACGCACACCTATGGTTAAGCCTGGATATACCCATGTTTACTATGTGTACCCGATGGTGCTGGATGTGAAAGCGCTAGGTGTCAGTAAACACCGCATTTTCGAAGCGCTCAAGGCCGAAGGTGTGGAAGGGCTGGGAACCAGCTTCGCGAATTTGCACTTACTTCCGCTGTTTCAACAGAAGATCGCTTATGGCAGTAAAGGCTTTCCGTGGAATTCGTCCATATGTCGGCGCGAGGTGAGTTATGAAAAGGGCATTTGTCCTGTGGCGGAAGAATTGCAGGATACGACTTATCTCGGTTTCCAAATGTGTATGCATGAGATGAGCGATGATGAAATCGATTTGATGGTGGAGGCGTTTCATAAGGTGTGGCGTAATCTGGATGCGCTTGCCGATGGCGCGAATACTTCTCGTGCTGCCGAGCGGGAGACGGTATAGTTCAATGATGGTGTCGAGCATAAATAACGTTCCCACTACGCCCCTAACAAGCTCCTTCCCCTTCAAGGGGATTTTCTGTGCCTATCCCATTGGCTATCGATCGCCTTGCGAACACCCTCACCCCAACCCCTCTCCCGCCTGCGGGCGAGGGGCTTTTCACGAGTGGAAGAAGAATGAGTAATATCGTTCTTAATTCATCGCTATCTAATGCTACACTCGGAGGTGAAATCGTTGATCTGCGTCGATTCGACGAGCACTGTATAACGGCGGATTATTTAAGCTGGTTGAATGACGCGGAAGTAGTGCGATTCAGCAATCAAAGATTTCGTCAGCACACACGCGAGAGTTGCTTAAGCTATCTCGCGAGTTTCCAAGGAACGCCGAATATTTTCTTGGCGATTCATGAGCGAAAAAGCGGGCGAATGATAGGCACGATGACTGCCTATGTGAACGAGCATCACGGCACCGCCGACATGGGATTGCTTATCGGCGATCGGGGTGTGTGGGGCCGAGGTTTGGGCAGCGATGCGTGGAACACGCTGCTGGCATTCTTGCTAAGCGAACGAGGGTTAAGAAAAGTAACTGGCGGTACACTAGCCTGCAATGCGGGCATGATAAGAATCATGGAGCGTTCCGGTATGCAGCGTGAAGCTGTCCGGAAGGCGCAAGAGATCGTCGAGGGTGAACCGCAGGATGCGCTTTATTACGCAAAATTTAAGGATGTTTGAGCGAGGGGCGTCGGTAGCGGTAACCGCACATGATGCCGGCGCAGCGAACCTCATCGTGGGTTGGCTGCGCGATTGCGACGGCGTCGATTTTCGTTTTTGTGTGGACGGTCCCGCACGCAAATCGTTTTCAGAAAATTTTCCAACATATCAAAACATCGCATTAAGCGATGCGCTTGATGGCGCGCAGGTATTATTGAGCGGCACCAGCGGTGATAGCACGCTCGAACATGATGCTAGAGCCATGGCGCGAAAGCTCGGCATACACAGCGTCGGTGTGATCGACCATTGGGTTAACTATCGCGAACGCTTTATTCGAGGTGGCGTATTAGTGCTTCCCGATGAAGTATGGGTAAGCGATGAATACGCGCTTAGGGAAGCGAAAAAATGTTTTCCCGAATTGCCGGTGCGTCAATATGCCAATCGCTATCTCGAGCAAACCGTTGCCGAGGCGATGAAGTGTGATCTGCCGAAACAGGCTGGACATACGCGCATCTTATATGTGCTGGAGCCGATTCGCGCATGGGGCAATGAGAATTACCCCGGTGAGTTTCAATCTTTGGACCATTTCTTGATTCGACTGCCCACCCTTGTCGATGCAAATGACATCGTCGAAATACGGTTGCGGCTTCATCCGTCCGAATCGCCAAGAAAGTACACCGAATGGATCGCTCGAAATCGTGAGCGTTATCGCATCGCACTCGATCTCGATCATTCGCTCGCCGAAGCCATCGGTTGGGCCGATTGGGTTGTGGGTTGTGAAACCAACGCCATGGTCGTCGCCCTTCAGGCCGGCAAGCGAGTTTATTCATCGCTGCCTTCAACAGCACCAGCTTGCCGTTTGCCTTTCCCCGAAATTAATCATTTGGCGAAAATGTCATGAAGTATTGCTTCAATTGTCTACAGCCGAATACGCGTCCTAACTCGCAATTCACGGAAAAGGGACTGTGTCCCGCGTGCAATTATTTTTTCGAAACTACCGATATCGATTGGCAAGAACGTTACGAGACGTTGGCTGATTTGCTGAGCAACTATCGTAGAAGGCCGGGCAGCCATTTCGATTGCATTATTGGTGTTAGCGGCGGAAAAGATAGTACGCGGCAAGCGTTATATGTCAGAGATAACTTGAATCTGCGGCCGCTGTTGGTGTGCCTCAGCTATCCGCCGGAGCAGGTGACAGAGCGCGGCGTGGATAATATTTCCAATTTGATCGAGCTTGGTTTCGATACGGTTATTAGTACCTTGTCACCACAGACATGGCGAAATATCGTTAGAGAAGGATTTTTACGTTTCACCAATTGGGCCAAGGCCACCGAGCAAGCGTTGATCAGCTCGGTGCCGCAGTTGGCGATCCGTTACAAGATCCCGTTGATATTCTGGGGCGAGAATCCCGGCTTGCAATTGGGCGATCTTAAGACCATCGGCAAGAATGGCTACGACGGCAATAATTTGCGTTTCATGAATACGGTGGCGGGTGGTGGATTGGAGTGGTTGTTGGGTGCGGGATTCGAGCGATCCAAACTGAGCCCATTTTTATATCCATCGCCTGAAGAGTTCGATCAAGAGAGTATTCAAATCGTTTATCTCGGATGGTTCTGGAACGATTGGTCGTTGGTTAACAATGCCAAGTATTCGTGCGTGAACGGTCTCGATATTAGGCACGATACGGTGGAGAACACCGGCGATCTTTACGGCGTGACATCGCTCGATGAAGATTGGGTAACGCTCAATCAGATGATCAAGTATTACAAATTCGGATTTGGCCGCGTGACCGATTATGCCAATGAGGAAATTCGGTTGGGAAGAATGACGCGAGAGCGGGGTATCGAATTGGTGGAGCGATACGATGATGCTTGCAGCGATGAATACATCGATAATTTTTGTGCGTATATCGGTGTTACGGTCGAGCAGTTTTGGAAGCAAGTTCATTCATCGGTTAATCGTGAGCTTTTCACTATCGAATCCGATGGAACAATTCGCCGAAAATTTAAGGTGGGTGCGGGACTATGAAGAACGTTATTGCCGGTGCTTCCCTTTCCCCCGGCCTCGCGAGCGTGGAGTGTTCGGCAAGTGCAGGTTATACAACCGTCGGCATCGTCGATTACGGTATGGGCAATCATGCTTCGGTCACGCACAGTCTGCGCGATCTCGGCTACAGAGTCCGCATCAGCAAAGACAAAGCCGCACTCGATGCGGTCGATGTGCTTATTCTTCCCGGCGTCGGCGCGTTTCCCTCGGCAATGGCTGCATTGCATCAGCACGGCCTGGTTACTTACTTACAAGAGCAGAGCCGTCGGCAACGTCCCATCATCGGTATTTGCCTCGGCATGCAATTGCTCGCTAGCGCATCCTATGAGCACGAATACACGGTGGGCTTGGATCTCGTTCCCGGTGAAGTCGTTCCGTTTCCGGCTAAAAGTTGGCACATCGGTTGGAACACATTGGAATGCATTCAAAAGGACCCATTGCTACAACTGAGCGATGGGCAAGCTTTTTATTTTAACCACTCGTTCAAATATGAAGGGCCTGTGGAATATCAGGCGTGCGTCGCCCGCCATCCCGATGCATTTGCCGCAGTCATTCGACGGGGGAGCGTGATAGGCTTGCAGTTTCATCCGGAAAAGAGTCAGATTGCCGGGAAAGCACTACTCAAAAATATGATTGCCGGACTTACTAGCGAGCACGTGAAGAATCCATGCTAAAAAAACGTCTCATTGGAGTTGTCACGGTAAAGAACGGCTGGGCGGTGCAGTCATTCGGTTATCGGCGTTATCTGCCTTTAGGTAAGCCGGAATGTCTCGTCGAAAATCTGGATCGCTGGGGTGCCGATGAAATTTTGGTGCAAGCGATCGATCGCACGAACGGCGATAAGGGGCCGGATTTCGAATTGCTCGATCGCCTCGCTCGTCTGGGACTGGACACACCCTTGATTTACGGCGGCGGCATTCGATCGGTAGATGATGGTGTGCGTGTCATTCAATGCGGAGCCGATCGGCTGACGGTGGATGCGTTGTTGCACGATGATCTTACCGTCGTTCGCGGCTTGGCTAATCGCCTTGGCGCGCAGGCCATTATTGCATCCATGCCGCTTAATATGCGGAAGGACAAAATCGAATGGCTGGAATATCGTCGTAAAGCTAATGACACATTGGACGATGATGTCATGACAATGATTTCCGCCGGCGTCGTATCCGAAGTATTAGTCACCGATTGGGAACATGAAGGACAGCCGAACGGTTTCGACGCACGGCTCGTTCAAGATTTTCCGCTACGGCATGTGCCCTTGATCGCTTTCGGCGGATTGAGCGAACCGGAACAGATGATCGCCTTGCTTAAAGAATCCAATCTTGCTGCCGTAGCGGTCGGCAATTTTCTCAGCTATCGGGAACACGCCATTCAAAAATACAAGGAAGCATTAGCCGGCATGCCGTTGCGCGCTTCTACTTACGAATCCGACTTTTCATTGTTAGCCGATGTCTGATATTTCATTTTGCAAGCGTTGCCTTTATTCAACGGCACATCCTCTCGGGCTAACCTTAGATGACGAAGGCATTTGTTCGGGATGCTGTATTCACGAGGAGAAAGATCGTCTCGATTGGAAGACTCGCTGGGAGAAGCTGAAGCGAATCGTCGAACCCTATCGCGATAAAAGCGGTAAGCAATACGATTGCATCGTACCGGTGTCGGGATCGCAAGATTCCTATTACATTGTTTACTTGGTGAAGGAGCGGCTGGGTTTGAACCCTTTGCTCGTGACCTATAACAAGTACTTCAATACGCCGCTCGGCATTCGCAATCTGGCGAATCTTCGTATTAAGTTCAACTGCGACATTCTGTATCAGAACGTCAATCCGCTATCGGTCAAAAAAATAACTCGTACCACGTTGCGGCGTTTCGGCAGCATCTATTGGCCGATTCTTGCCGGTCATACGGTGTTTCCGGTGCAAACCGCTGTTCGCTATAAAGTGCCCCTCATCATCTGGGGTGCCCATCAGGGCCTTGAGCAAGTGGGTATGTTCTCGCACGAACATGAAGTGGAAATGACTCGGCGCTATCGCAAAGACCATGACTTGATGGGGCTGGAGGCCGATAGCTTGCCGTCGATTTTTGATGTGCTCAAGGAAGAAGACATTTGGCAGTATCGTTATCCCGACGATAGCGACTTGAACGCAGTTGGTGTTCGCGGTATCTATTTAGGCAACTATGTGCGCTGGGACCCAAAAGCGCAGCACGAACAAATGATGCGCGAGTACGACTATAAAACGTCAAACTTTAATCGCACATTCGACTGCTACGACTTTGTGGATTGTTTCAACTACATGGACTTGCATGACTTGCTGAAGTTATACAAGCATGGTTTTTCTAAAGTGACCGATCATGCCTCACGCGAAATTCGATTCGGCCGTATTTCTCGCGAACAAGGTTTGGCCTTAGTCCGTAAGCATGAATTGGTGCCGCTGAGATATGTGAACCAGTTTTGCGATTGGCTCGGCGTGACGCCGAGATCGCTGCAATTCTTAATGGATATTCATCGAAATCCTCGATTCTGGAAACAGATCGAACCGACGAATTGGCAATTCAAAGGATGGAGCACAATGCAGGAAAGCGCCGCCGCCTATCGCGTACCTACGGATTTGTTCGAGGCGAATAGTGCATTGGAGTATGACCGCGAAGCTCACTACATCACCATAGGGAAAGGGTGGCCATGAAGCTCGTCGATGCCGGCACCGGAGCGATTCGTACTATGAATGAGCAAAGACAAGTGCCGCGACGGGAAAGTCGCTATGTATTGTTTTTTTCCCATGCGCCGCAAATGAAATGGCTCGGTATTTTGGCGAGGATCTTTCGCGACAGCTTCAATCTGAAGTCCGCCATTTTAGTTATGAGCGACATCGACGAGGCTTGTGCGAAAGAAGTAAACGCATTCGATAAAGTTGTGAATGTCGGCAAAGCACAAGAAGGCATCGATACGATTACTTCTTTCAAAGAGGCTGCCGCTGTGCTGGCCGTTGCGGAAGATAGAGTAGAAGCAAACTTTATTAACGAGGCAATGGCCATGGATCGCCACGAGTCGAAACGCTCGCGTGGTTATCAAGCGGTGGTCATCGACTTGGCGAACATTGCGGTGAAGATTAATCGTCTGATCGAGAAGGATGGCCCGCCGGCCATGCTGATTTGTGAGCCGAATTTAACTTATTATCGCCTTGCCCATCGATTATTGTCGCCCGTCCCGTCTTTATATATATACGCATTGACGAAAGTGAGTAACCGAGTCTATTTCGATTACTCGCTAGGCTATGATTGGGAACGTGTGAAGTTGGTTTACGATAAATTCGTCGCGGATGGTATTCCCAACGAAGAATATTTACAGGCGGCGGCAATTTATAAGCAACTGATGGCTGATCAGAACTTGGCAGCCGATACGCAACAATTTATCGCGCAAGGCGGCAACAATTATGTGATATTGCGCCGCATCGCCGGCGCGTTCAGTTTCTCGAATGTTCGCAAAATTATAAAGATGCGGCATTGGAGCGATCTACCCGTGTTCGCTGCAAAAAAAATCGCGGACCAGATAAGTTTGTTGATTGGCGGTTATGGTGTTTATTTTTATCGTAAGTTCGGCTTAAAGAAATTATCGGTGAGCGCTATTCCTGCCGGCGAGAAATACTCGACGTATTTCATGCATCAACAGCCGGAGCATTCCACTGAAGGTGTTGCCTTCGAATACAGAAATCAAATCGACACAGCCGTTACCATTGCCGCATCGCTGCCGGTAGGCATGTGGCTCGCCGTAAAAGAGCATCCGTCGATGATAGGGCTGCGGCCTATATCGGATTACAAGAAACTGCTTAAGCAAAAAAACATAAAGTTGCTAGCACCCGATGCGCATTCGCATCATGTCATCAAACATGCTTCTATCGTTTTCACGCTGTCCGGTACGGTGAGCATCGAATCTGTGTTGTATGGGGTTCCGGTTATTACGCTGGGTAGAATTTATTACAACTACTTTAACGGTGTGCATCATTTGGAACGTTGGCGCGATTTGCCGCGATTGGTGCGCCATATTCTCGATGAAAGCGCGGTTAAGAAAAACGATTCGGCAGAGAAGTCGATTATGGCAATCGCCGCTATTTTGGGCGCTTCTTATCCGGGGAAATTCAGTAGCTATTTCAGTTTGGAGGAAATGGCGAGTGCGGAGAACGTGGAGTGTCTGAGAAATGCGCTACGGAATGAAATGCAAGCGATGGGTGTGGCAATAGCGTCGTGATGTTGCCGTGGTACTAGTGGTTAGTCACGTTAATTCTGTAGGGTGCGCTATGCGCACGCGGTTGAATGGTAAATACTCGATACTTGGGCGATTCAATCGCACCATTTACGGCGTGCGCGTGGCGCACCCTACAAATCCTGCATGACTAACCACTGGCGATATATCTCGCTGAGAAAGAATAATTGTCATTCTGAGCGAACCGAAGAATGACAATAGAATGGCCGTATGCCCTTCCTTCAGGGAAAGCGTGTAACGTCAAAGATTAAATCGAAAGGGTTGGGATGAATATTCAGTACTCCTGTCCGCGTTGCGGAGAAGGCTTGAAGCTCTCATCGGAACGCTGCGATTGCAAACGCTGTAGTTATACCAGCCGTATCGATGATGACATCGTGGATCTCATCGTTGATCCCAAATTTTATTACGGCGAAATCAGCCAAGAGAAAATGGGCACGCTGGCAAGAGATTCGAAATCTCTAGGCTGGCGAACCGCATTTCTGAAGTTGTTGTCATCTTTTCCCACATCGACGGCGGAGTATCACCGGCATCACGTAGTATCGGAAACCCGGGGCGCGTGGAAATTTCTACTCAACAAGCCGCGTGAAGGCGGGCTGGTGCTCGACCTCGGTTGCGGATGGGGACCGACGAGCGTTGCGTTGGCGCGAACATTCGGGCATGTGGTTGCGTTGGATGCGACGAGGGAGCGATTAGACTTCTTGAAGCAGAGATGCCATGAAGATGGGTTAAACAATATTACCTATTGCCGTGCCGGCGACGGCGATCATTTGCCTTTTGCAGATGCTACTTTCGATGCGGTTGTTCTTAACGGTGTGCTGGAATGGATTCCCGTGGGCAAGAAGGGAAACCCAAGAGATTGCCAGATCGCTTTTCTGAAAGAAGTCACGAGAATTTTGAAACCGAATGGGCAATTGTATTTGGGAATAGAAAACCGGCTAGGTTTCAAATATTTCTTAGGAAGCCCGGAAGATCATACGGGTGTGCGCTTCTTGTCCCTAGTGCCGCGATTCGTTGCTAACGCTTACTTGCGTATCGCGCGTGGAAAACCATTTCGTACTTACACCTACACCAGAGCCGGTTTGCGAAAACTATTAACGCTCGGCGGATTCCAGAACCATGGGTTTTATATACCCAGCATGGACTATCGGCAGTTCAGTCAAATCGATAAGGCCGAGGGACCGCGTCCGGAGCCGAATGTCATTGTTAATTCATTGAAACGAAAGCTGTGGTATCGGTTGCGTAAATCGTCGATTTATCCAAGCGTATGCCTTGCCCACTCCGTCATCGCTAGCAAGCAGGAAGCGAAAGAGTCCATTTTGGATGGGCTTGTGGGAATGGCGGCAGCTAATATCGGCATCGATAAATCGGCCTACCGGCTTTCTCGATATATCGTTTCAGCGGAAAGCGTTGTTATTGCCGAAGTCGTCGCTAATGACGGCAGCGCCTTCATGCTGAAGACGCCTTTATCCATTGCGGCATTGGATGAGCTGCAAGAAAACCATGACTTGCTGCGATCTTTACACGAAGCCGTTGGTCCTTCCTTACTTGCGAAAATACCTACCAGCATCTGCAAAGTGGTATTCAATGACATCACCGCATTTGTCGAATCCCGGCTTCCCGGTCAATCGACGCAAACATTATTGACCGACGCGGCGGTGATTCCCCGGTTGTTGGACGAAGGGAAAAATTTTCTCTGCGAGCTTCACAAGAAAAGCCACACTAGCCAAATTATCGATGCCTCGTTTTTATCCCGGTTTTTACGGACTCATGTGGCGCACTTGCAAGCGCATTATGCCGACCAAAAATTGGATAACGAATTTCGCGCTATCGCGGATTATTTGATCGAAAAAATCGCACCTTATAATCTGCCGATAGTTCCGCTTCATGGCGATTTCTGGCTTGGCAATATTCTTGTCGATCAGAATAGAAGCCTTTCCGGTGTAATCGATTGGGGACGAGGAATTCTGAACGGCGTTCCTGTGGTCGATTTATGTAATCTGGTCATTGAAGGACAGCTTTATACTTACGGAATACCCGTTCATAAGAATTTCCGCGACTATCTATTCGCCGGCGATTTCACCAAGTTCAATTTCGCTACCGACTACATTGCTCAAATGGGAATCAGAACCGTCGACTTGGACGCGTTCGCAATTCTGTCTTGGATGATGGCTTCCAGCAGAAGATTGCCTTCATGGAAATTACACATGAATTTTAATTTGATCGCGACACAGATCGATGAGGTAATGACCGTCGTCGGTAAACATGTGCAAATCGCATCGAACAGTTCAAGACGCGGTAATGATGTCGGAAACAGAGAACCGGTTCCCATCGCGCTGAAGGCGTAAAACGTGCCGATTAGAAAGTTTTTACTCTGGCTCGTTCTTGCTGCGGCGCTGCTGCCGCTCGCCGCTATTTTGGCAAATAACATAGCCTATATAGGGTCGTACCCCGTCTATTTAGGTGTGATCCTGGTTGTGGGCATGTATGTACGAAAAGTCGATCCGGCAATTTCTATTCCGGTGTTTTTTGTATTCCTGCTTGGGTTCTTTCAGCGATATTTATTTCTCATCGTCTATCCGATCTATAGCGATTTCACTATTTTGCAATCTCGAAGCGAATTCGAGAATTCCGAAATCGCTGCGGCTTTTCTCTTCGTTTTCCTGTGTCTTCTCGCCATGTATTTCGGCATACGGCTGCATCAGTTCTTTAAGAGCAGCCGTTTACCTCCTTTGAAGTCCTACAATGTGCAGACGCTATTAAAGCCATTTATCGTCTATGCATGTTTTTCTTCCGTGCTGACTTTATATCTTTTTGTTTTTGAGAGCGTCGGTATACAAGGTGGTGAAGATAGTTCCTTAGGTTTTTTGACGAGATTATTCGATATAGAAGCAGCCATGTTCGCCCTGATGTTTATTTACGTGGCTTGCCAAGGGCGGCTAAGTGGTGGTCAAAAGAAAGCAACGATCATTCTTCTGATTGTTTATGCTTGTCTTGCAGTCGCAAAGGGCGGCAGAAGCGGTTTGATTTATATTGCGATGGTTCTCTTGTTTGCCGCTGTTGTGGCCAACAAAGCAAATTTCGTTAAAACAAAATATGTGACTATCGGCGCAGTGACCCTATTCATATTAGGACCCATATATTTCAATCTGGGTTTTATTTTAAGAGCGTATTGGTCGCAAGATATTGACATCACATTAGCAGGCGCGGCATTTGCCAGTAGCGACGCGTTTGTCTTTCTACTGAATAATATTAGCAATCGACTCGGCGAGTTAGATCACTTAGTGGCGATCGTCAATCACTTCGAGCTTAATGATTACACCGACGCGGTTAAGTTTTATCCCATTATTGAAAATACCTTGAAAGGTTTTTTGCCTAGCTTCCTGTTCTCTACCGAGTCAATGTCTCTCGATAGAGTGTTTCCTTATGTTTTTCGGAATATACCGCTTACGCTACAGCATGCGGAACATTGGGGTGGCTTTGGGGCAAGCTTCGGATATTTCGGCTATGCGGGCGCTTTAGTGTATTTTTTTCTCTTCGGTTGGATTCTGGATGTGATCGTGCGCCATTTCAGGCGGTATCCGCCGGATTCCGTCATGGCGCTTATTTTTTCTGCGGTCATGTATAACTATTACTCGAATTTATATACGGCCTACTGGGAACTTCTTCTCGCGGCGTTGGGACGGTTTCTCATCATCGTCGGCATTATCGTCGCTTTGCAAAGCGTTATGCGGTCGTTATCTGCAGGCAATAATTCCCAAGTGGTGCAGCGATGAAAGTGCTGGTGGTCGTAGATCGTTTTCCAATGCCTGCTCCGAACGGCTTGTACGTTCCTGTGGAGGCGTTCATCAAGGCGCTGAAAAGCTACCCCGGTGTTTCTGTCGATCTATGTCTTGTGCAAGAGAGTGACGCTGTCCATAAGAGCATTGACAAAGCTCATGGAGCATTCTCTGACATCATTAAACTGAATCGACAACCGCGTGGGATATTGCGTCGATTTTTTGAAGAGGTGCTGTTGATTAGACCGGCGTATATGGCGGTGGTCAAAGATATTCGCCCGTTGTCGAAACAATACGACATTGTTTTTGCGTCGCCCGACGGTTTCGCGAAGGTATCACTAAGGTACAAAAAAGAAATTAATCCCCGCGCGTTGACGGTCTTATGCATCAACGAGCCATGTCACACGATTCAAATCGGACAAGTATTGAATCTAAGGCCCGCATGGTATCGGCATCCCCTAAAAATTTCAGCATTTTGTATTAGAAGTTGGTTGTTGCGTCAACACGAAAAAAGATACCTGCCAATAATGGACGTGGTGACAGTGCAAACCGCGAACGAAACGGCGCGGGTCGAAAAACTCCTGAGTGACAAAAGCGAATGCAAGGCGATGGTCTATACCAATCCCCTTATAGAAAATCTGTTGCTGCATCGGGTTGATGATTCATCCAATACCATTCTGATTCATGCGCCGCGATCCATCGACGAGGTACGCTGGTTTATCGAAGGTGTTTGGAAAAATTTGCGTGAATCGAATGCAAATATTCGATTGCGGCTTTGCATTGGCTCTATTACGCCGGAATGGGGCATTTTCGATAAGCTTCAAGGCATCGACATCATCGGCTACCAAGAGGATATCTTGGATGTTTATCGTGATGTATTTTCTGCTGTTGTGTTGACTCGTCAACGGTTTGGTTTGGTAAATCGCGTGAAAGAGGCGATGTCCGCAGGCGTTGCCGTTGTCGGCTATCCGGAAACGTTATATACGCTTGGCGATGTTCAGCATGGAAAGCATGTCATGATGGTGTCGAATCCTGACGAATATTTGCGGCATCTGAACATGCTTGCGGGCGATAGAAAAGCTGCGAAAACAATTGGCGAGAACGCGAGGAAATATATTCTGGACAACGAGCGTCATGGTCCGCATATGTTGATTCCGAAACTTTTCGAAGCAGCCAAGAACGTTTCCGTTAGGGCGGAAACAGTCAATCGCAGTGTTTCTCTCCATCATCGATTGCTTTCGTTTTCCTATCCATTCGCGCGTGCCGTCCGTGCGTTTATGAAATTTTCGATGCCCGAGAAGGATAACCGGCTTCGGGTTTTGCTCTATCACGATATTGCACCTCACGAGAAAGAACAATTCGCTGCTCAATTGCGCCGATTACAGAAGCGCTGGCGTTTCGTTTCTCCTGCGTTATTCAGCGCCATGGTTCGTGGCGACGAGCCTATAACAGGCCCCAGCCTATTACTGACGTTCGATGATGGATTCGCGTCAAATAGGACTATCGCCGAAGAAGTATTAAAGCCATTGGGCATTCAGGCACTATTTTTTGTGGTGCCCGATTTCGTATCGATCGATAACGAAGCGGATGCTCGCTGCTATATCGCCGAAAAAATTTATCCGGATGCTAACCTCGCGACTTTGCCCCGGCACTGGCGAAACATGACATGGGCGGATCTCGAAGTCCTCTTGAAGCAAGGGCATTCCATTGGTAACCATACGAAATCCCATGCTCGGCTTTCGACATTAACGAGCCCGGTTGATTTGGAAAGGGAGATTATCCAGAGTGCTGATTTAATCGAAAGACATCTAGGCATCACAGTGGAGCACTTCGCTTTCGGCTTCGGCAATTTGGCAAGCTTTAGCCCAGCCGCGTTTCAATGCGCTCAACGCCGTTTTCGTTTCATTCATTCGGGAGTAAGGGGCAATAACGTAGCCAATGTTGACGCTTTCCCAATGCTGTATAGGGATTCGTTATCGGCTGGATTGTCGCCGTTGGCCGTAGAGGCTATTCTCGATGGTGCTGTCGATTGGTGGTACACCAAAGATAGACGCACCGTTAATCAATGGATAACTAAAATAGAACCTATTCCCGTATGAGCACGCTTAAACAGAAATTCGGAGATTTCCGCAACGATGCTTCTTACGGATTCCTCATGTTAATCCACGGCATCAAGAAAGATGCAGCAAATAAAATTTTCTTTCTTTAACGATGAATAAAGAAAATGAATAATATCTACATTAACGGAGAATATCTAAAAACAACCCGTACTTGGCATGCTGAAGATTCTCCATGGAAAGCTGATCAGATCGTACGAATTATTCAGAATAATCATATTCGCCCAATGCGCATCGCTGAAATTGGGTGTGGTGCAGGAAAAATCCTTGATCAATTGTCTAAACGGCCCTATTTGAAGGATGTTCAATTCAGCGGATACGATATATCTTCGCAAGCCATCGATCTTTGTAAGTGGATCGACAATAAAAACGTGACGACTTTTCATGGGGATTTGCTTGCCGAAAACAATGCTGACTATTTTGATATTCTTCTGGTAATCGATGTTTTTGAGCATGTCCCCAATTACATGGAATTCGTGGAGAAATGCAGACATAAAGCAAAATATAAAATTTTCCATATACCGCTAGATATTCATGTTTCTTCAGTTCTAAGAAATAGTGTTATCTGCAATCGATATTCCATAGGTCATTTACACTATTTCTCGGCTGAATCGGCAATTGTTACGCTCCAAGATACGGGACACAAAATAATGGATTACTTTTATACCAACGGCGCTTTGGCACTTTTTAAACAGCATCCCTCGATAAGGGCTGCGATAGCGAATGGCCCGCGTTGGCTGTTTTCTAAATTCAGCGTTCCATTCTCTGCGAGAATATTTGGCGGTTATTCACTTTTAGTGCTTACCGAGTGAGAATCCATAAGTTGAGTCCGGCGTGAGTGCTTTGAAACAACAGGTCCAAAATTTCTGGAACGATGCCTCGTGCGGTGAATATCTTTATCTTGCCGGGCAAAGCAAAGCCCACTATGAAGCGCAATCTGCGGCACGATACGCGTTGGAACCGTACATAATAAATTTTGCGCAATTCTCGCAGTGGGCAGGGAAACGTGTTTTGGAGATAGGCGTCGGTCTCGGCGCCGATCATCAGAAATTCGCAGAGGCGGGCGCCGATTTGCATGGAATCGACTTGACCGAGCGAGCGGTGGCGCACACGAACTTGCGGCTCGCTTTATTCGGCTTGCAATCACATATAGAAAAAGGCGATGCGGAGCAATTGCCGTTTCCGGATAATCATTTCGATCTCGTATATTCATGGGGCGTCATTCATCACTCGCCCGATACACCCAAGGCCGCGCAAGAGATTATTCGTGTGTTGAAGCCGGGTGGAGAATTCAGGGTAATGATCTACCACAAATATTCGATGATAGGTTTTATGTTGTGGCTGCGTTATGGCTTAGGGACGGGCCGTCCATGGCGTTCGTTGCGTGATATTTACTCATCTCACTTGGAAAGTCCGGGTACTAAAGCTTATTCAGTTGATGAAGCTAAGCCATTGTTTTTCGGTGTAGGAGATTTGGCTATCGAGACGGTGTTGACTCATGGTGATTTGCTAGAGGGACAAGCAGGACAGCGTCATCGTGGAATTCTATTGAGCGTAGCAAGAGCGCTTTGGCCCCGATGGCTGATAAGAACTTTATTTCCTCGAAATGGTTTGTTTATGTTGATCTCGGGGAGAAAACCAATCGATGGCGTATCGAAAAAGTCTCAGGCGCCCATTCAAGCAATGTAGTAAGACGCGAGGGGTTAGTCGAAAAAAAGTCTATTTACTCGTTATGTATTGACGTGGCCAATATGAGTTACGAGACCGGGATTTTATACTTCAAATAATATGCTAACCCACGCTCCATTACCCCGCTGGCGCGATGTGATTCGCGCATTAGTTGGTAAACCTGCCGTTCCTACCGCATTGGCGAAGCCGTGGCATCGTGAGGGGGAAGTGGCGGGATGGTTATCGCGTTCCGCGTGGTCTTTGTCGCTCATCGCGCTTTGGCGGCAGCAGGCGGCTTCCCACAACAAGCCGGTGATTTATTGGTTTCCCGATTTTTTCTGCAACGAGTCATTGTTACTGCTTCGGCATAACGGTGTTCGTCTCATTTTTTATCCGGTAACCGAAAGTCTGCAACCGAATTTCCAAGCATGTCGTGAACTGGCGAGCGAGGCACCACCGGACATCTTTGTGCTAGTGCATTACTTCGGCACGCCTAATCCCCCTGCGCCGGCACGAGACTTTTGTGCTCGTCATGGGGCTTGGCTCGTAGAAGATGCAGCGCATGTATTGCGCCCCATAACTGGCGTTGGCGAGTATGGCGATTTTGTTTTGTATAGCCCCCATAAGCTGTTGCCGTTACCGGATGGCGCGGTGTTGGTAGCGCGTTCCGGCGGACCAGGAAAATTAGGCGATGACGGTTTAAAAAAATTGGGCGATGCGGACAAATGGACCGATCAGCTTACGCCGTTAGTGAACGACTTAGGCATAGTCAAGGCAAGATCGGGGTGCGCTATTTGGCTAGTCAAGCGATTGCTGCAGACCATGGGTATCGGCGTGCGCCCAAAGTATCTAGCGTTTACCGAGTCGATAGCGCAGGAACCACAGAATATCGTAAGCGCGAAAATAATCCATCCGCGCATGAGCAAATTGGCGTTGCGCTTGCTGACAAGGACGAGCGCCATGCTCTCCGACGCAGCTCGTTGGAGAGAGCGGCATCAACTGCTTTGGGATCAAATGCTGCTTATGGAGCAGGGCGGTTTATGCGCCGCATCGCGTCCGGAGAAACGGACATGGACGCCTTACTTTGCGGCATTTACAGGCGCGGCGAATGCGGTCGAGCAACATTACGCTATGCTGCAACAGCGCGGTTTACCGGTCAGCACCTGGCCCGATCTTCCGCCGGAAGTCATTGCGCAACGGGACAAACATGCCGTTGCATGGGCTTGTCGGCATTGTTATCTTTTTCTGCCGCTTCATCAAAGCGTGCGTGCCGACGACTTTACTTTCCGCAGAAAAATTCCTGTCGCTACGATTGATATACAGTGGGATGCGTTCACGCGAGAACAATGGCATGGGTGGATGCAAGCGGTAGGTCGCTCCAATCTCTTGCAGTCATGGGCCTATGGCGAGGCTAAGGCCAGTACAGGCGGTTGGCAGGTTCGACGAGGCGTCTTTGTTAGACAAGGCGAACCTATCGCTATTGTGCAAATGCTTGAAAAACGCGTGGGCGGGTTGCTGAAGATTTTGCGCGTTAATCGAGGTCCCCTTTTCATTTGCAATCGGATTACTGAAGGCGATCGACATGCGGTGTTGCTCAAGCTGACTGAATTGGGCTCGGTGTTGCGCGGTACCTTACTATCCATGGCGCCGGAGCTATGTTTGGACGGCAGCGCGTTAAAGCTCGCGGCTCATTATGGGATAAAAATTTTTAGACCCCGCGGCTGGGAATCGATATGGCTGGATTTGCGTTTGTCACCCGAGATTTTACGAAAACAACTGAACGGCAAATGGCGCAATATGCTTGTCATTGCTGAAAAACATGAATTGACCATAGAGGTCGGCACTACTCGAGAATTATTCGACTGGATATTGGCGCGTCATCAGGAGGATAGGCAAGAGAAAAATTTTCAAGGTATTGAAATTTCCACGCTGCAAACGTTCTGGAGTGAGGCTGGCGAAGATTGTCCTCTCATTGTTATGCGCACGCTTCATGAAGGCCAGTCTGTAGCTGGTATTTGTTTGGCTTGCCATGGAACGGCCGCCACCTATTTGCTTGGTTGGAATGGTGAAGAAGGACGTCGATTGAAGGCTAACCAATGGCTGCTTTGGAACGCGGCGCTTTATTTGCAGCAACGCGGCATGCAGTGGTTCGATCTTGGCGGAATCGATATGGACAACTGCCCGGGGATCACCGAATTCAAATTGGGGTTGAGAGGGGAGCCTTACGAACTGGTGGGCGAAGGGTGGGTTTGCTGATCCTGGTGGTCAGTCACGCTAAATGTGTATGTTTCAGTAATTGCATCGGCGAAAATACTTTCGCACGCCATCCTTCTCCGCTTGCAGGAGCATGAGTATCTATATAAATCGAAGAAAGCCCCTCTCCCTCAGGCGAGAGAGGGGCTACATCAAAGCTAGCGTACCCATCAAATTCAACTTGACGATCCACTAATTCAGAAATTTATTTCATTTCTATTGTTTATGTTCTTTATCTAATGTAGTTTGGAGCTGGCATTCCAGTGATTCTATAAAAACAGCACATTAGAACTAGTTTAGCTGCGCATCCGTTCTAGTGAGCGGGGGACTACATAACTACTCTGGGGCAGACTTATGATTTTGATTTTGTCGTGGTCTTGCGCGTTAGCTTTTGTGTTGTCTGCTGGTCTTGTAATCCTTCTTGCTCGATTTGCTCCTAAATGGGGGCTGGTTGATGTGCCTGCGGGAAGAAAAAATCACGAGGGGCAAATACCCCTAGTGGGTGGAATTGCAATATATGGATCGTCCATTGTTGTCGCTCAGGTTTTTGGAATGATGAGCAATATGAGTGGTCTCTTCTGGACCATGGGGCTGCTCGGTATCGTAGGCGTTCTGGACGATCTTTTTAATATGCCTGCCAAGGCCAAGCTTTTAGGCCAAGCGGTTGCCGTATTACTGCTCATGATTTTTGGACAGGTGCTGCTCACCGATCTCGGTTTCTTGATGGATGGGTGGAAGCTGCAATTAAACGCGCTGTCGTTGCCTTTTACTTTCTTGTGTTTTATCGGCGTCATTAACGCCTTTAACTTTGTTGACGGTGCCGATGGTCTGGCTGGCGGCGTTACTTTAATCGGATTGACGTGGTTCGCGGCGCTTGCGGGTACGGCGGGACTGCTTTCCGAGATGGCGCTGCTCATCTTGTTTGCGTCGTCGGTTCTGGGATTCCTGATATTTAATCTGCGTCATCGTTGGCAAACCCGCGTGCGTGTTTTTATGGGCGATGCCGGTAGCATGATGTTAGGGTTTCTGCTTGCATCGTTTGCGATTCAATTAAGCCAAGGGCATCAAGCCGCTTTTCCTCCCATTGTTGCCGTTTGGATTCTCGGCTTGCCGTTGCTCGACACCGTATCGATTATGTTGCGCCGTATCCTTCGCGGTAAGAGTCCATTCGTCGGTGACAGGGGGCACATACATCACATCTTGATAGATATGGGACTTACGGTGTCGCGGGCTGTGTTCATGGTTTTGATTCTTACCGCGACCATCGGCGCCGTTGGCGTGGTGGCCTGGCAAATGGGTGCTTCCGAGCACGTTTTGTTTGTGGGGTTTCTAATATTATTCGTTGTTTATGGGGTGGGGATATCGTACGCTCATGGTGTGCTGCGCCGGTCGAGAATGTCTCCGGCTACCCCATTGGCGGAGGCCAGGATATTTATCGATTGACTTGATTAGGTTCTTACAAGTCGTATGAGGTTTGTTTGTATTAATCGTTGGTTTAATCGTTTTGGAGGTGTCTGATGAAAAAATGGATGGCTTTAGCACTCTGCGTTTTTATGTCCGGACATGTAATGGCTGCAGCTGAGGCTGGTACTGCGGCAGCCGCAGGCGGCGGTTCTGCAGGAGGTGGTGCCGCTGGTGGCGCGGCGGCTGGTAGCGGTGCAGCGGCTGGTGGTGCCGCCGCAGGTGGTGCTGCTGCGGGAGCGGGCGCTGCGGGCATTGGTGCAGCTGGTATCGGAGCGGCCGGTGCGGCGGCCGGTGTTGGTCTTGGTACTGTGGCTGCGATTGGCGCAGGCGTTGCGGCAGCTGCTGCGGCCGCTTCAGGCGGTGGCGGAACGACAACGACTACACACCATTGATGCCGCGGTGTTGCTGCTGATATTTGTGCAAACACCTAATATCGATCTCGGTTTATTTTAAGTTTGTGCGTCATTGGACCATCGGTTGTTCATGCACATTATGTTGAGAGATTGGTATAACAACTCTGTGTCATTCCGAGCAACACGAAGGATCTGCGTTCTATATCTTTAGGGATAAGGAATGGCAGGTCCTTTGTTGCTGCGCATTCACTTCTCGTTAATCAAAAGTGCATCGTTTTTTCTTTCGTCTGCTGATAGGCGTGGTTTTACCCACTTCTTTTTTCTCTACCGTTTGGGCGGAGCAGACCAGCATAGTCCATATGCCCGATGCGCGAATTCAGCCTGATGGCACATTGCGCTTCGGTCTTTCTCATTTTCATCCCTATGACACGCCTTACGCGATGTTATCGGTTCTTCCGTGGCTTGAAGTCAGCGGCGCTTATACTCGGATTGCCGGTACCACAGGCTTTATAGATCATCCGGAATATGGAGTTTATAAGGACAAATCTTTCGATGCTAAAGCCGTACTGTTTAAAGAAACAGAACGTTTACCCAACATTGCTATCGGTGCGCAGGACTTAATCGGCACTCGTATTTTCGGCACCGAATACGTTGCAGCTTCGAAGAAAATCGATGAAATGGATTTTACGCTCGGTTTTGGCAGAGGCCGGATAAACGGCATATTCGGTGGTGTTCGATATACGCCGAAGTCATTTCAACGTTGGGCATTCACCGCTGAATACGATGCCAACAACTACACGCGAGATCGCAGCGCAGACATTACCGGTGTCGATAAGTGGAAGAAAAGTCCTGTCGTCGGTGTTGAATACACACGAGGACCTTTTACCGTTGCGCTTTCGCGCGGGCACGACGAGACCGGTATCAATGCCTATTTCACTATTCCTCTCAATGCGACGGAGTTCGTTCCAAAATTTAAGGAGCCGCTGCCGTACACCGAGGTAGTGCCTAGACCTACACTGGCACAATGGAATGCCGAACCGCAGCATAAACGGCATCTTGTTACAGCGCTTGCCGAGCAAAATTTTCGCAATATCAGTATTCGTTATGTCGATAGAAAGTTATTGGTTTCTTTGACTAACACACGCATTTCATCCACCACGCGCGCAGTTGGGCGCGCAGCGCGAACGATTGTCGCTTTGGCTCCCCTTGAGACACGGGAAATTCAAATTACTTACACCGTGCGCGATGTGCCGATCGTGACGTACGATTTTTTCGATACCGATTTGTTGCAACGTTATTTTTACGGCATGGCGTCACGCAAGATGCTGGCTGATCGGGTGGCAATTCATTACGCGCGCAATGATGGGCTCGGCGCTGATGCCGGTCGAGACGAAACGATTTTCGACATCGATGATTCATCGACTGCGAATTCAAACGGTGTTCATTATGCCTATGAGGGCGACCTCATTAGTTTTCGGACTGAAGATACCGAAGCCAATCGTTTTAATTTGCGGCCTGTCATTTCGGCTTACCTGAATGACCCCACCGGTGCTTTCCATTATGCGATAAGCGCTTTGGCCTCTTATGATCGAAAGCTGGGTGTAGGCACGTTCCTGCAATCGTCGGCTCAATACACGTTGCTTGAGGATGTTAGCAAGGTGACGACATTATCCAACAGTGAATTGCCGCATGTTCGTTCCGACGTTGCGGAATACTTCAGGGATACGAAAGGCCGATTGAACAACTTGATGGTGAACAAGTTTTTCTTGCTCGACGAGCGGCTCTATGGAAGAGCAACGGCTGGCTTATATGAATTCATGTACGGCGGCGCAGGCGGCCAAGTGCTTTACGTGCCGAAGGGCGAGCCATGGGCCTTCGACTTTAGTCTAGATGCTTTACGCCAACGCGACACGAAAGGTTTGTTTGGATTTAGAGATTATTCAACGGTGACCGCTTTGGGCGCGTTGCACTATCGTTTGCCTTACGGCGTGACAGCCACCGTTCGCGCTGGGCGTTTTCTTGCGAAGGATTGGGGTGGCCGATTCGAGTTGAAGCGTCGTTTTGAATCGGGCATCGAAATGGGCGCTTGGTATACGATCACCAATGGTAACGATACGACTAGCCCAGGTACCGTCGAGAGTCCATATCATGACAAAGGCATATTTTTAACGCTTCCCTTCGGACCGCTTTTGCCCTATGACACACAAGCCTCAGCCGGTTTTTCTATTGCGCCATGGACGCGCGATGTGGGGCAAATGGTGGCGTCTCCCGGCGATCTGTACGAGATGGTTGAGCGGCCGCTGTTCCGTAATGTGTATTTCCACGATGGGTTATCGCAGCTCGGCGATGTCCCCGATGATTATCATTTGCCTTCATTAGGCACTTCGGTTTTCGAACGTCCGCTGTGGTCCATTGCTAAAAAGGATGCGGTTTCCACCGCGACGACTTTTGGTTCCGCGAACACATGGAGAAATATTGGTGTAGGGCTTGGCCTTATTTGGGCAAGCAGTCGGTTCGATAAACGAGCCGATGACTTTGCCGCTCGGCACGGCAACAATAGCGTGCTCAATAATGTTGCTCGCATCGGTGATGTATTGCCGATTGCCGGTGCGCTAGGCGCCGGTTTTCTATCGCTGGGAGGCGGAACCGATACGCGATTGAGCACAACAGCATTGGCTGCCGTGGAGGCCGTGGGCGTGAGCACGGCTGCGGATCTTGGATTGAAGTACGCCATAGGTCGCTCGCGTCCCGATGCGGGATTGGGTAATCAAGATTTTCACCCATGGCAAAAAGGAAATTCGGATGCGTCGTTTCCTTCTTTGCAAACCGCAGTGTCGTGGGCGGTGGTGACGCCGTTTGCGAAGGAATACGATGCGCCATGGCTTTATGGCGTTGCCGCGATCACGAATGCCGCTCGTGTCATTAAACGCAAGCACTGGGTATCCGATACGGTGGCCGGCTCCTTATTGGGATACGGGCTTGGTACGTTGTATTGGAAATCCCGCCGCAAGGATTGGTCGGAAGGATTGCAAGTAGACATCGGACCTAACAGTGTGCAAGTTACTTTGCCGATAAAGTGAGCTTGAAAATGTTGTTGGTTAGTCCCGATGAATGTTATGGATAGACAAAGCTTCTGCATGCACGCCCTTCTCCCGCAGGCGGGAGAAGGGCTGGGGATGAGGGAGATGAATAGGCCACAGGAATCTCTTAATCGTCCTCACTCTCAACCCTCCCGCCCGCGAGGAGAGCGTAGCGAGCGGGGGCGAAGCCGAGCTAGTCAAACGCAAGGATACCCAGCCAGTTCAACATGGCTAACCATTATTGAAGAGATTTGAGAAAGATAACGACGTGAAGGTTAAGCATCATCGGCTGCGATCGATACTCAGTGCCGTTATACAACTTGGCCTAAGCGTTGCGATTACGGGATGCATATTAACTACCTCTGCGATTGCTCAAATGAAATGCGTGGTAGTCGATGCTGAATTGCAAGGTTCCTATGAGGGAAGCTGCGATAGCGCCAACTTTGCCGACGGTTACGGCGTTGCTAAAGGAGCGGCGGAATACATGGGACAATTCAAAGCCGGAAAAAAACATGGACGAGGTATCAAGAGTTGGCCCAACGGCGATCGTTATGTCGGTGAGTTCGTCGAAGACAATAAACAAGGCAATGGCACTTACACTTGGGGCGCTCAATCCACGTGGGCCGGTGAACGTTATTCAGGGCAGTATTACGGCGACAAGCGTAATGGCAAGGGTGTTTACGAGTGGCCCAACGGCGACCGTTATGAAGGGCATTGGGTGGCTGATCGAATGACAGGGCCCGCGACGCCCATGCAAGTTTTGCAGTGGCAGCACCAGCAAGCATTGATCCGTGCAATAGGAAAGCCCGGCGTCAAGGTTTGCCGTGAAATGACATTCGGCATCGGCGGCAAGGAACGCATTTCCGGAACGGTTGCAGCGGTTAACGGCACTCGTTTGGAAATTAATATTTTGAGCGGCGGAGGTAATATTCCATCGATCAATGGCGTGAATATTACGCTGGGTGCTATGTTATGGGACGATATATACCAGTGGCTTCCGTGTTATTGATTCGCTATGAATTTTTACCGTATTAACTTCAGTATCCGAAACGCATCTCAGCGAAATCGGAGCATTGATCGCTGTGGCGTTTTATTCAACAACCACTCAAACCAAATGATATGATTGCGCACCGACTGTTTGTGGGCGCACCTGGGCATAGATGACGATACTTCAATTGTTGTTCAGCAGGACCGGCAAGCGTTTATTCATATTATTTCTGATGATGGTATGTCAGATCGCTTCGGCGCAAGAGCAGGCGTCCGACTCGTTGAATACGCTTTTGCATAACGCGCCGGCGTCGAGAAGTTCTGCATCGACACCATTTCCTCAAGGACCGACAGATGTTTATGGTCGCAGCTCTCCGGGAGGCGCGGTAAATCAAATACGCCAGCCCTTATCTCCGTCCAATGGAAATAAGTATTTTCCCCTGGATTCGACGGAAAAAAATAAAGACCAGCCTGCTGCTTCTGCAACGAATGACTTTCAATTATTCATCGAGCAATCCATAGGCAAACGCCTACCGTTGTTCGGTTATGATTTTTTCGAAGGCGTCCCAAGTACTTTCGCTCCCGTCGATAATGTGCCCGTAACCGCCGACTATGTCATTGGTCCTGGCGATGAACTGGTCATCCATATTTGGGGACAAGTGGACGGCGATATCCGTGTCATCGTAGATAGGAATGGCACCATCAACATACCCAAAATCGGTGTGTTCAATGTTGCAGGCATTGCTTACAAAGACCTGCAATCCAATTTAAAAAGTATGTTTAGCCGTACGTACCGAAACTTCGAGTTATCGGTAACTCTTGGAGAGCTTCGTTCGATCCAAGTGTTTGTCGTCGGCCAAGCAAAGCGCCCGGGTAGCTACACGATCGGATCGATGAGTACCTTGGTCAATGCGCTTTTTGCTTCGGGCGGCCCATCGGGCAAAGGCTCGATGCGTCGCATTCAATTGAAACGAGGTGGTACTGTTGTTACCGAGTTCGATCTTTACGATCTCATCTTGAATGGCGATAAATCGAAAGATGTTCGCTTACTGCCGGGGGATGTCATTTTTATCCCGCCCGTCGGGTCCTTGGTGGCTATTCACGGTAGCGTGAATGTGCCGGCTATTTTCGAAATCAAGAATGAATCGGCGTCGATAAGCGATGTGCTTAGTTGGACGGGCGGCTTAACGTCAACGGCATTTAGTCATCGCGTTTTGCTGGAACGGATCGAGGCGCACAAGGCACGCAAAGTAGATGAATTTAACCTTGATGGCGCTAGCGAACGTAAGCATATGCTGCGTGATGGCGATTTGCTGACGTTCACCGCGGTGAGTCCTCGTTTCGAGAACGCGGTGACGTTACGAGGGTTTGTTGCCGAACCGGCTCGTTATCCTTATCGCGAGGGAATGCGCATTAAAGATCTTTTGCCTAACAAAGATGCGGTGGTTTCACGCAGCTTCTGGCGAAGCCGTAATCGAGGCACACCTATCGATGATGTTTCCCGTACCACTTCTGGCAGCGTCGCGAATTCGAATAACGTTTCTAACACGAAGACTGCGAAAACGGTGAATTCCGCGAGGCCCGATAATCAGACATCAGCCTCTGAAAAACCTGGCTTGCAACAGCGTGATATAGAAAAGCTACAAGCGGATATCAAACGAGTCGAAGAAGTTAATTGGGATTACGCTGTCATTGAACGCATTCAAGACGATTTGAGCGTAACGCTCATTCCATTCAATCTTGGTAAAGCGATATTGAACGGTGATCCTTCGCAAAATATTTTATTGAAGCCCGGCGATATCATCACCGTTTTCTCGACTGCCGATATTCAGATTCCGGTCGCAAAGCAGAGCCGATACGTTCGGCTGGAAGGCGAATTGGCGTCGGCCGGTATTTATCGAGTCCAACCCGGCGAGACCTTGCGTCAGTTGGTGGCCCGTGTTAGTGGTACGACATCGGAGTCTTATCTTTTTGCTGCCGAGTTCACGCGCGAATCAACGCGTGTCCTGCAACAACAGCAATTGGATGAGGCGATCAATCGTTTGGAACTCGCATTACAGCGGTCAACCAACAATCGTAACCAAGTAGCCACCACGGCCGAAGAAGCGCAAATTGCTAAACAGACCGTTGAAGGGCAAGAGGCGTTAATTGGCAAGCTACGCAATGTTCGCGCCACCGGAAGAATCGTTCTGAATTTGCCCTTGGATAACGCGATGGTCAAAGATTTACCTGATTTACCTTTGGAAGACGGCGATCGATTTTTCGTGCCCAGCAGGCCTTCTGTCGTGAATGTCTTCGGTGCCGTCTTTGCGCAAAATTCATTTATATATACTCCGGGCAAACGGGTTTCGGATTACCTATCGGATGCGGGCGGGCCCACGCGTGACGCGGATAAATCGCAAACCTATGTCTTGCGCGCCAATGGCAGCGTCAAAAGCAAGGAGAGCGAAGGGTGGTCGAGTCTCGATAGTGTAGTTATGATGCCGGGAGACGCCGTGGTTATTCCTGAACGCGCGGAGAAATTCAGCTTCACCAAGGAGCTGAAAGACTGGTCTCAAATTATTTATCAATTTGCACTGGGCGCAGCAGGGCTCAAAGTGTTGAATGGCCTATGACAATGCAAATCGATTCGGAAGTTGAGATTACGCAGCCTTCCATGGATGGTGATGCCATCGGCAAGCTACTCGGTATGCTGGTCATCCTGACTCGGCATAAGAAGTTTATTATCGGTGTGCCGTTGATTGCTGTTGCGATTGCTATCGGCATCACCATGACCATGCCCAATGTTTATACGGCAACTGTAAGGCTATTATCGCCGCAGCCCAATCAAGCCGGCGCTAGTGCACAAAGCGTTTTGTTAGGCCAGTTGAATGCGATCACCGGGGGCGGCGGGTTCGGCATCAAAAGTCCCAATGAAATTTATATCTCGATGCTGAAGAGCCGCGATGTCGGGGATGAAATCGTTAAGCGGTTCGACTTGCAAAAAGCTTATGACAAACCAACGGCGAGCAGCGCCCGCGGACTATTGCAAGCACGCACTAAAATCCAGTCCGGCAAAGATAATATTATTTCAATCGATGTTAAAGACTTGGACCCTAAGCGAGCTGCCGCGCTTGCCAACGCTTATATAGATGCTCTGGAAAATCTTACTTTCCGTTTAGCTGTCACCGAAGCCTCGCGGCGTCGCTTATTCATGGAGAAGCAATTACAAAAAGCGAAACAGGAATTGGTTGACGCCGAAATGGAATTGAAAAAATTCCAGGAAACCCATGGCCTTATCGAGCCGCAAAATCAGGCTGCGGCCACTATTTCCGCCGCAGCCCAATTGCGTGCTCAGATCACGGTAAAAGAAGTGCAGCTCGCCGCGATGCGTAACTATGCAACGCCTGAGAATCCCGATTTAATTCGCTTACAGCAAGAGCTCGCTGGATTGCGCACGCAGCAGGCTAAGATGGGAACCGATAACGAGATCGTGCCGGGCGATGTCATGGTTCCGCTGGGAAAGGCGCCGACGGATTCTCTCGAATACATTCGTAAGATGCGCGAAGTGAAATATAAAGAAGTTCTTTTCGAATTATTTGCCAAGCTGTTCGAGTCCGCAAAGGTCGATGAATCGAGAAACCCAATACTGATCCAAGTTCTCGAGAAGGCAATCGAGCCGGAGCGAAAATCCGAGCCGAAACGTTTTATGATCGCCTTCGTTACTGGCTTGATCGCACTGTTCTTAACGATTGTATGGATTTTATTACGCGAGTATTTAAGCTCAGCCGCTATGAGCGAATCGGCGGTTGAAAAGTGGCAAACGTTGAAGCGGCAATTAAGGCCTTTTTGAAGGTTGAATATCTCTGCTGTATTTGCGTTCTATATTGCCAGGTTTAATGATGCATTTGCTCGCAAAATTGACGAGGTGATTAACATCGCGGTAGTGTTCGCAGCGTTCGTTAAAAACAAATAATGGTATCGAGTTGCTGTTTCTGGGTTGGTAGCGAATCAACGTGTTTCTTGTTCCAGTGGTTTTTTAAAAATCTAGAAGGAGAGAAAATGAAAACAGCGTTTTTTTCGGTCCCGTTGTTTGCATCTGTTGTTGTTTGCGCACTGACCTCTTGCGCGGTGATTGGACCAGGCGATAAAGCCGATGCGGTACCACCGCGTCTCGTGATCGATAGCAATAAAGTCGCAGCGTGGGATAGACCCAATGCGTTTGGCCCGGTGCCTGCCGAATTGCAAGCGACCGGGAATAACACATGTCAGCAAATCGGCGCGGAAAAAGCGACCGGTTATCACCCAGGAGCGCTTGATGCGGAAGGGAAGCCGGTTGCTGGTGGTGGATATTTTTGCGTTGGTGTGAAGAAATAAGTTCGGCAGCTTTGGCGCCCATTGGATGATATTTTCAATCGGCTCTAGAGCTGCTCAGTCTTCGGTTGTATGGTTAACATCATCAATCGAAACAACGCTCCGTTCTCTTTCACATTTTTCCACTTGAAGCGTGTGAAGGAGAAATCTCGAAGGCAACACAAACTCGTTGTTGATCTACTTCTAACGGCAAAGTCTCATGGTGGAAGTAACTAGGCATCAGCACCAGTAGACCCGGCTCCGGTTTAATCCAGCGTTCAGTCCATCCGTTATCTTTGCCGTAGCCGCGACGTCGAGGCGCTCCGATGCGAAGCCAGCCGGCTCGAGTTTTTGTTTCGGATACTATAGGCGGCACATCGACATAATAGACACCGTTGGCCCAGCTTTCCGGGTGGATGTGAGAGCGGTGATGAGTATCACGTCCGGAAATAACGCTCCATCCCAAAATATCAAATGAGCTCGGTCGATTGGAAAGAAACGGATGGCTTGAATCAGCCGGCAGAGCGGCGCAATAGTCTTCAACAGCTTGTCGGAATTGTGCAAACATTCGTTGCAGTACCGGAGTGCCGTGGCCTTCTCGTAAACCCTGGCGGCGCCAACCTAATCGAATAGCCCGGTCGGTTGGTTCTTCGAAGTAAACCTTATCTTGAATCAGCTCTAGCGATAGTGAGATGAGGTCCGGGGCATCCGCTGCATTAGGATGCTTCACTCGCAATAGACTGTCATGATCGAGCAGGCGGCGGACTTCTTCCGTTAATCCTAATTTAGTCGCCGTTACTGCAAAAAAATCGATTAGAGGCGGTGGAGCAAAACCTGCCGCCATCAAAATCTTAATTTTTGCATAGACGTGCGGGGAAGTATCGAGTTTCGTTTCTGATTGGAATAACGTGGGTAGATATTCAAGAGCTGAATCTAACGATGCCGCTTGATGAGCCAATCGGGCGGCACCTGCCGCATCTCCTCCGTTTAGCAGCCGTCCAGCCCGAGCCAGGAAAAAAGCGGATGCCGAAAGAGCTTCCGGCCCTAAAGCTATCGTATTAGCCCGCGCTGCTGATAACGCTTCTTCGGTAAACAATTGTTGTTTCCTCAATGGTACCCGCTTCCATGTAGTGGCGAGGCATTCCATTCAGGCGATTACAATTGACGATGAAGAGGTTGTTTACCGTAGAAGCCTCAGCATG
>Ga0157374_10000631_pt1 | contig 31034 bp, 18 predicted proteins | sample M25metaG_FD_115308 | JGI IMG/M metagenome (GOLD analysis project Ga0157374, IMG submission 115308) | Miscanthus rhizosphere microbial communities from Kellogg Biological Station, Michigan, USA - M2-5 metaG | ecosystem: Host-associated > Plants > Roots > Rhizosphere > Soil | place: USA: Michigan...
GCTGTTGGGGATATGAAGCCTTACCGGGTGCACATCCGGCTTGCGGCGCACCCGGTTCAGGTTTTTTTAGTAGAGAAATAATGTCCGTTTTGTTTTTCTTGAATAAGCCCAAGAGCTCATCGGTCATGAGCTGCGGTGGAAGTTTAAACTTTAATTTATCGTCAACAACTGCTAGTTCCCCGGCATTGCTTTTGACGAAGTTGATGAGTTCGGTCGCGTTCATACTTCGATTTCGTCGAATAAGTGAAGGTCGGAGGTATTTATCGATGCGGCGCTCTCGACGCGGATCGGTTCGTCGGTGTGGAGTTTTCGGCGATAGGCGGTGGCCAAGCTGGCGATGGAAGGGTTCGAAAAAAAGAAATCGATGCTTGGATTGAATTTCAATGTGGACGATAGTGCGTTGCCGATGCGGACCATGTCGATAGATGTCGCGCCTAAACGCAACAAATTCATATCTGGTGAAATGGCGCCGATATTCAGTGTCGCTTCGACGATGCGCTGTATTTCTCTTTCAATCGGATCGGACAATTCAAAATCAGCCTTTTTCGATATGAATAAATTGATTTCCGGTAGCGACTTCCTATCAATTTTTCCATTCGCCGATAACGGCAAGTCATCGAGGAACGCAAAAATGCGAGGCACCATATAGGCCGGCAAATGGGCGTGCAGATAATCGCTTAACTCGTCATCCGTCGCTTCCATCGATTGATGAAGCATGACGTAGGCGGCAAGTTTTTTCTCCTCGTGTCCTTTACCGATGACGATTGCGACAGCGGCGCGCACGGATGGATGATTTTCTAATGTCGATTCGATTTCACCCAGTTCGATCCGATGCCCCTGAATTTTTACCTGACAGTCTTCACGGCCTAGAAATTCGATATTCCCATCGGGTAGCAATCGCCCCCAATCGCCGGGTTTGTATAACCGCTCACCGGTTTCCGGATGATGAATAAAGCTTGCGGTGGTTTTATCGTTATCGCGCCAATAGCCTTTGGCTAAGCCGATGCCACCGATATAGAGTTCTCCAGGCGTCCACACGGGGCGCGGCCGCAGTGCCGAGTCCAATACATGAAATTGTTGGTTGGAAAGCGCTTTGCCATAGGGAATGCTTTTCCAATCGGGCATGATTTTTTCAATGGGATAGAAAATCGACCAGATGGATGCTTCCGTTGCGCCGCCGAGACTGATGAGTTGCGCGTTTGGTAATTGCGTTTTTAGTCGCGATGCTAACGCGAGCGGTATCCAATCACCCGACAACATGATGAGCCGTAAAGTATTGGGTAATTCTTTTTCGTGTGTTTCGGCATGCTCGACTAACATACCCGCAAGGGCCGGCACAGAGTTCCATACGGAGACACTGTTTTGTCTTATGGATTCAAGCCAGTGGGAAGGATCCTTTGCTCCGTGCTGCGATGGCACAACGATGGTCGCACCGGCGGCAAGCGTGCCGAATATGTCGAATACGGAAAGATCGAAATTGAGTGCGGAAAGAGCAATGACTCGATCCGCCGATGACAGATTAAAACGGCGATTAATATCGAGGATCGTATTTACCGCGCCTCGATGATCGATCATGACGCCTTTGGGCATGCCGGTGGAGCCCGATGTATAGATCACATAAGCGAGGTCATCGACAGATACATCGGTTAATTGCAGCGTTGGTGTTTCCTCTTGAGGTATCTCATCATCGATAATGATTCGGCGTATATCGCATGGCCAATTTATTTTTTGGTCGAGATGGGGCTGGGTGAGCACTAATGTTGCATCGGTTTGTTCGAAGATGTGCCGAATCCGTTCAGCGGGGAGCGATGGATCGATAGGTAAATACGCAGCTCCCGAATACAAAACACCAAGTACGGCAACGACTTGCTCCCAGCCTTTTTCCATGACAACGGCAATCAATCTGTTCGGCATCGCGCCGGATAGTTGCAGTTGATGGGCTAGGTGATAAGCACGCGTTTTTAGTTCGCCATAGCTGAGGTTGCGAGCGGGCGAAATAACGGCGAGATGTTCCGGATTCGAACGAGCTCGCTCGTCGAATGGTTCGTGCAGAAGAGCATTCGATAAAGGTGTACTTGTATCGCTTGCTAAGCGTGACGGGGCGGTGTCTACCGCTTTTATAAGCGTCGAAGACAATTGTGTCCATAACGTTTCATTTGTCGTGATTCGATCTAAGAAATCAACATAGATGCGAAACATTTCATCCAGCATGCCTGCCGGAAAGATTTCTTCGACAGCATCCCAGATCAGCAGTAATTCGCCTTGATGTTCGAAGATTTGGTGATCGAGCCATACTTGCGGCGTTTGGGTGATGCCGAAAACGATATCCTGTTCGAACATGTTTTCACGGTCTACATCATCTGCGGATGGTCCATGCCCCAACGTGCTGGTGAAGACCACCGGCATGCCGGTTTGCAAGTTGCCATGTAATTGATGAAGCTCGCGCAATAATTGCATGCCGCTGAATGCGTCATGCTCCATATCTCGCCACAACTGCGCTTGAAGCCGTCGAACGCGTTGCATGAAGGGCATGGCAACCGCGGTATCGACTTCTAGAAAAACGAGCGATGTAAAATCGCCGACGATACGATTGACGTCTTGGTGCAGCGGTAAACGATTAAAGGACGTTAAATTGATAGTGAAGCGAGGATATTTGCTCCAGATTGCCAGCACTTCGGAAAACGCGGTTAGCAATACGGCGGAAGGCGTTACCGCCATGTCCGCGGACAACGCTTTTAATCGTTTCCACTGTGTCGGGGTGAGCGACTGGCTTCGGCGGACGAATGCAGGGTGCGATAAGGATTGCGGATTTTTGGCTAATGGTAATTCCGGAGCGGGCGCAAGATTTGGCAGACGTTCTCGCCAGTAGCGCGCAGCGCATTCGTATTTCGGCGAACATTTCATCGACTGTTCCGCCAACACATAATCTCTGAATGATATATCCAGCGGAACGAGGGGGGCATGCTCGTTTTGGTAAAGCTCATTCAGCTCGTCGAATATTATTCGGCCGCTCCATGCGTCGAGAATCATGAGATCGACGCTGATATGCAAATGCGTATGCACATCATCGACACGAGTGGCTCGGAATTCGAATAGGGGCCATTCGTTGGCAGTACGCACTTGGTGCGAAAGTGATTCGCGGATTTTATTCAGCTCAATATCGACGGCGGCCTTTGGTTGCTGGCTGTAATCGAGTAACGCGGCTTGATAGGGTGGAACTTTTTCAAGGATTTGTTGTGTGCCATCGGGGTTAATGATGGCGCGCAGCATGTCGTGGCGTTCTATCAATATGCGCAATGCACGATTAAAACGCGAGATATCGAAATCTCGAATGCGAATTTCTTGATAGGCATGAGCCGCATTGCCGCCTAAGGTTAACGGCGATGCGCGACCTACCCAATAAGCCTGTTGTATATCGTTCAATGGAAATGGTCGATAACGATTAGCAACGTCTGATTTAATGACGTGCTGTTGCGCAGGTGCCTGAGTATGCTCGCGGGCGTTCTTATCAATGCATTGAGCTAAGTCCCTGAGTACGGGGTTTTCGAATAGACGGCTTAACGTAAGCTCGATAGCGAATGTTTTTCGCACCTGGTGTAGCATCTCGACCGCCGCGAGCGAGTGCCCTCCAAGATGAAAGAAATTATCCTCTGCGGATACCAGCGATATATTTAATACCTCTTGCCAAATATCGGCTAACTTGCGTTCGGTGTCTGTTTCGACTGTGGTTTGATGACTGTTGGAATCGACATTATTTCTCCATTCCCACTGCGCGGGAAAAACGTTGGAGAGAAAGCGTTCTTTGCATCGATTTCGTTGAATTTTTCCGCTGGATGTCCGTGGTATTTCGCCGGCTTTCACCAATAGAATGGCGGAAACGTCGAAGATGCCATGCTGCTCAGCGATGTCCGTGCGAACTCGCGCGGCTAGTCCATCGAACATCGGTTGTTGCCGATGTTCGACTTCTTGTACGACAACCAAGCTGGAAACGCCTTGTTGTTCCACAGAAAAGGCTGCGCATCCATTGGCCCGGAATGCAGGATCGCATCGCTCGATCGTCATCTCCACATCTTGCGGATAGACATTGCTGCCGTTGAAAATCATCATTTCTTTGATGCGCCCAACGACATATAACGTATTGTCGTAGATGAATCCTAGGTCGCCGGTACGTAAGAAATTTCCGCTTTGTTCGGGTATATGTCCGGAGAATGCCGGTTCGCTTTCGTTGGAACGTTCCCAATAGCCTTGGGCTATCGACGGGCCGCGAACCCATATTTCTCCTACATGGCCGTCGGGCTGTAATGTTTCGCAAGACGAAGACGCAATAACGAATTGATGATTCGTGAATTGTTGTGAACCTACCGCAACGACTTCCATCGCATCCATATCATCGATTGTTGTTTCGACTCTATCAAGAGCAAGTGCGGCCCGGCTAATGCGGAGCGATTGAGGCAAACCGCTCGATTGTTTCCGTGTATTTGCCGACACGATAAGTGTGGCTTCGGCCAAGCCGTATACAGGCATTAGTGCTTCGGTGTGAAAACCACACGCGGCAAAGGCTTCAGCAAAGCGCCGCAGTGTTTCTGCGCGTACCGACTCTGCGCCATTCAATGCGAACTCTAGTGAACTTAAATCGAGCGATGCTTTTTGAGCCGGGGATATTTTTCGAGTGCATAACTCGTAGGCAAAGTTGGGCGCGCAGGTATAACGCGCTCGATAATCGGAGATCGCTTTTAACCAGCGGTAAGGCCGCATCAAAAATAAAACCGCCGAAAAGTAAATACAGTGAGCGCCGGTATAGACCGGATAAAGCACGTTTCCGATTAATCCCATATCGTGATAAAGCGGTAGCCACGATACGGTCGTCTCGCCTTCGCGAATGCCAAGTGTTGCATGAATGCAATCGAGATTCGATATGATATTGCCGTGGCTTACCATCACGCCTTTAGGCGTACCGGTCGATCCCGATGTGTATTGGAGAAACGCAATATCGGATGAAGCTAATGATGGTTCTGTCCATCGGTCCGACGCGTCCGCTAGCGAATCGGTTTCGAGCCATGTCAATGGATCGAGAGACATATCGCTGTTTTTCCGAAACCCGTCGATTTGTCTAGCAATTTCCGCAGTGGTCAGCGCGACGCGTGGTTTAGCATCTTCGATAATTGAGCGCAGACGAGGAATGGAGCGCGCATTGGCTGGAGGAATCGAAGGTACTGCGATGATGCCGGCATAAATGCAGCCGAAGAAAGCGACGATGTAATCCAAGCCCGGCGGGTAAATGATCAGGGCGCGATCGCCGGGATTACAAATGGTTTGGAGATGCGAGGCGACACTACGTGCGCGATGGTCCAGCTCAAAGAAGGTCAATGATCTATCGATATCGCCGTCTTGCAATGATGAAAATGCGAGCTTGCTATTGCCGTCACCATCTTTTGACGCACGATGCCGCAGTAATTCAAAAATGCTGATTTGCGATTCGATATTGTTCATATTCGCCTTATGCATAGTGTTCGACAGATTTGGTTTGATCGTTGAAGGCGTTGTGCAAGAAGCCTGCTTTTTCCATTCGCTTTCTCAAACTCAGCGGCCTCATATCCGTCCATACCGCGCTGATATATGCCAAGCACTCTTCCTTAGAGCCGCGTTTGCCGGCAGGGGTCCAGCCCAAAGGAATTTGTTTTTCCGCGGGCCATATCGAATATTGTTCCTCCAAATTGAAGACGACCAAGTAGGACATCGCGTCGTAGTCTGTGCGATTTGCCATGGTTTTTTTCCTTTGAAAAAACATAAACAATGAGTGGATTACGTAAGTGGATCTTTACAACTGCGCGCAGGTTAGCAAGGCATTATTTCAGTGACGTTAATTAGGCCGGCTTGCGTTTTTGCTAATGGGCGACTGTGGTTTTTTTACGAATTTGAAAGGTGGAGGAATGTTACGGTTTTATTACTCCAATTAATCAATTGCTTGAGTTGCATTGCGGTTTTTCGCTATGGCATGAGACTTGCTCATGATCGTCATTGGTTGCTTAATAACCTGAAGGTGTATTGACGGACATAGAGGCAGAAAATTTCTATTTGCCATCAAACCACTTCATGCTCATTCTCGCTTCGTTACATGACGCTAAAGGAGTTTGACCGTGCAAGATCCTCGCTATGTTTCGCTACTCGAAGACTTTTGCCGTTTATGCAATGCCAAAGAGAAAGACGTGGCCGCCATTAAGGAAACGGGCATTGTTTCTCTCGATGGAGTTGCTTTTACGCTGGTTCCTTTTGGGGAAATGAATCTCGCTACGCTTTTCATTGTTTGCGAGTTGGGGCCATTAGGCGGCGCCGATGAGAACCAGACTTACAAGCGAATGTTAGAAATCAATTTCTATCTGATTTATCAATATGGACCTCAAATGGCGATTAGTCCGGAGAACGGCAGGCCTCTATTGATTACTCGCGTACCTTTAGAAGACGTTAATGCCAAGTCTTTATTGGAAGGATTGCGTGGCTCCGTGCAGTTAGCCAAACAGTGGCAGTCCGGTAAATTAACTATCAACTCAACCGCGTTTCGTAACATGCAAGCCGCTGAGGCACTCGGTGAAATGTAATCACTTTCTTAATCAGCATTGAACTTAATTCCATGGGAAACGAAACTGACTACGTTGCGCCAAACGATATAGACATAGACCTCGAAGCAGGTGATAGACGGCCGTTAACTGCGCAGCGCTACGTTAAATTTTGGCAACAAGCGCTTTTATTCGGAGAGGAAGTCGCCAAGGGAATGATAGCGGGAGCTCCTGCAAACTATACGGGGGGGGCGGTAACTCAATTCGCGATCATTAACACCCTGCCAGGGCTTGATACAGCCGCAAAGGCCTTTGCGGGTATTAGCTTAGCCCTCACGTTGTCAATGACATATAGTGCATTTACCACAAGCCGAAATTACAGCAACTATTTTCTCCCACCGACACCGGATAACAATCCACCCACCGCAAGGCCAGGTCTCCGTAGTTATTTGTTTAATAATTTTTATAATCGAAGCGCCGTAGCTAATACGATTGGTGCTGCGTTTACTGCTTTGTTTCTGTTTCAAGCGTTTTACCAGACCATCCCTATTTTGATGGGAGGCGCGGATGGGGCTCGTTATTATGGTGGTGTGGTTATTGGACAGTTTATAAAGTATCTGGCGCTGGATGCAATTCTCAAAGCAATCGCACCGTTTGGGCACTATATTGCCGACATGGACGGAAAAGAGATCAAGCTAGGAGGGCGGGGAACAGCTGCTCACGCGGCTACCTACCTTGTTTTGGGCTACCCGGCGCAGGTGATGTGGCCTGTTATCGTTTTTGGTCAGCAACGAATCGCGGCAGGAGAGCACGTAGTAACGGTTCTGGGTATTCCAACTGATCTCGGTGGGCCAGTGCCACCAGGAAAAAACCCATTGTACAAAGTAAGCAGCACTCTCTCGAAAGTTACAAAAGCTGCTCTAAACGGCGAGTTTGTGAATAGAGGGTTTCTTGATAGGGGGGCGAAGCAAATCGATTTAATGATCGCAAACAAAGGGAAATACCAGATTGTATATAGGCCAGTAAATGATGCGCTTAAAAAACTAAAGTTTCTGCCGACGCTGGGAAAGCCTGAAACTTATGGGTATGGTTTCAAGACAGGAATGACTGATTGGCTATCGGAATTCCCTAAAAGTGCTGTCAGTCGATTCACACTTTGGAGCGCGATAGGTTCGCCCGGACCTGCAACACAAGCAAGGGCGGTGGTGGGGCCTTCATGGAACGCTGTTTTTCAGTTGGGGTCGTCCGCAGGTAGTAAGCCCCGCGAAAAGATTTGGGAGATAGCAGGGCGAGGCGCGCAAGGAAAATACTACTGGGAAGCGACGCCATCCCCTGAGGTTGTGCCTCTTATCGATATCAATGTGCCCATGGAGGTACATGGGGCAGTAAATGGACAATCTTCTTTAGCAAGCTTAAAGAATTTGGGAGGAGAGGCCGGATTATTTTCCGAGCAAGATGTTCGTAGGTGTTTTCTTGGGCTACTTCTCGAAAGTAGAACCGCTGGCACTTTAGCCAATACTACCGTAGCAAACCCGAACGCCCTTACTGTCAATACTATTCGTAATGCAGATGATAATGCATTGGATGGCTTTCTTCAGCCAGGGAATGTTCATACTTTTACCCTCAATACTGGTGAAGCTTTCTCCATGGGGCCTGGCGTCGCTAATCCTTCTGGCAATCTTATGTACGCATTTATGAGGATGTATTCGCCGGATACTCAAGTGATAAATCGCGGCGGCGTCTTAGGTCCTGTTTTTGACCAAGAGTGGGCAAACTACCTAACCAATAATGGCAATCGAATTGGTTCTGCTGTGATTCATTTTCAAGCGCCGGGCGTGGGCGGTGTGGGACACGATATTGCGGTGAGGTTGCGAGAAAACAGATATTACCTAGTCGATCCGACCGATCATTCTCTGACCCTGCAAGGACAAACTAATGGATGGCAGCAGGGGACTTCATCCGATGGTGCACCGGGTAGTTCCTATAGATTGCCTGGTGATACGCATCAAGCACAGCTGGGTGCAATTCTTGGAACGCTGCCCTTGGCATACTTTCAAATCGTAGACCTCACGACTCATGGGGTAGAAATGTTGGTTAGCCGAGGCGTGCCTCTGCGAATAAATCTAGATCAGGCGAGATTTCCTTTTATTCCACCAATCGTTCCCGGTCATGCGATTGGTGGAGTTGTCGCTCCTCCCCCGCCGCCTATTCAAAATGCAGTTCAAAATCCCGCGCCCGGCGTTATCGTTAATGCTGACGATGGACCCGTGATAGCGGTATACGGGCAAGCGGATGGGCAGAGTTCTTTGGCGAGCTTTCGTAATTTGGGAGGGCAGAGCAGATTACTGGATGAGCGAATTGTGCGTCAGGGTTTTCTCGGTCTACTTCTCGAAAGTAGAACCGTCGGTACTTTAACCAATACTACCGTAGCAAACCCGGATGCCCTTACCGCCAATGGTATTCTTAATGCGGATGATGCTGCGTTGGACGCTCATCTGCCGCCAGGAAATGTCCATACCTTTACCGCCAATGGTGAAACTTACTCCATGGGGCCTGGCGTCACTAATCTTTCCGGCAATCTTACATCCGCACTGGTGAGGATTTATTTGCCGGATACTCGGGCGATAGGTCCCCGTGGATTAATTGATACGTTGGATCAACCATGGGCTCAACACCTTATTAATAATCTAGTTGAGTCCGCAGTGATTCATTTTGAAGCGCCGGACGGTACAGGACACGATATTGCATTGACGTTGCGAAGAGGAAGAAATGAAACTGGACCAGGAAGGTTTTATTTAACGGATTCAGTCGATCGTTCTCAGACCGAGCAAGGGTATGCCAATGGATGGCGGCAGGGAATTTCCCCCGACGGCTACCCGGCGGGTAGTTTCTACAGATTGCGTGGTGATACACGTCAAGAACAACAGGCTTCAGTCCCCGCATCATTGCGCGCGTTGTACCGTGGCGTCATAGACTTAACTACCAATACGGTGGAAGTCTTTGCGAGCCGAGGACGGCCTCTGCGATTAAATCTAGACCAGACGAGGTTTAATTTCATTCCGCACGATGGTCCTCCTGGTCCTGGGGGCGGTCGTGGTCTTGGAGGACCAGGAAATCCTCCTGATGATTCGAGGGGAGGGACTCATTTTCTGGGAAGGAAGTCGGCAGGTCGTGGGCGTGGAGGGGCGGGTTTTGGGGGCGGGTTTGGTCATGGCGGAGCGGTCCTTCATGATGGTATGAATAATGAAGGCGCTCTTATCGTAATGAATTCTAGTTTTGTCAAAAGGCTGAATGACTTTTTATCAAGCCAACTCGCGCCGGAGACAACATCAAAAATTGAGGAATTACCGGAGGACGAGCCGGTTATTTCGAAGCAACCTAAAATAAGTACTGTTACGGATTTAGAAGTAGACTCTATTGCTAAATTGAATCCTGGTGTTGTCAATAAGCCGGCTTCTGTTTTATCGAGCCCGCTTCCACGGGATACAGAATCGAGAGTTGAGGAATTGCCGAATGAGTCACCGGTTATTCCGAGTTTCCCTAGAACCTCATCTTTTGTTACGGATTCAGACAAAGATTCCATAACTAACTCATCAATACTATCGTCTGGGTCAACCACGCTTACAAAACCTGATGAACTAGATTCTCTTCCTGGTTCTAAAAGAAATGCGGTTGTCGGATCGGCCACCGGGGTTACGCAAAACGGGCCTAGTATCATTCTAGATACCGAGCGTAGTGATAGCGCTGTCAGCGGCTTAGATAAGGAAACGTCGCGGCTATCTTTGCCGTTAACGGGATTGACGAATCAGCCTTTATACCAAGAGCCGAGTTCTATTGATGTTGAAGCAACTCCCCCCGCCATCACTGATGAAGAGCGCACGGTACCGAGACGGTTGGGTATGGCCATCGATGAAAACCCGGTCAAAGAGGAACCGCTTAAAACTATAGTAATCTCAACGCCGGCGGAACGAAGACAACAATTCTTAGAAAAAGCGGCCGCATTGTTTACGCAAGATGACTCTACCAAAACGGCCGCTTCACCAGATCAGTACATCGATCGTTTAATAAAACGGCTTGTGGCGACTGGCGTAATCGATGACAAAACTAAAGTTGGCTTTAAGATGCTTAGAGACAAGCAAATTAAAGTAGTCATGACATTGAAAGACGGCAGCAAGGTCGAGGGACTCGCTCGGCCAATGCTGACCAGTCAGCAAGTCATTCAGAAAAAAGAAGCAAGTGACTCTCTTTTTTCCCGGTTCTCTATAAATGAAAAAGAACCGAACAAAGTCAGCGATAAGCTGTTGTCCACGCTAACGCAAACGGAAGTGCTTCGAGATTTTATTAAAGAACATATCGACACAATAACGACCGCGATGCAGCCGCCTGAGAATAAATACCAGCATCGTAGAAAGCTAAGTCTTTCATCGGTTGTAACGTCGAGAACCGCTCGCAGCGGGTCGAGTGTAACTAGTACTGCTACGAAAAATTTTAAAAAAGCAACCACCTATATAACATCGCTGCCTAGAAGAATGTCATCGAGTGACGAGAGCTCTCTTCTATTAAGCAATGATACGGTAAGGATAACAAAGCCCGCTTCCACGCAGAAGAGTATTGAACTGTTCAACAGCCAGCCGCCACAGACCCAGCTGTTATTAGCGCAAATAATTAATGATGGCGACAATAAATTTAAGAGGTGGGAATTAAAACCTGCAGTGCAAGCTGACATCGTTAAAAATAAGCTGACCTACGAAAATCTATCGAGCGGTACCGTCGTTGCAGAAATCGCGGCAGAGAATACCAAAATAGTGCAGCAAACTAGCGGCGGAACCTTAAAGCTTTGCATTGCCACCGATGATCTTTGCAAAAGTCTTCCGCCTAAAGGTCAATCCATACCAAAAGACTTCAATAAAACGCTAAAGCAAATGAGCGCGTCGGCTGGTAATAGCCCCAAAGTAAAAATTAAGTAGCAATTCTGTTTATCTTCTCGCGCAAAGTTCTGAAGTTAAGTTGCTGAAATTTTTGCCGGGAGCATCTGCTTGTTAATCAAAAGCAGCTGTTATTCCATTTATCAGCTAAAGTAAAATACAACCAAGAAAGAAGCTGCTATTCATCAATAAGACGAATAGCTATTGCTTCAGCAAGAGCGGACAAAGCGTTTGCCAGAAATAATCGTCCTGGCGCTGGCTCCGCGCATTCTCGTTGAACGTCTACTGATGACGAGGAAATGTATAGGAGTAATGACATGAGTTCTGCAACGATTCAACCGCACAATCTCAAGGCGGCTGCCAACTGGAATTCCGGCGGTATGGCGTATGACCGAATTAGCGAAACCATTGCCGATGCTATCGAGCACTGTGTTATTCGGTTAGCGCCGCAGTCGGGCGAATATGTTTTGGATATTGCTACCGGTACCGGCTGGGCGGCATGCCGGCTTGCTGCTCAAGGCGCCAAGGTTACCGGCGTAGACTTAGATGCGGACCTCATTGATGCAGCCAAGATCCGTGCCGGTGAAATAGGGCTGACCATAAATTTTCAAGTCGGCGATGTGGAGAAACTTCCCTTTACGGACCAATCATTCGATGCGGTTGTCTCTGCCTTCGGGATTATGTTCGCTAGTAACCCGGAGGTGGCCGCAACGGAGCTCGCACGTGTCTGCAAACAAGGCGCGAGAGCCGCATTGATCGCTTGGTTGCCGGAGGACTCGATCGATGGCCTTTTCAGGGTGATGAAACCCTACATGACATTGCCTGCGGTATCGCCGCCATCGCCGTTCGAGTGGGGTGATCGACAGCGTGTGCAACAACTGCTGGGTAAATCCTTTGATTTGCGCTTTGAAATCGGCACGACGGTGCTGCGCCTACCGGATGGGGCGGCGGCGTGGGATCTTTTTGTCACCGGTTATGGCACGACTAAGTCCTTGGCGGCGTCCCTCGATAATGAAAAGAGAGAAAAACTGCGACGCGATTTCATTGCCTATCATGAGAGCTTTACATCGGAATTGGGAATCGCGATGCCGAGAAAGTATTTATTAGCGGTAGGAACGAGAAAATAACACTGCGTAGTACAAAATGCCCCTGGCGTTGTTGCGTCTCCTTGCCGCCCTTGCAGGGCGCGTCTGGGTTTGCACACGCAGACCGCTTCGCAGGCGGGAAGCATGCTTCCCGAAACCCCTGCTACGCCTAATTGTACTGTCTGCGTCGACGCGCCTAGCCAGAGTCATTTTGTTAGACGCTCTAAGAGCCCGCATTGCGCGGGCTTTTTTATTTGAACCCGACGCCACCCGGCTTAAGGTTTTTAGTACCTCAAAATCAGGTTTTTGGAGACTTTAGCAAGGCCAAGTCAAAGTCAAAATAAGCCCTTGCCCTGCCGCATCAAGGTTCACGGGCTATCACTCCCTATCGTAAGCATCTGTCGCAGCGGGATAACCATTCGTAGGAGGTTGGCGCATGGAACATACCGGCACCACAACGCAACGCAAGGCCAATGTGAGACCCATATCAGAGAGCAACGCGGAAATGTTTCGTTTGCTGGCTGATACTATTAGCGAGTACGCGATCATCATGTTGGATCTGGCTGGACATGTAACGACTTGGAGTCCGGCGGCAGAGAGGCTTAAGGGTTATCGCGAAGATGAGATTATCGGGGAACACTTTTCACGTTTCTACACAAAAGAGGACGTGGAAAGCGGTAAAACCACGCGGGAATTAGAAGTCGCCGCCCGCGAAGGCCGCTTTGAAGATGAAGGTTGGCGGGTCCGTAAAGATGGAAGCAAATTTTGGGCTAACGTTGTTATTACCGCGTTGTACGACCAGAAGGGCAATCTTCGAGGCTATGGGAAAGTAACGCGTGATTTGAGCGATCGTAAACAGGCCGAAGAAAGAATTCGGCAACAAGGCAGGGATATTCTCGAAATGGCGACCGTCCCTGTCGTGCAGGTATGGGATGGGGTATTGCTTGTACCACTCATCGGCATGTTGGATAGCCAGCGTAGCCAGCAACTCATGGAACGGCTTTTGCAACGCATTACAGATACCGGTTCGCCGGTTGCATTGCTCGACATCACCGGTGTTCCAACTATAGATACGCAGACTGCGCAACATTTGATCGAAACGATAAAGGCGGTGAGGTTTGTTGGCGCGGACGTTGTATTGACCGGTGTGCGGCCCTCTATCGCGCAAACGCTGGTTCACTTAGGCATCGATCTTTCTAATGTCACGACGCGGTCATCGCTTACCACCGGATTGCGTGTGGCGCTTAGTAAGTTGAATCTTCAGGTGACTCAAGTTGCCGAGAGCAATTAATGCTATGGGCCAGGAATCTATTTCCGTTATTAAGGTACGTGATGTGTTGATGGTCACGATGCCCGCCGATCCGGATGATGCCACCGTATCGGCGCTCCAAGAAAGAACGTTAAAAGCAATGGAGCAACATGAAGTAAAAGGTTTGGTCCTTGACCTCTCCAAAGTCGATACCCTCGACTCCTATTTTGCAAGGACCGTGGCAGAGACTGCGCTAATGGTAACGCTAATGGGTGGAGAGACGTTCATTGCGGGAATGAGACCGGCGGTTGCCATTACCGCGACGCAGTTAGGCGTGACGCTTGGCACTACGCGTACTGCGTTGAATGTCGACCGCGCGCTGGACATGGCCAGCGAATCATGGAGACGGAGCGGAGGAGTGCGTGACAACCGTTCAAGGTGAAGGTGAAGGCGAAGTGAAGATCGATGTCGAGAGTGACATTGTTCTTGCTCGACGGGCGGTGCGAGATGTCGCTGCTGCTCTTGGCTTTGCAATGACCGACACGACTCGGATTGTTACGGCTGCTTCCGAACTGGCTCGCAACACGTACAAATATGCGGGTAAAGGCGTAATGCAATGGCGGATATTAAGCAATGGGCAGTCGCAAGGTATCGAGCTCAAGTTCGATGACCGTGGTCCGGGCATCTCGGATATTAGCGAAGCAATGAGTGAGGGTTTCAGCACAGGAGGCGGTCTAGGTATGGGACTGCCGGGCGCGAAACGGCTCATGGACGAAATGGAAATTCGAAGCATAGCCGGCGAAGGTACTACCATCATCGTCCGAAAATGGCGGCGGAATTAGAGGCTGCTATGAACTATATGCGCAAGCTCGATATAGTTCGTAACAGTCTTTAGCGTTCGATTCGTAATGTAAATTGCTGACATGAAACAACGTCTTTTTTTGTATGGCTGCGTTGTTTGTCATTGGCGCAATGTTCGCCATGACATCGCATGCACTTCGCCTTGCAAAAAAATTCATGCGTTTCGTTCTATGCAATTATCGATGAACGAATTCTAAGGACCATCCCGTGAGCAAACAACTACCGATAACCGAAGCTTTTGACTGTGCCTCAGCACAACAGACGGCGCGACGGCTCGCGCGGGACATCGGCTTCGCTGAAATAGCTAGCGAAGAGATTGCGCTTGTCATCGCTGAACTGACCTCCAATTTGGTTCGTCACGCTCGGGGTGGCGTTCTCTTATTGACGCCTCTTACTGCGAATAGTCGTATTGGTCTCGAAGTCGAGTCACGGGACGAGGGGCCTGGTATGCGCGATGTCGAGCAAGCGATAGCCGATGGCTATTCGACCATGGGAAGCCTCGGTTACGGGCTTGGCACCGTCAACCGATTGATGGACGAATTGGATATCAGTTCGAAAGCGGGCTGTGGTACGCGTATCGTTTGCCGGCGTTGGCTGCGGGCTCCTAGCGATGTTCCACCGACGGTGCAATGGGATATCGGCGTTTTTACTCGGCCTCGCGGGTTTGCTTCTCAGAATGGCGATGCGTTCATCATCAAAGAATATCAGGGCAATTTGCTTGCCGGCGTAATCGATGGCCTGGGCCATGGGGAGCTTGCGCAGCAGGCCGCTTTAACCGCACAGCAATATGTAGAAAATCATTATGACTTGCCGCTTGATCAGATTTTTCGCGGCGTCGATCGCGCTTGCCGCGCTACTCGCGGCGTCGTAATGGCGTTGGCTCGTTTTGAGTCGATTAACGAGATGCGTTTCGCCAGCATCGGCAACATCGAAGCATGGAGCTGGGGCAAATTGGATCCACTGCGTCTCATCGGACGACGCGGGATTCTTGGTGTGAATGAACATAAGCTGGCCGTGCAGACCCATCCATGGGCTCAGGATCGGATTTTGATCTTGTATTCGGACGGCTTGAGTTCTAAGTGGCAGGCCCACGATTTCATAGGGTTTGAACGAGAGCCTGCGCAAGAGATCGCAGCTCGATTGATGCGGACTCTTGCTAGGCATGACGACGATGCCACGGTCTTGGTCGTGCGAGGGCGAAAGGCATGAGGACAACGGAATTGCAAGAAGGAGGCGCCAAAACACAAACGGTCATTCGTTTGCTGCAGGAAGAAATCGCCGCGACAAATCAAGAAGTGCTGCTTTTAACGTTAGAGCTGGAAAAGCGTGTTGCCGAACGTACGGCGGAGCTTATGCGGAGTAATGAGGCGCTTCATAAGGAAATAGAGGAACGTAAACGGGCAGAGCAAGAAATCAACAGGCTCAATGAAACACTACTGCGCCGAGCAGGATTACTCGAAGCGGCAAATCGCGAACTGGAAGCTTTTTCCTACTCAGTATCTCATGATTTAAGGACTCCACTTAGACACATAGGCGGATTCGCGGCACTGCTTCAGGAAAACGTCAGCGGTATCTTAAGTGATGTGGACAAACGGCATCTCAATAAGATTATGCAAGCGGCCGCTATGATGGGCACGCTTATCGATGCGCTGCTGAATTTCTCGCGCATGTCACGCGTAAAAATATATCAGACATGGGTTGATCCAATCGAGTTGGTGAAAAACATTGTGGCCGAGTTCGGACCGGAAACCGAAGGGCGGCATATTGTATGGAATCTACATCAACTTCCCCGCGTGGAAGCTGACTCGACATTGTTGCGGCAGGTATTTGTTAATTTAATTTCTAACGCCATCAAATACACGCGCCTGCGCGATGCCGCCGAAATAGAGATTGGCTTCTTAGATCAAAGCCCAAAGCAAATGGTTTATTTCGTTCGTGACAATGGTGTTGGATTCGATCCGCAATATGCGAGCAAGCTATTCGGCGTATTTCAACGTTTGCATAGCAGCGAACAGTTTGAAGGCACCGGTATCGGTTTGGCCAACGTAGAGCGGATCATCAGGCGTCACGGTGGTGAAACGTGGGCCGAAGGAAAGTTGGATAAGGGCGCAACATTTTATTTTTCTTTGCCGATTGGATATTCGATTGCCTCGAATTAGAGTCGAGTCACGCCCCCAAGTAATGACCCTCTTTTTGCAATTCCAGTTTGATGCCGCCCATGATGTCGGAAATCTCCACCATCGCAGGCGAGCGTACCACGGCGCGAAGACAGGCATAACGCAAGACATTGATGATCGCGCCGCCGGCAAGTGCGTATTTTTCGGCCAGTGTTTCGAAGTCGATATCCGGCGCTAGGGAGATATGTCCTGTTCGGAACATTTTTTTCCATAGCGCTAGGCGTGACGATGCATCAGGCATAGGAAACAAAATGGTGGACTGGAAACGGCGAGCAAATGCGTCATCCATATGGCCGCGCTGATTGGTCGATAAAATCACCAAGCCAGGGAAGTCCTCCAGCCGCTGCAACAGGTAGGCGATCTGCTGGTTTGCCGACCGGTCGTTAGCTGTGTGTGCTTCGGTACGCCGACCGAATAATGCTTCGGCTTCATCAAAGAATAAAATCCAATTCTGATCCTGTGCGCGGTCAAACAGCGCAGCAAGGTTCTTTTCCGTTTCACCGATCCACTTGGAAACGACGCGAGACAGGTCCACACGATACACAGGAATGCCATGTTGTTTGCCGAGCAGGCAAGCGGTCATGGTCTTGCCGGTGCCCGGCGTGCCGTGGAATAAACAGCGGTATCCCGGTTTGAGCCGCTTAGCTAAGCCCCAATCGTTCATCAATGTGTGGGAATGGCTTATCCAGGCTCTAATCATTTCGATTTGGCCTCGCGTTACGGCATCGAGCACCAGATCATCCCATTCGAGCGGCGTGGTAATGCGCGCCGCCGGAAACTCGTTGATCGACGGAAAGACATCGTCTTTGCCGGTAAGCAAAATTTCAAGGTACTCCTTGGATAGACGCAGCATGGATGATGTTGGAGGCTCATCGGAATGTTGCTGGTCGATTTCCAATATGCGCGCCGATATCAATTTGTGATGGAGACTAAACAGCCTGCGTACCTGTAAGCGCTCTAGCAAGTTAGTGCCGGCCATCAGGAACATCGCTGTTTCAACAGTGGGCAGGAAACCTGCGTGCGACTGGCCGATGACGCCACCGAATTCGCTGAACCGCCTTCCGATCGCTTGATTTTGCAATAGAAACGGATCGAGTAATTCGGGTGCAAGATGCGGTGCCACGGCCAGAATCAGCATCAACCGTTCGTGCGCATCAAGCGCCATATTGCGCAAGACTTGCGCGAAGGGGCCGACCGCATCGGATATATCGGGTGGCGTGGTTAAGTGATCTACACCGGGAGGCATTTGCCCGTGATGAGCCGCAAATCGCTGTTCAATGACAGCTTGCAACCAAGCCAACTCGCGTTCGATGACGGCGGCGTGTGCCGCTAGCGATTGATTGTTCATGAGGGTCTCTACCATGTGACAGAAAGTTCGTTAGGCATCCATGAATGCAGGATGATTGCGAGACCCCAAGGGATCTGATCGACCAGCACGTCCACGGTTTTGCGCGACACTGTCAGCGTCCATTTGCCGTTGCTGCGGACGAGTCGTCCATCGCGCTGCACGAATGTTTCACGCAGGCCGGTTGGGGAGGTGTTGTTGATAATCTTCCAATTGGCGATGACTGCTTGGATCAAGCTGTTGCAAACCGCCAGATCGGCAACACTCGGCGTGATGGATTGATCAACCGGTGTGTCAAGGGTCATGCCGCAAAGTAATTTATTGAGCGCCAGTTCCGGTTCCGGTGCATCGCATTGTTCATTGACCAGATATTGCAGCAAGTGGACGGCACGCGAAGCATTCTCGATGCCGATAATTCTTTCAACGCCGTCGTGGTCAACGCTGAGTAATCCGAGTTGCTTGAATAGGTGCGGCAGAAATGGATGACACAGTACCAAGCCCGCATTCGAGATATAAATCGCATCGCCATCTTGCACGGTTGAGGAGCGGGTGGCCGGTGTGCGGCGGCGCTCTGCTTGCGGTGTTTTTTGCTGTTTCGGCTTTGCTGCTTCTATTTGAAGTGCTCCCGTCAGATTGGCGTAACCCCCTTGCTTCGCTAGCCATTGCGCTTGTGCGAGTAAGCGGTTAACTGGCGTAGTGTTACCTAGGCAGGCGAGCAGTTGCTTGGCGATTGTTCGTGGTGTTGGCGGTATGGGTTCCGCCACTATCGCGAGGAGTTCGGACCAAAGTCGCTTGCCAGTGTTCTCACGCATTCCCGGCGGCGCGGTTTGCCGCCATGCCGCTTGCATGACGGTCTTCAAATCAATCATGAAGCGCCCTTGTGCGGGTGCGATGCGATGGATTATGCGTGCGATGATTTCGTCAGGCATGGCTTCAGCCCATCGTTGTCTGATGTTGGGCCGAGCGAGTCCTTCGCGCAAGGCCGCATCCAATGCGGCATTATCATGGGCAAGCAAATCGGCTAGTAGCCGGTAGGATTTCTCTGTAGGTTCAGGTGCTCCTTCAGGTGCGCCGGCAAGCCATGCAAACAACAGATGCAGATCTTGTGGAGCAGGGCGATCGTGCGGTTGCGGAGGTATCAGACCGTTTTCAAAATCTACATTGTGGCTTAAGGTCGATGTACTCGTTTGCATACTTCCGTATCTCATCTCAACCTCTGACTGTTCGCTATGCTTTCGAGAAAGCGCTATTGGTCTCGCAAGTTGTTCAAGATCGATGGGCGTTCCAGCGATTGCCGCCGCAGCGGCTCGGATTCGCAAATCGTTTAACGCATCGTTATCAAGATCGGCTTCAAGCGTTGCCAATGGTCCGTCGTGAGTAAACGCCCAAGGCGCTAAGCGCGAGATGATGTCTAATCCTCGGCCAGCGCCTATGCGGTAAAACATGCGATGCAAGCGCGATACGATCCGCTCGGGTTCGGGATCGTCGAACAGCGCATACAGCATGGCAAGTGTTTGTCTCTGTAGTTCGGCGAGCAATGTGTCTATGGAGACATTCGATGCAGCCCACCATGGTAGTGCTCCTTGATCTAACCATTGCCGCAATAGCGCCATACGGTCTAATCGTTCCGCAGGCCATGCAAGTATATCGGGACCGCTTAATGCTGTCCCGTGTAAGGCCGCGTCGAGCACTTGGGTCCAGGCAGAGGCCATGCTAGCGCTGGGCATGTCGGCGAGCATATCCGCCCAACGTGCTGCCTGATTAATGTGTCCGGGCAACAGCGTTTCGGCTATCTCTTCGGGCAACATCCAGATCAAAAGTCGTTCAATCAGTACTTCGGCGTTTCCTGATGTCGCTATCAGCAGGCGGCGCAGGAGCGCTGCAAACTCGCTTGGATTCGCGGCGGCGAGATCGCTTAAGCGCGGACCTACGTCTTGAGGTTGGCCTGTTCGCAAGAAACGCTCGGCCATCGTCATGGCGGTTTCCGTTTCGCTGACCTCACCGCGTTCGCCGGTATCAAGATCGCTTTGCTGCGAAAGCTCGCTGGTCAGCAATGCTAATCCTTCCGGTAGCGAGCTTGATAGCGGCAGACGTTCGCGCAAGCTGTCTAATGCGGCAGTAAACGACTTGAGTAAAAAACGATAAGTAACGCCGGCCGATGCGGCGAACTCGTTCAATAGACGACGCAACCAACTAAGCCGATTAAATTGCGAACCCGCATCATGCAATAGGTAACGCAATGTCAGTAGACGAAGCTGGCATTCGAAAGCCGATTCGCTTAGATGCAGTTGAGGTTGTTGCTGATGCAGCGTCGTTACATCAGCCATATGCGCCAGGATCAGCGCAGCATGCACCGGCTGCAACGCTTCGATCACATCGGCAAATACCTGCGCAGACATTGATTGAACCAGCGTCGTTACGGCGATTGAATCGGCGGGTGTGCGTCGTAGCAGACTGAGCAATGGTTCGAGGTTGCCCGCTTCGGCGCAGGCGATGACATGGATGGAGTCGCCTTGTTCAGACAGCGGTGCAGGCTTACCGTCGGTGAGGTCATTCAGTAGTTCATTGAGCACGCTTAATAGCGAACCTGTTAGTGGCTGGCTTGTGCGCGTCTTTGTCGCTGCTGCTTGCATCAATGTGAGCAGCACTGCGTAGCTCATTCCTTCCGCCGATGCCACGCTTTCGATCAATGACGCGAGATAAGCGCGACGGTTGAATTGCGTCCCTGCGTCGCGCAACAAATACTGTAGCGTCAAGATCCACAATGACCGGCGCAACGCAGGTTCGCTCAATTGCACTTCCTTTACCTGCGCGTGTGTTCGCCGAAAGTCAGCGAGGTAGGCCACGATCACGGCAGCGTCGGCTGGAGCAAGCATGCCGAGCAAAGTACGTAGGTTTTCTTCGCCCGATTGCAGCACTAGCCGCTCGATTGCATATTTGTCGCGCGCGCGCCGACGCAGCATTTGGGCCAATGCTGCGGGTTGTTCTGCTATGAGGCGTTGAATGATCTCCGTCGAGTCGAAGGTGCTTGCGACGCGAAGGAACGGAACCGTGCCATTGACGAGATAGGCGTCAAACTCTTCCAGCAAGGCCATCGATGGCGATAGCGCACGGGCGCGGTCACTAGGCGCGTGCAAGGCTTTTGCAATGGCATCCGCCAGCGATTCACGTAAGGCGCGTTCGAATGTGGCCGGTAGCTCTTTCTCTAAAGCGTCTTCGGTGATGTTGCCCAAATCGAGGTCGAGCCGATCGATGCGCACGTGCAGCTCCGCAGGGGCGAGGGCGACGAATACTTCTTCGATGATGTTGGGAATGCGCTTCCAGGCAATGTCCTCGGCGCGAGCTCTCAGTTGCAACGCGGATTCGAAAGTCGAGGTGCTGATAGCAAGGTTAATCTTGCCGATGCGATGTGCTTGCGGGAGTGCGAGATTCTTCAAATGTCAGTGTGTTCCAGCAGTTGGCGAGGCGATAAGGAGATGATCCTAGAAATCGTGCCTTATTTGGAAGGAAAACAACTTAATCCACTACGTAATAATATCCAATGCACTACTAGATACTTTTTCTGGTTACACTATAAATCGAAAAGCATAAATTGCAATAACAATGGCAAGTACTTTTTTCCATCAGGTCAATCTGGCGATGAGACACGTGAATAATGATATTAATAAAGCCGCAATTTCCTTCTTTTTTCTTCAGACGTTCTCCTCGGTTGCGGGGCGTACAATTTGTCATGAGCTTCATCGCCACCGCGATGCTTACGGGATGCACGACGGTATATGTCCATAATGCGGAAGTCACCAGCGATAGCCGTTTTGGCATATTGAGTTTGAAGATTTCTCCCGAGGCGCAAGGCGCCGCCTTAATTACCACTCGAGGGCTTGGTTTGACATTTGGCGGGTATTCCACTGCACTGGGATATATCAATGAGACTGTCTTCTTCGCTTCGGACGCAACGCGGTGCAGGCTATTCATATTGGCCCAGACGACGGCTGAATTCGAAGCTATTCAAAGCCTATTGCAACGGAACGGCATGAATGCGGAAAGTATCTGTTTAATGACAGGAGGGGAACCATGATGAAGAGTTTCGGCAATGTAGCAGCAATAGCAGTGGCAGGTACTGTGTGGCTGACCGCATGCGCGCCGTTGCAGCAGGCGCCTTTGGTCTACTCATCGAAAGTGGTAGTTGGAATAGACGTATCCACCAATACAACAGAAAATCCTGGCGCATCAATAAATCTCGGCGTAAAGACCATTGATGCTGCGTACGTACCAGTTGCAGTGTCGAAAGCCGTTGATGAGAGGTCAAAACGGAATGATGAAGGAACCTTGGATATTAAACCGATTTACGCAAAATACGGTCAAGGCTCGACACAAGATAGTCCTGACAAACTTACGGAAGACAATAAGCGAAAGATTTCCGCGTATCTTGATGCGAAACAAGCCGAAAGTAGCGCGCAAGATCTTGTGTCAAAGGCTGATGCAAAGGTTAAAGACACCTCAGCATTAATTGCCGCAATAGATGATACGCAATCGGCAATTGCTGTCGCGCAGAAGGTTCCGGTTTCCCCTGCGGACCAGACAGCGGCTGCGGCAGTCGGTTCGGTTCCACAGCAAAACGAACGCGATAAGCGGGTTGCCGATATTAATGAGAAATACATAAAAACATTAAACGATAAACAACTAACGATTAGTAAGCTCTCGCCCGTCGCAGGAGGTTCTTACAATTTCGATGTGGTTACTCAACAATTGACGACCGAAAAAGCAGCGCTTGTTACTAAACGCGATGCTGCCACCACTGAACTTTCTCAGCTCTCTGCCGCAAGGGAAGACAAGCGAAAGACTGCGGAGCAGTTGTTTAGTGAGGCTGCAAAAGCGGCGAGACTTCTTCAAACGGACAAGACCGATGCTTTATCCGTGTATGGAAGATTTGATTCAAACGGAAGTGCCTCGGTAGGTGTCAGTTCAGGCAACAGCAATATGCCGAGTGCATCAGGTGCTTCGTTAGTTGGAAAGGTATTTTCTACCGGTTTAGCATCACAAAACCTTACCGAAGCGGTAAAGCTTGAGGCGAAGACAAAGTGCATTACTAGCATGGTCGACCTCGCCAGGGTGTTAAAGGAGGAAGACCGCAAGGCATTCGCCGACAAGATCAGTACGATGTGCGCACCTCTAGTAGATATAGCCCAAGAGCGTGGTCGCTAATAAGTCGGGCGGCAGACGAATGATCGCGATAGAGGCAGTGTCCAATGTCCAACCCAGCGATACACTGGACCTGTGCGAAAAGCCGCGCAGGTCGATCACCTCATCAACGTTGGGTGCTTACGTTGAGTATAACTACGTTTTCTTGTCACTTCTATTTGTGGGCTTTGTATGGAATGGCACGTTCAGGATCTAATCCGTCGTTCATTCCACCGTACGCGCTCCAGGGGTGGGTGCGTTTTGTGTCATGGGGCTTCGCAAAAAATGCGCGAGACGCCGGCTGGTTTCCGCGCGCAGCACTACCGATCCATGGCGCAGCGCGTGAACCCATTCGTCATAGAGCCGCACGAAGCGTTTCATCCGGTGATGGTCGAGAAAGACATCTTCCACGACGATATGCGCGGGCGTGTTGTTGCGTAAGATAGTGCGTACCTGATTACGCCAACCTTCGCTCTGCATCTCATCGCCTTCGTGTTTAGTCGGCATCACAGCACTGATACGGAAACTGAAATCGTCTTTCGCAATCTTCTCATCCTGGCCTTTATCCAGCGCGCCGTAGCGCAGCAGTACCCATTCCACGATGTAGAGACGCTCGTGCTCTCCGTGAGTGGCAAGCACCAAACTCTCCACCATCACCTTAGCTTGTTCGACGCTGGAGAATTCGCTAAGTAGCCACCAGCGCTCATCGATATCTTGGCAGACCAGACTTACCGATCTATTTTTCCGCAGAACGCCGATGCGGTAGCGTGCCGGATCGGCCAGTGCCGGTAGCAAGTGTGCCGCGATGCGCTGGCCTTTCAACGGCGATGGGTTGAGCGAGATGTCGAAGTCGGTGTTGCGATTACCGATATCGGCCGGAAGGAATGACCGCATGATTAGCGGACTAAAGGCATCGGGCAGCAATTGTCCGAACGTGATGTCGTCGAGATTATCGGTTACCGTGATGCCGTCTTGTTTTGCATCGGCATCGAGCAGCGCCAGTTCGATGCGGCAGCGAATTTCCATGCCGGCGATGTTGCGCGCAGTCTTGGCTCGGCGATAGTCGAAGCCCCGGCCCCGATCTCGTGTGGCTGGCACCATGCGCGCGAGCAGCGTTCGCTTGGCTTTAAGCAACGATGCGCTTTGCGACTCGCGTTCATAGATGCCGTCGGTAGGCGTCGGTGATGTCAATGTTGATGCATAGAACGAGAGTAGAAAGTCGAGGATGACTGTTTGACGCGCAGCGACCGGATCGTTTGCTGCGACCAATGCGGCAAGCTGCGCTTCATAGCCGGGTGATATGAGCGGTGCAATATCGGGCACGATCCCGCGCAGCGATTGCCAGGCGTAGGTTTTGTCGCCGCCGGTCTTAATAGAAAACAGGTCGCGCACAAAGGCGAGTTGGCTGAAATAGTCGGCCATCAATTGATCGAACACGGTTAGATAACCCTTGAGCTGCTTGGCTTGAGCGCGGCGCACCGGCCCAACTTCCGATGGCAGACCATAGGCGCCGATACCATACACAGCGGGAAACTGATCCTGGATGGAGCTATAGGCCGACAGATCGATGCCTCGGCCTTTCGGCGGCGAATAGAAATTGCGGTATTCGGCCCACAGCGGATATGTCCGGCGCTGAGTTGCCCAGGCTCTGTCGAGCAACCGGCGTACGCGAGCAGGAGTCGGAATACATCTCACGCCATCGTAGAACAAGTGAATACTATCGCAGCCCACGCGCAAGGCATGCTCCAGTTGCAGGATGCAGCCTTCGGGAATATTGATTACTTCGCCAACGATGTAAGCATGCGGATCGTTGCTGACATGTACCTTCAGTGCTTCCACCGATAACACGCCGGGCACTTCCACCATCGCTTTGAGTAATGTCTCAACCGCCATCTGACGAGGCTGCGGCGTGAGTTGATCGTCGGCGATGAAGCCGCGCAGCATGAGCGGGCCATGGAATATTTCCGCGGTGGTTTGGCCGGCAGCGCGTTGATCTGCCAGCGAAGTGCGTTTGGGTTCAGGCGTTAGTGTTATGCCTAAAGCAAATAACAATTGCGCGAGTACCGTATCGGGCTCGCTATGGTCGGCCAGATAAACGTTGGCGCTGACACTTGTCGGAATTCGCTTGAGCGCATGGCAGATATGGACATCTTCGCACAGTGCTCGATGCGCGCTGTAGCAATCGACTACGCGCAATAAGACTTTCCTCTGATCGTGTTCATCGGTGTCGCATTCGCAATCGCTAGGTTGCGTCAGCACGGCGATTCGATAGAGGCCGTTAATGCCATTGGTTTCACTGGCCGGTAATGGCGTAAACCAAACGTTGCGAACCTCGGGTACCCGATCGATGATTAAGCGGCGCAAGTCATTCGGCGTGACGGGATTGATCGGCATGATCGACCGTGCCGGGTAGAGTCCTTGGCGGCGCAATGCGATGTGCCCTGTCGTCTCTTTGCCGAGGAGATCGGGAATGGGAAATTCGGCGCGGTACGATAGATCGGTGAGCGTATAACAAAGCTGTTCGAGGATTGTGACGCCTGGATCGGAATAGTTGTAGTTGGTCCAGATTTTTCCTGAAAGCGCTTGAACGAGACGAGTTCCTTCTGCGACGAGCGCACTGTAATCGAGGCCAACGTTTACAGGTGCCGCGCGCGATATGGTGCCTGATGGTTTGCTCATGTCCCCTCTATGTGTGCCATTGCAGCGATGTTGGGCAACGCCAAGTTCGGCCGGCGCAACAGTTCGGATGCCGTTGACGATTTACCTTTCAAGACATGTGAGAGCGAAGATGTGTAGTAAGGTCTGGTTGCGGCATAACCGGTCTTATCCGGAACAAGGTGCAATGAAAGAATGCCGCGAACATAAGGACGCTGGCGTACGAAATTCGCCACTTCCTGACGGGTGTAATAGTTCTCCGGTCGCGGGCCTATTGTTTGCGATGGCCACGGTGAGAGAAAGTCGATTAGCTCTTGATTGAGCTGAGTGATGTACGCTTGCGCGGCATTGTCGTCGGTGAAAATGAGTTCTGCATGCACCGTTAGGCGCAGGTAGGGTGGATTAGTCACATTGAGTTGGATAAAAGGACTGATCCTGGCAGACAAGAAGGCCGCGATGTCGCTGAGCATTTGTTCATCGTTCGATGGAACCGTTGGATCGACGATGGCGGATGTATTCGGCCCCGGCACGGGAACGATCCAAACATGTCCCGGCACGTGTGCTGATGCGCCATCGCTGGTAGGCACAACAGCCACTTGCCACAACGATGGAAAGTTCGCCAGCACCAGCGTGGCATAGTCCCAAGCTTGAATGCCGTAATCCTTATGACGCAATCGTTCGGCAAGCCACATGTCGAACGCTGTGCCCGTGGCTTTGCCTTGACCGCCGAAAGAAGGCATTGGTTGATCGATACTGCCGATGCCGGGCAGCGGCGTGATGGACTTAGTGACCTTGCCGGCTGCTAGTGGTATGCCTAGTTGATCGGCTAAGCCTGGACCTTGCCACGTCGCGGTCGCCGCATTGGTTGCTAGCGCGGATAAGAGCGGAAATAGCGCGGCATCACCTGAATCGAATCCTACGCATAAGCGCAGCGGTGCATCATCGGGCCGATTGTCGAGTGCGAATCGAATAATGCCGGAGTGACGCAGACCATTGGTGCCATCGCTTTGTGGCGTTAGTGCGTTCCAACTGGAGCCGATAGCTTGAGACCAATAGGGAGTCGGTGTATCGGTTGGCCAGCCGCCAGCGGGCGGCGCGAGTTGGAATAGGAGGCTCAGAGTTTGTGCGGCGCTGGATAGATCGATATATAGAGAGCCTGCTTGTGTGATCGGTGCTAAGAGTGGGACGATTTCACCGGTTTGCCAGTTGACTGCTTCGATCTCATTGAACGGACAAAGATGAAGAAACGTTACAGCGGTCGTATTGGTCTGATCCGATGGCAACACAGCGTGCGCTCCATAACTCACACGAACGTTTGTCGCCATAGGCAGCCAAGGTTGGTTTGGGAAACCTACGTTACCGGATGCAGCCATGCAATTTTGGATACATTCATTCGATGATTGCTCTGCCGTGGTCTGGAGGTCGGCTTGCACGTTGCGCACACCTGCCGTTGTAACCGGTCGCGCGGTCGATACCGGCTGGTCGGCGATCTTCGTTTGAATGGCCATGAGATCGCTGCCTGCTTTTAGCAATGCTTGCGCCTGAGTGCTCAAGTCGGGTGCTACCGCCGCGAGTGTGGCTGAATGATCCGTAAGCCACTGTTGCAAGTTGGCATGCACGGTAGCGAAATCCGTATTCGCCTTGCCCAAGTTGCGCAGCCATTGCAGCAGCGACTTGGAGTTCGACTTGTTCAGCGTTGCCGAAAGACTAGTGCTCAATTCGTTTTTTTGATCGGTCTCGGTATTGATTTGCGCGATGGCATTCTCGATAGCATTTAACGCCGCGCCGTCCAAGCTGGCCACCGCTTGTTGGATCGCTGCATTGATGCGCTTGCCGAATTCACTGTCGGTTGCGGTGGTGCTGGTGGTTACGATGGGTTCGAGTTGCGAAGCGGCGTTAGCAGCCCAGGCATCGTGACTGCATTTCACCGCGCATGATGACGCCGCAGCGGTTAGCTGCGCCGATGCAGCCATGACGTTCGGCGAATAGAGGACGTTGCCGAATGCGTAGTCTGGTGTTTCCAGACGCAATCGCACGTAACTCATCGTTGGATCGTAATAGTCGCTTACCGAGTTGACGGCGGTTGTTTGATACAGCACGGTCACGGGCTGGAGTGGAGGAGGCGACACGTCCGAGTTGGTATCGGTTTGAAACAATAATTGAGGCACCGGCGTGGGCTCGAATATCCATGGTCCCGGATTAATGACATCCATGCCTGCGGTAAAGATATCGTTATTGAATAAGGTTCCAGGCGGTACCGTGTTGCCGTTGGCATCGATGACATACGCTTCGTAGTAGCCCTTGAATCCAGTGCTTGTGACCGGTAATCCAAACCAATCGATCGACATGGAGAAATAGCTCAACTCTTTGACGAACAACTCGGTTGCGCTGACGGTGAGCGATGCGTATTGCACAGGCGGCGAGCCGAATACGGTAAAGGGCTGGCTGGTGTCCATGGGACCTGTGGGACTTGCGATCTGCAAATCGGTTAGATCGGTTACGTCTGCTTCAATGGATATGCTGGTCAACTCCACTTTCGACAATACTGTATATGGGTAAACTGGTAAGCCGGCTGTGCCGACTGCCACAGGGTCTTGCACGAGAGCGGCGAAAAGCGTGGGGGTATCCATCAAGCTTGACCGAATTGTGCCCATGGAACTGCCGTCATTCCCGGCCCCGCTCCCGCCTGGGGGATTGGGTGGAGCGGTCCATGCATCGGCGTCGGGATCGAGTTGGAATGACAAGACGAAGGACTCGTTCTCGTCCGTGGGCGCGGTAACTTGATAGCTCGGGATTGCGATCCAGCCGTTAGCGCTCGAATAGCGCAGCGAGAATGCCTTTGCGAGTAGCTGCGCAAGCAGGTCTTGCCATTCGATGTTTGCATCGCTGCAAATTTCTTTGAGCATCGATGTTAACGTCGAAATGCTTTCAGGCGAAATGGTGAACTTAAGTTGGATCGTTCTGTTTCCACCGTTTAACAATAAGCAGGGACTCGCCACGGCAAAGCCGAGACTGGCCGTAGTGCTCACGAGAACTCCGTTTACGCCGACAGTATTCGCACCGAATAAGGGGAAGGGCGTGGCGATCGTTGGCGGTGTTGGTGATAAATTGACGATGCCGCTGAGCACTTGCGCCGGCATCGGTGGCGTATCGGGAGCGAGAGGCTGTGAGACGAGCGTAACCGTTTGCAATGCAGTCACCGAAGTCTCATCGACCGTTAACGCCGAATCGAGTGTGTAGATAATCGATTCACCGGCTTCATCATTGCCGGCAGTGAAAGCGATGCCTTTGTCCAAGATCACTTGCTTGATGCCGGTGGTCGGCGTAAATGTCAGCACTAACTGATCGGGATGTTCGACGCGTTCATCCTGACGCAATATCGAGGTGTGGTAAAACCGAAGTAGATGCTGAGGAAAGCGATTGATGGTTCTTTGCGCATGGCGGAAAAGCTGAGCGAACGCATCCCACAAGCCCGATTGCGGTGGATGCTGTTGGTCGTGCAATGAAGATTCCAATTCTGCTACCGCATTGTCACGCGCTTGCACTAAGGCGATTACCAAGCCTGCAACAAAGTCATCGATTAATTGATGGAGTTCCTCCAACCAGACGTTGCCGATGCGCTCGCGGCGTAACCGAAGTGCTGACGTCTCGCCGCCGAAGTGATAGACCAGCCGTTTAGCCGGTTCCATTACAGGCTCGGCTCGATTCGACATCATCAAATGGACCAGCGCGTGTTCGATGCTCGCAGGAGAATCTTCGGCCTGCGCGATGATTCTAACCAGGCGCACAATGACTCTCGTCAAAACGGACCAATGAGCTAGCCAATCTTCACTGGTCTTTGCCTTGCGTAGCATGTATAGAAGTCGGTCGAATTCGATTTCTATATCCGCAATGTCCAGCGCAGCACATAACGCCAGCGCGACGCTTTTGTCGCCTCGGAAGAAGATCGACCAATCTCCATCAGGTTGATTGGCAAGGTTGTAGTACTGAATAAGAGCGCCATAGTCGGCGGCGAAGCTCAGCAAATCGGCGAGGCTGCGCCCATCGACTTTCACCCGTGCCGGCGAGGGTGATTGCCTGATGCGGTCCAATTGGCTCAGCCCGTTGTTCAATGGGCCGCGTTCATGGTGGTGCACACTCATTGTTGTGCTTTCTTATAGGCGTGGTAGTCGCAGCGTTGCTTCGTTCAAGTAGAACGGATACACCATGTTGCTGCGGGAGTTGGTCTGGCGCACCATGAAATCGATGCTGATAAGCAGCTTGCCGTCGAGCGGCGATTCTTCCGTGATATCGATGCTAAGCACGTCGATGCGCGGTTCCCAATTGAGAATCGCTTTGAGGATGCTGGATCGAATATCGTTCACAAAGGTTGTCGTGAAGGCATCGAAAACCTTCATTCTGAGGTCGGACCCATAAGTGGCAAGCATAATCCGCTCACCGATGGTCGTTGAAAATAATACCCAGAGACATTGCTTGATGTTCATCTCATCGCTGGACATGCATATGGTTGCTTGATGGCGATCGAAGGTAGGAGGGAAGGTCCAGCCGGTGCCCAGAAATCGTTTTGAAACATCATCGGTCATCCGCTTAACCTCCGATCATTACGGTGGGCAAGCCGAGAGTAATGGTGCCGCCATGGGCCGTGGAGTCTCCGAGCCGGGCCGCCGGCCGGCCGCCGATGAGAACGGTGGCCGATCCTTTGATGATGGAATCAGGCGGTCCGACACAGACGCACATATCGCCTACGCATGCTGCCGGCAAGCCGCCGATCAGCACTGTCGGCATGCCTGGACCGGTGATCGGGCCGCCCACATGGGGCACGGGCGGTAGACCTGGCGTTACCATTGGGCAAACATGCATGTCGGTTTGGCGTGAGGCAGGTGGCATGATGGAAGTCCTGTCTATTGGTTAGTTACGTTTGGATAAATCCCTCTCCCGCAGGCTGCGCGCCATGCAAGGGAGGGTGATTGATAAAATTGCAGTGGCTTATTCATCTCCCTCATCC
>Ga0157374_10000632_pt1 | contig 31005 bp, 31 predicted proteins | sample M25metaG_FD_115308 | JGI IMG/M metagenome (GOLD analysis project Ga0157374, IMG submission 115308) | Miscanthus rhizosphere microbial communities from Kellogg Biological Station, Michigan, USA - M2-5 metaG | ecosystem: Host-associated > Plants > Roots > Rhizosphere > Soil | place: USA: Michigan...
CATGCCCAAACGTACATTCCAGCCGAACCGTCGCCGCCGCTCAAAGACGCACGGCTTTCGCACCCGTATGAAGACCAAGAGCGGACGCGCCGTCATTTCCCGGCGCCGTGCCAAGGGGCGCAAAAGAGTTTCCGTTAAACCTGGGTTCCGGGAGTAAGAATCGGCATCAGGCTTCTGACATCAGGCTTCAGCAAAACCCCAAGCGCCTGACCTCGATGACCTGACGCTTGGGAGCCGTTTCCGAAGCCGCTGTGACTGTAACTATCAAGAATAGTTTCCCTAAGAAGCAGCGTTTACTGCATCACGCGGATTTTGAGCGAGTGTATAAGAAGGGCCGCCGTCACTTTACAGCTCATATGACGGTGTTTTATCTGGCCCGTTCGACTGAGAACCCTGACGGCAGCGTGGGGAGTCGCGTTGGGTTCACGGTCAGCAAAGCGCTGGGTGGAGCTGTCCAGCGCAATCGTATGAGGCGCCGGTTGCGGGAAGCAGTGCGACTGGAGGGAGCTAACCCCGGGCTGGATGCGGACATTGTCATTAATCCCAAGCGGACGTTACTGACCGTCGGGTTTTCCGAGCTCCGGAACGAAGTCGCCAAAACATTCGTAGTAATTGGAAAGACGTTGCAGAAAGAGAAGCGTTGAAGCCTAGCCGCATCCCAGCCGCGTTCCTGATCGCGCTCCTGCAAGCATACAAGCGGGTGCTTTCACCGCTGTTTCTTCCAGCCTGCCGTTACACGCCGACCTGTTCTGAGTATGCAATGGAAGCGCTCGATAGGCACGGCGCAGTGCGCGGATCGGCTCTGGCGATTTGGCGCCTGCTGCGCTGCCATCCACTGGTGCGCGGCGGATACGACCCGGTGCCGGCGGAGGGAAGATCGACCCGCTCTGCAACTGCCATTCTCCGGACAAACAACCACCCCATGCGGCGAAAAGCGCGCCTGCTGGGAGCCTCGGAAGGGAACGCCCGTCCCCACACGGTCTGAACATGCCTGAATACAAGAACCCACAATCCGAACCGGGCATGGACAAAAACATCCTGCTGGTCTTTCTGCTGATGGCGGTCGCTATCTTTGGAGCGCAGTACTATATGCGCAAGTACGCGCCGCAACCGCCGCAACAGCAGAGGAGCACGGCACGACCTGTTGAGCAGCCGATCCAGCCGGGCGCGCCTTCCACCCCGTCGGCAGGTGCGCAGGTACGGACAACCGAGGGCAAATCAGCTGGTAGGGCGGCGCCCGCCGCGCCGCAACAAGCCACCTCGGAATCGGAAACCGTCATCGAGAACGACCTCTATCGCATTACCTTAACCAATCGTGGCGCGGAGGTGAGGTCGTGGATCCTGAAGAAGTTCAAAGACGACCAAGGCAAACCGCTCGATATGGTCAATGCGAAAGCCGCCGCCAAGTACGGCTATCCGCTTTCGCTCTGGACCTATGACGAAAACCTGCGCAACACGTTGAGCTCCGCCCTATACGTGCCGAGCACTACTGCGGCCGCCCTGGCAGCACCGGCGGAGATCGAGTTCGACTATTCAAACGGCGGCCTCACCGTCCGCAAAATCTTTCATTTCGACCATAGCTACGCGATAAGCCTTGACACTTCTGTCTTTTTGAACGGGAGCCCGGCTTATGCGTTCCCGGCTTGGCCTTCCGGCTTTGGGGATCAGAGCACCCTCGCTGGCTTCGCCTCGGGCCAGCTGGAATATCAATTCAACAACAACACGGAGCACATCAGCGTTAGCAAGATTTCCGGCGGGAACACCCTCCATGGCTCTTACAACTGGATCGGGGTGGGCAGCCAGTACTTCGCGGCAGTTTTCATTCCCGACACCCCGGAGAACCTTCTCGCGGTCACGCTGAATAATCCTATTGAACTCATTCCCGATCCCAACAAGCCGAACGAAACCAGGAACGCCGAGGTCGTAGGCGCGGCCGTCGGCCGGCCGGGAACGTTTACTGGAAGACTTTTCGTTGGTCCGAAGGCGCTCCCCGTCTTAGAGACGGTCTTGGTGCCGACCATCAGCGGCGCTGCCAAAGACCTCCGGACCATGGTCAACTTTGGTTGGTTCACCATCATCGCCCGCCCGCTTTTTATATGGCTGCGGTGGATGAACCAGTTCGTTCACAATTGGGGCTGGTCCATCGTCTTGCAGACGATCGTGATCACCATCGCCTTGCTCCCCCTGCGCTTCTACCAGTTGAAGTCCGCGCTGAAGATGCAGCGGGTGCAGCCACAGATGAAGGCGATCCAAGAGAAGTACAAGAAGTACAGCATGCGCGATCCGCGCAAGCAGGAGATGAACAAAGAGATCGCCGATCTCTATAAGCGGGAAAACGTCAATCCGGCAAGCGGCTGCCTACCCCTGCTGATCCAAATGCCGTTCTTCATCGCCTACTATAAAGTCCTCAGCACAGCCATCGACCTGCGGCAGGCGCACTGGCTGTGGATCCGTGACCTCTCCGCTGCAGATCCATACTTCATCTTGACGGCACTGGTCGTCGTGAGCTTCTGGATTACGCAGAAGATGACGCCGCAGGCTGGCATGGATCCGGCACAGCAGCGGATGATGAACATCATGATGCCGCTGATGATGGGTTTTTTCTTCTTCCGCATGCCAGCCGGCTTGAACCTGTACTACGCCTTGAGTAACGTGATCATGATTCTGCAGACTTGGGTCATGAATCGCACCGAACTCGGCCGGGAGATGCGGGAGATAGCTGCGAAACGGGCGAGGAAGAAAGATAAATAGCTTCGGGCGGCGGGCATTGAGGAGCGAGCGAACCAGCGAGAAGCAAAGAGGAATATCATGCGGAAGCCGACTTTGCTCAGGGCTCACCGCGCCAAGCGCATAGCTATCTATGGACAAAATCCAGGCAGCAAACCAGCTCAATACGTTCCTTGGTCCCGTCGTCAAACACGCGGGCTTCAGGCTTAAATACCGCATCACCGTCGATCCGCCCGTCAGTGACGATCGCGACTGGGAGCGCCCGGAAGTCCTCGTCGAATTCGCCGGCCCTGACGCGCAGCTGCTTCTAGAGCGCGGCGGCGAATTGTTGCGCGCCCTCGAACTCCTCGCCATGGAGATGCTCCGGCTGACCGGCAACGAGCACGAGAAAATCAGCTTCGACTGCATGGGCCACCGCAAGGCACGCCTCGAAGAACTGCGCCTTTCAGCCCGTGTCGCCGCCGACAAAGTCCGGCAGACCGGTTCTCCTTACACCTTCGCACCCATGTCCTCACGAGAGCGCCGGATCTTGCACCTCGCATTGCGCGAGGAACACGACCTACATACTGAGAGCACCGGCGAAGGCTTGCGCCGGTCCGTTGTGTTGTATCCGAAGGATTACACCGCCCCACAACCTCGCGGGAGAAGATAGCCGGTCCGTGAGAAGACCCGCATCTTGGCCACCCGAATTAGCTCTTTGGCGGAGCTTAGAAGAGTAATGGACTAACCGAGGATCCCCGTCCGCCGTCCCACCTTCTCCAGCACCTGTAGGGCTTGCTCCAAATCCTCTTTGGTATGCGTCGCTGTCATAATTGTGCGGATGCGCGCCTTACCCTCCGGCACTGTGGGGTAGGCGATTCCGGTCGCAAACACGCCTTCCTGGAACAGCTCGCGCGAGAAGTCCATGGTGAGCTTGCCGTCGCCGAGGATGATTGGGGTTATGGGTGTTTCGCTAGGCGGCGTGGTTCTCCCGCCAATATCGAATCCGAGGAGCCCCAACTCTTTTTTCCAGAAGCGGGTATTGCCCCAGAGCTTCTCAATCAACTCGGGCTCCTGCTCGAGCACATCGAAGGCCGCAATGCAGGCCGCTGCCACCGAAGGCGGATGCGAAGTCGAGAACAAGAACGGCCGCGCGCGGTGATAGAGAAAGTCAATCAGCTCGCGCGTGCCACAAACGTATCCGCCTAGCGCACCGATTGCCTTGGACAAGGTCCCGACTTGAATGTCCACCCGCCCATGCACTTTGAAATGGTCGATCGTGCCGCGCCCATTGCGGCCGAGAACACCCGAGGCGTGTGCATCATCCACCATCATGATCGCGCCATACTTCTCCGCCAAGTCACAGAGAGCAGGCAACGGGCCGATGTCCCCGTCCATGGAGAAGACGCCGTCGGTGATCAGCAGCTTACGCGCAGGCTGGTCCTTCACGCTAGCCAGCTTGGCCTCTGCATCGCTGACGTTTTTGTGTTCAAAAACCAGAATCTTTGCTCGCGACAAACGAGCGCCATCAATAATCGAAGCATGGTTCAACTGGTCGGAGATGATGAAGTCGTCTTTGCCTAAAATCGCCGAAACGGTTCCAGCGTTTGCCGTGAAGCCCGACTGAAACACAACGCACGCCTCCACATCCTTGAAGCGGGCGATCTTCTCCTCCAACTCCATATGGATCTTCATGGTTCCGGCAATGGTCCGCACCGCACCGGAGCCGACCCCGTATTGACGCGTGGCCTCAAGAGCCGCCTCGCGCAGCTTGGGATGCGTGGTCAGCCCGAGGTAGTTATTGGAAGCCAGATTGATCACCCGTTTGCCGTCAAAAGTGCACACCGGAGCTTGCTCGTCGTCGAGTACGCGCAGGCGGAAGTGCGTACCCTTGACCTTAAGTTCATTCAGTTGGTCGGAAAGAAATGCGAGAGGATCGGTACGAGTTGCAGCAGGCATAAGATCTCCATTCCGGAGCCGCTGCCGGGCCCCGGCGAACTGAACAGTGTAATACTGCACGCGCGTCCTTGCCGGGCCGGTGGTCGACAGCCATCGCAGTGAACCATCTGATTCCGAATCACCGATTGCGTTCGGATGAGTAACTCTGGTTTCCTATCGAAGATGGGGAAGGCAGCTATCTCAGGGCATCAGAAGATGTGGGAAGCCCAACTAGGAAGAAAGCATGCCCGCCAGTAAGGCGGCACGCTTCGGAAGCTCAGAGACAACGACCGATTCGTGGACGGCGTGCGCGCCATCTCCAACTGCACCCAGTCCATCGAGGGTGGGCACACCGAGAGCCGCAGTGAAGTTCCCATCCGAACCGCCGCCAACCGCAGCCTCCTCTAGCTTCCAGCCCAACTCGCGCGCGATCTGTGCGGCCTTTCGGTATAGGGCGCCCACTTTTGCGGTTCGCTCCATCGGGGGACGGTTCATGCCGCCGCGGATGGTAATTCGGCACTTTGGATCAAACGGCCGCAGAGACATCAAGCGCCGGTGTAGTCTCTCCGCGTCCCGCTTCGTCTTGACTCGCAAGTCCATGAGCGCGCTCGCCTCCGCGGGAACGACATTCGTTCGCGTGCCGCCGCTGATCTTGCCGGTGTTGATGGTTGTTCCGCGCTGCGGGTCAGCCAATTCCGACAGCCTCAGAATTTGCCGCGAGAGCTCCAGGACCGCACTGTGTCCCTTTTCGAAGTCGAGGCCGGAGTGCGCGGACACGCCCTGGACTTGCAGGGTATATTCGCCTATCCCCTTGCGCGCTGTCTTAATCGCACCCTTCGGACCAGCGGCTGGCTCGAGCACGAGAACGGCTTCGGACTGCCGCGCCAGGCGCTCGGTGATTTGCCGCGATGATGCGCTGCCCACCTCCTCATCCGACACCAGCAGCACGGTCATGGGGCGAGGCGGCACCGAATTGTTCCACTGCAAGAGTCCTTCGATCACATGCAGAAGCAAGGCAATCCCAGCCTTCATGTCAAATACTCCGGGTCCCCAGACTCTGTGTTTGCCCAAACGAAACGGCATCTTCGAAATCGTGCCTACGGGATAAACCGTGTCCATGTGTCCAAGCAAAAGAAGAGGTTTTTGACGGGAATTGCCTCGAAAGTCTACTTGGATGTGATTCCCGAACTTTTCCGAAGCGTGAACGCGGACCTTGCCGCCTAGTTGTTCGAAACGCGAGACGAGCACCGTGGCGACGCGGTCCACCGCGGCCTTGACGTCACTCGGGGACTCGAGGGTGACGAGCTGCTCGATGGTGTCGAGAATTGTGGATTGCTGCTGGCGAAAGTAGCGGAGTTGCAGCTGTCGGGTAGGTGTAGTCATCCGAATGGGAGAGCTTAACTCAACGGCTAACGCCGCAAAGGTTTCTATTTTCGCTTTCGCCACGGCTCAAGCCCCAGCCATACTCGGGAGAGACCGGCGCCTCACCACAGCCGAGCGTGAGTAATAAAGTATAATTCTCCCTCAAGTAGACCAGCATGTCTCTCGGCGAATCTGAGCCCGGTGAGGCGATTGCATGGAGACGAACAACTCGCCGCAAATGAGTGAAACCGCTGAAATCCCTGAGAATCCGGCCGCCGAGCACATCCACTACGACATCAACGACATCATGCGGATCCTCCCGCATCGCTTCCCGATGCTGCTCATCGACCGCGTGGTCGATCTCGTGCGCAAGCAGCGCATCGTGGCCATCAAAAACGTGACCATCGACGAGCCGTTCTTTGTCGGCCATTTTCCAGGCTCGCCAATCATGCCCGGAGTCCTGATCGTGGAAGCCATCGCGCAAGCGGGCGGCGCCCTATTGCTGACCGAAGTGTCGGATCGCGATGAGAAGCTGATCGTATTCACTGGAATTGAACGAGCCAAGTTCCGCCGGCAGGTGGTCCCCGGAGATCAGGTGCGAATTGAAGTTGAGGTGCTCGCGTGGCGCGAGGGCAGCGGACGCAAAGCGGTGCGCATGCAGGGGATCGCCTACGTTGAAGGAAAGCGGGCGGCGGAAGCCACCGTCACCTGTCAGCTCGTTCCGAAGCCGGGCAGCCCGGGATCACCGGGCGAGAGCACAACAACCGAGTAGGTTGAAATTTGGCAGTTGGGCAATCCTTGTAAGTAACACCTTGCGCCATCGATGTTGCAAGAAGCGTTGGGGAGAATGGTCCTAAGTTACATAATTTCTAAATTACCCAGCGACAAAATCGTTCCGTCTCTTCGCATACATGAACGTCCACCCCACAGCAGTTATTGATTCCTCGGCGAGAGTCTCTCCATCCTGCAAAATCGGGCCATACTGCGTTATTGGCCCCCAGGTCGAAGTTGGTGATCATTGCGAACTGATTTCCCACGTCGTCATCGATGGACCTACCAAGATCGGCGCGAACAACAGGTTCTTCCCGTTCTCTTCGATAGGCCTGGCGCCACAGGACGTGAGTTACAAGGGCGAACCTACTCGACTCGAAATGGGGGATGACAATACCGTCCGCGAGTTTGTCACCATCAATCGCGGCACAGTAAAGGGCGGCGGTCTGACGAAAGTGGGCAATCATATCCTAGTCATGGCCTACACCCACATCGCACACGACTGCTCGATCGGCGACTACGTCATCTTGGCGAACGCCGCGACCTTAGGCGGGCACGTAACGGTCGAGGATTGGGCTACGGTAGGCGCCCTCTGCCCCGTGCACCACTTCGTCCGCATCGGGGCGCACTCCTTTATCGGCGGCGGAACCACGATCACCCGCGACGTCCTGCCGTTTTCGAAGACGGCTGCCGAGCGCGGTACGCACGCTTATGGCTTGAACTCCGTCGGACTCGAGCGTCGCGGCTTTACAAAAGAGCGCATTCGCAGGATCCATCACGCCTATAAACTTCTGCTCGCGTCGAAGCTGAATACCTCCCAAGCCTTGGAGAAGCTCAAGTCCGAACCCGATCGCGGCGAAGATGTGGATCTGCTGATCAAGTTCGTAGAATCGAGCGAGCGTGGAGTGATCAAGTAGTAGCTACGATGCATGGCGAAGGCCAGGGCTCGCTGGCCCAGCGGGAATGTATAAGATCACGTCAGTCAATTTCAGCGATCCTTAACGACTATGTCTCCCAAACTCGGTCTCATTGCCGGTAACGGGCGGTTTCCTTTCCTCGTGTTGGAGGCAGCTCGTGGGCAGGGTTACGACGTTGTGGTGGCCGCGATTAAAGAAGAGACCGCTCCCGAGATCGAGTCTCAGGGTGCTGCCGCCGTTTACTGGCTTTCGCTCGGCGAACTGTCAAAGCTGATACACACGTTCCACCAAGAAGGCATCACGCGTGCCGTTATGGCCGGGCAGGTGAAGCATAAACAGATCTTCTCCAGCATCCGTCCTGACTGGCGGCTCGCCAAATTGTTGCTTTCGCTCACGACGCGCAACACAGATTCGCTTTTGGGCGCCATCTCCAAGGTCCTCGCCGACGAGGGCATTGTGCTAGAGAACTCAACCGGTTTGCTGGAACCTCTGTTGGTCAAACCTGGAGTGCCTACCAAACGTGCACCCTCCGAGCAAGAGCGCAAGAACATTGCTTACGGACGCGAGGTCGCGCGCGCCCTCGGCCATTACGACATCGGCCAGACAGTCGTCATTGCGGAGAGCGCCTGCATTGCTGTCGAAGCCATGGAAGGTACCGATGCCACCATCGAGCGCGCCGGTCACATCATGGCGTCGCTCCCTCCCGCTCCGTCTACTCTGGATCGCAACCTCACCGTCGTCAAGGTCGCCAAGCCCAAGCAGGACATGCGTTTTGACGTTCCCGTGGTTGGGGTCAAGACCATCGAGGTGATGCGAAGGGCCGGAGCCACCTGCCTTGGGCTCGATGCGGGCAAGTGCCTCCTCATTGACGGCGACGCCGTATTCGGGGCTGCAGACCGGGCAGGAATCGCGGCCCTCGCCGACTAGGTCGAGGCCCACGACGACCTTCTGATGTCAGCCCATCGTGAGATCCCTGCTCGCGCTCGTCGCGCGTCGGGATGAGAGCGCGGTATATTGAGGAGAGCAATGTCCGAAATTTCTTTCATCATCGACCAACTGACCCGCGCCTTTGATGGCGAGGCCTGGCATGGACCGGCGCTCATGGAGATCCTCGACGGCATTGACGCCAAGACGGCAGCCGCGCGTCCGATCACAAATGCTCACTGTATTTGGGAGTTGGTCATCCACTTGGCGGGGTGGGAACAGGTGGTTTGCCGTCGCTTGCAAGGTAAGGTAGCTACTCTGAGTGATGCGCAGAACTTTGGCTACCTCGACAGCACGACCGAACCATCCTGGCAGAGCACGGTGGCCAATCTTCGAGAAACTCATGCCGAACTCATGAAGATGGTTTCCGCACTGCCCAATTCGCGGCTGGACGATCCCGTTCCCGGAAAAGAGTACGACGTCCGCTTCATGCTCTACGGCGCGGTGCAGCACGCCGCCTATCACGCGGGGCAAATTGCCATTCTCAAACGCGCCCGGCGCTGAGGAACACTCGCAAGAGCGTTCCTGATATCCTGCGGCTCACGATGAGCAATGGCTCCGATCGTCCTCTGTCTGTAGCTGTGATTGGTTGCGGTGCTTTTGGCCGCAACCACGCGCGCGTCTATCACGAACTTGAGAAGACCGGACAACCGATGACGCTCGCGGCGGTCGTTGACACCAATCCAACCCGCGTCGAAGCGCTTGCTCGTGAATTCAACTGCACCGGCTATTCGTCGGTTGATGCCCTGCTGTCGTCCGCAAAGATAGATGCAGCCTCGGTGGCCGTTCCCACCGTGCACCACGCCGCGGTTGCCCGCCAGCTGATGCTGGCGGGCTTAGACGTTCTCATCGAGAAGCCTCTTACCCCGACTCTGGCCGAAGCCGATGAGCTGATTCAACTCGCTTCCCGAGAGAAACGTATTGCACAGGTAGGCCACCTCGAGCGTTTCAATCCGGCTGTGCAAGCCACCTTTCCCATGATTACGAAGCCGCTGTTCTTCGAGGTCCACCGTCTAAGCGTCTTTACCGCGCGTTCCCTCGACGTGGATGTTGTCCTTGACCTGATGATCCATGATCTTGATGCAGTGCTGGCCTTTGTGAAATCACCGGTCAAGGAAATCCGCGCCGCGGGTTTGCCGATTCTTTCGAGCAAAGTGGACATTGCGAACGCCCGGATCGAATTCGAATCCGGCTGCGTTGCCAATTTGACTGCCAGTCGCGTCTCGACTGAACGGGTACGCAAGCTGCGCTTTTTCCAGCCCCGACAATATATTTCCATCGACTATGGCCGCCAGGACGTGCTGATTTTCACCGTGGGAGACGTCACGGGGATACCCTCGGCGAATCCCGATATCAAGATGACCAAACCCTCCATAACCCCGGAGGAACCGCTTCGCGGGGAACTTCGAGCGTTTCTCGATTCCGTTCGTACTCGGAAAGCCCCGACTGTAGCTCTCGAGGACGGACGCCGCGCCCTGGGAGTGGCTCTGGAAGTGCTGGCCCAGATCTCGGCCCACGCCGACAAACTCGGCCTTGCCAGCCCTGCCTGATGCCTAACTCTTTACACTTCTTGACCGCCGAAGTGAGCCTCCTGGGCTAGCCTGAAGACGTTACTTTCGCTCTAAGTGCTTGCTTGGAAAGACTCCTCCTCACGGCGAAAAAAGTGAGAGAATGTAGGCAAGGCGCATCTCATCCCATAGTCCGCGATGTCTCTGACGCAAATCCCGCTTGAGCCACCTCCGTCGCGGCCACAGCCCGAGCAAGGCGACCTTTTCGACGCGGGGACTTGGGAGTCCGCATACCGGGAAATGCACGATTTCCCCACGCTCTTGATCCAAGCGCGTGACGAACTTGCCCGCTCACGCAAGCGGGAAGCTTTCTGGATGTCGGTGGTCGTTCATATCCTGGTCATTTTGGTGGTGGTGAACGCCGACAAAATTGCCCGATATCTTCCGCACCGCAATGTCATGCTGGTTCAGATCCCCAAGGAGAAGAAGGACCTCACTTTCCTCGAGCTTCCGCCCGACGCGCAAAAAGCCGTGAAGCCGCCTAAAACGAATGTGCTGTCCGACAAGTCTCGAATCGCGGAATCGCGTACTCCAAAATTGGACCAGCAAAAGCTGAAGAAACTGCTCGATGCTTTGCGCCAGGGACGCCGAGGCCCGGCCGCGGGTGAACCTCAGCAACAGGCTCCCGCTCCCCCGGCGCAAGTAGCTCAGGCGCCGCCCGAAGCACAACCACAATCCCAGCCGCCTCAGTCTCAACAACAGACAGCGAAGCTGCAGTCTCCGCCGGTGCAACAACGATCGCCATTTGACCGGCCCGCGATGTCAGCCGAGCGTGCTCTCAATCAGGCTGCCGAGCAAGTCGCCAGCAACCGCGGAAGATTCGGAAGCGGGGACGAAGGCAACATGGGCTTGGGACAGCGGCAGGCGAATGCCCGAGTCGGTCCTTTTGAAATCCTCAGTGACACCATGGGAGTGGACTTTGGCCCCTACCTACAACGGGTTCTCCAGGTGGTTCGCGAGAACTGGTACGCTGTGATTCCTCCTTCCGCCATGCCGCCCCTTCTTAAGCGCGGCAAAGTTGCCATTGAGTTTTCCATTCTGAAAAATGGACAGGTGGGCGGGATTGCATATGTCAGCACCTCAGGGGATGTTGCTCTGGACCGCGCCGCCTACGGCGGAATCACCGCTTCGAATCCCTTTCCGCGGCTCCCGGGAGAGTTTGCCGGACAAGCGCTGCGCTTGCGGTTCATGTTTTTCTATAATCCCGACCCCCGGGAAGCGGACCTGCAGTAAACCCGCCGCATCGGCTACCAATTCCGCTGACAAGGATGTCGTCTCAAAGGGCGACCCGATCCTGCTGGACAGGATTCGTACGGCCGGCATACGCCATCCTGATCAGTGTCCTTTCGGCGAACGGCACGTATAGCAGTGCCGCCGTCGAGCCGAGAGCGGGGCCGAAGCCAATCCGGTCCAACAACAGAAATGGAGCGATCGCCCATAACTGGTCAAGGATCAACACGCCGTGGAAAATGCTTTTGAATTTATCCCCCAATCGGGAATAGTCAAAAGCTGTTCCGGAGAGCAGATAAAGACGCAAGGGTATTCCCATCGCAGCGGTTACCAGGGCGGTAATGAATACGATTGGCAGCCCGGCACGCGGCCAAGCCACCCTGTACAGGTCCTCCCCATGGAACAGGGCGACCATGTAGAAAACCAGGTACATCGTCTGAATCAATGCGAACAGGGCGCGGGTCAGGCCGCGGTGGGGTTTAGGTAAATCCGGTTCAGCGTCGCTTTCGACGAGTGACCAAGGATCCGAGGTGGGTTGGGGAACGACCTTTGCCGGGGGTTCTTCTCGCGGAACATCTTTGTGCACTTCGGCGACAAATCGATAGCCGCGTCTTGCCAGCGTCTCAATAAATCGCGGATTCGCCGCCGAGTCGCCCAAAACCTCCCGCAACTTGTTCACCGCAGTGTTGAGGCTGTGGTCGAAATCGACGAACGTGTCAACCGGCCAGAGTCGCTGCCGCAGTTCCTCGCGAGTGACCACGGTCCCCGGCTGCTCAAGTAGTGCTGCCAGGACGAAAAATGGCTGGTCTTGAAGCCGCAACCTGCGGCCTGACCTGCGCAGCTCACGTGCGTTCAAGTCGGCCTCAAAGACACCAAACCGCACGATCTCCGATCTCTTGGTGGGCACGCTGGTAAGTGTACAGCCGGCACTGTATCGATGGGTAAGGTACCTGACGAGCACCGTGAAACGACATGTCTCATGGGTTAGAGAGAGTCGCCAGGCCTGGCTATTTCGCCCGCGAAAGCAGGGTTTGTTCCGGGTCCAGCAGGATCTTCCGCGTTCCCGCAGGAACCGCCATGCGAAAGGTGGTTTCCGTGCCATCGGCAAAAACCCGCCGTAGGTATACGGGTTTGCTTCCGACGACGGCGTATAAGGGAACAGATGTGACCAGTGCCTCCGGAGCATTGCCTTGAACGATTGTGCCGGTCACCATCGCAGTACCCGCCTTGTCCGCGATCTTCACGTCTCGCAGTTCAAAACTTGGAACCGCTGTGCCGCTGAGCCATGACTCAAAGAACCAGTCCAGGGATTTCCGGCCTTCATACCAAAGAGGCTTTGGCAACTGAGCCTCGAAGATCGCGAGCAGCTGCGCGGTCGTGAGCGGTTTGCCCTCGTACTGCGTGCGCACTTCGCGAAGAGCGCGCAGGAATGGCTCCTCCCCTCCTTTGGGTCGTGATCCTGAGGTAGTTAGTTCGGCGTCGCGTAACATTGTGCGCAGCATGTGAAACAGCCACGTCCCCCGACCATAACTGATGGCATCATAGGCGTTGGGAAATTTTGACGAAGACAACCGCAACCCCAAGGTCACCGGTCCCGCATCCATCAACTGCTCACCGTCAGCCCCTTTGAGCAGGAGACGGTCGCGATACTTCTGCATGAGCTTGCGGAATTCAACCGGGTTCTTCGATTCCAGCAGCATCATGGAGCTGTAGTTGGCCAGCGCCTCCATGACCCACTGATCGCGATAACCAGTGAAGGTCACCAAGTCGCCCCACCACTGGTGCGCGGTTTCGTGCGCGACTAGCTGCTGGACCTCAACTCGTTCCACCGGATCATGTTCGAACTGCTCCAGTTCGGCAGGGCTCAGAAAAGCGTAGCTGGAAAGAAAGATGAGTCCGGGCCATCCCTGGCTCGTGGTTCCCGGAATCTGGGTTAGCATCAACCGGCTATAGGGATAGGGCCCGAAGTGTTGGGAATAGAAATCCAGTGCCCGGCCGGCTTCATTGCTCACCATTTGCAGGTTTCGTGAGGGCGACGGGGCAATCGAACGCGACAGAAGCCCGGGCGCCTCGGACAGAGGTTGCGGCCCGCGAATAGAAGGCGGCATCGGTAGGGGCGCGGTCTCTGCTGCGAGCAGTCCTTTTTCCACGCTGGGAGTGGCGTAGGTCTCCAGATCGACCCCCGCAACGTGCGCCACCGTGCGCGAGTACTTCCCAAGGTTGAATCCTGCCACCGGTACTTTCCGTTCCGTTACCCAATGGGAAACCTGCCGATCTCCTTCCGTCCTTTGTTCTGTGCGTTTGCCCACCGCCACCAGAGTCCATTCCAGGGGATATCGAAACTCCAAGTCGAAGGACGACATAGTAAATCCAATGTTCGGGTACCAGGTACCATGCTCTCCCACAAACAGGAGGCCATTCGCCGCTTCCGACAGCACGGCTCCCGAGTATCGGATTTTCAGCTGAAATGATGCGCCAACCTTCATGGCTGCGGGAAGAAAAACCACCAGCCAATCGTTTCCTCGTCGGGCGAGGTGGGACCCTTCGACCGCCTGATTGTGTATGAACTCAAGCGGATTCCCGTTCTCTTCCACGCTCTCGACCTGAAGCAGGCGAGAGAGTTCAAAAAGCAGAACCTGCCCGCCATCTCGCGTTGGCGACAATAAGAGAGTGGCGGTGGCGGAGAGTTCTGTCGGTGGCTTGATCTCGCTTGTGATGGAGAAATGCGTTATTTCAAAATCATGGGTGGAGAGAAGTCCCGTGTCCGGATCCGCTTCCCCTTCCTGCTGCTTCTTTTGTGCGAACGAGGCCCAGACGTCGTAGTAGTCGTTACCACCCATTTTCTTGTGCTGGCCTAACGAGATTGGTTCCGGCAGCAAGGAGTCATACCGCACCTCAAATGCTCCCAGTCTGCGACCCTGGATGTACGCATGAAGAAAGTGATCATCCGATTTGGCATACTCGGCATTGCGAAAGCTGATCAGAAGCCGTAGAGCGTCGCTTTCTGCCAGGGTGGCTGCGAGTCCCTTGAACTCACCCACGAATTCGCCCGCGTCTTCTGCAGGTCGAAGAGAATTCTTTAGTTCGCCATAAAAATCGTCGTTGAAGCGAAAGTAGGCAAGCGAGAACCGCTCTTCGAGGATGGCCGCACCGGTGAACAGAGCTAGCGACGCTCGCTCCACGGTGTTGGGGGGCAATACAAGGATCTCGCCGTCTCCTTGAAAAATTGCGCCCGTGATGTGGCCATCCGCCTCCTCCGTAAAGGCGATCATCCCATCGTCGAGCGAAATGCTAACCGCACCGCGCACCAGGTCGGTATGACGAATGCGGTAGACGTGAGAGCTGTCCAATCCCACTGATCGCAACCGCAGGTACAAGGACTCAGCCCGGCCACCCGAGGGCGCTTTCGCCTGGGCAGCGGCAAGGCCGCTGAGCGCGAGCAGGACAAAGCCCAACCACTTCACTTTGCGGGTTACGTCGGTCACTTCGGAACCGCCGGTCAACCCTCTAGAATGCGCCTGAATGCGCATATTTGTCATCTCTTGCTGGATTCTGCTCGCGACTTCAGCCGGGCTAGGGTCGTCCCGAGCGGTAATCCATCTCAGGAACGGCGATGCCATCAATGCGGATGGGGTAGAGGAAGGCACCAGCACTGTCCGATATGAAATTGGCGACAACAGCTTCACCATTCCTCGCAGCAAAGTTCTGAGCATCGAGCTAACCCCAGATAGCGATCAAGCTTCCGAAATGACGGTAGCACCTCCACGATCAACCCTCGAGCCAAAGGCTGCCAGCGACCGCGAGTTACTCGAGCAGGTCCTTCGCAATGATGGAGTTGATCGCGATGTTGTCGCCTCCATTGAGGCACGCCAGCACACAGATTCCACAGCCATCGCCTACTACATAGCGGGGAAATCCGAGTACGAGTCTGGCAAGTTCGTTCAAGCAAAGCACGACTTCGAGACCGCGCTGCGTTTTCAGCCTGAAAATCCCGCCATTCTTGCTTACTATGCCGCACTTTTGGTTCGTACCGGGGACAACTTGGGAGCGCTCTCTTATGCCGAACGTGCCACCCGCATTGCTCCAGACTCTGCCGATGCAATCAGTGTGTTGGGCTATGCGCAATTCGCCGCCGGGCGGAATCGGGATGCAATCCAGAGCTGGAAGAAATCGTTGGCGCTTCGCCCCGACGCCACCATTCAGGGCATGCTCTTGAAGGCTGAGCGCGAAACCTCAGCCGAAACAGATTATTCCGAGCGCGCAACCAGCCACTTCGTCCTTCGTTATGAAGGCAGCCAGAGCTCTGGCGTTTTTCGCGATCAGCTACTTTCGACTCTCGAGTCCCACTATCAGGACCTGGTGCACATCTTCGGGAGTGAGCCCCGTTCGAGCGTTCAGGTCGTGCTCTACACTTCCCAGGCATTCTTCGATGTCACCCGCGCCCCTACCTGGATCGGTGCTCTGAATGACGGCAAGCTCCGCATACCGCTCCACGGAGTAGATTCCGTTACTCCGGAGCTTTCACGAATTGTGCGTCACGAACTGACCCACACGTTCGTCAACCAGCTGAGCGCCGGTCGTTGCCCTGCTTGGCTCAATGAGGGGATTGCTCAAATGCTCGAGCCGCGCACGCTGGTGTCTCAAGGTGTTCGACTGACGCAATTGTTCAAGGCCGAGCGAGAAATCCCTTTGAATATGCTCGAGCGCGGTTTCGGGTCGTTCAGCACCGAAGAAGCGGTTCTCGCCTATGACGAATCCCTGCTGGCTGCCAACTATCTCAATGCCCGCTACGGAATGGGCGATATCGTCGCAGTGCTCAAAAGAATTGGACAGGGCGACTCCGTCGAGAGCGCGTTTCGCGTGATTCTCCACAGCGACTACGGGCGCCTGGAGGAAGGCATTCGCGCAGAAGTGGTTCGGGCCTCGCAGTGAATCAGAGGGGAGAAGGAGGTGTTTTCGCCTTGCTGTGGGAGTCGATGCAAGAACGTCATTGGCACGCCACAGATTCAATGCTAAGTTCATCCTGCCTCGCAGTGCTACGAGGAAGACCATGAATGCCCCAGAGATTATGTCGTGGAATGATCCCGTTCACGCGGAGATTCCTAAAATTCGCGACGGCGAACTGGGCGCGCTGTATTACGGGCAGCGGCGCAGCGGGGATTTTTTCGATTTCGTCCGATGCGGTTCCGAACGGGTCCTCTTGGGACTTTTCGATGTCGCCGGCAAACTTGAACAGGCCCGGCCGGTGATGGTTGCAGTGCAGAGGAAGTTTCGCATGCTCGCGGCGGAGCTACTCGAAGACCACTCGACAAACGAAATGGAAGCCATGGCAGAACTCTGGATCCGATTGAACCGCGAAGTGATTGATGCGGCAGGCGGAGTTCGCCAGTGCTCCGCCTTCATCGGTTGCTACAACGAACACTTGAAAATCATCAGCTACGTGAATGCCGGGCATACGCCCGGGCTGGTCAAGGATGGGAAGCAGATCAGCGAGCTCGCCGCAACCGCACTCCCTCTTGGCTTGTTCTCCCACGCGGTGCCGGAACCGGGCATGGTTGCTCTGGGCCCATGTCACTCGATGCTTCTGGTTTCCCGAGGCGTGGTCGAAGCAGGTCGCCGCGGGGAAGATTTCGGTTTGGAAGGAGCGAAGCAATACTTAAGAGACGTCGACTTCCAGTCAGCTCACGAGACCTGTGTCGGGATCCTTTCTCGTGTGCAACAGTTCATGGGTACCGCCCCTACTCACAATGATGTGACCGCCGTCTGTCTGCTTTGTAGTTAGGCTGCGGATTCTTCCTCCGCCGCTGGTACCAGTTCCCAGCCTAGGTTTACAATCGATTGCATCTAACAATGTGAGCCGGCGAGCCCGGCCACGAGCTACTTTCCCCGCGGCCCAGGCCGCTGACAAGGAATTCCCGGGGTTTTTATGCATAAGCTTGTCTCTTGCCTCACGATTGCTGTTCTTATCGCGGTCCCGCCGTTTGTCTCCGCAGACACAGTGGTCGAGGAGATCGTCGCCCGAGTCAACAATTCGATCATTACCCGCACCCAGTATCAACGCGAACAGAAACAACTCAGCGACGAGGCCCAGAATCAAGACCCAACTCATGCCACCGAAATAGTTGCGCGGGGCAAGAAGGACGTTCTACGCGGTCTGATTGACCGCCAGCTCCTTCTCGAAAAGGGCAAAGATCTCGGCGTAACCGCGGACACGGAAGTGGTGAAGCGCCTAGACGAAATCCGCAAACAGATGAAGCTCGATTCTTTGGACGATCTCGAGAAAGCGGCTCAGGCGCAGGGGCTCTCGTTTGAAGATTTCAAGCAGAACCTCAAATCCGACATCATCACCCAGGAAGTGATCAAACGCGAGGTCGCCCCTCGGATCAACGTGAGCAACCAGGAGATCCGCAAATTCTACGATCAGCATAAGCAGGAGTTGGCACAACCCGAACAAATTCAGCTGAGCGAGATTCTGATTTCAACCGACCAAGCAGGAGACGACGAGCAGAAACTCAATGCCGCCAAGGCCAAAGCGGAAGACTTGCTCAAGCAGATTCGTGCCGGTGCGGATTTCGCCGATCTCGCCAAGAAGGAATCACAGGATCCCTCTGGCGCCCAGGGCGGGGATCTTGGAACGTTCCCGCGCGGCAAACTCGCCAAGCAACTCGAAGATGTCACCTTCGCAATGAAGAAGGGAGATGTGACGGATGTGATTCGCACCCGGCAGGGTTTCGTGATCCTCAAGGTCACCGATCACAGCGCCGCCGGGATTCCCCCATTCCCAGATGCCCAGGATCGTGTGCGGGACGCGTTATACATGCAGAGAATGCAGCCCAAGATGCGCGAGTATCTGACCAAGCTGCGCGAAGAAGCGTACATCAAGATCAGTCCGGGGTACGTGGATTCGGGCGCCAGTCCCAACCAGACGCAACCGGTTATGACCACGGCCGCCAAAGAGGCGAACGCGAAGGAACTTAAAAAGAAAAAGAAAATGGGATTGTTTTAGTTTAAGCTGGGCGGAACCCAAGCTTCCGCGCGAGTGCGAGTGGAAGCCCGCCTAGAGCCATCATGAAAGAGTTTTTCCTCTCCGACTGCGTGCGCTTTGAAAACAAGGTCATCGTCTCCAGCTTCGTCGTTATCAGCAAGCAAGTAAAGCCGAAGAAGACCGGGGAGCCCTACCTTGCTCTAACTCTTGGCGATCGCTGCGGTCAAATCGAAGCCAAGATGTGGGACAACGTCGAGCATGCCCTCGACGCTTTTGAGCAGGAAGACTTCCTTAAGATCAAGGGCCTGCTCAACAGATACAAGAACCGCTTTCAGCTGACCATCCATAAGCTACGCAAGCTTGGCGATTCCGAAATCGATTTCGGAGACTATCTTCCCAAGACCACCAAAGATGTCGAGGAGCTGTGGCGTACGCTGGGGGATTTCGTCGCGACCTTCCAAGATCTAAACCTGCGCGCCTTGGTGCAGTCATTCATGGCGGATCCGGAGATTTCTGACGCGTACAAGAACGCGCCCGCCGCCAAGAGCCTTCATCACGCCTACATTGGAGGTTTGCTCGATCACGTCGTTTCGTTATTTCGTTCCTGCGATTTGGTCTCTCGCAACTATCCCCAGATCAATCGCGACCTTCTGCTGACGGGCGTGTTCCTTCATGACATCGGCAAGATCTACGAACTGACCTACAATCGCTCGTTCTCCTACACCAGTCGAGGGCAGTTGTTGGGGCACATGGTCATCGAACTGGAGATGTTGCAGAACAAGCTGGCAGCGCTGCCCAACTTCCCCGACGAAATGAAGACATTGGTCGAGCACCTGATCATCAGCCATCACGGACAATATGAATTCGGGTCCCCGAAGCTCCCCATGTTCCCCGAGGCACTGATGTTGCATTACATGGACGACCTTGACTCGAAAATGGAGAGCATGCGAGCCCACTTCGAGCGAGAAGCCGAGAGTGAATCCAGCTGGACCAGCTACAACCCCTCCCTCGGCCGTACGCTGCTGAACACAGCGAAATTTCTTGCTAAAGAGCAGCCGGTCGCCGATGCGGCAGCGGCAGCGAGTCCTTCAGAACCCGACCTCGAGCCTGATCAGCCGGAACCAGAGCCCGTCTCGGTTCCATCCGGGGATTCGCTTCCCTTCGGGGACCATAAAGCTTAGGTCCCATTCCCATCTCGGTAACTCGACCAAAGGCGCATTCCGCTCGTTTGGTGCGCACGGTACATCAGGTCTGCCCGTTTACCACAAACGCACCTGTACTGTTGTGAGTTGATCTCCTGAGTACCAGTTGCGGATAATCTTCCCTTCAGGGGAGAAACTATGAAACTGCGCCTACATATCATGTCGCTTGCTTTGTTGCTAGCCCTCGGAGTGGCTTGCAACAAGCCCAGTTCGACCGGGGACAACTCGGTACCCAATGGCGACGACGCCGCTGCCGGAACCAGTGATTCACAGCAGTCCGCCAGTTCATCGCAGCCGCGCGTTCCGGAAACGGTGACCGTCCCGTCGGGGAAAGTCATGACCATTCGCTTGGCTAGCGCTGTGGGCTCCAAGGTCAGCCAGCCGGGCCAAAGCTTTGGCGGCAGTCTGGTGAGGGCTGTTGAAGTCAACGGGGAACAAGCGATTCCGGTTGGCGCGAAAGTCTCGGGAGAGGTTGTCGATGCCAAGCCCCTCGGTCGTTTCGCCGGCGGCGCTTTGCTGCAACTGCGGTTGAACTCAGTAACTATCAACGGCGAAGAGATGCCGGTGCAGACCGCGACCTTCACCCAAACGATCAAAGGCAAGGGCAAGCGCACGGCGGTGATGGCTGGCGGAGGGGCAGGCCTTGGCGCCCTTATCGGCGGATTGGCTGGAGGGGGTAAAGGTGCGGCCATAGGCGCCGCGGCTGGCGCAGGGGCGGGTACCGCCGGAACCGCGTTCACAGGGAACAAGGAAATCGTATTGCCGGCAGAGTCTGCCGTAGCCTTCACTCTCAAGTCGCCGCTTAAGCTAAGACGCTGAGTAGGGAGGACAGCTTTCCGAACAACTAAGAATGAAGAACTCGGCCATCAGCTAAACTGATGGCCTATTCTTATGTTCGATTTCTCCCCATTTCAGTTCATCACCTTCGATTGCTACGGTACTCTCATCGATTGGGAGACAGGCATTCTCACTGCGCTCCAGCGAATTCTCGAGCAGCATTCGATCCACCGTTCTAATGCCGAGGTTCTGGCGCTCTACGGTGACCTCGAGGCCCAAGCAGAAGGCGGAGAGTATCAATCTTATCGCGAGGTCTTGCGAAAAGTGGTTCGCGGGATGGGAGAACGATACCGGTTCGAAGCGACTGCCGCAGAACAAGAATCGCTTCCCGATTCCATTGCCTCCTGGCGTCCCTTCCCGGACACGGTCGATGCGCTCCGGCAACTGCATTCAAGATTTCGCCTGGGGATCATCTCAAACATCGACGATGACCTCTTTCGCGCCAGCGCTGGTCAGCTCGAGGTCAATTTCGATCACGTGATCACCGCGTTTCAGGCACGCGCCTACAAACCCTCGCCGACCATCTTTCGACTCGCGCAGCAGAAACTGGGGATCAGCACAGCAGAATGGCTCCACGCCGGGCAGAGCATCTACCACGACGTGATTCCGGCGAAATCACTGGGGATTGCGACTTTGTGGGTAAACCGCCCATCTCATCGCCCGGGAGTTGGTGCGGTGCGGCAAGCTGCCGGTGTGCCGGATCTGGAGGTTCGAAGCCTGAGAGAGGTGTCGGAGCTTGCGCTCACTTAGAAGTCGGGCAGAACATCGCGGAATTGGCACCAGCACAGGATCTGCAATATAGCGAGTTGTCAGCACTTGTGGCTCGCCCAGGCTCATAGGCATAGGGTGTGGATGGGCGCCAATCAGGGTAAGCATCTTTGACTCCCCTTGCGCGCTACCCTAGAATTACGGCAGGTGCCGGTTACGACCGATCGCCAGGGAGGCTCTTATGGGAGAAGGACTATTTTCGCCGCTGCACATTCTATTGATCGTGGGCATTGCTCTCCTTCTCTTTGGTCCCAGCAAATTCGCTGCCCTCGGCAAAGGGCTGGGAGAAGGTATCCGCAACTTCAAGTCCGCGATGAAAGACGGCGAGAACGCCAACCCCAATAACCCGTCGAAGAAGTAGCTCGGTTGTTGAGGGTTTCTGGTCAACGGGAAAGCAGATTCCTCCCCCACGTTGAAGCGGTTCAGAATGCCAATTTTGATCAGAGTCCAGCCCACGATTTAATAGAGCCCGTGGTCGCGTAACATCCTCCACACCAGGTCCACCGGCAAGCCCACGACGTTGGAATAATCCCCTTCAATTCTTGAAATCCATCGTGACGCCCGGCCCTGAATGGCGTACGCCCCGGCTTTGTCCATGGGCTCCCCGGACGAAACGTAATCTGCGATTTCCGCCTCGCTCATCGCATCGAAGTGAACGCGCGTTATCTCTGACCGGACGTCGGAAAATTCCTCCCCCAGCAAGCACACCGCCGTAATCACCTCATGCGTGCAATTGCTGAGCCGCCTGAGCATCCGGCGTGCATCCTCGGAGTCCTCTGGCTTACCAAGAATCTCAGCTTCTACGGCGACCACCGTGTCGGCTGCCAAAATCACTCCGCCATGTCCATTGTCGCGTGCCGCCCGCGCCTTTTCGCGCGACATTCTCTCGGCAAACACGCGCGGCTGCTCCCCTCGAGCCGGTACCTCAGGGATATTTGCCGGCCGAGCCACGAAGTTGATCCCGGCGTTTCTCAGCAGTTCCTGCCTGCGTGGTGAAGCGGATGCCAGCAGCAGTGGTTTTTGAATGGACAAAGGTCAGGGTTCCAGAAGGATATTGTCGATCAGGCGCGTATTTCCAACCAACGCCGCCACCGCAACCAGCGCAGGTTTGTCGATCTCACCGACGGGCTCTAGCGTATCCGAGTCAACAATCTCGAAGTAATCGAGCTTCACTGCTGGCTGCCAGACAAACGCCTGTTTCGCGGATGCTCGGATCTTCGCCGCGTCGCGCTCGCCATCATCGAACAGCTTCTGGGCGCGTTGCAAGGAGGCATGCAGGACCAGGGCCATCTTGCGTTCATCGGAACTGAGATAAGCATTACGCGAACTCAACGCCAGACCATCGGGCTCGCGGACAATCGGGCAGACTTCAATCTGAACCGGAATATTCAGGTCCTGCACCACACGCTTGATCACCGCGACTTGCGCCGCGTCCTTCTGTCCGAAGAACGCGACATCCGGCTCGACGATGTTGAACAGCTTGGCGACCACGGTTGCGACGCCGCGAAAGTGTCCAGGACGTGATTTGCCGCAGAGGCGGTCGCTTAGTTCCTCGACCGTGACCCACGTGAGGGAGGGCGCTTGCAGTGGCCGGCCCGATTGCAGCTTGCTTGGGGATTCTCCTTTGGGGTACATCTCCTCCGCACTGGGCGCGAAAACAAGATCCACGCCTTCCCGCTCCAGCAGCTCGAAATCCTTCTCGAGAGTTCGCGGATATCGGCTGAAGTCCTCTTTCGGCCCAAACTGCGTCGGGTTTACGAAGATCGAAACTGCCACAATATCGGATTTTGTTTTCGCGGCGCGCACCAGAGACAAATGTCCCTCATGCAGTGCACCCATTGTAGGGACGAGCCCCAGCTTTTTCCCTTCACGCTTGGCCGCACGGGAAATTCCCCTTACTTCTTCAATGGTGTGGACCAACTTCATGAGAAATCGGCGATTCGCCACACTGAGAATACAGGACAGAAGCCAGACGCGAGCCCCAAGGCGAAAGCCGACGATTGCAGGCCGAGCAGCAGGCGGGCTGAACTTACCTCGTCTTCAGAAGGGGATGTTGCTCGGAACAGGGCTTCTGGGTGGATCTGAGGTCGCATCAAGGCAACCGATGCAACTTAAATGTGTTTCTGGGGCCGCTAGTTCAGCCACCCCGTTCCTTGACACCCCCACTCACCAACTTTTATCCTAAGTCTAGCTCCCCGGAGTACTTACGCCTCAGTATGTGCTGCCGCGGCCTGCGAAAAGTGGGGGCGCGGAGATCCTGAAATGCTCATCGAAATCAGGGAATTGCAAGTCCATCCAGTGGACTTTGACGAGCATCTTGTGCCCGGAACCATTGACTTCGGTGCGGACTTCCGTCAGGAAGCCAATCTCGACAGCAAAGGACGCGCGCAACTTGTCCAGGAACATCACGGTAAGCATCACCTTATCAATGACATACGGATCGTCGGAGATTTCTCGACCCGGATTGGGCTAGCCTGCGCGCGGTGCCTCGAGCCCATTCATCGGGACGTCGCGAGAAGCTTCGAGCTGTTGTACCGGCCGCAAGGTTCTGATGCCGGAAAAGAGGAGCTGTCGGTGACCGCGGCTGAGGCCGAGGTCGGGTATTATCAGGGGGAAGGAGTGCTCCTCGAAGACGTATTGCGGGAGCAGGTCTTACTGGCGTTGCCCCTGAAGGCCATCTGCCGCGAGGACTGCAAAGGATTGTGCCCACATTGCGGGCGCAACCTGAATCAGGAACTTTGTAATTGCGCCGAAGCGTCGGAAGATCCACGCTGGTCGGCGTTGAAAGATATTAGAGAGAAGTTGCAACACTAGATCCGCTCTTAGCCGTTAGCGTTTCGTCACACCAAGCGAAGATTCGCTAAAAAGGCTACGAGCGAAGAGCTCACAGGAAGGACTCTCATGCCCAATCCAAAACGGCGGCACTCCAAGCGCCGCACATCTACACGGCGCGCTCACGATGCCTTGACCGGCGTCACGCTATCCGAGTGTCCGAATTGTCATGAACGCAAGCTGCCGCACCGCGCCTGCCCGAAGTGCGGGTACTACAAGGGACGCGAAGTACTGGAAGTTAAGGAAGCCGAGTAAGCTTTCCCAGATATGCCTGGCGTCATAGCCCTGGACGCAATGGGTTCTGACCGCGCTCCCAAGCCTGAGATCGAAGGCGCGATCCAGGCGGCGCGACGCTTTGGCATTCCCGTTACATTGGTGGGCCCTGAGGAAATGCTGCGGGCCGAACTGTCCCGGCATTCTGCTGCCAGCTCGCTCGCTATTTCCATCGCCCAGGCGAGTGAGTTCATCACCATGGACGACAAGGCGGTGCAGGCCGTCCGCGCCAAGCGCGACTCCTCCATGCGGGTTGGTTTGCGCTTGGTCCGGGAGGGGAAAGCATCGGCCTTCCTTACCGCCGGCAACACGGGTGCCGCCATGGCGACGGCGAAGATGGTGCTGGGAGGGCTTCCTGGCGTAGATCGCCCCGCACTGGTGGCGGTCATGCCGACCGCCGTCCACTCTGTCTGCACTCTGCTCGATGTCGGCGCGAACGTCGATTGCAAGCCTCACAATCTCGAACAGTTTGCGGTCATGGGCGACATTTACTTCCGCAGCATGTTCGGCGTTCATCAGCCTCGAATCGGTTTACTCTCCATCGGCGAAGAAGAAGGCAAAGGCAACGAGCTCACGCGCGAAGCGTTTGCCCTGCTCAAGCGGCTGCCAATCAACTTCGTTGGCAATGTGGAAGGCCGCGATTTATATGGGGGCACGGTTGACGTAGTTGTCGCGGACGGCTTTGTTGGTAACGTTGCTCTGAAAACCTCCGAGGGCGTGGCCCATCTCGTTCGCCATGTTCTGAGAGAATCGTTAGCTGCAACCGTGACCAGCCAGGTTGGCGCACTCCTTTCGCGTAGCGCATTCGCGGATTTCAAGAAGCGTCTAGATCACACCGAATATGGGGGCGCGCCGCTGCTAGGGGTCAAGGGCGCCTGCTTTATCACCCACGGCTCATCGAACGCCAATGCAATTAAGAACGCTATTCGGGTGGCCGGAGAATTTGTCGCGCGCAAGATCCCACAATCGATTGAGCGGGAACTAGCGGCGTTGCACTCGCCGTCGGCTAGGCGTTGATGATTGAGGTCGGGTAAACTTGCTGTTTCGCCAACTGGACAAGCATGACAACCACATCACTTGCCTTTCTCTTTCCCGGCCAAGGTTCTCAGGCCGTCGGTATGGGCAAAAATCTTGCCGACCGCTTTCCGGTCGCGAGACAAACCTTCGTAGAGGCCGATGAAACTCTGGCTATGAAACTGTCGCAGCTTTGCTTTGAAGGTCCCGAAGACCAGCTGCGTTTGACGGAGAATACTCAGCCCGCGATTCTCGCGGTTTCCGTTGCTGCCTGGCGCGTGCTGGACGAAAAGGGGATTAAGCCGGCATTCGTCGCCGGACACAGCCTTGGCGAATACTCCGCTCAGGTGGCCGCCGGGACGCTCAGCTTCACCGACGCGGTTCGCGCTGTCCGCAATCGCGGTAGATACATGCAGGAGGCAGTGCCGGTGGGGACAGGTTCCATGGCAGCGATTGTCGGTCTGGACCTCGACACGATCGTCACCGTGTGTGCCGACGCTCCGCAAGGCGAAGTCTGTGAGCCTGCCAATATCAATTCGCCTGACCAGGTGGTCATTTCCGGCCACGCCGGCGCGATTGAACGCGCTGTGAAACTCGCCGAACAACGCGGCGCGAAAAGGGCAAAGCTGCTCCCGGTGAGCGCACCCTTCCATTGTTCGCTGATGAAGCCGGCTCAGGACCGCCTTTCCTTGGACCTCGAAGCGCTCAACTTTTCACCCCCGCAGATTCCGGTGATTGCGAATGTTTATGCTAAGCCTGTCGAGGATGCGATTAGTTCGCGGGAAGCCCTCATCCGACAGGTCACAGGCTCAGTCAAATGGAGCGAATCCCTGCAGTGGCTGATCTCACGCGGTGTCGAGACCTTCGTCGAAGTCGGTCCCGGCAAGGTTCTCTGCGGTCTCATGCGCCAGATCGATCGCGCGAAAAAAACCTTGAATGTCGAAGACGAAGCCTCGCTGCAGAAGGCGCTGGAGTATCTCGCAGCTGCCCCAGCAGATTCCTAGGGCGGCTCGTATCTTCACTCCGCAATCTTCGCTAGGTGAAGATCGAAGCCCGTGCTTGGCAGGAGCGACGTCAAGGCAAATACCTTGTAGCCTTCACCGCTGATCTCAGCGTGGCGATACAAACCCGGTTCATTCTCCACAATCTCCCGTCGTCCATTCAGATGATCGAGAAACTCCTGGGCCGCGCGTACATCGACCGCCAGTGATTTTCCCGGTTCGGAAAAAGTCTCCGCCGCATACGAGCGCACGAGCTTCGGCCAGTACTTTTCAAGCAAATTAGTGCTGGCGAAAACATCTGCCCAGATCAGTTGCCCATTCACGGCGACCACTACGCCGACCGCGTGCTTATCACGCAGTTGGCGAATTGCACTTTGATATTCCTGCTGCAGGGGAGCCACAACTTTGTCGAGTTCTTTTGCCACCGAACGGTTCTGAACAAGAACCGCGTAAGACGAGCTTTCCGCGAGAGGTACGGCCCCCGGTCCTGACTCTACTTCGACGGCCTGCGCGGTAGACGATCGCGCCTTCGCCACCTGATCCCAAACCTGGTGTTGATCTTTCTCCGCCATCGCCTTTGCCCGCACGGAGGGCTGCACCATCGCCATGGGGGCCACGAATTTGTCGGATCTCGCGACCCAACGGCCGGGCTCAACGCAGAAGACGCTTAGATCCACCGGATCGCTTTCTGCCGGAACCAGCCGGTCTTTCCCGATGACGCGGTCCTGTTTGCCGCCAGTGACAATCTCACCGGCAAGGAGCAGAAGAGGCCGCTTTGAGTTATTGATGAGCACGAGCTGATTGACTTGCGCGCCGGCACGCGGATGTTCATTCCAAGCTGGGTGCCCAGGGCGCGGTCTAACCAGCGGCCCAGCGCTTCCGGCCTCGGTAACGACCACATCCCCAGAGCGCAGACCCTCGTCCAGGGTCAGGAATTGACCCGTGTCATGCGTGGATTCGGCAACCACCGGGAAGATCGTGAGATTTCCGTTGCGAATCGGAGTGAGAACCTGATAACGCCCGCCTACCTTCGCTTCCCCCGCCTTAAGGCATGGAACCACGACTGCCAGAGCAAGCAACAAAAATAAGACGCCGAACCCAATCCAGAGCTTTTTCATATTCCCTCCGCAAACACGCACTCACACCCTCGACTGCCTTGCATGGGGCAGAGCTGTGCTTCGCCGAACGAGCGAGAGCGGCGTCCCGTCCTCACATGCCCGGTGGTGCGGCAGGTCCGGACCTGCTTTGTTCTTACTTAGGAATGCCAAAAAGTCGTGCTCTTGCGTCTAATAAATTGATAGCATCCGAGGAGAGCATGTCCGTCGCTGACCAGACCATGCCGGGCCAGAAGTCGGTTCCTGCGCTTGCTGACCCCATCGCGGAGCTTTATGCAAAGTCCGGAGCGGCTGAGTTTGCCTTCGCCCCCGAACAGTTTCTTCAGTTGCTCAAAGACGTCGCCTTAAAACACGCCTCCAGCGAGACTCTCGAGCAGTATTGCCTGACGTTGCGGGTCGAAGATTTGATTCTTGCCCGGGCCTGCGCCGCGGGAAACGAGCGTGCCTGGGAAGTGTTCATGCTCCGCTTTCGCGAGAAACTCTACGATGCTGCTCGCCAGATCACGCGTGAAGACTCTGCCGGCCGGGAGCTAGCCGATTCCCTCTACGCCGATCTCTACGGCACTAGAGTCCGTGGAGAAGAGCGGGTCTCGAAGCTCAGCTTTTACAGCGGCCGGGGGTCGCTGGACGGGTGGCTGCGCACGGTTCTCGCACAGGAGTACGTCAACACGTACCGCAAACAGCGGAAACTTGTAAGTCTTGATGAAGAATCCGAAGAGGGCGTGCAGTTCGCCGCGCCCGTGCCGGAAGAAACTCCATCCGCCGATCCCTCGCTTGTCCGCGCCACCGATGAGGCACTACAAACCCTCGCGGCAGAAGATCGCTTCGTGCTCTCCTCTTATTTCCTTGACCACCGCACGCTCGCGCAGGTTGCACGAACTTTAGGCGTGCATGAATCCACCATCAGCCGCAAAGTCGATAAACTCACGACGAACTTACGCAAGCAGATTCTGAAGAACCTGATGAAAATCGGCTTAAGCCGGCGCCAAGCTGAAGAAGCGTTAAGCGCTGACGTACGCGATCTGGCTTTGGATATTCGTGCCAGTTTGGCGCAAGATTCGCTGTCCGGAGCGTTCTCCGAGAAAGGAGCAAAATCAGGCGAAGGCCGCCGATAAGGCCTTCGCAGCAGATATGGACCGGCTTCAAAAACTCGTTGCTGACCGCCTCAGGACACAAGCGGTTGGCCAGCATCCCGAAGCTGAGGTACTTTCCGCGTTTGCCGAAAACGCGCTACCTCGAAACGAGCGCGAAGCGGTTGCGCAGCACCTTTCAGCGTGCGCGGACTGTCGCGAAATCCTCTACCTTGCCGCACCCCCGCTACTCGAACAGCAGGAAGTCTTTGCCGCTCCAAAAGCTCGGCCCTACTTCGCTCTCCGCTGGGGTACTCTTATCGCCTGCATCGCAATTGCGGCCGTCATTCTGGTGTCGCGCCGCGAAGGCAGGGTATCGGTGGATCAGCCTTCTTGGGCGAAGCAAGAACCCACCTCCACCACGGTGGCGAATAAGAAAGTCGTCGCGCAGGATCAGGTCCCTGCGGAGTTGGACAAGATGCGCGAGCAGCAAACCGTCCTGAAGGCCCCGGCCGCTACTCGGGCAAGAGGTTATGCCCCACCAAAGCCCAGCATAGCCGAGCCCAATCGAAACATGGCTTTCGACGAATCGGGGCAGGTAAGCGCGGCTCGAGGCGAGACTTTGAACGAGAAGCTCGAGTCAGACGCTCTTAAGGATCTTCCGCTTAAGGAAGGCCGTCCCAGTGAACTCGTTACTCTACCTCCGGGAGCTGCGTCGGGCTCTGCCGCGGCGGGTGGAGTTGTCGGAAGTAGAGATGCCCGTCAGGTCGCGAAGACACCGGAGGCGCAGCCATCCTCGGCGAGTGAAGCGTTCAGCGTCACGGGGAACAACCGCGCCGACGCCCAACATGCCGACAGTGGCTGGGTCCCTGCCAGCGCGCCGGCCCTTGCGAACGCCACACCCGCCTCTTTCGGTTCTGTGGGGGGTACGATCTCTGACCCCGCAGGAGCGGCGGTGACGAACGCGAAAGTCACGGCGGTCGGGCCGCGGGGTCAAAAGACAGCTGTTTCAGACGGTGCCGGGAAATTCTCCTTCGACCGATTGGCTGCTGGAACCTATCTTCTGAAGGTCGATGCCGCGGGTTTTCGCAACACCCTGTCGCAAGTGTCCGTGATATCGGACCGGCCGGCGACGGCTGATTTCAAATTGCAGGTTGCGGCGACTGCCGAGACGGTCGAGATCGAAGCCTCTGCCGCTCCAGTGGCGCAGCCATCGGCCAGCAATGGCGAGCTTATGTCGCAGGAAACTGCCAATTCCCTTCAGGCTGCTCAAGCCCAATCCACCACCGAGAGAATGAAACAAAAGGCAGATAGTTCCCACGCAATGATCGTTGCAAAACTGGTGGGGCTGCCGCGGTGGTCGCTTTCGCCGCAAGGCACGGTTCAACGCTCAAACAATGGCGGAACCACGTGGGTTCCGATTGAGGTTGCGAAAGGTAGCGTATTTCGTGCGATTGCTTCTATCGGCGATCAGGTCTGGGCTGCCGGGAACATGGGAGTCTTATATCACTCTCTGGACAACGGACAACACTGGACGCACGTTGTCCCGATCAGCAAGGGCGAGAAGCTTCAGGCGGACATTGTCCAAATTCAATTCGCTGATCCCCAGCACCTGTCACTCAACACCACAAATGGCCAGGTCTGGCAGAGTTCGGATGGCGGCCAAACCTGGGCTCGCCAGTAACCCGCTGGTAATCCCTCCTCCGGAACGTTGCCTGAATTACTAAAGTGACATTTACACCTAGTCCTGCCTTGCATAGTATCCAGTTGTGGTTTGGCAGTTCTGGGGGAGGGCTGCCGGGCGTCCTGAGCTAGGGTTCAGGACGCCTTCGTTTTTTGGTATGGGGCCCGTTCGGGCTGGGGAAAAGCGCGCACAGCATGGGCGTTCCGGGAATGATTGGCCCCTGGCGCGATACCCTCTGAAGGGTAGCATTCTGCCTACATCGCGCCTCCAAGCCGTCATCTTCAGCGGTCCCAAGTCAAAGGCCAGTAGCCTTCTGCGCTGAGTCCTTCGTGCCCCTCAATGCATCCAATCGGGTGTTACGATATTCAGTTCGCAGGCGAATCCCGGAGGAAAGCATGGCGGCAGCAGGAATTGTTGAAGTTACAGACCAGAATTTTGACCAGGATGTCTTAAAGTCCGATACTCCCGTTTTGTTGGACTTTTGGGCGGCTTGGTGTGGTCCGTGCCGCGCGATTGCTCCCATTGTGGATGAACTGGCCAGTGAGTACGCCGGCAAGGTCAAAATCGGCAAAATGGACGTGGACCGCAACAACGCCACTCCCATGCGCTACGGTGTCCGCGGCATCCCCACGTTGCTTGTGTTCAAGGGCGGCCAAGTCAAAGAGCAGATTGTTGGCTACGTTCCCAAAGAACAGATCCAGAAGGCCCTCGACAAGCATATTGGCTAAGAACGAAGAAAAGGAATTGA
>Ga0157374_10000634_pt1 | contig 30935 bp, 30 predicted proteins | sample M25metaG_FD_115308 | JGI IMG/M metagenome (GOLD analysis project Ga0157374, IMG submission 115308) | Miscanthus rhizosphere microbial communities from Kellogg Biological Station, Michigan, USA - M2-5 metaG | ecosystem: Host-associated > Plants > Roots > Rhizosphere > Soil | place: USA: Michigan...
AGATGCAAGCCATGTTACTCCCGTAATTTACAGAACGTTACGGAGCCTTGCATAGGCTGGCAATACAGATATCCTAAACACATCTTGCAAGAAGAGCAGGAATCTCTATGAAATCTGGAACGGCCGTTAAGACTGCACCTGCAAAGAAAGCCTTGATTCGCATCGCCGTAGTGGAAAGTGATCCCCTGCGTTTCGTCGGTTTCCGCGCCCTGTTTGATTCTGAGCCCGACTTCGAGTTGGTCTCCGCGGCGCTGCCTGATATCTCCGTCATGCAGGACATCGATCTGGTTCTGCTGGGGAACCGTAGCGGCCAGAACCTGTTTGACGTGATGGCAAGCCTGAAGGCCGCGCGTCCTGACCTGAAGATTATCGTGACCGGGGCGGGGATGGATGAGGAAACCATTCTGAAGGCGATCGCTTCGGGATCAAAAGGCTACGTGGATGAGGCTGCTTCTGCCGCTGAGTTCGTGCAGGCAATTCGCATCGTCCATCAGGGCTCGGTCTGGGCTCCACGCCGCGTGCTTTCGATGTTCATTGAGCGAGTGAGTTCTGCTCCGGGACGCATCTTCCCGGCCGGCCGCGTGACCTTCACCGACCGCGAAAAAGAAGTTCTGGAAATGCTCGTCGCGGGCCGTTCCAACAAAGAGATCGGTGCCGCACTGGGAATTGAAGAGCGTACGGTGAAAGCGCACGTTGCCAAGCTGATGCGCAAAGTCGGAGTGCAGAACCGCATCGCGCTGTCGGTGCACGCCATCACGCACTCGCTGGTTACAGCCAAGTAAGTTTCGGGGAAAACCTGCCCCATTCGCTAAGGGCGTCCGCTTCGGCAGACGCCTTTTTCGCGTCTCCATTTTTCAGAAACGCAGCCCTTCCCGCAGTAAGATAGCAACACCCTATGGCGTCGTTCTTCCGAAGCGTCTGCCGGACCGCGAGTACGATCCTAGTAGGCGCCATGCTGTGCGCCAGTGGCTCTCCCCAAGCCCAGACCAAAACGCCTTCTCAGGCCGAGCAGGCTCAAGCGAAAAAGCTGAATCTACCCGGGGTTCCCAACTTCGGGGAAGTCACACCCTGGCTTTATCGCGGAGCGCAGCCGAGCCGACTAGGGTTCCAGCAGCTGTCTGCCATGGGAATCGACATCGTAGTGGATGCGCGATTGTCCGGGAAAAGTTCGGAGAAGAAGGTCGTCAATGCCGCGGGCATGCAGTATGTCTCCATCCCTTGGCATTGCATGTTTCCCAAGGACAAGGCCATCGCGCAATTCCTAACCATCCTGCGGGAAAATCCGAGGAAGAAAATCTTCGTTCATTGCCGCTACGGCGATGACCGTACTGGAATGATGATCGCGGCTTATCGAATGGCGGTCGAAAACTGGACGGCACAGCAAGCCTGGATGGAGATGCAGCAGTTCGGGATGAACCGCAAAATCTGCTTTCCGCTGATCTCCTACGAGAAGCGATTTCCTGAGCATTTGAAGAAGACCCCGGGGCTCGAAGGGGCCGTGGTGGCACAGCCGTAAGCACCAGAGGGTTGAAAAGGGCGAAACTCCGGCGAAAGTTACGAAAGGTCATTGTCCTCGGTAATCTTGTTACCCCGCACCTCCAGGTCCATACTCGCATCACCTACCACAGAACCTGGGAGACGGGGTTGGAAGTGGCGGCGCGAGCCGCTATTACTAACCCCGATTTTTTTGCCCGGATCCTTCCCCTACCCAGAGATTGGTCAATGATTCCTGCGCAAAAGGGGCTTTGGTCTTTTCTGCAGGTCCCCCTCCCCGCCGGTCCCGTTCTCGCCTCTTGCCTCAAGAGGTGGCATGTGGCATCGTCAAAACTGTGACAGGATAAAGACATGGCAGATTCAACCAAAAAGGCAGAAGAAGCTTCGGCCAAGTTCAGCAAGACCGTGGCCGAAACAACAGAGCGTCTCGAGCGGGACGCGCAGGAATTCATTCAGTACCTCAATGACGAGGTCGTGCCCACGGTTCGCCAGCACTCAACCAAGGCTTTGCGCTCGGCCGCACAAAAGCTGCAAGAGCTTGCTAACTATATGGAGCAGCACTCGTCTTCCACCAAGTGAGCATCAAACCCCGTCGAACGCTAAGGGGACCGTGCGCTGAATGCTGCATTACGCCCACCGCCTGCAACCGATGTTGAAGATTGCGCTCCCGCTTGCGGCGCTTGCGCTTCTCACCGCCTGCTCGCACAGGCCCCCCAAAGTTGTCGTGCCGGCCGCACCTCCTCCGGCCGGGACAGCTCCTGCGGGGGAAGAACCGGCGGAAGCTTCGGCGGGGAAAGCGCCTACTGCGCCTCCAGAAATAGAAATCCCTGCTGAGACCACACCCGTGCTGGTTGAAACCGGCATTGCCAGCTGGTACGGTCCTCCGTATCACAACCGGCGTGGCTCGAACGGCGAGATTTACGACATGCATGCCATGACGGCGGCCCATCGAACCCTGCCCTTGGGCTCGATCGTGCGTGTGGTGAACCTGGACACGAAGGCCTCGGTAGTGGTGCGCATCACCGATCGCGGACCTTTTGTCGAGGGGCGGGTCATCGATCTTTCCAAAGCCGCCGCCGAAAAGATCGACATGTTGCAGAAAGGGACGATGCCCGTCCGGCTTGAGGTCCTTAAGACGCCACTGCCGATTGCTAACGGCGGGCGCTGGGCAGTTCAGATTGGGGCCTTCGATCATGAGAAAGCTGCACGCGACCTTGCCGGGCACCTCATGCGGCGGTATCGTACGGCCAAAGTCTTGACCTTTAACAGCCCGATTGGCGATTGGTGGGTACGCGTGAGGGTGAAGGACGATTTGCGCACCCGGGCCGAAGAAGTATTGAGATACACCACGACGAGCGAGGGAACCGTCTTCCTGGTGCGACTGGACTAAGGCTCAGATTCTGGAATCATTGAGCAAGTTGAATCCTTCGAACCCTGGTGCTTCTTTCCTTTCGGGCCATGCTTCGATGATCCGGTGATTCAATCCCCCGCCGCTTTGCGCTAGCATGGGTTCCATGACAGACTGCCTGTTTTGCAAGATCGTATCCGGCCAGATTCCTTCAAAGAAGGTCTACGAAGACGAGCACACCTATGCCTTCGAGGACATCGATCCAAAGGCTCCCACCCACGTTCTAGTGGTTCCGAAAAAGCACATCCGCGGTTTGAAAGAAGCAACCCCGGAAGAGGCGGAGATCGTGGGGCGATGCCACCTGACCGCGGCTAAGATCGGGCGCGATCGTGGCATCGAAGAGGGTTATCGCACGGTTCTCAACGTCGGACCCAAGTCGGGACAGTCGGTGTTCCATTTGCATGTCCATCTGCTCGGAGGGCGCGAGCTGCGCTGGCCGCCTGGATAGACAACCCGGCGTAGAATAGAACCATTCCTGGGAGCAGGCCGTGTTTGAAGTTCCACAACGCCGCCCTTTACGACGCAATGTCGCGCTGCTCTTGTCCTTCCTCATGCATGCCACAGGCCTTTTTCTCTGGGTCCATCGGGAGCCGATTTTTGTAAAGCCGTCCTCGGTGCCGTGGGGACGAGAGGGTGTCTCGGGTACGCTGATCTATATTCCGCCGAGAAGAGTCGTCACGAGCGAGCATCCGAAACTCCGCTGGAACCACAGGCCGAAGCCGGTACCGGAGCTGCCACCGATTGAATCCGCCCGCGCGGGATCAATCAACGGATCTGCAGCGAGCGGGCTTGCGAAAGGCATGGAAGCCACCCCGGCGATTCCCCTGACGTTTCCTGATCCCGATATCTACCCGTGGCAGTTGAGCGGGGTGCAGGGAGACGTGGTCGTCGAAGTGACCATCGATGAGAGAGGTTCGGTGGGTGAGATGCGGGTGCTGCAGTCGTTGCAGCGTGACATCGACGCCAAGTGCATCGCCACGTTAAAGAATTGGCGGTTCCGCCCCGCGATGCTCGATGGCATCGCCATCAGCTCACGCCAGGATGTGCACTTCCATTTCCCCGGCTAGGGCAAAGACGCCCGCCGCGGGTAAATCTACCCCGTTACTTCCTCTTCCGCTGCCCCATGCCGGCGCAACAGCTGCGGGAGGTTCTGGGAAAAAGCCGAGCGCGGCAACACCATATCGCAACCGACTTCGTGAGCGCGCTGCTTGAGGTCTCCCTGAACGTGCGAGAGGAAGCCAAGCACCGATGTCTTCTTGAGCTTGCTTTTGAGTTTCGGGATGAGCGAGATCGGCTTCACGCTATTGCTGTTCAGGTCAAAAATGATGAGCGATGGCTTTTCTTCCCCGTTTTGCTTAATACGGTCCATCAGGTCCTGCTCGGACTTCACAAACTCCACTTTGACATTGAGCTTGCGGGCCGTTTCCTGAATCTTGGCCTGGAAAAAGAGATCGTCAACGAAGCCGAAGATGCGCGAGGTCGCGTCTTCCCGAACCGGCAGAGGGTCAGGTTCGGGCTGCGGATAGTTGGCCGCGAAGCCGGGCCGCTGACGTCCGGGACGCCCGCCATTGTTGTTGCCGGACAATGCCGCGCGATAGCTGTGATCCATGGGCGCGGTGTAAATACCGCCGTGCTGCTGATCGCGACCGCGCTGTCCGCCTGGGTTTCCGCCGCGTGGACGACGGCCGCGCCGCCGCCTGTTTCTCCCTCCTCCACCGGAGGGGCGTCCTGGTCCTGCATTCATGTTGTCTACTTAAGTCCTAATTGAGTCGGCCCGGAGGGGCTGACCGATTGTGGCCCACGATTAACCCGCCTGGGTGAGTACGCAGATGCACACAGCGTGCGAAAAAACCCATTGCGGCTGGAACTCAAAAAATTGATCTATGTCTGTTATGCGCCTGGAGCCGTTGGGCGCGGAGGGCCTGCCAAGGGGGCATGGCCGCTGAGACAAGATTATCGTAACCCCGCCCGTCCACGCTTTGCAAGCGGTAACTCGCCTGAGTTTTACACAAAGGTAAGGGTAGGGTGTGAAATGCCGGATTTGTCTTCCGGGGAGGTTTCCCCTCGTTCCTAAATCCTGCGCGAAGAGTTGTTTGTCCGAGCATCAACGCAGGCGCGCCGCGGAGGGGAGGTTAACGTTTTCTTTGTGCCTTTTTCGCGTCAATTCACTTCCGCGAAACAAAACATTCACCTTCCGGCGGCTTGGCTTTGGCAATGGTTCTCCTTTCCATTGCTACGCGCCGGCAGGGGCGAACCAGGGATCCGCATTCCTACTGCACGGTAACCGTAGTTTTGGCCGAACTAGAGATCGTGGAGGATGCAGTATCCTTCCCGACCACCGTTAGGGTGTAGGTTCCCGCGGCAACATTCTTTGGATTGGTATTGTTCGTTGACGAGCCGCCTCCACAGGCTGGCATTGTCAGTGCCAGAGCTGCAAGGAACAGCACGAGCAGCGTACACCGCAGTTTTCGCGGGCCGCCCACGAAGACTCCACCAAACAGCATCCCTCCCAGTGCCAATCCGACGGGTACCCGGTGCAACGGTGACTTTGGGCGGCCCTGGTTTTCGTCTGCAAGGAAGGTGGTTCCCCCGCTCTGCAACATGGCCGACCCGCCGCAAGCGCCAGTACTCGTATTCAATGTCAAGGTTGCAGTGACATTGGCGGAACTTGAAACCGTGGCGTTCGGGATGCTGAAGCAACCATTTGTGAAAGACGGAGCGCTCGTTACCGTAAAGGAGATCGAGCCGGTATAGCCTGCTTGCGGCTCAATGGTAATGGTCGACTGGCCGGAATTTCCTGCAGCGATTGTGGGGTTGCTGGCAGTGAGGCGAAAGCTTTGGTTGCCGATGACCAAGGTGTCGGTCGAACTCGCAAAAGTCGAATCACCTGAGTAGATGGCCCGGATCACGTGCGCCCCTCCGGCGGAGGAAACGAAGTTGTAGGTTGCGGAGCCGTTCGTCAGATTCAGCGTGGTTGCCGGTGTGGAGCTATCGACGAAGAGGTTCACCGTTCCTGTGGGTGTGCCCGAGCCGGAGCCGGGGGTTACGTTGACGGTAATCGTGTCGCCCGCGCCGATCATGGGCGCATTGGTTGCCGCAGAGAGGGCGGTAGCAGAAGCGGTATGCGTAGAACCTGCCGGCCACGCTGCAAGAAGGTGGTTGAAGTCGATCGATCCGAGGCCGGTGGCCATGTCGTAGCCGGTGCCGGCAGAATATTGCGTCATGGCCGACCCCGCGCACACGGTGGCACCTGCCGTTGAGCAGTTGTTATTTCCGGTTTTGATGTCATGAAACGCGGAGCTGTATGTTGTCGAATTTGCCGCCAGGTTGTAAAGGGTCGAGCTCACTACCCCCTGGCCGGTAGACTTCTGCTTGTCGTTAATGAGGGCGACCAGCCCGGCAAATATAGGCGAATCGAAACTGGTCCCGCCTGCGGCGGTTAGGTTTGTACTATTCGCGTCGCGAAAGCCATTCGAGCAACTGCCGTTGATCCCGAGGCTGGGATCGCTCGAGCAGTACAGGAACCCAGCATTATTTGGAGACGCGCTGAGCGAGATATCCGGCACTAAGCGGAAGCTGCCGGATGGAATTCCCGGCACCCCGGTCTGCCAGCTGGGCCTTGCCGTGAGGGTGCTGATGCCCCCTCCCCCCGAACTCAAGTTCGCAGGATTTCCGCCACTGGGCGCAGCATTGTCGTTCCAAGCCTGTTCCGGAAACGGGACTCCCGACGAGAGAGCAGACGCGAGGACATCGCTACCGTTTGCAGCCTGCCAGTATTGCGCAGGCGGCGTACTGCAATTCCCATTGCATACCACGGAAGCTGGGAATTCCGATCCTCCCATCGCCGTCACGTATTGGCTGCTGGCAGGGAAATCAACCGCCAGGGCCTGCTGCTGGGCCGTTGAGAGACCGCTGCTACCCTGGCAATCGGGCGATCCGTTGTCTCCCGAGGGCACAATAATGCTTTGGCCCTGGGCCGCCCCCTGCGCTAGCTTTGCGTTGATCTGACTGTAGTTCGTGGCACTGAGCGCCGTCTCGCAGAGCCCATAGCTATCGCTGATGATCGGCGCAATGTTGTTGTCGATTGCGTAGATGATCGAATCGAACACGCCCGAGTTCGGGTTATCCCCGGTGTAGACGAAAAATATCGTTGCCCCCGGCGCCATTCCGCCCGTGTACTCCAGATCAAGATCAGATTCCGATTCATCTCCCGTGAACTCTGCGACATTTCCAGTGCTGGGTACCAGAAGCGGGACTGGGTCCTTGACGGTGAGTCCTGCAGCATTCTGGAAATTGTGAATATCGGTAAACGATACCGAGGTCTGTCCGACCACGGCGATGGCCTGCCCTGCTCCGGTCAGGCCGGCATTGTACGCGGGGGTGACGTCATAGATCGTCGCAACGTCTTTCGGGGTCAGAAATGTGTGCTCAGTCTGGCTGGAAGTGAATCTCGGTTTGGGTTTCCGCAGGCGCGGTTTCGGTCGAATGGTTGAGAGATTCGCAACGTCTCGGACGACAGGAGCCAAAGCTGCTGGAAGGCTCAAATCGGCAGACGGGGCAAAGTGCGTTTCCCCATTCATGCGGTAATAATGCAAAGCCGATCCAAACGCAGCCTCTACTTGACCGGCGGTGCCGGAAAACATGACGCGGTCGCGGCTGCGTGACACGCCATCGATGGAGAACCCCTGCTCCTCGAGCCACGCCTCAACCTTGGCGAGATCCTCATCTGCCATGCCGAAACGGGCGCCAAACTCATCCGGCGTCAGCCATTGGTGATAGTACGTCGAGGCTGGATTCTGCTGAGCTGCAATCAGAGCCTGAAGAGCAGCTTCCTGCGTGGCGGACCGGTTGAAAACGATGCTCATGCTCTGCAGAGCGGTTCCGGGCGGCACACGGCCGACGTCCTGCCCCAGCTTCGCAATCGGTGGTCTCGTCCCCCGTAACACCGAGCGTGTTCCATTGTCGACCTCGGCAGGGACGCGTCCCTGTGGAGGTTGCGCTCTCAGCTTAGTGAGCAATGACGTCCCGCCGGCCAGCAGGATGATGATTGCGACCAGCGACACCACGTGAACCGATGTTCTCATCTAAAGACCCCGGATTCCTTGATTACCAACGACGAGCCAAATAAATGTTGGAATAGGAATAGATTCAGAGTACTCCCCGAAAGATGTATACCGAAGCTTCCCCTCCTCCCATTGTGGGTAAAAAGATTTTTACAAAGCGTTCCATGGAAGAGGCATTTCTGGTCAACCACGGGAGCCTACAATAACCAGTTCCAAGGATCGGCCTCGTCTGGACAAGGGAGACCTGCGGTTTGCGTTCCGTAATCTGAGTACCCGAAAATACGGGGTTTTCTACATCCCCAAGACATGGGCAACGGGGGCTCGCTATGCCGCGCGATCCGGCTTCGAGCCCGAGATCACCGTCAAGGTGCCAACCCCGCCTTCGATTCATGAGGTCGTATCTTCTGAAACATTCGGCCCGGAGATCCCATCGCAACTCCACCTCTAACCACGAAGGCGAGGCGAGGCTTTGCGCTTTGCTACTGCGTCTTTGCCTCGGCGCTGTCGGCCTGCTCGTGGGCATGATAGCTCGAGCGGACCAGGGGTCCGGATTCTACATGGCGGAAACCGAGCCGCTGTGCCGCCACTTTCAAGATGTCGAATTCTTGCGGTGTGTAGAAGCGGGCAATCGGCAAATGATCGCGCGAGGGACGAAGATACTGGCCCACGGTCAGGATATCTACCTTCCGTTCAGCGAGGTCGCGGAAGACCTCAAGAAGTTCCGCGATGTCCTCCCCCAGGCCAACCATTACGCCGGACTTGGTGGCAATGTCGGGGGCAATCTGTTTCGAGCGCTCGAGCAAACGCAGAGTCCTTTCGTACCGGGCCCCTGAGCGCACGGCCCGGTACAGACGTGGCACTGTTTCTGTGTTGTGATTGAGCACGTTTGGACGGGCGTCAAGCACGATTCGCAACGCCTCGTCGATTCCCTGAAAATCCGGGATCAGAACCTCGACCCGGCAGTGGGGTGCCAGGCGGCGAACCTCATCAATCGTCCCGGCAAAAATTCGCGCACCGCCGATGTTGTCGTCATCGCGATTCACGCTGGTGATGACGGCATGCTTCAGTCCGAGCGCCGCCACTGCTGCTGCAACCCTGCGCGGCTCATCCCAATCGATCGCCTGCGGACGTCCTTTCGGCACCGCGCAAAAGCCGCAGCGCCGGGTGCAGATATCCCCCAAAAGCATGAATGTCGCCGTGCGGTAGTTCCAGCACTCGCCAATGTTTGGGCACTGCGCCGATTCGCAAACCGTGTGCAGCCCCAGGTCGCGAGCGAGCTTCTTGAGGTTGTGGAAGTTATCTCCCCCCGGCGCTTTCGCTCGCAGCCAGGAAGGCTTCGGCTGTTTGACCGGAGGGTGAAGCTCGATCTGGATCAATTGAGAGGCGCTGCCCATGTCATTCCATTTTACAGTGGGAGGAGGCGATGACGATGCCGGCTCGGAGATATGATAGGAACAAGCTCAGAGCTTATTGGCAGGCCGCAAGTATGACTGTCTCCCTCCGAGGTGTCGCCTGGACGGCGTTCGCTGCCGCGGTAGCGTTGCTGGTCGGCTGCAGCATTTACCTGCTGCGCGCGACCAACCGCTTTTCCGCAGGCGAGGCCCTTGTCAGCCACACCCGCGAAGTCCAGATCCTGGTCGAAAACATGGGGGCTGAAGTTTTCCAGTCCAGCAACGCCGCCGAGGCCTTCGTCCTCACCGGAGATCAGGCCATGCTGGCCCGGTACAACACCGCAATCGCAAAGATCCCCGGCGATATCAGCCGCCTGCGGTTGCGAACCTCCGACAATGCGGACCGAAGTCTCCAGCTGGAATCCCTAGAAACCGATATCCGGAGTGAACTGACATTGCTCGACGGCCTTATCCAGGCGCATCAGAAGGGGGCCTCGAGCATTGATGCCGATGCCCAAATGGCGCGGCAAACGGCAGCCCTTCAGGCTCGAGTAGAACAGCAGCTGCAACAAATTCGAGATGACGAAGACCAGTTGCTGCGGAGTCGGCAGGCAAACTCGCGGGCGAACTATCTGCACACGCTGGGAATGATCGCGATTTCATTCGGGGTTGCTCTGATCCTTCTGGTGTTGCAGATGTTTCTGCTGAACTATTCCTACAACCAGTACCGCCAGACCGAAGAAGGAGCTAAGCAGAGCCGCGAGATCGTAAACGCTTTCTTCTCGTCTTCGACCGTGGGCTTTGGCATTCTCGATGCGCAGCTTCGCTATACCCGCGTCAACGATGTGTTGCCGAGGATGGCGGCGTTAAAAACGGAGGATCTGCTCGGAAAAACCGTGCCGGAGATTTTTGGCCCAAGAGGTGTACGCACCGAGACGGTTTTGCGGAATGTGCTCAAGAGCGGGAAGCCTCTGCTCGACCGCGAGATTTCCGCCGAATTGCCGGGCGCACCGGGGCAAGTGCGTCATTGGCTCGTCAATTACTTCCCGATTCCCGGCCGCTTCGGCGAGTTCACCCAATTGGGTGTAATCGCCGTCGATGTGACCGCGCGCCGAAATGCCGAGGAAGCGTTGCGAAAGTTGAGCGGCCGCTTGCTCGGAATTCAGGACCAGGAGCGGCGGCGAATCGCCCGCGAACTTCACGACAGCCTCGGGCAATACCTGGCCGCACTGAAAATCGCCTTGGAGTTGCTGAATACCACGCCTCCGGAAAAAAACAAGGCGTTGCTCCTAGAGTGCACCGAGATCGTGGAGAAGTCGATCGCCGAGACGCGGACGCTCTCTCACTTGTTACACCCGCCATTGCTCGATGAGGCCGGATTCGCCTCGGCGGCCAGTTGGTTCGTTACCGGATTCTCGGAGCGCAGCGGTATTCCAGTGACGCTGGAGCTGCCAGAAGACCTGCCGCGCCTTTCAGAAGCCGTCGAGATCGCCCTGTTTCGTGTGTTGCAGGAGAGCCTCACGAACGTGCATCGTCACTCGCAGGCCAAAACCGCCGAGATCCGGGTCGAAGTGGATGCGGAAGAAATCCGCATGGAAGTTTCCGATCATGGCCGCGGAATGCCCGAGCAGGTGCTCCGGCAACTGCGCGGCGATGGGACCAAGCTCGGAGTCGGTCTTGCCGGAATGCGGGAACGCATTCACGAGCTGGGCGGCACCTTTGATGTGAGCTCAGGTGAGAACGGGACCACGGTGCGGGCATCGGTCCCGCTCAGCATTCGCGAGGAGTCAACGCCCGCAAGCGTAGGCGCCTAGTTCTTCCTTAACAAAAGTTCAGGCCCTCCATTTCAAGAGGGCCTGGTTGATGGCATTCAGCCGGCTCTAGCCGGCTTTGCGATAGTCTTCCCGACTGGCTTTCTTGTTCTCATCCAGGTTGCGGTGCCACTCATCCACCTGGCGCTGGGCTTCGTCTTTTTCAAGACCGTAGTGCTCCTGAATACGCCCCACGAGCTTCTCCTTCTGGCCGCCAATCAACTGCAGATCGTCATCCGTCAGCTTGCCCCAGCGGGAGCGAATATCGCCTTTCATTTGCTTCCATTTGCCTTCGATCTGGTCCCAATTCATGGTTCCTCCTGAAGTATTGCTGCCGTAAGAAAAGGCTAGCCGGGCGCGTGGGCCATCAACAATACCGTGGAAACCTTATTAGCAGAGAACAAGCAATGAACCATGAGTGCATCCGCTCAGAGATCCTCGAAGTCCGCCCCTCGACTGCGCCCATGCATGACTTGTGATACCGTACTCGGCGTATTCCAACGTTCGCAAGAGGAGCATGGAATCATGTCGGAGGCATCATCTTCGCGCAACCTGGGACGCAGCATCCTGGCGTTAGTGGCGGGAATTCTCGCGGGGATCGCTCTCACGTTAGGCACCGACACTGTCCTGCACAAGGTCGGCTTCTATCCCCCGCTCGGAGAATGGACGCCCAGCGGCCCGTTGGCCGTGGCAACTGCGTACCGCATTGTCTACGGTATTGTTGGTTCCTACATTGTTGCTCGGCTGGCACCTAATCGGCCGATGATGCTCGCCTTAATCAGCGGTGGGTTGGGTGTCGTGGCGGCGGTTATCGGGGCAGCCGTAACCTGGAACAAAAACCTCGGGCCGCATTGGTATTCGCTAGCGCTGGTTTTCACGGCGCTGCCGTGCGCTTGGATAGGTGCAAAGATCAGGCTCTCACAGCTGACGGCCTCAGAATCGGCACCCTCTGCCGAGAAGCAGGCTTAGTTGGGCTACTCGGTAAGATCCGGGTCCACGCAAGCGTGGGCTGCAGGAACCATCGTCTTCTTGGTCCTAGCCGACGTCCTCGCTCCAGTTCTCTAGCGTCTTCTTCACAAATGCGATGAACTGGTCAGCGACGGCACCGTCGATCAACCGGTGATCGTAACCGAGGGTCAGATGCACAACCGAGCGAATGGCAATTGAATCCGCGCCCTCCTTGTCGGTCACAACCAACGGCATCTTCGTGATGCCTCCGACACCCATGATTGCGGCATTCGGCTGGTTGATGATAGGCAGACCAAACACCGCTCCAAACTGGCCTGGATTGGTCACGGTAAATGTGGAGCCCTCCACCTCTTCGGGCTTCAGCTTCTTGGCGCGGGCGCGCTCGCCGAGATCGGTGATCCCGCGCTGCAGGCCGAGGAAGTTGAGTTCGTCGGCATTCTTGAGGACCGGCACAATGAGGCCCCAGTCAAGCGCTACCGCGATCCCGACGTTGACGTGCTTGTGATAGCGGATGTTGTCGCCTTCGACCGAAGCATTCACAATCGGAAATTGTTGCAGCGCGATGATCGCCGCACGCACAAAGAACGGCATGAAGGTCAGCCGCGCAGCATTGCGCTGCTCGAAGCTTGCCTTCATTTTGTGGCGAAGATTGACGATGCGGGTCAAATCCACCTCGAACATGCAGTGGACATGAGCGCTGGTGCGGCGCGACTCGATCATGCGCTGTGCGATGATGCGCCGCATGTTGGTCATCGGAACCATTTCGCCCGCGATGCTTGGTGCTGTAGGGGGCGGGGCAGGCGCCGAAGGTGCCGGAGCCTGATATCCGCTTGTCGGCGCTGGCGCCGGGGCACCCTTCTCCTGGCTTTCGATGAACGCCAGAATGTCTTCTTTCGTAATGCGGCCGCCAAGCCCGCTTCCCTTTACCTGGCCGAGCTCGACATTGTGCTCGCGGGCAATCTTCCGAACCAACGGCGAGGAGCGGGCGTGGTCATCGACTTCGTGCTTAACAGCAGAAGCTGCAACTGGCGCTGGCGCTGGGGTGTTCACGGCTGGCGGCGGTGTTGAAGCTGGAGCCGTCTTCTTCTCTGGCGCGGGCGCTTTGGCGGCTGGCGCTTCGCCGTCGGCGGCAATCGTCCCCACGACTGTGTTGACCTGGACTGTGGTACCTTCCGTGACTTTTATTTCCTGCAGCACACCCGACGCGGGGGCAGGAATCTCCGCGTCCACCTTGTCGGTCGAGATCTCAAACAGGGGTTCGTCCCGCTGGATCTTGTCACCAGGCTTTTTCAGCCACTTGGTAATGGTTCCTTCAACGATGGACTCGCCCATCTGGGGCATCACAATGTCGGTAGCCATGGGTTCCTTCCAAGGTGGCTCTTACTGGGGAGCTGAGCCAAATGCAACCTGTCATTATAGCGAAGGGAACGAGGAGGGTTGCTTGGGCAGGCATTCGGCAGCCATACAGGTGGATCTCTAGGAGGACTCTTCTCGTTTCGCGCAAGCTTCAAGATCGGTTCGCTATACCAGGAAGCATCGATGGACGCTGCTGGCTGAATGCTGATTGGTTGCGTGCCCGCTAGTCCCCGTGCCCATGTTCGCCATGTTCGTGGTGCTCCTGGCCAGAGCGTGGTGGCACGCCGTACGCTTTCTTCCAGTATTCCTGGACTGCCGGCGGGAGGTTGTCCAGATGCGTCAGGAACGCAGTTACCTTCCACATATCCTGTTCTGTGAGCGCTTTATTCCAGGCAGGCATACCGGTGTAGCGAACGCCAGTGCGGACCGCGTAATAAATGTGCCAATCGGGATCATCGAGCGGCGCGAGAAGAAGCTGCGGCGGGGGCGGATACATCGAGTGCTCGAGCGCGCTGGGCTTGTAGTCCATCGTGCCATGGCAGACGGCACAGTTCATGGTGTAGATCTTCATGCCATCGATCAGACTGTCATCGGTGACCGGCACGGGATTCTTCGTCCGTGGGGCATGGCGCTCCATCGACGCATCGAGCGCACTGGAAGCAATCTTTTGCTCGAAAGCAGACGGCGTCGCGTCGGCCTGGGTGGGGAGGAATCCGAGGTCGGCGATTACCAGCCCGATCCCAAACAGCACCAGCAGCGCGACCATCACTCCTGCAATGAAACCTCTCATGAGTTTGCTCCTCAGCGGCTTCTCAGCTGTGTTCTCCCAAGACTCTTAGATCCGTTTCGCTCAAGAACGGTTACACGCGACTAATACGACTTCAGCCACCGGGCCTTCTCGACCAGATCACGAACCTGAGGCAAAAAGCGTTCCTCCTGCGGCGGAGAAAAAGGAACCGGCGTGTCGAGCGAGGTAATCCGCACCACCGGGCCATCGAGCTCATCGAAGGCACCTTCCTGAATGATTGCCGCGATCTCGCCGGCAATGCCCCCGGTTTTCGTGTCCTCGTGCAGCACGATCACCTTGTTGGTCTTTCGTACGGCTTCAAGGATGGCGTCGTGGTCGAGCGGCGCCAGGGTACGCAGATCCACAATCTGCAACTCGATGCCTTCCTTGGCCAGTGTCTCCGAGGCTTCTAGCGCCGTGTGTACCATCGCAGCATAGGTGATCACGCTGATGTCGCGCCCCTGGCGGGCAACACGCGCCTTCCCAATGGGCACAACATAGTCCTCGGCGGGGATTTCCTCCTTGATGCGGCGATAAAGGAACTTGTGTTCGAAGAAAACCACCGGATTGTTGTCGCGAATGGAAGCCTTGATCAGTCCCTTGGCGTCATAGGCAGTGGCGGGACAAACCACCTTGAGCCCGGGATTGTGGACGAACCACATCTCCGGATTCTGCGAGTGAAACGGTCCGCCGTGCACGCCTCCCCCACTCGGCCCGCGCAAGACTAGCGGTGCCGGAGCACCCCAGAGATAGTGGGTTTTCGCGACCATGTTGCTGATCTGGTTCATGGCGCAGGAAATGAAATCCATGAACTGAAATTCTCCGACCGGTCTCATTCCGGTCAGAGACGCGCCAAAAGCAGCCCCCACGATTGCCGATTCCGCAATCGGTGTATCAATGACGCGCTCCGGTCCGAAGCGGTCGATAAAGCCCTCGGTCACTTTGAACGCGCCCCCGTAGATTCCAATGTCTTCGCCGATGCAAAAGACAGACGGGTCGCGCTCCATCTCTTCCCAGATCCCCTGGCGAATCGCTTCCAAGTACGTCAGCTGCGGCATGACCGACAGAGTTTACTACGTCTCCGGGCTAGAAATTGTCGCCCCTACGTCTTCTCGGCTTGCGCCCTGGCGCAGCCGAACTATAATTCTCACCTCGGAGGAACCGTGCGGCACCTGATCAACTGGCTGTTGAGCGCGCTGGCGGTTTGGGTGGTGGCGCGATTGTACCCATCGCAATTCGTGGTGCGGGGAATCAAGGCGGCTCTCATTGCGGCCTTGGTCATCGGGCTCATTAATGCAACCCTCGGCGCGTTTCTCAAGATCATTACTTTGCCGCTGACGGTATTGACCTTGGGCATCTTCTGGCTGGTGATTAACGCGCTTATGCTCGAAGTGGCCTCCGCAATCCTGTCCCCAGCCTTTCACGTGAATAGCTTTGTGGGAGCCTTCTGGGGCGCCATCATCCTTAGCCTGGTCAACATGCTCTTCCGCTGGATGGCTGGAACCAACCGTCGAGACGCGTAAGTCACCGTTAAGCTCTTTTTCCGATTGACGCAGCTACTCCCACTCACGCTAGACTGAAGCCAACGGATTCCCCGTCCCAAATGTTGCGTTGGAGCAAAGGATGAACCACTTGGTTCTGTCGCTGTTTGTACAGCTGTCTCTTGCTTTCGGAGTTGCTGGACTGCTCTGGCCGGAAAAACTGGTCGCGGTCTTCGACGTCCTGATGTTCCCTTGGCCTGCAACCCACAAGCTGGTGCGTGCCAACGCCTGGGGCGCCGTAGTGCTTTCCTTCCTGCTGTTTCTCACGTTGATATCGCGGCACTAGTTGCCCGCACGGCGCAGCCGCCGTACATTGGACTGCGATGAAAAACTTAGGAATTCTTCTCTCTGGACGGGGCTCCAACTTTGAAGCCATTGCCCGGAATATAGCCTCGGGGAAAATTGGGGACGCCCGCATCGCCGTCGTGATCTCCAACCGAGGCGATGCGGGAGGAATCGAAACTGCCAGGGGGCTCGGACTTGCCACTCTCGTCATTCCCTCGAAAGGGAAACCGCGCGAAGATCACGACCGAGAGGTAGTCGCGGCACTCGAGCAGCACAAAGTCGATCTGGTTTGTCTAGCCGGGTATATGCGACTGCTCTCGCCATGGTTCGTCAAGCAGTTCCGGCACAGAATCCTCAATATCCATCCCTCACTCCTGCCTGCTTTTCCCGGGCTCGAGGCTCAGCAGCAGGCATTCGCCTATGGCGTGAAGGTGGCTGGATGCACCGTGCACTTTGTCGATGAGGAACTCGATCACGGCGCAATCATCGTTCAAAAAGCCGTGCCAGTGCTTGAGAGCGACGACGAACACACACTGGCGGCGCGAATCCTGGATCAGGAGCACATTGCCTACAGCGAGGCAATCTCGAAGGTGTTACAAGGAAAGTTCGAGATGAGCGGCCGGCGATTGATTTGGCGGTAATCAGAAGACCGTTCCACGTCGGGCGCTCATCCCTCACCACTGCCGACTGGATGCCCGAGCTATTTTGCCGCAGCCGCGTGTAGCACAATGGTCAAGGGTGCGACCCGCTCCGGCCGCACGTAGCGGTTGACCAGGAATCGCTTGCCGTCCCTGCTCACGTCATAGCTGAAGACGTCGGTTGAAGAAATCACGGGCCGTCCATGGAATTGGAACAGAGGTGTGGGTGTTCCGGTAGCGAACGATCCGACGGTGCTCACCGGAACCGCCGTCAACATGCCGGAAGGCCCGAGATAGAAGATCTCGTTCCCATCTGCACGCCAGCGCGGCTCCGTGCCACTGCCACGCGAAACCTGCCACTTCCCCGTGGCACCGGGAAAGGTTGTCACATAGATCTCCCAGGTGCCCGACTCGTCGGAGGCATAGGCCACCCATTTTCCGTCCGGGGAGATCATGCCGTTTACCTGGTTCCCGGTTCCGGACTGAAACGGGGTGTGGGCCCCGTCCCGATAGCTCACGAGTTCCAGATGTGCCCCATGCGCGGTTTGCCGCGTGCAGAGTATCTGCCGGTCATCGGGGCTCCAAGAGTTGGGTACGACGTCATCCGTCGATTTGAACTCGAGGACCTGCCGCTCGTGCTCCAAACCGTTCGCAGCCTTGGCCAGCAGGAACGAGCCATCGCCCTTGCTGCCGCCGGCGGCGCGATATGCCAGCATCTTTCCATCTCGCGACCACACACCGACGACTTCCTCGGCAGGATCAAACGTAAAGCGGGAACTTCCCGGCCCATCGAGGTTCTCCTGCCATAAGTCAACGTTGGCGGCCTTCTGGTCACTGATATCGAGGGCAACCCGCTTACCGTCCGGCGAAATTGTGGGGTTGAATTGCACAGCCGGCCCGCCCACGGTGGAAAGCACTTTACCGCTGCGGTCCATCCAGGTCAGCACGGACAACGCGGCACCCGGAGTGGTGTTGAAAATCAGCGTGCCATTGCCGGCCGCACTCAGTGCACTGTAGTAGGTGGAGGGCTGAACCGAAACATAGTTCGCGAGAACCGTCGCATTCCCCCCGATCGTACCCTTGTCCGGATCAAAGGAAATCGAAACCAAATGCCCATCGTAATCCGCGTAGAACAACCGGCCAGATCCTATCGCAAAACTTGAGTGGGCCAGCACCAACAGTTTCTTCTCTTTTCCCTGCAACGAACTCAAGTAAATGCCGCTCGTCCGATCCTCTCTCACGCCGCTGAAGTTCCCGGCCCAGAACAGGAAATGATTGCCATCGGGAAGAAACACTGGCCAACGATGTGATTGTTCCCCGGAGGCAAACAGGTGTTCCGTTACCGCCGCTGCGCCGGACCCATCGGAATTGATGCGCCACAGGGGAGCACCCGCATCGGGTTCGTACAGGATAACGTCATCTTTCGACCAGCTTCCGCTGCGCGCCGCCCACACGTTCGTCAGAGCTTGCGGCGCACCCCCGGCAAGGGCCACTTTTTCGAGTTTGCCGCTCGCAAAGAAGGCGAGATATTGACCGTCAGGCGACCAGAATGGGTAGCTCGCACCCTCCGTACCCGGCAAGATGCGGCTATCCGGGGAACCGACCCCCTGAACGTGCAACACGGGCAAGCCGGAGCTCTCCTCAGTGGAAACATAGGCAAGTGTCGACCCGTCGGGCGATAGTGCCAGGTGGCTGACCTCGCCCAAAAGCGGGATTGCAAACTGCATGGGCCGCTCCGGCGGGGAGCGATGAGTTAGAAACCAGGCTGCCGCGAGCCCCGTCAGAATGAACGCGGCCGCGACCCAGATCCATCCAGGAACTCTGCTCCGAGTTTTCAGAACACGCCCTTCGCCGCTTGAATCGGTTCCCGAAAGAGCGCTGAGCGCGAACGACAGATCCTTCGCAGACTGGAAGCGCTGCTCCGGATTCTTTTCCAGGCAACGGCGCACGATCCGGTCAAGCGATGGCGGAACAGGGTGGCTGATGTCGCTCAGTTCCGGCGGATCTTCCTTGAGGACGGCGGTCATGGTTTCGGCTCCGGTATCGCCGTGAAAGGCGCGTTTGCCGCACACCATTTCATAGAGCACCGCGCCAAAGGCAAAGATGTCGGTTCTGGCGTCCGCCGGCTCGCCTCGCACCTGTTCCGGCGCCATATAGCTCGCCGTTCCGATCACCACGCCCATCGAAGTATGCGAACTGGTCATGGTGGCGCCGTCTGATCCGGCTAGGGTTTTCTGCTCCATCTTGGCTAAGCCGAAGTCGAGAATCTTGATGCGAGCGTCCCTGGTGAGGAAGACGTTTTCCGGCTTCAGATCACGGTGGACGATTCCCTTCTCGTGCGCCGCAGCGAGTCCTTGCGCGATTTGCACTGCATGCTCGATGGCTTTGCGGGGAGAGAGTGCGCCGCGATCAAGCACGCTGCGGAGTGTCTCACCTTCCAGCAATTCCGCCACCAGGTAGGGCGATCCACTGCTCTCGCCAATATCGAAAACTCCAAGGATGTTGGGGTGATTCAGTGCAGCGACCGCACGCGCCTCCTGTTCAAAGCGACGGAGGCGGTCAGAATCGCGGGCAAACGACTCAGGAAGGATCTTGAGCGCAACGTCGCGGCCGAGGCGCGTATCGCGCGCGCGATACACTTCTCCCATGCCGCCTGCGCCTAAAGGAGACTGGATTTCATAAGGACCAAGCTTCGTGCCAGAGGTGAGTGGCATGGGTTGCTGAGGATTATATCTCCAAGATTCTGGTGTACGGACGGGGAAGGACCGTCGCCGCCGCCGCGTACTCCAGGTTTATCAGTGGTCAGAGCGCACGGGCCCGATCCCCAGGATTAAGTTCAACTTTCGATTTCTAACGAATCGGCGAAGGGAAACAGAAGAGGACGCCGGTATTCGGCGGTGCCTGCGGATCCTTTTGCAGTCCTCCTCGGTTTGACCACAACTCCACAAGCAGTTAGGATTTCCCTTTGCCCCAGCAGTCCTATTCCATCAGAGCGAGGAAGACCACATGGCAGCCGTTGATGAAAAAGTAAAGCAGATCATTGTCGAACAACTGGGAGTGGACGAGGGTGAAGTGACCCCTAGTGCCTCCTTCGTGGACGACCTTGGCGCCGACTCGCTGGACACTGTCGAACTAGTTATGGCGTTCGAGGAGGCTTTCGAGATCGAAATTCCCGACGAGGACGCGGAAAAGATCCGCACCGTCCAGGATGCGATCGACTACATTGGCAAGCACTCGAAGGGTGGGAAATAACAGGTGCGCCGGGTTGTCGTCACAGGCATTGGCCTGATCTGCGCGCTCGGCAACAGCACCGAGGAAGTTTGGCGGAACCTGCTGGCGGGCAAGAGCGGCGTGCACAAGATCACGCACTTCGATACTTCGAAGTACAGCTGCCAGATTGCGGCTGAGGTTAAGAACTTCGATCCCCTGCAATACATCGAAAAAAAAGAGGCGCGCAAGATGGCGCGCTTCATCCATTTTGCTATCGCGGCGGCTGATGAGGCGGTCAAAACCTCAGGCCTCGAGATCACACCGGAAAACGACGAGATGGTCGGCGTGCACATCGGCTCCGGTATCGGCGGATTCGACATCATTGAGCGCGAACACACCAACCTCATGGAAGGCGGCCCGCGCAAGATTTCCCCGTTCTTCATTCCCGCAGCGATCGTGAATCTGGCAGCAGGCCAGGTTTCGATGCGCTTTGGCGCCAAAGGACCGAACGAAGCGACCGCCACGGCCTGTACCACGAGCGCTCATTCGGTGGGGGATTCTTTCCGCATCATTCAACACGGCGACGCGGACGTGATGATCGCCGGAGGAAGTGAAGCCGCCATCACCCCGATGGGTGTCGGCGGATTTGCGTCCATGCGCGCCCTTTCAACGCGGAACGATGAACCCGAGCGAGCGAGCCGTCCCTGGGACAGGGATCGCGACGGATTCGTGATTGGCGAAGGGGCCGGCATCCTGATCATGGAAGAACTCGAACATGCTCGTGCCCGAGGCGCCAAGCCCCTGGCCGAGATCGTCGGGTACGGTATGAGTGGCGATGCCTATCACATTACGCAGCCAGCGCCGGAGCACGAAGGCGGGTTCCGCGTTATGCGCAATGCAGCCCGTGATGCCAAGGTGAATGCCACCGAAATCGGCTATGTCAACGCGCATGGAACATCGACCCCCATCGGCGACACCCTCGAGGCGCACGCCATTCGCAACTTCTTCGGCGACCAGAAACTTGCTGTCAGTTCCACAAAATCCATGACCGGACACTTGCTCGGTGGTGCCGGGGGCCTCGAAGCTGGCATCACTGTTTTGGCACTGCGAGACCAGATGCTTCCGCCCACGATCAACCTGGAGAACCAGGACCCCGAGACCGGCAGCATGGACTTCGTTGCCAATCATGCCCGCCAGGCATCTTTCGAATACGCCATGTCCAATTCCTTCGGGTTCGGCGGGACCAATGGCGCCCTGTTGTTCAAGAAGTGGAGCGAGTAATTCCCGCCTCCCAACCCGGCCCGCCTGGATTCGACCTTGACGAATCCACGCATCAGAACAACTCCACCAGAAGCGTCGGTTGGGCGGGTGTGAATTCCTGAGAAACACGGCAAACCTCGTAGTTCATGGCCTCGTTACTGGCCCGTTACTGCGTTTTTGGCCACCCTCGGTAACATCACCTTCGGGTACTCCATTGTCCTAATGCACGGTTGATCTGCCCGAAAACTGGCGCCAGAATTGGCTTTCGCGGGGAGTTTCGAGCGAATCGCTCCCGGCTTTTGCCGAAAGAATAGCTTGAATTCGTCCCGCTGCGGCTCAAACAACTAGGCTGTCCTAAAATAGGGAGAACGCCTTGGGAAACTCATTTGTAGCTTTGACCTCCTCCAGAAAATTTCCACTTCGCGCCGCTCTCGTTGACCTTCACGAGCAGTCGCGCGTGATGCTTTCCGAATGCTTCCGCCACTTCGGCATTGATGCTGTCACCATGACCTCCGACCACGCCCCTCGTCTGGCTAAGGAGAAATTCGAGGCCTGCGTGGTGCGCGTAGGCTCTCATGCCGAGCCGATCCTAGAATCGGCGCGCAGTTCCCGATCGAACAGCAGAATGGTGATCTATGGTTTGGGCGGGTCTGTCAAAGACGCGATGAGATTGTCGCGCTTTGGACTGAATGCGGTGTTCCAGGAACCCCTGGAGCGTCCCGCTGCGCTCAAACTGGTAAAAGCAACCCAGATGCTGGTGCTGCATGAATTCCGGCGCTACGTGCGAATCCCGCTGGTCACCGCGGTCTCAGTGGCAGCGGGGAAAGAAAACTTCACGGCCAGCAGCGTCGAAATCAGCAGCGGCGGAATGTCTCTGAGCACTACCCATGCGGTAAACCCTGGGCAGTCAGTGGAAGTCTCTTTCGCGCTGCTGACCTTGCCGCGCATATGGATCAGGGGCAACGTGAGCTGGTCAAAGCCTGCGTCCAAGACGATCGGCATTCGCTTTGACCAACGCGATGAGCGCCGCTTACGAATCAAAGAGTGGGTGGAATCCTACCTGGAGAGCTAACCCGGTCTTTAAGGTGAACCCTCCCAACCTCAATGGATTCATCTTTGTTTCCCTTCCGCAGCATTCGTCAACGCAAGTGTGCCCGGTCTTTCAATCACCACTCGAGCTTAATGAGGGAGAGTGCCTGCCGCGGTAGTTCAAACTCTAGGTGGGCTGTTCCCTGCCCGATTTGAATCCACTTCGGCGAGCTCAGCAACTGCAGCTGCCCTGCGGACTCCAACTTCTGGTATTGAGTCGCCGAAGGGGTCTCTGGCGATCCCAGGGCTTTCCAAGCTGCGAAAGAGTTGCTGTGTCCGGAATCAATCCGGAAGTGCTGCAAGAAAGCGCGGGACGCGTCCTTTGGCAGGTCCTCGACAATCAGATCAATGGTGGCGGGCTCTGCCGACACGTCATCATCGTGGTAGTTCCATACCAGAACTTGCACGCCGTGATCACTTCGAGTGGCAATGGCACGAATGTCCGGTCTGGTGCGCACTCCCTCGGCGACGATTTGTTCAGCGGTAAGCGCCGAAGGATCGTCCACCTGAACGCGCTCCCCGCCCAGTTGACCGAACATGCGAAATGCGTTGAAAACGGGTTTGTCGAGGCCATTGGTGGCCAGCTCGCGGAATCCGGCGAAGTAAGGTTGATCTTCAAACTCGAATGCCCAGGTCACAATGCCATCTAGTTTCACCTGCTCACGCTCGGCCAGAGCCAAGGTCTGGCTCAGCGCCTCGGCCGTGTACGCCGCGTACAGAGGTCCATTTCGGTATCCGTTTCCCGGATTCTTCTGCGCTGAACAAGCGGCGCAGCCTTCCGGATCCCACTCACCCAGGATGATCGGCGTGTTCCGCCAGCGCACAGACCCCCCGACAATCTTGAATCCGCGTTCCACCGCTTTCAGCTGGGCGGAGATACCCATCTGCACGTGATCGCCCTGCCAAGTTGGCGACCCTTTGGGATGGAACGCGATGAAGTCCAGGGGCGCTCCCTGTCTGCCATTGGCGTAGTTGTGCCCGCCGTCGCAATGCGCAAGAAACTCCTTCAAGAACTGAGCGGAGCGCTCCGAAATGCCGGTGGCATCAGGGCCGCCGATCTTGGCGTAGGGAATAGCCCTAAGCACTGCATCGGAGGAGTAGTCGTACAGTTGGAAATACTCCTCGTGGGTTCCCTTCCAATAGTCAATGTCGGGTTCGTTCCATACTTCCCACAGCCAGGTTTTCAGTTCTGCGTCGCCGAAGCGCTCACGCAGATGCTTGGCAAACTGAAAAACCAGTTCCGCCCACTTGTTGTTGTCTTTCGGGGGATAGGTCCAACCGCTGAACACCGATCCATTGGGGAAGTTATGCCGATAGGGCTGGGGATGAGTTGATAGCGCCTCCGGCATGAAGCCGATTTCAACCAGCGGCTTCAAACCAGCTTCGTGGAAGGTGTCGAAAATACGGTCCACAAGCTTCCAGTCGTAAACCGCCTTGCCCGAAGCATCCTCGCTGTAGGCATTCGTCGATCCCCATTTCAGCGAAGCCGAACCATCGCCAGAGGTCAGAATATTGTGCACGCGAATGTAGGCGGGAGTTGGGCTGAGGCCAGAGATCTCGTGAAGCAACTTCTTCCCGTTCGGAGCGTAGGCGTAGTTGGGTTCATCGAAGCCGAAGAAATTCCACACTGAGGGAAACAAGCCGGCGGATCGAGCCCCGTGCACTCGGATGGAAACCGGGGCTGGTTGAGCGCCGAGCGGGACAGAGCTGCCGAGAAAAGTTGCAAACACCAACCATGTCCGCAAATGGATCATAGGATCGCTCCGCATATTGCCAGGCTGCCGCTTTGCAACCTTCCAAGGGTGGGCTAGCGTTTCACCTGCACGATTTGCCCGTCTTTGCCCACAAATGCTGTCTCTGCCATGCCGATGAAAAGTCCATGTTCCACCACACCGGGGATCTCGTGAAGCTTGGCGTTCAAGTCGGCGGGGTTTCGGATCTCGCCAAAATGGCAGTCGAGAATGTGATGGCCTTCGTCGGTCACATAAACGCCGCCGTCCGACTGCGTGCGCAAAGTGACCCTGGCGCCGAAGGCTTCGATGCGTTTCTTCACCAGCGCTTCGGCAAACGAGATCACTTCCACGGGCAATGGAAAGCTTCCGAGATGCGGAACAAGTTTGACCGATTCGGCCACAACTACGAATCGTTTCGACGCTGAGGCAATCACTTTCTCGCGCAGCATGGCGCCACCGCCGCCCTTAATCAGATTCAGATGAGGATCGATCTCGTCTGCCCCATCAATATCAATATCGATTGCGGGATTCTCTTTCAAGGTGGTGAGGGGAATCCCCAACTGCTCGGCGAGTGCTTTGGTCGCCAGAGAGGTCGGAATGCCCACGATCTTAAGACCCGTGCGCACGCGTTCCGCCAAGAAGCGGATGGCGAAGCTCGCGGTTGAGCCGGAACCAAGTCCGACGACGCTGCCGGATTCGACTAGCTGTACGGCAGCACGCGCGGCCGCCTGCTTCTCGGCGTCGCGTTGGGTGGCAGTGTCAGGTTGGATCGTCATCGATTCGCTATGGGCCAGCTGAAACCTGGAAGCTCGGCTTGCTTTTCGCGAACCGATATTGTGTCACATCTCAGGTTCGAGCAGGCCGGCAAAGAAGCCATCGCAGGGATGCACGCCGGGAATCGTCCGCAGATACGGCCCTCGAACCAGCGAATCGGGACTGCACACGAGTGTGCCCTGTTGCCGCAGTTCCGCGAGCCGATCGCGGATGTCGACCAGGCGAAAATGGGCGCTTTTTTGCAATGCTTGTTTGACAACGGCTTCGTTCTCCTCCGGTTCGAGCGAGCAGGAGGAATAAACAAGCCGGCCTCCCGGTCGCACCCGCCTCATCGCTTGGGAGAGGATTTCCACCTGATACGCCTGCAGGCGCTCGATGTCTTCAAACCTCAGCCGCCATTTGATTTCTGGATTGCGGGCCAGTGTGCCCGTGCCGGTGCAAGGGACGTCCGCGAGTATACGATCGAACCTCCGATCGAACGGCATGGTGCGCGCATCAGCGGCGACAATGTGGACATTGGGGGTTGTCACCAGGCGCCTCATCAGCGCTGCGCGATGCGGATGGAGTTCCATGGCGAGAACGATGGCCTCGGGACTGGCCTCGGCGAGGATGCGGGCCTTTCCTCCGGGGGCGGCGCAGCAATCCAGGATCTGCTCTCCCCGACCCAAGAGCAGAGCAACCAGTTGCGATCCTTCGTCCTGAAGCACAAGCCGCTTCTCGCGGAAGGCCCGGGTACGGGTGATATCTCCGTGAGACACGATGTGGGCGTTCGAGAGGAGCTTCCCCGGCTCGAGCCCGATACCCTCGCTCTCGAGCTCCTGAACCAATGCTTGATCGGCGCGGATAACAGCATGAGGTGCCTGCTGGTCGTATGCACAGATGTCTGCCGTGGCCTTTCGACCGTAGATCGCGGTCCATCTCTCGATGACCCAATCAGGATGCGCTTCCAAGGGATTTAAATCGGCAAACGGTTTCATCTTCCGCAGAACCGCATTCACCATCCCTGCTGCGGAGCGCTTCTGAGCCCTCTTGACCAGTTCCACGCTTTCATTGATGGCCGCGTGCGGAGGAATGCGATCCAGGAAGGCCAGTTGATAGGCGCCGATCCGGAGAGCGGTAATCACTTCCATGTCGAATTTTTCGACCGGCTTGTTCGCATGCATCCCCACCCGCGCGTCGAGCACGCTCCTCCAGCGCAACACGCCCATGGCAATTTCGGTTGCCAGTCCGTGGTCTGCGGGCGAAAGCGCCGCCATCCGAGTAGAATGCAGCAACTCCGATGCGTATGCTTCGGTAGTCTCCACTCTCAGCAATATGTCGAATGCCGCCGCACGGGCTGAAGAAACCGGCATGGGAAGATTCTAGAGGGATCCGAGAATCGGGGTTTGAGCAATCGGTCCATCGGTCGCGATTCGACGCACTAGCTGCCGAGTTTCTCATCCTCGGTCGGCCGGTATCCTCGCGCAAAGTCGGCCGCGCCCATTCGCTTCTTGCCCTCCGGCTGCACTTCGAGCAATTCGAGCGCGGTGTTCTGCCCGCAACCGGCGAAAAACTGCGAACCTCGCAAAAGCAGTTGACCTTCTCCCCACGAAGCTTGCGGGCTGCCGTGTTCGACAGGCCGGGCAGCGGTCACGCCCAGCACTTTGCCGCGAAATTTGGTGAACGCTCCCGGCCAGGGCTGGAATCCGCGAAAGCGGTTGTAGATTTCCTGTGCGGTGCGGTGGAAGTCGATGCGGCCGTCTTCTTTGGTCAGGATCGGCGCGAGCGTGGCCTTGGCACTCTCCTGTGGCATCGGGGTAATCGTCCCCGCTTGCAGGTGCCGCAGAGTTTCGACCATGAGATCGGCGCCGATCTCGGCAAGACGCGGCGCGATCGTTTCCGAGGTGTCGTCGTCGGAGATCCCGAGTTCCTGCTGCAGGAGAATGTCTCCCGTGTCCAGACCTTCGTCAATGCGCATGGTGGACACCCCGGTAACTTTTTCCCCACGCGCAATAGCCCACTGGATGGGAGCAGCGCCTCGATATTTCGGGAGTATGGACGCATGCAGGTTGAGATTGCCATAGGGCGGCAGGTCCAGCATCCACTTGGGAATGATCCGGCCATAGCCAACCACCACGATGGCGCCGGGCGCGATCTCCCGCAGGCGGTCCTGCAGTTCCTGGTTGGTCTTGATCTTTTCCGGTTGATAGACACTCAGGTGGTGCCCGACTGCGCACTGCTTCACCGGCGAAGCAACTAGTTCGAGCCCGCGCCCCTTGGGGCGATCGGGTTGCGTAAGCACAAGAGGAACTTGGAATCCTGCGGCAAGCAGTTTCTCCAGGGTGGGGACGGCGAACTGCGGAGTGCCGCAGAAGACGAGATTAAGCGGTTGAGTCATCGAATAACCGAATCATGGCAGAAAAACACTCAGTCGCTCAATGGTTCAATGACGCAGATCCCCCTACCACTCTCCGGCTTTCATGAGTTTCCGAATTTTGCGCTTCATCAGGTCGCGCTTGAGGGCGCTGATGTGGCTGATGTAGAGCTTGCCGTTCAGGTGGTCGGTTTCATGGAGGAAAGCGCGCGCGAGCAGGTCTTCGCCGGTCTTTTCGTACCATTTTCCATGGATGTCCTGCGCGCGAATGGTGACGATTTTGGGCCGCGTCACGTTTTCGCGGAATTCCGGGATGCTGAGGCAACCTTCGCTCTGCGTCTGCTTGCCTTCGGTATGAATGATCTCGGGATTCGCGAGCACGAGCTTGGCTTTCGGGTCTTCCTTGAAGGTCACGTCGATTACTGCAAGACGCCTGGAAATCCCGATCTGCGGCGCGGCGAGCCCAACGCCCTTAGCTTCGTACATGGACTCGAACATGTCCTCAACCAGTTTCTTCAATTCGACCCCAAACTCGGTGACAGCCTCGGCCTTGGTTTCAAGTACTGGGTTTCCAAATTTGACGATGGGATAGATCATGAGGCGATTTCAAGGTTGCCAGTTTCAAGTTTCCCGTCTCGAGACAGTTAATTTGCGGGGCAGCACTCGCAATTTGTCGAGTTTCAGGATTCAACGATTGCTCGAAACTTGAACTGCAACTCCAAACTGCTCAGAAATTTTTTAATTGCTCCAGGTACCCCTCGAAATTGCGGCGAGTCTCGATCATTGAGTCGCCGCCAAACTTGTCTAAAGCGAATTTCGCCAGCGTGAGCGCCACCATGGCCTCCCCAATCACGCCAGCCGCCGGAACGACACACACGTCGGAACGCTCATACGCCGCTTTCACCGGCTCGCGGGTCGAGAAGTCCACTGATTGTAACGGACGGCGAAGCGTGGAAATCGGTTTGAGGTACCCGCGAACGCGAATTTCTTCCCCGTTTGAAACACCGCCTTCGATGCCACCGGCGTTGTTTCTCGGGCGGGAAAAATGAGTATAGCCCGACTTCGCGTCATATCCGATTTCGTCATGCACTCCCGATCCCGGCGTGTAGGCAGAGGTAACCCCCGAACCGATTTCTACCGCCTTCACCGCTTGCATGGACATGATCGCCTGCGCCAGGGCTGCGTCGAGGCGCTCATCCCACTGAACGTAAGTACCCAGGCCGGGTGGGACCCGGTGCGCGACCACTTCGAACACCCCGCCTACAGAATCTCCGGTACGAAGCACCTTGTCCACTTCTTCCTTCATGAGGGGTTCGGCTTCCGGATCGGCGCAATTCAGCAAAATCTCTTCTCGGCTGCAGCTGGTGGTGATTTCTTCCCACTTGATCTCATGCCGAACCTGGGCGGCTCCGACCGCGACGACATGGCTGAGCACGTCGATTCCAAGCTCGCGCAAGAACAGCTTGGCGAGCGAACCCATCGCAACCCGGGCGGTGGTTTCTCTCGCCGAGGCCCGCTCCAACACGTAGCGAGCTTCGGGGAAGTTGTACTTCAAGGCGCCGGCTAAGTCCGCGTGTCCGGGCCGGGGCGAGGCCACGCGCTTATGCAAGGTCGGGTCACCGGGCTCGACCGGAAGCTGCTCTTGCCAGTTTTTCCAATCTCGGTTCTCGATCAGCATGGAGATGGGCGAGGCGATGGTCTTCCCATGCCGTACGCCCGACAAGATTCGGGCGGTATCCCGTTCGATCTTCATGCGGCCGCCCCGGCCATAGCCCTGCTGGCGGCGCCAGAGTTCCCGGTTTACGAAATCGAGTGGGATTTCCAGCCCCGAGGGCAGGCCGGACAAGAAAGCAACCAGCGCTTCCCCGTGAGATTCCCCAGACGTGAAGTATTTCAGCACTACCAGGATTGTAGCCGATTGCCTGCAAGGGGTTAGTTGAGTACAAGCGGGTTACCTGGCTGGGCAAACCCGCAACTCCGGTCTTCATCAAACATCCGGTTGTCTATGTGCCGTCAGCCGGACGCGCTAAAATGACGAGCAAAGCTGGAAGCACCAATCTCAGTCCACCTCGTCTGGAATCTCACGCGGCAAGTCCGACATCGAGGTGACGTGTGCGCTCACGACGTTCGTCTAAGGTAAGGCCCGAAACTCCCGAGGACCTGTCCCGGCAGCTATTGAACGCCCAGGAAGAGGAGCGCCGTCGCATCAGCCGTGAACTGCACGATGAGACCGGCCAGGGACTCATGGTCCTGCGGTTCCAGCTGGAGATGCTGGCCAGCGAAGCGAAGGGCCAGGAAGGCAAGGCAAAGATTCAGGAATCCTTGGAGCTGCTCGACCGCACTATTGAAGGACTTCGCCGCACCATCGCCAGACTCTCGCCTCGTGTCCTGGAGGAACTAGGATTGCTCGGCGGAATTCGGCGTGAGGCACAACTGGTAGCACGGCACACCGGGATTGCAGGAGGCCTGCAACTGCCGGAGGAAATTCAGCCGCTGAGTCGCGAGCTAGAGGTCGCGATTTACCGGTCCGTGCAGGAAGCTTTGCACAATATTGCCAAACATTCCCAAGCTCGCCATTTCAGCGTGAAGCTCGAGATGGCCTCGTCCAAGGTAACCGTCATCATCGAAGACGACGGGGTGGGGTTCTCGCCACGAGCAGTACAAGATCGCGGCTTTGGCCTCGAAGGAATGCGGGAGCGCGCTGCCGCCCTAGGTGGTTCCGTAACGGTACGATCCGGGCCGGAGAATGGCACGCGCATCCGCCTAGTGTTCCCGCTTGAGCCGCCGCGCAACGTCAACCCAGCAGCACTGGAGAACTCACTGCAGCGCGTCAGCGCAGCTTGACTCCGTAATCGTCCATGCCAATTCGCTGCCTTATCGTTGATGATCACACGCTGTTTCGAGAAGGACTGAAACGCGTGCTGGAGAGCGAGCCCGGAATCGAGGTCGTCGGCGAGGCCCGCGACGCTTCCGAGGCAATCGAACGTGCCATGTTTCTTAAACCCGATGTGGTGCTCATGGACATCGGCATGCCGGGTCTTTCCAGCTTTGAAGCCTCGCGCCGGATAACCCGCGAAATGCCGGGGCGCCGCGTGATTTTCCTCACCATGTACGAAGATGAGGAGTACCTGTTGCAGTGTCTGGATGCGGGCGCTTCCGGGTACATCCTTAAAGACGCTCCCGCGCCACGCCTGATCGGAGCGGTGCGTGACGTGAGCGCAGGAAGAAAGTACCTCAGTCCCCAGGTCCTCGGAAAACTGGTGGACGACTTCCGCTCACGTTCAAGCTCTGGAGTTGCGCGTGGTTCAACTTTGACGCCTCGCGAACGAGAAGTGATCAAGATGCTCGCGGAAGGAAACTCGGTTCGTCAGATTGCGGCCATTCTCGGCTTGAGCATCAAGACGGTGGAAGCGCACAAGTTCAACCTCATGCGCAAACTCAACATCCACAACAAGGCGCAGCTGGTCACCTACGCAATCCAAAAGAAAATTGTGAAGATGCCCGCCGGAGCGTAAACGGCCGGAGCTTGAAGGATGGATCGACCTGAGCACCCCGCTCGCCTCGACTCAAAACCTAAACGTTTCAAATAAAAGAAATTGTTGACATTTGCATTAAGGTACCGCAATATCTTGAGTCAGAGATGTAGCCGGCACAAAATGTCGGTGCTCATCTGTTGCATTTGGGCCCTGAGTAACGATGTTCTAAGGGAAAATCGTCCAGGAGGGAAAATAGATGCCAGCGAAGAAAAAGGCTGCTAAAAAGAAAAAGCACTA
>Ga0157374_10000635_pt1 | contig 30905 bp, 29 predicted proteins | sample M25metaG_FD_115308 | JGI IMG/M metagenome (GOLD analysis project Ga0157374, IMG submission 115308) | Miscanthus rhizosphere microbial communities from Kellogg Biological Station, Michigan, USA - M2-5 metaG | ecosystem: Host-associated > Plants > Roots > Rhizosphere > Soil | place: USA: Michigan...
CGTTCCGACGAGCCATCCGTTCTTCCAGTTCGTCGAGGCCCTCTACGCCGCGGGGATCACCGCGGGCTACGGCAACGGCAACTTCGGGGTGAACGACCCGATCACGCGGGGGCAGATGGCCGTTTTCCTCTCGAAGGCGCTCGGCCTGCACTGGAACTAGCAACTCGCCTCGACGGGCGGCGACCCGGCGAGCGGAAAAGGAGGGTTGCGATGCGTGCGATCTCGTTCCGGATGTTCGTCGGCGGTACGGCTCTCGCGGTGTCCATCGGATCGGCCGGTGCGTCGCCCTCCGGGCTGACGCTTCAGAATCTGGTGCCGACGTCGCGCGAGGCGCCCTCGGAGTACGGCGTGGACAGCTACGGAGTCACGACGCTCCCCGCGGTCGCGTTCACCGCCCAGTCGTCCGACACGTCCTACGTGCCGCCGTATTACACGAGCGTCACCGACATGTCGCGGTTCTTCCTGATGGACGACGGCATCGCCGAGATCTATGCGCCCGTCTCCGTCCCGGCCGGTGCCGTGATCGACTACGTGGGTCTCGACACCCTCGATCTCCAGGGCGGCCTGATCGGGATGTCGCTCAACCGCGTGGATTCGACCGGAGCGGTCACCCAGGTCGCCGCCTTCTCCAACACGGCGCACGAGTTTGCGATGGACTTCAACGCGTCGCCGATCGGCTACCAGGTCTACACGAACGCGGGCCAGCAGCTCGTGCTGAACGTCGAGTTCGCGGCCGGAGTCGGCATACCCCGATTCGGCTTCGCCGAGATCCGGTGGCGGCGCACGGTGAGCCCCGCGCCGCTCCTCCCGTCGTTCACGGACGTCCCGACGACCCATCCGTTCTACCAGTTCATCGAGGCCCTGCACCACTCCGGCATCACGGGCGGCTGCGGCGGCGGAGCGTTCTGTCCCGAGGCGCCGCTCACGCGCGGCCAGATGGCGGTGTTCCTCGCCAGGGCGCTCGGGCTCAACTGGTGATCTTCCACGGGTGGTGAAATCCGCGCGGGCCTGTACCGGTTCTTCGCGGCGCGCCGGCTACCCGGCGAGCCGGACCCGACGCAGGACGTCCTGGAACCGCGGCTCGAGACGTCACGGCCGGCTACGGGAAGGGAAACTTCGGCGTGAACGACCCGATCGCGCGCGGCCAGATGGCGGTGTTCCTCGCGAAGGCGCTCGGGCTGCACTGGGCGAACTGAGGCGGCCTCGGAGGCCGCGGTCAGTCGCCCGGGATCGAGGCCAGCACCTGGTGCGCCCGGGCCGAGACGGGGTGGCCGGGACCGAGCGAGAGGTCGAGCTGGCCGATCGACGATCGGAGGCTCGAGCGCGCGGCTCGGGTGTCTCCCGCGGCCAACTCCGCCTCGCCGAGCTCCTCCTGGGCACGTCCGACGAGTTGAGATGGCGCGCCCTTTCGTCCGAGGGAGCTCGCGACGGAGACGGCCCGTTGCGCCGCGGCCAGCGCCTGTTCCACGCGGCCGAGCGACCGCTCGCTCCGCGAGAGGGCCGTCAGCGCAAACACCTCGTAGCCCACGGCCGGTTTGTTTCGCTCGAACCGCTCGACGGATTCCGTCAGCTCGTCGCGCGCGCTCTTGGCGTCGCCGAGGGCGAGGCTCAGGAGTCCTTGCGAATAGGCGTAGGTGGCGCGGGCACGGTCGGCGGGAGCGACTTCGGCGAGCTCCGCCGACGCACTGGCGAGCTCGCCTTGCTCCGTGTGAACCTGCGCGAGGAGCATGACCGCGGGAACCTCGATGTGTCGATTCCCTCGTGCCCGTGAGTTTCGGATCGCCTCCTGAAACAGGGACGCCGCTTCGTCGTACCGGGCGAGCTCGAAGAGCGCGAACGCCTCGTTGAACAGGATCGTGGGTTCCACCTCGTCGGGTCGGTCGACGGATCGATGAAGCTCGAGGGCGCGCCGGTAGAGGAGCTCCTCCTTGATGACGTCATTCTCTTCGTGGACGAGCCCCCAGTTGCTCAGCGTGTCGGCCGCCGCCAGCGTGCTCTCGCGGCCCGCCTTCTCGAGCGCGGCCATCACGTCGGCGTGCGCGCGATCCGCCTTCTCGACGTCGCCGGCCAGATAGTAGCCGTAGGCCAGCGCCGTCAGCGCGTCGATGCGCTCGACGGCGCTCGTCGCCGGCGAGGTCGCGAGGACCTGAAGCGCCTCTCGCGCGCGGGCGATCATGGGGCCGTCCTGGCTGTCGAAGTAGCCGAATTCACTCGAGCGTGTCAGGCAAGCGGCGCGAGCGAGGGCGTACTGCGGTTCGTTCGGAAGATCGGCGAGCGCCTTCGCCATCATCGACCTTGCGGCGTCGGACTTTCCCTCGGCCATGTCGGCGCCGGCGATCGAGCAGAGCGCCCGCGCGCGCACACCCGGGTCTCTTGCGATCCGGACGCTTCGTTCGAGCACGCCGATGGCCTTGTCCCAGCTCTCGGCTCTGAGGTAGCGGTCGCCGATCATCAGCAGCATCTCGGACCTCAGCGCCGGGTTGTCGGCGAACTGCTTATCGACGAGCCGCTCTCCCTGCGCGAAGAGGTCGCTGGCGGAAACCTTCCTTCCCGACGGAGTCGCGTCCGTGATGAGGAAGCCCAGGAACTCGTTGGCCGCCGTCGCGCGGTCGAGCTGGGCGCGCGCGATGTCGCGCTGGGTCGCCGCCTCGCGGGCCTGCCAGAGAATCGCCGCCGTACCCGCGAGCGCCGCGGCTGCGACGACCGCGGCGGCGACGACTCCGGCCCGATTGCGCCGGACGAACTTGCCGACGCGATAACTCCAGGTATCCGGCCGCGCACGGACCGGCTCGTGGCGGAGATACCGCCGGAGGTCCTCGGCGAAGGCGCCCACGGACGGGTAGCGATCCACCGGAGCCTTCTTGAGGGCCTTGCCGACGATCGTGTCCAGGTCGCCGCGGAGCTGACGGCGCAGAGCGTCGGGGGTCGACGCGCGCGCGGCGGCGGCCACTTTGATTTCGTCGGTCCCACCGGCCCGGGCGGACGCGGCGTCAGACGGCCGCGGCGGATCAACCTCCAGGATCGCCCGCGCGAACTCGATGGACGTCCGCCGCCCGGGACCGGCGGGATGCCGTCCGGTCAGCAGCAGGTACAGCAGGGTGCCCAGCGCATGCACGTCGGTCGCCGTGGTCACGGCGTCTCCCGTGATCTGCTCGGGGGCGGCGAACTGCGGCGTGAGCGCGTGCCCCGCCTCGTGCGTCAGCGCCGTGGCCGCACCGGTCTCGCCGTCGCCCTCGAGGAGCTTGGCGATGCCGAAGTCCAGTAGCTTGACCTGCCCGTCCCGGTCGACCATCACATTCGAAGGCTTGATGTCCCGGTGGACGATCAGGTTCGCGTGGGCCTGCGAGACGGCATCGAGCACGTCGAGGAAGAGCGCGACTCGCGGCTCGATCCCGAGCCGGCGCTCGTCGCAGTAACGATCGATCGGCTCGCCCTCGACGTACTCGAGGACCAGGTAGGGGCGGTCGGACCCGGAGACGCCGGCATCGAGCAGCCGTGCGACGTGCGGATGCGCGAGACGCGCCAGGATGGAGCCCTCGCGGCGGAAGCGCCCCTCGCCGGCACGGCCGATGAGACTCGCGTTGAGGAGCTTCACGGCCGCGAGGCCCTCGAAACGCCCGTCGCTGCGGCGAGCGAGCCACACGGTCCCCATGCCGCCCCGGCCGATCTCCGACACGAGGGTGTAGGCGCCGAAGCTCTGCCCGGCGAGCGAGCCATCTTCGGTCGGAAGAGGGAGACCACCTTCGAGGAACGACTCCCGGCTCGCCAGGGCGCGGGCCGCGAACAACGCCTCGACGTCTTCAGCGAGCGCGGCATCCCGGCGGCGCAGGTCTTCGAGCCACTGCGCCCGCCGTTCCTCGGGCAGCTCCAGCGCCTCGTCGAGGTAAGGACTGGCGGCGCGCCACCTTTCAGGACTGATCCGTTTCATTCCGCGGATGGCTTCCTGTATGACCGACTGTCGTTTTCGTCGAGAGGGCTACGGCCCCTGACGGCTCGGGGGGGCGTCGGCGGCGCTCGCGAGGAGCTCGCCGGCCCGGCTCGTCGCCGGGTGGTCGGGCCCCAGCGACCGGCTCAGCTCGCCGGCCGCGGTCGCGAGCGTGGCCCGCGCGGTCGCCCGATCCCCGCGCGCGAGCTGCGCCTCTCCCAGGAGCGCCCGCGATTCCGCGACCAGATAAGAGGGCGTTCCCTTCGGAAAGAAGGACTCCGCCATCGTGACCGCCTGTCGTGCGGCGTCCACCGCGTCCGCCGGGCGACCGAGAGCGATCTCCGCCCGTGCCGACCCGGACAACGCGAGGACGCGAAGGTTGGATGCGGAGTCCAGAGCCGCGGCGCGCGTCAGGCAATCGCGGAAGTGCTCGAGTGCTCGTGGGGCGTCCTTCCGCGCCAGCGCGACGAGGCCCAGCGAGTACTCGTATCCTGCCCGCCGCCGCGGAGTGAAGGCGGGCGTGTTCCGGAACTTCCGCTCGAAGGCGTCGAGCTCGCCGGTGGCCCGCGCCGCATCGCCGCGCTGGGCGTAGAGATTCGCGAGCTCCATCGCCGCGACGACCTCTACCTGGGAATCGGCTCGAGAGCGCGCCGTGCGGATCGCCTCGAGGTAAACGGGTTCGGCTTCGTCGTACCGGGCCAGATGCTCGAGGACGGCCGCGTAGTTCAGGAGCGCCGTCGGGGTGACGCCGTCGGCGCCCTCGACGGCGCGCAGAAGCTCCACCGACCTGCGACAGAGAGGCTCCGCCTTGACGAGGTCGGTGTCGAAATGGACGAGACACCAGTTCCCGAGAGCGTCGGCGGCCGCCATCGTCTCGGTCCGGCCGGCCTTCTCGAGGGCAGCCATCAGCTCGGCGTAGGCCTGGTCGGACTTCGCATATTCGCGCGCGAGGTAGTAGCCGTATGCCAGCGAGTCTTGCGCGTCGATGCGCTGAGGGTCGGCCGGAACCGAAGCCCCTTTGAGCAGCGTGAGAGCCGCCCGTGCGTTTCGAATCATGGGCTCCGGCTCGTCCGTGAAGTACCCGAACTGGGCCGCGTCGCAGAGGCAGGTGGCACGCTGCAGCGTGTATTGCGGCTCCTGGGGCAGCCGGGTCAGAGCGTCGGAGATCAGTGCCTCGCCCGACTTGCGGTCGCCTCCCACGACCTTCACCAGCGCCAGCGGACAGAGAGCCCGCGCGCGGGCGCCGGGGTCTCGAGCCAGGAGCCTCGCGTGCTCGAGGACGCGGCCCGCTCGGTCCCAGTTTTCGGCGGCGATGTACCTCTCGCCGATGGTGGCGAGCATCTCCGAGTGGAGGGCGTCGTTGTCGGCGAACTGCTTGTCGACGAGCGCCTCTCCTTTTTCGAGCAGGCCGCTCTCCGAGATCCGGCGGCCGGCCGGGGCGGCCACCGTGAGCAGGAAGCCGAGGAACTGGTTCGCCGCCGTCGCGCTGGCGAGCTGCGCCTGAGCCGCGTCCCGCTGGTGCTGCGCTTCGCGCCCGCGAGCGACGATGACGATGGTTCCTGCGATCACCGCGACGGCGGCGAGCGCGGCGGCCGCGACGCCCAGCCGATTTCGCCGCACGAACTTCCCGACGCGATAGCGCCAGGTGTCGGGACGCGCGAGGACCGGCTCGTGCCGCAGGTGACGCCTCAGGTCCTCCGAGAGCGCGCTGACGGAAGGGTATCGCTCCGTCGGCTTCTTCTTGAGCGCCTTGCCGAGGATCGTGTCGAGGTCGCCCCGAAGCTGACGGCGCAGGCCTTCCGGAGTGGTCGCCCGAGCGGCTGCCGCGGGCTCATCCTCGTCCTTCCGCGACACGGCGTCGGACGCCCGCGGCGCCTCGGACTCGACGATCGCCCGCACGACCTCGACGGGTGAGCGCCGGGACGACCCGGCCGGGTGCCGCGCGGTCAGGAGCAGATAGAGCAGCGTTCCGAGGGCGTACACGTCGGTGGCCGTGGTCACGGGGTCGCCGGTGATCTGCTCCGGAGCCGCGAACTCGGGCGTGAGCGCGTGGCCCGCCTCGTCCGTGAGGGCCGTGGCCGCGCCATGCTCGCCGCCGCCCGCGAGGAGCTTCGCGATGCCGAAGTCCAGGAGCTTGACCTGGCCGTCGTTGTCCACGAGCACGTTGGACGGCTTGATGTCGCGGTGGACGATCAGATTCGCGTGCGCCTGGGCGACGGCCTCGAGCACGTCGAGGAAGAGGGCGACGCGCGCCTCGACCGGCAGCCGGTGCCCGTCACAGTAGGCGTCGATCGACTCGCCTTCGACGTGCTCGAGGACCAGGTACGGCTGGCCGTCGGAGGACACGCCAGCGTCGAGGAGACGCGCCACGTGCGGATGGGCGAGCCGCGCCAGGATGTTCCCCTCCCGCCGGAATCGCTCCTCGCCGGCGCGTCCTATGAGGCTCGCGTTGAGCAGCTTCACGGCGGCCAGCCCCTCGAACCGTCCATCGCTCCGCCGCGCGAGCCAGACGCTTCCCATCCCGCCCTGGCCGATGAGCGAGACGAGCGTGTAGGCGCCGAACGGTCGGCCCGCGAGCGAGCGGTCGTCCGTGGAGATGGCCGGCGCGCCCTCGAGGAAGCCCTCGTGGCTCGCCAGACTGCGTAGCGCGAACAGGGACTCGACGTCGTTCGCGAGGGCCGCGTCGCGCGAACGCAGACTTGCGAGCCACTCCGCGCGCCGATCCTCCGGGAGTTCCAGCGCCTCCTCGACGTAGGGGCTCACGACCCGCCAGCGTTCGGGGCTGAGCCGCGTCAACGGGGAGCCGCTCCGTCCTGGATGCGGGCGCGGAGAAACATGCGCGCCTTCTCCCACTGCCGCCGGACCGTCCGCTCGGACAGCCCGCGCATCTCGGCGATCTCGGAGAACGAGAACCCGCAGAAGAACTTCAGGTCCACGACGTCGGCGAGCAGGGGCTCCAGCGAGGTCAGCTCCTCCAGCGCCTCGCCGACCTCGAGGATCTCGCGGTCGTCCGCGGGCCGGGCTCCATCGTCTTCGTCGAGCGTCACGATCTCGAAGGCGCCGCCGCGCTTCTGCGCCGCGCGGTTCCGCACGTGGTCGATGACGAGCCGGCGCATCACCTTGGCCGCGTAGCCGAGGAAGCGCGGGCGGTCGGGGAAGGATGCCCCCTCGCGGCGGGCGATGTTGAGGTAGGCCTCGTGGAGCAGCGTGGTCGGCCCCAGCGTGAGGCCTCGTGAGCCGGCGAGCTGACGCCGCGCGAGCTCGCGCAGCTCGCCGTAGAGCGCCGCGAAGAGGGCATCGGCCGCCGGGCGGTCCCCGGCCTCGGTCGCGGCGATGAGTGTCGAAATGGTCGGGGTCACGTGGTCCCGTGCACCAGCCTGCGGCAGGTTACCACCCGGCTGCGGTGACCGCATCCGACCGCGGTTTCCGTTCTTCTCCAGTGAGGGGGGCCGCACCCCCCGAAGGCTCGAGGAGGGAACCGACATGAAACGCGATCCGCTGCGTGCCGCGCTCTTACTGGCAGGAACGCTCCTGCCGCTCGCCCTGTCCGCACAGTCGTACGGCGACCACGACCAGGTCCTCACGATCGGCGCCGCGTCGTTTCGCGGCGTTCAGGGGGCGGCCCGAACCATCGGCGACGACGGCTATTTCTCCGACTCGGTCGCCGGGACGTTCTCGTACTACGACGCCCCGCTCCCGCTCCCCGAGGGCGCCCTCATCAAGCAGATCTGCGAGTACGTGAACGACTCCGACCCGGGCGACTTCGAATACGTGCAGACCTACATCGTCGCGGTGAAGCTGGTGCCGGGCGGCGAGAGCCCATTCAAGACGATGATCCCCGTGACGTCGATCATCTCGACGTCGGACATCGGATACGGCTATTACTGCACCGAGCCCTTCACGTACACGCTCCAGAGCAAGGTCGACATCGACGGTGACGGCCCGATCGACAACGTCGTCTACTACCTCGAGGCGTACGTGCCCTATCCTTCGCAGAACGCGATCAGCTTCGGCGGGGCGAGGATCACGTGGGCGAGGCAGATCAGTCCGCCGCCGGCCACCCCGACGTTCGGAGACGTGCCGGCGAGCGACGGGGCGTGGCCGTTCGTCGAAGCCCTCGCCGCCTCCGGCATCACCGCCGGCTGCGGGCAGGGCAACTTCTGTCCGGACGCGCCGCTGACCCGCCGGCAGATGGCCGTCTTCCTCTCGAAGGCGCTCGGGCTGCACTGGGTGGATTGAGGGCGACGACGTGATCGGCAAGAACGGCGGCAGGCACGCGCTGATCGCTCTCGCAACGATGCTCGCGGCGATCTCGGCGGGAGCGCAGTCTTATGGCGTTCTCGAGCAGACCCTGACGATCGGAGCCGCCGCCTTCCAACCGGCGGGCGACACGGTGGGCGTACTCGGTGCCGACGGCTACCTCTACGACCCGGAAACGACGGCCTACTACTTCGCTCCCCTCGAGCTCCCGGACGGGGCACTCCTCGACACGATGTGCCTGTATGCCAATGACTCCGACCCCCTCGCGGTGCAGCAGGTCTTCGCCATCCTGATGGGTGCCAAGCTCGTGCCGAACGCGGGGAGTCCGTTCTTCATGGCTCTGCCGGTCTATTCGGTGCACTCGGAGCGTGACGATGGGTACCAATTCTCGTGTACCGACCCCCTGACGTACACGCTTCGCGCAAACACCGATATCGACGACGACGGATTCCCGGATGCCGTCGCTTACTACGTCGAGGCAATCGTTCCCGGTGACAACCAGAGCTTCCTGGGTCTGGGAGGCGTCCAGATCCTCTGGCATCGTCAGGTCAGTCCGCCGCCAGATACGCCGACCTTCGGCGACGTGCCGGCTTCCGACGGCGCCCGGCCGTTCGTCGAGGCGATGGCCGCCTCGGGGATCACGGCCGGCTGCGGACAGGGCGACTTCTGTCCCGACGCGCCGCTGACACGCCGGCAGATGGCCGTGTTCCTGGCGAAGGCGCTCGGGCTGCACTGGGTGGACTGAGGACGGCATCATGATCCGAGGCGGACGCGGTCGCGCGCTGATCGTTGTCGCGGTGCTCATGGCGGCGGCCGCGGCGGCGGCGCAGTCCTACGGCGACCACGACCAGGTCCTGAGGATCCCGGCGGCCGACTTCCAGGGCGAGGACTACGTCGAGGCCTGGATCGGCCCCGACGGCTACGCGTACGGGGGCGACGGGGTGGACACCCGGGTCGCGACCGGACTCCTCCTTCCCGACGGGGCGGTGGTCACTCGTCTCTGCTTCGCGACTCGCGACTCGAACGTGGGTCCGCCGCTCCTCTTCTACGCATGGATCCGCGCGGACAAGCTCGTTCCCGGCGGTGAGGAGCCCGGGAGCAAGCTCCTCGCCCTCGTCGACTCCTCGGACCACTCGGGATACGGCTCCTCCTGCCCCGACGACCTGGCGATCACGATCCGGGATCGGGCGCACGTCGACGATGACCAGATCCTCGATGCCGCCGCCTACCGCGTCGGCGTCTACATCGCCGATCCCGGAACGGACATCTCGCTCGCCTTCGCTTCGGTCGACGTCACGTGGCATCGCGAGGTCAGTCCGCCGCCGCCGGCGCCCACATTCGCCGACGTACCCTCCGACGACGGAGCATGGCCGCAGGTCGAGGCGCTCGCCGCCTCCGGCATCACCGCAGGCTGCGGCGGCGGAGCATTCTGTCCCGACGCGACGCTCACGCGCCGCCAGATGGCGGTCTTCCTCGCGAAGGCGTTGGGGCTGCACTGGGGAAGCGGAAGCGGAAGCGGAAGCTGAGGAGCAGGGCGATGACGACAACTCGCGTCAGACTCGCAGCGATCGTGGTCGCGTCCACGGTCTCCGCCGCGGCGGCCTGCCTCGGCCAGTCCTACGGGGAAGCGGACCAGACGCTGACGATCGGCGCCGCGGCGTTCGAGGCTCAGCCGCCGGTCCCCATGGGGGCCGACGTGATCGGTCCGGACGGCTACCTGTACGGGGGCGCTTCGACGACCAGGTGGTGGGCGCCGATCTTTCTCCCGGACGGGGCATGGCTCGAGGAGATGTGCGTCTACTACAAGGACGACGTGACCGGCTTGTTCGACCTCGGATTCGCGCAGTCGTCTCTCGCGGCCGAGGGCCAGACCCCCGCCAACGGCGGGTTCGGCTTCGTGGCCTCCACCCACGACGACGGCTACGTGTTTCGTTGCACGGGCATCAACAAGCGCCTGCGAGATCTCGTCGATCTGGACGGCGACGGGACGCCGGACCCGACCACGATCCGCCTCCGAGCGAGCGCGACGGGCGCCATCGGTCTGGGCGGCGTGCGGATCCAGTGGAAACGCGAGGTCAGCCCGCCTCCGCCGACGCCGACCTTCGGAGACGTCGACGCGGGCGACTCCGCCTGGACGCACATCGAGGCGCTGGCCGCGTCCGGAATCACCTCCGGCTGCGGCGGCGGCAACTTCTGCCCGGACGCCACGCTGTCGCGGCGACAGATGGCGGTGTTTCTGGCGAAGGCGCTGGGCCTCCACTGGAGCAGTCCGTGACGGCCTGGAGGCTGCCGGGACTCCTGTTCGCCGCGGCCGCGTCGCTGGCGCGGTGCGCGCTCGCCCAGTCCTACGGCGACGAGGACCAGATCCTGACGATCGGAGCGCTCGAGTTCCAGGAACAGGCCGGGGACGACGTGGCGGCGATCGGCGTGGACGGGTACCTGCACAACGACTCCGCGTCTCCCCGCGACTTCGTGGCTCCGCTCGTGCTGCCGTCCGGAGCCGAGGTCGAGCTCCTGTGCATCGACTACTTCGCTCCCACCGCCTTTCCGCAGGTGAGCGTCGAACCCGAGGCGATCAAGCTGGTGCCGGGCGGGCAGACGCCCGAGGTGCAGTTCCTCCCGGGCTCCATCGGCTCGTCTTCGGACGGGTATGGATCCGCTTGCTCGGATCCCGTTTCGTTTACTTTCCTCAACTCGACGGACATCGACTTCGACGGAGTCGTCGAGTCGGTGGCGTATGCCGTCCACGCGCAGCTACCCGCCGGAGGCACCCTGGGAGCCGTCCGGATCCGGTGGAGGCGTCAGATCAGCGCGCCGCCGGCGTCGCCGACCTTCGGCGATGTGCCCCCGGGCGACAGCGCGTTCACGCACGTCGAGGCGCTCGCGGCGTCCGGCATCTCGGCCGGATGCGGAGCGGGGAACTACTGCCCGGACGCGAAGCTGACGCGCCGCCAGATGGCGGTGTTCCTTTCGAAGGCGCTCGGCCTGCACTGGGCGAACTGACGCGCGGGCGAGTCGGAAGACGCTAGCGTGCCGCGACGGCGAGCTCGGCGCTCCGCCGGGCCGCCACCGCCGCCGGATGCTCGGGTCCGAGCGTGTCCTGAAGATGGTCGAGCGCCGCCTGGAGAGTGCTGCCCGCGGCCGCGGGCCCGCGCTGCGCGAGCTCGGCGCGGCCGAGCTCGGCGAGAGACAGGCCGACGAGGTACGAGCGGGCGCCCCGGTCGACGAACGACTCCGCCAGGGCGAGCGCGCGCCGGGCCGCCGCCTCGGCCGCGTCCACGTTGCCGGCAGCGAGCTCGGCCTGGGACAGGCCGTTCAACGCCAGTACTCCCCAGGCGAGCTTCGCCGGCGTCGAGTCGTACAGCCGGATGGATTCCGCGAATTGAGCCCGCGCCTCCGCGGCATCGCCGGCCGACGCCGCGAGCACGCCGCGCGCATAGGCCAGAAAGGCTTTCCGCAGGGGCGTGAACTCGGGTGTGCCGAGCCGGGGGTCGAGCGTCGAGATCGTACGGCGCGCGTCCGCGAGGCGGCCCCATTCGGCGTACATCGCGGCGAGCTCCAGCGTCGCCGGGATCTCGATGAAGGGGGTCTTGCGATCTCGGGCGCGGCGAATCGCGTCCTGGAAGAGGGGTTCCGCCTCCGGATAGCGCGCGAGCTGATGGAGGACGCCCGCATAGTTGTGCAGGATGAACGCCCCGACTCCCTCCTCGCCGGCGAGATCCCGGTAGATCTCGAACGCGCGGCGATACAGCGTTTCGGATTTGCGGAGGTCGCCCCGGAAGTGGACGAGAGCCCAGTTGTTCCAGGTGTCCGCGGCCGCGAGCGTCCGCTCGCGCCCGTTGCGTTCGAAGTCCTTCACGAGGCGGGCGTATGCGGCGTCCGCCTCGGCGTTGCGCCCGGAGAGGTAATAGCCGTACGCGAGCGAGCCCTGGGCGTCCAGGCGGGTCAGCAGCGAGGGGATCGGGGAGGACTCGAGAGCCGCCAGCGCCTCGGTCGCACGGCCGACCATGGGCTCGCCCTTGTCGTTGTAGAAGGAGAATTCGGCCCAGCGCGCCAGGCACTCGGCGCGCGTGAGCGCGTTCTCCGGGGTGGCCGGGAGGTCGGCGATCGCTCTGGAGATCATCGCCTCGCCGCGGTCCGCCTGGCCGTCGGACACGAGAGAGAGCGCGAGCGGACAGCGGACCCGAGCGCGCAGCGCCGGGTCGCTCGACCGCCGGGCGAGCGCGTCGGCGCGCTCCAGGACGGGCCGCGCCTTCTCCCACCTCTGCGCCGTCAGGTACTGCATGCCGATTCCCGCCAGGAGCTCGGCCCGGAGCGGGTCGTCCTCGCGGAACTGCCGCTCGACCACGACCTCGCCCTGCTCGAGCAGGTCGGCGGGCACGAACTTCTTCCCGGACGGCGCGGCGGCGCTCAGCAGGAAGCTCTGGAACTCGCTCGACGCCGCGGCGCGGGCGAGCTGCGCGAGTGCGCCGTCGCGCTGGCGCCCCGCCTCGCGGGCCTGCCACAACGCGGCCATGGCGCCTCCGAGGACGCCGGCGGCGGCCAGCGCGACGAGCGCGACCCCGACGCGGTGACGCTGCACGAAGCGCGCGGCGCGATAGCCGAGCGTGTCGGGACGGGCCTCGATCGGCTCGCGGCCCAGGTAGCGCCGGACGTCGGCGGCCATCGCGTCCGCCGACGCGTAGCGCTCGCCGGGGTGTTTCTTCAGAGCCTTTGCGACGATCGTGTCGGGGTCTCCGCGAAGCTGGCGGCGGAGCGATTCGGACGTCGTCCCGCGGGCGGCGGCGGCCGCGGCGGTGACAGCCTCGGACGGCCGTCCCGGAACGGTCTCCACGATCGCCTTCAAGATCTCCGAGGGCGCCGTGCCTCTCCCCGCGGGATGCGTACCGGCGAGCAGGAGATAAGCGAGGGTGCCCAGCGCGTGCACGTCCGTCGCGGTCGTCACGACGCCGCCCGCGAGCTGCTCGGGAGCCGCGAACTCCGGCGTGAAGGCGCGTCCCCCCTCGCGTGTCAGGGCCGAGGCGTCGCCGGAGGCGTCGCCCTGCTCCAGCAGCTTGGCGATGCCGAAGTCGAGCAGCTTCACGTTTCCGCCGCGGTCCACGAGCACGTTGGACGGCTTGATATCGCGGTGGACGACGAGGTTCGTATGCGCGTGCGCGATGGCGGAGGCAACGTCGAGCAGGAGGCGTAGTCTGGCCTCGACGCCGAGCCGCCGCGCGTCGCAGTACACGTCGATCCGTTCGCCGTCGACGTGCTCGAGGACGAGGTAGGGCTGCCCCCACGGCGCGACGCCGGCGTCGAGCAGGCGCGCGATGTGGGCGTGGACCAGCCTCGCGAGAATCGAGCCCTCGCGGCGGAAGCGCTCTTCGCCCGCTCGGCCGACGAGGCTCGCGTTGAGGAGCTTCACGGCGGCGCGCCCCTCGAAGCGGCCGTCACTCCGGCGCGCGAGCCACACGCTGCCCATGCCGCCCTGTCCGAGCGGCTCGACGAGGGTCCACGCTCCGAGCGCCTGCCCGGCGAGCGACGCGGCGGGAGGAACCGGTGCGAGGGGCTCCTCGAGAAAATTCTCGCGCGCGTTCTCGTCGTGGATCTCGAGCAGCCGCGAGACCTCGGCCGCGAGCGCCGCGTCGGCCGCGCGAAGGTCGCGGAGCCACGCCTCCCGCTCGGCGCCGGAGAACTCGAGTCCGCGCTCGAGGTGCGGCTCGACCTCGCGCCAGAGCTCGTCTCTCACGCCTCGGCCCCGCTCGCCTCTTCCTCGCGGAGGACGCTTCGAAGGTAGACGCGCGCCTTCTCCCAGCGCCGCTGCAACGTCCGCTCGGAGAGTCCGCGCATCGCGCCGATCTCGGCGAGAGTGAATCCGCAGAAGAACTTCAGGTCGACGACCTCGGCGAGCTCGGGATCGAGCGCGGCCAGCCGGTCGAGCGCCGCTCCGAGCTCTTCGAGGTGGGAGCCGTCTTCCTCCGCGGCCGCGGCGACGTCGTCGATCCGGGTGATGTGGAACTCGCCGCCGCGCTTCCGGGCGCGGCGGCTGCGCGCGTAGTCGAGGATCAACGACCGCATCACGCGAGCGGCGTAGCCCATGAAACGCGCGCGGTCCGGGAAGACCGTCCCCTCGCGGCCCGACATGTCCAGGTACGCCTCGTGGAGGAGCGTCGTCACCCCGAGCGTCAGGTCCGAGCCGCGGCGCGCCAGTTGCCGCTCGGCGAGCAGGTGCAGCTCGCCGTAGAGCGCGCTGAAGAGCGCGTCGGCGGCGGAGCGGTCGCCGGACTCGGTGGAGGCGACGAGGGCGGAAATGGTCGGTGCCACGGGCGTTACGGTCTGTCTGGAAGCGTAGCGCAAGGAAGGCTGGCGGGTTTCGTCCCCGGACCGCGCTCTCTGATCCGGGAGGCCAACGCGGGTTGGCCACCCGAAGGAGGGAGGTTCGTCATGTCGAAGACCACACCGGGACTCCGCAGCATGGCATTCGGGCTCGTCTTTCTGGCCGCGGCGCATGCCAGGTCTCAGGCGGTGTGGACCGGGGCGACGCCAGGCAGGGCCGCTGCGCCCACGGCCCCCTACGCGCCCAGGCCTCTGCTCACAGGGGAGGTGGACCCGAGGGCGTTCGGCGGAGAGGACGACACGATCACGGTGATTTCGGCGGGCCAGTTCAACGCGTACTTCTGCGTGAACCTCGACCCGGTCACGCTCTCCAACGAGTGCACGTGCACCGGCGGTTGCACCGAGGCGTTCCATCACTACGCCTCGCTGGACATTCCCGCGGGAGCGGTCATCGATTTCGTCGGAGTAAACAACATGACGCCCGCGGACGCGACGATGGGCTTCACGCTCCACTTTCGAGACCATCTCGGCGGAACCGCTCAGCTGACGAGTTTCTCGTTCCCGGCGCATGACGGATTCGTGACGGACTACGCGGGTCCGCTCGGAATCCTGGTGCCCGGCAACCTCGATCGGGCGTTCATCCTCGATATCGAGCGAGCTCCGGTCCAGGACGTGACCACCTGGTTCGGCTACGTCGAGATCTGGTGGCACAGAGTCGTCTCCGATCCGCCGGCCACGGCGACGTTCGGCGACGTGCCGGCCTCGCATCCGTTCTACCAGTTCGTCGAGGCGCTGGCGGCATCGGGGGTCACGGCCGGGTGCGCGGGGGGGAACTTCTGCCCCGACGCTCCGCTCACGCGCGGGCAAATGGCGGTCTTCCTGTCCAAGGCGCTCGGCCTGCACTGGGCCAACTGATGCTCCTGTCGTCTTTCGCCCGCGCACCGCGCTGGATTCAGCGAGGCGGCTCGAATGTCTCGCCCTCGGAAGGGAGGCTGCTCATGTCCAAATTACGCAGGTGGATGCTGGGTCTCGGCCTCTGGGTCGCGGCCGAGGTCTTCGCTCGGGCGCAGGGGAGCGCACCGCCGGCTCTGGCCGCTCCGACGACGTCCTCCGCTCCGAGGAAGGTTCTCGCCGGTGCGGTCGATCCGAGGGCTTTCGGCACGGAGGAGGACACGATCACGGTGCTCTCGGCCGTCACGTTCAACGCGTCCTCCTGCGTGGGCTTCGATCGGACGACACTCTCCTGGTATTTCCCCGCGGACAGTTTCTGCTCGTTCGGCGCGCACTTCTACGCGAGCCTGGACCTTCCCGCCGGCGCCGTGATCGATTACATCGGCGTCAACACGGCCACGACCGTTCCCGGCGCCATGGGCTTTACCCTCCACTTCCGAGATCATCTCGGAGGGTCGGCGCCACTGGCGAGCTCGACCCTGCCGACGCACGACGGCGGGGGGTTCGGTACGGACTACGCGGGCCCTCTCGGAGTCCTCGTTCCCGATCACCACGACCGCGAGTTCCTGATCGACGTCGAGGTGGCTCCCGGGATGGAGATTCCGCAGTACTTCGGATTCGTCGAGGTCTGGTGGCGCCGAAGCGTCTCGAGTCCGCCGGGCACGCCGACCTTCGGCGACGTCCCGAACGGTCATCCGTTCTACCAGTTCGTCGAGGCCCTGTCCGCCTCGGAGATCACCGGGGGCTGCGGGGCCGGCAACTACTGCCCGGACGCGCCGCTGACTCGAGGCCAGATGGCGGTGTTTCTCGCCAAGGCGCTCGGGCTGCACTGGCCGGAATAGGGAGGAGCACGCCATGTCTAGAACGACCAGAAGCGGCGGTTGGCTCGGCGTCGTACTGTTCTCCGTGACCGCCGCCGCGAGCGGACGCGGTGCCGTCGACAGACCGATGCTCACCGCCGCGGTTCCGCCGAAGGCGTTCGGAACGGACGCCGTAACGATCACGGTTGTGTCGGGGATGGAGTTTCGCGGTCTGGGGGCCTTCCAGGAAACGGCCACGCTCTCCGTGCAGTTCTGGTATTGCAACGCGCCGCCCTGCGACCCCGTGATCGATCACTACTACACGAGTTTGGAGCTTCCGGCGGGGGCGGTCATCGACTACATCGGCGTCAACTCGGCCACGCCCGGCGACGGGGCCCTCGGTTTCACGCTCCACCAGCGCGACGCCAACAACTTGCGGACCACGCTGGCGAGCTACACGATTCCGGGACACACGGATTTCCGAACCGATTACACGGGATCTCTCGGTATCTCGATCCCGGAGAACGCCGGCCACGCATACGTGCTCGACATCGAGCATCCGTTGACCGATCAACAGGGCTCGCGAATCGGCTACATCGAGGTTCACTGGAGGCGAACGGTTTCTTCTCCGCCCGCCGCGGCGACGTTCTCGGACGTTCCGAGCTCGCATCCGTTTTTCCAGTTCATCGAGGCGCTCGCGAGCTCGGGGATCACGGGCGGCTGCGGCGGCGGGAACTACTGCCCGGACGACCCCCTGACGCGAGGGCAGATGGCGGTTTTCCTCACAAAGGCGCTCGGGCTCCACTGGGCGCAGTGAGCCGGCAGGCGGGCAGAAAGGTCAGGTGAGCCGTGTCGACAGTCCGTATCGCCATGACGACTCTCAGCCTCGTTCTCTGGGCCGGCGCGGCCGTCGCAGAGACTCCGCTCGCGGTGCCGTCGGCGAGGAGCGCCGCTCCGATCCGCGCCGGCCGCGTCGATCCACGCGCGTTCGGCACGGACGACCACTCCGTGACGGTCATCTCCGCGACGAAGTTCCTGGGCGCGATCCAGGTCTCGCCCAACCTCTCCGTCTTCTGTGACCCGGGCATCTGCACGAACGGGTCTCACTGGTACGCCAACGTCGATCTTCCCGCGGGCACAGTGATCGACTACATCGGCGTAAACACGAAGACCACGGTGGACGCCGCCATGGGCTTCACGCTCCACTTTCGCGACCACCTCGGCGGGACGGCGCAGCTGGCGACCGCATCGTTTCCGGCCCACGACTTCGCGACGGACCTGTACGGTCCGCTCGGCATCCTGATTCCCTCGAACGTCGATCGCGTCTTCGTCCTCGACGTCGAGCTCGCGCCGGGGCTGGCGGACTACCAGTTCTTCGGATTCGTCGAGATCTGGTCGCGCCGGGTCGTGTCGGACCCGCCCGTGACACCGACGTTCGGCGACGTTCCGACGAGCCATCCCTTCTACCAGTTCGTCGAGGCGCTCTACGCCGCGGGAGTCACCGCCGGTTACGCCAACGGGAACTTCGGAGTGACGGACCCGATCACGCGCGGGCAAATGGCGGTCTTCCTGTCGAAGGCGCTCGGCCTGCACTGGCCGAACTGAGCGACGCCTCGCCGAAGACCTCGATGAGTAAGTAAGAAGGAGGAGATCGTGAAGCCTTCGAGATCCTGGATTCTCGTCTCGGTGCTCGTCGCCGGCGGGGCGCTCGGCAGCTCGTCTCTGGCCGCCCAGTCGTACGGCGATCAGAGCCAGGTGCTGACGATCGGCGTCACGCAGTTCCACGGCGTCGAGGGCGCGCAATCGGTCATCGACTCGGTGGGGTACCTCCGGAACGTCGTCCCCGGCGGCTCCTGGTATTTCCTCGCGCCGCTGAACCTGCCGGAGGGCGCGAAGATCGAGCAGATCTGCCTGTACGCCGACGACTCGGATCCGGCGGACTTCTTCTACGTCCAGGCGTATCTCGTCGTCGTGAAGCTGGCTCCCGGCGGCGAGAGCCCGGCCCAGGTGCCGGTCCCGGGCGCCTCGGTGATCTCGGGTAACGTCGGATTCGGGTATTACTGCAGCGACGCGCTGGACTACACGCTGCGAGGACGGGTCGACGTCGACAACGATGGAGCCCTGGACGCGGCGGTCCATTACCTCGCGCTGTACCTCCCGAACCCATCTCAGAACGCGCTCGGGTTCGGCGGAGTTCGGATCACATGGAGGCGCCAGATCAGCCCGGGGCCCTCGACCCCAACGTTCGGCGACGTACCGGCGGCCGATGGTGCCTTCCCGTTCATCGAGGCGCTCGCCGCCTCGGGGATCACCGCCGGCTGTTCCGGCGGCAATTACTGTCCCGAGGCGTTCCTGACCCGCCGTCAAATGGCGGTGTTCCTCGCCAAGGCACTCGGCCTGCATTGGACGGACTGACGCGCCGAAAGGACGAATCATGACGAGAACCACGACATCGAAGCGTCCGGCGATTTTTCTCGCCGCCTTCTCGCTTGCGGCTTCCATCACGCGCGCTCAGTCGTATGGCGATCAGGATCAGGTGCTGACCGTCGGCGCGGCGGCGTTCCGCTCGCTCGATGGGTTCGAGACCGCCATCGACGCCGTCGGGTACCTCCGCCACGACGGTGAGGACGTCTTCCTCGCGCCGCTGCAGCTGCCGGAGGGGGCCCTGCTCGAGAGCTTCTGCCTCTATTCGGACGACGGGGACCCGGACCCGTCGAGGGTCGTTCAGTCCCACATCGTCGCGATCAAGCAGGTGCCGCCGGGCGAGACCCCGGCGCTGAAGGTCATCGGCGAACAGGTCTTCTCCAGCAGCTTCGGATACGGCGTGGTCTGCGGGAACATCCTCGCGACACTCCGGGGCAGGATCGACGTCGACGGCGATGGAGCCGGGGATCCGGTCGCCTACTACGTTCACGTCCAGTTCCCGGGTGGTGCGATTCCCCTCGGCGTCGGAGGCGTTCGGATCACGTGGAGGCGGCAGGTCAGCGCCCCAACCGGACAGACCTTCGCGGACGTGCCGGCGAGCGATCCGGCGTTCGGGTACGTCGAGGCCCTGGCGGCCTCGGGGATCACCGCGGGTTGTTCGGGCGGCAACTACTGCCCGGATGCGAAGCTGACGCGTCGGCAGATGGCCGTCTTCCTGGCGAAGGCCCTCGGCCTGCACTGGACCGACTGAGCGTCACGCGCGCCTGCAAACGGCGCTCGCCACGAACATGGCGGCGACCGGAGTGACCGCGTCCTCGCTCATCCAGCGCGAGCGGCCGTTCGCCGCGGAGGCGGCGGCCGCGAGCGGCAGGTAGAGGGCCGCCAGCAGGAAGCCGATGCAGAGCGCGCGGTCCGCTCGCCCGCCGCGCACCAGCTGCGCGAAGCCGCCCAACGCCCCGAGCGCGAGAAGGACGGACGCCGCCCGGAGCGCGAGACGCACGGCGCCGGCGTGGTCCTTCAGGGGATGCGGTCCGGGGAGGACCGGTTTCAGCTCGACGGGCGCGGGGATCGCCTCGGCGAGGATCGCGAACGTCGCCGGGAAGCCGTCGTCCGTGAGGATCGTGCGCAGGCGCCGGACGTAGCCGCGGACCGCGAGGCCGGGATTCCCCCGGATCCAGCGCAACGCCTCCTCCCGCGCCGCGTCGTCGATCGCGACCGCCCCCCGCCCGAGGACGCCCGGGCGCAGCCGCTCGAGGTCGTCGCCCCAGCGGTACCACTCGCCGGTCGCGCGCGCGTTGTTGGCGATGAAGAGGCCGACGCCGCCGACGGCGTGGAACGGCGTCGCACGGCCGAGAGCGTGCGCGTTGCGGATCGCCCAGGGCAGGAGGACGGCGTGCTCGACCGCGAGGATCAGCAGGAGCTCCGCGGCGAGCCGTTGGGCGGGGCGGCGGGCGGCGATCGCGCCCGCGAGCCACACGAGCGGCACGGCCCAGAGGATCGCGCGCGTCAGGCAGAGCAGCCCGGCGAGACCGCCCACGGCGGCGCCGGCGGCGAGCGAGCCTCGCCTCCACGAGGCGACGCACGCGAGGAGGAAAAGGAAGAGCAGAGGAGCCGCGAGATTCTCGGACGCGAGCAGGTCCGCCATGAGGAGCCCTCGCGGCAGCAGCGAGACGAGTCCCGCGGCCCAGAGCCCGGCCGCGTCTCCCCGGAGCCGCCGGGCGAGCGCCGCGGCGGCGATCGCGGCGCCCGCGAACAGCGCGACGTTCACGGCCTTCGCGCCGGCGAGCTCGCGCCCCGGCGCGGCCCGAAACGCGAGGGACAGGAGGACCGGATAGGCGGGGGAGCGGCCGCCGTCGGGCAGCCCCGGCTTCGCCTCATACCGACCGGTCGCGGCCAGGTTCTGCGCGACCCGGAAGAAGCCGTAGAAGTCGGAGACCGGCTGCGTCGGGATCCACAGGATCACGGCGATGCGCGCGAGGGCGCCGGCGGCGACGATCGCGGCGAGCGCGGCGGAGTACCGGCGCGACGACATATTAGCGTTCACGAATATGTTCCGGAGCCGCCGTCAGCGAGCCACCTCGTCGAGCTCGAGCCGTCCGGCGGCGACGCCGCGGCGCTCCGTCACCCTGCCCGACGGCCAGCGCACGACGACCCGCTCGGCCGATGGCGCGTCCCCGAGGCCGAAGTACAACTCCCGCGGTCCCGACGAGAGGAAGGAGTAGCCCGCCGAGACGAACTGCGTCCGCGACAGGCCGTTCGCCGTGACGGTGACGGCGGCGCCCAGCGCTTCTCGCGTCGAGCGGTGTGGCCCCTTCGCCGAGGGGTCGCCGCGCAGCGAGACGACGAGCGACTTCGCGTGCGACGGGTTGCGGTTGACCCAGAGCTGCGGCGGCTGCAGGAAACCCGCCGCGAAGAGATCCGGCGCGCCGTCGCCGTCGGCGTCGAGCACGACCAGCCCGCGCTGGTTGGCCGTCGACTCGAGGCCGCTGACGGCCGCGATCTCGTCGAAGTGCCGGCCGTCCCGGTTCCGATAGAGCCGTTTCGGAAGCCTCCCCCAGAGCGAGTCGTCCCCCCACTCGCCGACCGGGGTTCCCTTCTGGAACTTCTCGAACTCGGCGGACATGAGGTTCCAGAAGTCGACCTCGTGGTCCGTCTCGTTCTTGCCGGTCACCATCCCGTTGACCACGAAGAGATCCGGCCGGCCGTCGAGGTCCGCGTCCACGAACACGCAGCCCCATGACCACGAGGTGTCCCAGACGCCCGCCTCGTCGGAGATCCGCTCGAAGCGATCACCGCCTAGGCCGCGGAAGAGGGAGGAGCCGCGCGACAGAGCCTGCAGCCTTCGCCACACCAACGGACGGCCGAGCGAATACGGAAACGACGGCATCGGATAGCGCGGGTCCGCCACGAGCCACTTGAGGGGAAACGAGTAGTTCGAGACGTAGAAGTCGGGACGGCCGTCGCCGTCGACGTCGTCCACCGCGACGCCCATGCCGAAGCCCGGGTCGAGCACGCCCGCGCGCTTGCTCGCGTTCTCGAACGTGCCGTCTCCGCGGTTGTGCAGGTACGTGTTCTTGCCGAAGTCGTTGGCCACGTAGATGTCCGGCCAGCCGTCGCCGTCGAGGTCCGCGCTCTGGACGGCGAGGCCCCATCGCGTGTCGTCGGTGTGCGTCTTCTTCGAGACGTCGGTGAACGTTCCGTCGCCGTTGTTGCGGTAGAGGTGATTCGGCGGCGCGTTATCGGCCTCGAGCGTCGGGCCGTTCTCGGGATGGCCGTAGACGAGCACGTAGAGATCCGGCAGGCCGTCGCGGTCGTAGTCGATCGCGGCCGCGGACGTGCAGTACTCGTTCAGCGCGACGCCGGCTTTCTCGGCGACCTCCTCGAAGGTGCCGTCGCCGTTGTTGCGGTACAGCCGGTTCGGGCGGAGGAGATACGTGACGTAGAGGTCGGTCCGGCCGTCGTTGTCGTAGTCGAACGCGACGGCGCCGAGGGCCTCGCCCTCCTGGCCCGCGACGCCCGCCTTCTGCGCGACGTCCTCGAACGTGCCGTCTCCCTGGTTGCGGTAGAGGCGGTTGCCGTCGCCGCCGGGCACGAAGACGTCCTGGCGGCCGTCGCCGTCGAAGTCGAGGACCGCGGCTCCGGGCGGCATGTGCTCTCCCGGGATGGGCACGTTCTTCGCCGCGTTCGGCAGGAACGCGGCGTGGCGGCGGGTGAGCCCCGCCCGCTCGGAGACGTCGTCGTAGAGCGGCGCCCCGGCGGACGCCGAGAGCCACGACGCGACGGAGCCCGAGCGAATTCTCCACGCCGGCTTCGCGCCCTCCCGAGAGGCGGGCGAGAGGACGAGACGGAGCTCCCCGCCCTCCTGGCGCAGTTCGCCTCCGTGGCCCTTGCCCGACAGGAGGACGTGGAGGAGGACCTCGCGATCCTCGCCCCGGCGCCTCATGTCGAAGAGCGTCGCCTCGCAGCGGCCCAGGCTCGTGAACCGCGCGCGCACCGCGCCGAGCGCGCGGGCCACGTCCGCCGACGGCCGCGGGGCCGCCGGCTTCGCGGGCGCCCGGTACCCGGCGAGCGCCAGGGGAGGGCGCGCGGCGACCGGGGAGAGCCCTTCGCCCGGCAGTGGTCCCGACCACGTCGCGGCGGAATCGAACAACGCGTCGGGAGGCGTCCCCTTTTTCCATCCGTCGAGGAGCCGGTCGGCGAAGCGCGACGTCCCGTCCGAGTAGTCCTCGAGCGTCGGATAGGGCTCGCGTCCCCGCGACGAGCACGAGGCGAGGAGGAGCAGGGCGGCCGCGACGAAGGCGGCGGGCGCCAGATTCTTCCTCTGGAAGAAGCGCGGCCGCATCTCCATAGACTATAGACGGAGCCGCCGAATCCGCGGCGCTCAGATCGAGGAGTCCGCGATGGGTGGTCGGTCGCGTCTCGGAATAGCGATAGCGCTCGCAATGGTCGTCGGCACGGCGGTCGCCCCGCGGCTGCTCGCCCAGGGATTCGGCACCGGGGACCAGGCTCTCCACATCGGAGCCGCGGAGTTCGTACCACGTGACTCGACGGTCCCATACGGGGTCGCCGACTCCGACGGGTACCTCAGGCCCATCGGGACCGCGAGCGGAGTCTGGGTCGCCCCGTTTCATCTCCCCGCCGGGTCCGAGATCTACCAGTTTTGTCTCTACGCGTACGACGCGAATCCGAGTACCGTCCTCAACGCGCAGCTCGTGGCCCGCAGGATGGCGTACGCCGGACAGTCCGGGGCCTACGAGGGCATCGGACCGGCGTTCAGCACCGACTTCGACTTCGGCTACGGCGCGCTCTGCAGCGATCCGTTCAGCTACATCGTCAGGGACACCGGCGACATCGACGGCGACGCACTGCCCGACCACCTCGTCTACCAGGTTCGAGTCGCGATCGGCAGCGGAGTGGACGGCTCGAACCTCGGCCTGGGCGGCGTGAGGATCCTCTGGCGCCGCCGGATCAGCGACCCTCCGGCCGCGGCGACGTTCAACGACGTCCCGACCGGCCATCCGTTCTTCCAGTTCGTCGAGGCGCTCGCCGCGTCCGGGATCACGGCCGGCTGCGGAAGCGGCAACTACTGTCCCGACGCGCCGGTGACCCGCGGCCAGATGGCGGCCTTCCTGTCGAAGGCGCTCGGGCTCTACTGGCCATACTGAGCCAATGAGCGACCTGTCGGAACGGCTGCGCGAGCGGATCACGCGAGGGGGTCCGATGTCCTTCGCCGACTTCATGCACGCGGCGCTCTACGATCCGGACGCGGGCTACTACTCCCGCGGCCCGGCGCTCGGCGACGGCGGAGACTTCGTCACTTCGCCCCACGTCTCCTCCGCGTTCGCCGGCGCGGTGGCCCGGATGTTCGCGCTGGACGCCGCCGGGTGGGAAGGGCCGGTCGAGTTCGTCGAGGCGGCGGCGGGCGCGGGGCGATTCCTCGAGGACTTCGCGGGGTGGATCGCGCGCCTGGACCCCGAGCTGCACGGCCGGCTGCGGCTGACCGCGGTCGAGAGGACGGCCGCCGCGCGGGAGGAGCTCTCGCGCCGCGCGATCTTCCCGACGCCCCGGGTCCTCTCCGAGGCGTCGGACCTGCCGGAGTCCTCGGTTCGCGGCTGGATCTTCTCGAACGAGCTGTACGACGCCCTCCCGACCTTCCGGGTGATGGGCTCGGAGTCAGGGCTCCGGGAGCTTCGGGTCGGAGTCGCGGACGGGCGCTTCGTCTGGGTGGACGCCCCCGCCCCCGAGGCCGTCGAGCGGCACCTGTCGGCCGCCGGCGTTTCGCTGGCCCCGGGTCAGAAAGGCGAGGTCTGCCTCGAAGCCATCGAGATCCACCGGCGGCTCGCGCGGTCGCTCGCGGAGGGCCGCCTCGTCGCCTTCGACTACGGGCATCCCGCTCGGATCCTCTACCATCCGTTCGCGCGGCCGGAGGGAACGCTGGCGGTGCACTCCCTCGGCCGCCGCGGCGGAGACCCTCTCGACGAGCCCGGCGAGGTCGACCTCACGGCCCACGTGAACTGGGACTCGCTGATGGCCGCCGGAGAGGCGGAGGGTCTCCACACGGACCGGCTCCAGCGGCAGGGGATGCTCCTCACGGAGGCGGGCGTCTTCGACTTCGCCCGCACCGACGCCGAGAAGTGGCGGATCTTCCGCCTCGTCGATCCGGGCGGGATGGGCGAGGAGATCTCGGCGCTCTTCCAGTCGCGGGGGATGGAGGGAGGCGCGACGGCGCTGTGAGGGTCCGATCGTCATCCCTCTCCTTCGTCATCCCGAGGAGCGCAGCGACGAGGGACCCCTTTTCGACCCGCACAGTGACTTCAAAGGGGTCCCTCGCTGCGCTCGGGATGACAAGAGAGAAGTGCGGGAGATCATCGCGAGTCCTCGGTTTCCGATTCGCGACTCCCTCCGATAGAATGCCGCGCCAGTGGGCCACTACTTTCCCGTCCTGGTCTTCGCCGTGCTCGCTGCGGCTCTGCCGCTCGGCACGATCATCGCGGCCCGCGTCGTCCAGCGGCAGCGCCCGAACCCCGCCAAACTCGAGCCCTACGAGTGCGGCATCGAGCCGTCGACGTCCGCTTTCGACACCCGGTTCTCCGTCCGCTACTTCCTGATCGCGGTCCTGTTCGTCGTCTTCGACGTCGAGACGATCTTCCTGTTCCCGTGGGCGGTGATGTTCAACCGGCTGGGCCTCTTCGGGCTCGTCGAGATGCTCGTGTTCATCGTCATCCTGGTCGTCGGGTACTTCTACTGCTGGAAGCGGAAGGCGCTCGACTGGGCCTAGGCCCACAAGAGACGAGAGCGAGAGGGAGAGGAGCACCGAGCATGGGTCTGGTCGACAACCGCTTCGGGGACAACGTCGTGACCACGACGGTGGACTCGGTGATCAACTGGGCGCGTCGGTCCTCGATCTGGCCGATGCAGTTCGGCCTCGCCTGCTGCGCGATCGAGATGATGGCCGTCATGGATGCGCGCCACGACCTCGCCCGCTTCGGCGCCGAGGTCTTCCGCGGCACGCCGCGCCAGTCCGACCTCATGATCGTCGCGGGAACGGTCGTCGAGAAGATGGCGCCCATCGTGAAGCGCCTGTACGACCAGATGCCCGAGCCGAAGTGGGTGATCGCGATGGGCTCGTGCGCGACCTGCGGCGGCCCGTACCGCACCTATGCCGTGACACAGGGAGTCGACCGGATCGTGCCCGTCGACGTCTACGTCCCGGGCTGCCCGCCCCGTCCCGAGGCGCTGATCTACGGGATCATGGCGCTCCAGAAGAAGATCGACCGGATGAAGGTCATCCGGAAGGCCTCCTGATTGGCGGAAGAAGAGCAGACTCCGGGCGCGGAGAAGCCCAGGGAGGCCGCCCGGCCCGTCAAGCGCGAGGCGACAGACGCCTCCGGCCATCCCTGGGTCCGATCCATCCGGGCCGCCATGCCGGACGCGGTCGTCTCCGCGAAGGAGTTCGCCGGAGAGGTGACCGTCGTGGTCGCCCGCGAGTCGATCGCGCGGGTGGCCCGGCACCTCAAGGACGCGGAGGACTTCAAGTACTGCGTCGACGTGACCGCGGTCGACTGGAAGACGCGCGAGCCGCGCTTCGAGCTCGTCTATCACCTGTACTCCTTCTCGAAGAACGACCGCATCCGCGTCAAGTGCGGGGCGGCCGACGGCGAGGAGGTTCCCTCGATCGCCGGCGTCTACCTGGCGGCGAACTGGTGCGAGCGGGAGACCTACGACATGTTCGGCATCCGCTTCAGCGGTCACCCGGACCTGCGCCGCATCCTCACCTGGGACGGCTTCAACGGCTATCCGCTCCGCAAGGACTTTCCGCTCGAAGGCATCGACACGGGCGCCGCGATCTATCCCGAGGAGTGGCCCGAGGGCGGCGGCCCGCCGAAGAACGACCCGAATCGGAGATTCGTGCCGTGACGACGCGGAACAACGGAGCTTGCAAGACGGAGCTCATGAGCCGATGAGCGACGAACCCATCTCTCAAGCCGAGAAGGACGAGGCCGTCTACTTCGCTGAAAGGGCGAAGGCGCAGGGCGCCGCGTCTCCCGGCGCCGCTCCGGAGGCACCGGCCGCGCACACCCTGTTCGACGTCCAGGAGATGGAGCTCAACTTCGGCCCGCAGCATCCATCCACTCATGGCGTGCTGCGGCTCGTGCTCAAGGTCGACGGCGAGAAGATCCTCGAGGTCAAGCCGGACGTCGGCTACCTCCACCGAGGCACCGAGAAGCTCTTCGAGACCGAGACGTACCCGATGGGGATTCCCCACACGGACCGCCTGGACTACATCGCCGCGGCGACGAACAACCACGCGTTCTGCCTCGCCGTCGAGAAGCTGCTCGGGGTCGAGATCCCGCGTCGGGCGCAGCTGATCCGCGTGATCCTCGACGAGCTCCAGCGCATCTCCTCGCACCTCGTGTGGCTCGGCACGTCCGGCATCGACCTCGGCGCCGTCACGCCCTTCTGGTACGCGTTCCGCGAGCGCGAGCAGATCCTCGACTTCTTCGAGGAGTACTGCGGCGCGCGGCTCACGCTGCACTGCATGCGGATCGGCGGACTGCCTTTCGACCTCACTCCCGGGTGGACGGACCGCGTCTCCGAGTTCATCTCGGACCTTCCGGCGCGGATCGACGACTACGAGCAGCTCCTGACGGACAACCGCATCTGGAAGCGCCGCACCGTCGGCGTGGGCGTCATCTCCGGCGAGGAGTGCATCGAGTGGGGCCTGACCGGCCCGGTGCTCCGCGCCTCGGGCGTCGAGTGGGACCTGCGCCGCGCGAAGCCGTACGAGTGCTACGAGGAGCTCGACTTCGTCGTGCCGACGCGCCAGGGCGGCGACACGTACGACCGCTACATCGTCCGCGTCCAGGAGATGCGGCAGTCCGCTCGCATCGTCCGGCAGTGCCTGGACCGTCTCGAGCCGGGCGAGATCCGCGGAAAGGTCCCGCGCGTGATCAAGCCCGTCGCCGAGGAGGTCTACGCCTCGATCGAGGCGCCCAAGGGCGAGCTCGGCTTCTACTGCGTCTCCAACGGCACGAACAAGCCGTACCGGATGCACGTCCGGCCGCCGTCCTTCATCAACCTCCAGGCGCTGCCGCGGCTCGCGAAGGGGCACCTGGTCTCGGACCTGGTCGCGCTGATCGGAACGATCGACATCGTCCTCGGCGAGGTGGACCGGTGAACCTTCCTCCCGAGTTCTGGACCTACCTCAAGGTCGTCCTGCTCGTGGCGACCGTGCCGGCGATCGTCGGGTTCGTGATCGTGCTCGCCGAGCGGCGGATCATGGGCTTCATGCAGGTCCGCCTCGGTCCCAACCGGGTGGGACCGCAGGGGACGCTCCAGGGCCTGGCCGACCTGCTCAAGCTCGTGACCAAGGAGGACATCACGCCGGCGCGCGCCGAGCGGGCGGTGCACTTCCTGTCGCCGGTCCTCGCCGTCATCCCGGCCCTGACCGCGCTCGCCGTGATCCCGTTCGGGCCGCCGATCCGGATCGGAAAGCAGATGGTCCCGCTGTGGGTCGCGGACCTGAACATCGGGCTGCTCTTCCTGCTCGCGATCACGTCGATCGGCGTCTACGGGATCATCCTCGGCGGCTGGAGCTCGAACAACAAGTACTCGCTGCTCGGCGGCCTGCGCTCGGCGGCCCAGCTCGTCTCCTACGAGGTCCCGATGGGTCTCTCGCTCGTATCGGTGCTGCTGATGACGCGCTCGCTCTCGCTCGTCGAGATCGTGCGCCGGCAGGAGTCGACCCACCTCTGGTTCGTGTTTCCGGGGCTGGTCGCCTTCTTCATCTACTTCGTCTCGGGCGTCGCCGAGACGAACCGGAACCCGTTCGACCTTCCCGAGGCGGAGTCGGAGCTGGTGTCCGGTTTCAACACCGAGTACTCCGGCGTCAAGTTCGCCTTCTTCTTCCTCGGCGAATACACGGGGATGATCGTCATCTCCTGCATCGCCGTCACGGTCTTCTTCGGCGGCTGGCTGCCGCCGTTCTCGCACGTGCCGGCGCTCGCGTTCCTGGGCTTCGTGCCGGGCGCGGTCTGGTTCCTCTTGAAGGTCGCGTTCTTCATCTTCTGTTACATCTGGTTCCGGTCGACGTTCCCGAGGTATCGCTTCGACCAGCTCATGGCGCTCGGCTGGAAATGGCTCATCCCGATCTCGCTCGCGAACATCCTCGCGGTCGCCTTTGCGATCCTGCTGACCCCGAGGCGCACGAACGGGCTCGTCGCGCTGTCCTGGATCTACGGCGGTCTCTTCGTCATGATGTTCCTCCTCTCGAAGCTCCGGCGCGCGCTGGTCCGGCGCGACCGGCTGGCCGCGTCGGGGCCCGCCGAGGCGGGAGCGGAGGTCTAACGTGGCCCTGAAACGCTGGCTCGACCGGATCACGCTGCTCGACCTGTTCGACGGCCTCTCCGTCACGGGGCGTCACCTCTTCAAGAAGAAGGTGACGATCGAGTACCCGGAGCAGAAGAAGCTGCCGTCGGACCGATTCCGCGGCATGTTCCGCCTCGACGAGGAGAGGTGCATCAAGTGCACGCTCTGCGCGATCGAGTGCCCGATCAACATCATCTACATCGACTGGCACAACGAGAAGAACGCCGAAGGCAAGAACGAGAAGGTCCTCGACCGCTTCGACGTGGACCTGAAGCGGTGCATGTTCTGCCAGCTCTGCGAGGAAGCGTGCCCGACGGTGCCCAAGTCGATCTGGCTGACGACGAAGACCTACGAGATGGCCGCCTACGAGCGAAACGAGGCGCTGTACCTCGACATCCGGAAGCTGACGGACTGGAACGCCGCGCCGAACGTGAAGCCGTTCACAGTCGTGGAGCGGGGATGACCGACGGGGCGCTCCTGACCGGGACCGCGGGCTGGCTCTTCGTCGTCTTCGCGGCGCTGGCGCTGGGGTCCGCGATTTCCGTCGTCGTCGCGAGGAACCCGGTGCACTCGGCGCTCTTCCTGCTCTTTTCGTTCCTGCTCGTCGCGTGTATCTTCATCCTGCAGCAGGCCGAGTTCGTCGGCGCGGTCCAGATCCTCGTCTACGCCGGCGGGATCATGGTCCTCTTCCTCTTCGTCGTCATGCTCGTGAACCCGAGGACCGTCCAGGAGGTCAAGGCGTTCCAGCACCAGTGGGACGTCGCCCTGCTGCTGATGCCGGTCTTCCTGATCCCCTTCGCGTACATCCTGTGGACGGAGAAGCTCCCGGCCGTCGCGGGCAACCCGGACGCGTTCCGAATGGTGCGCGGCCGGCTCGCGGGCAACACGGAGGCGGTCGCGTGGTCGCTGTTCCGCGACTACCTGCTGCCGTTCGAGGTCGCGTCGGTCTTCCTGCTCGTCGCCATGATCGGCGCGGTGGTGCTGGGGAAGAGATCGTTGGAGAGGATGGACTGACCGGCGCATGACGATCACCATCAACCACTACCTGATCGTCTCCCTGCTCCTCTTCGCCGTGGGGTTCTTCGGCGTGCTCGTCCGGCGCAACTTCCTGACGGTGCTCATGTCGATCGAGCTGATGCTGAACGCCGTCAACCTGAACTTCATCGCGTTCTCCCGGCGCTTGTCGGACCTGACCGGGCAGGTCTTCTCGGTCTTCGTCATCACGATCGCCGCCGGGGAGGCCGCGATCGGCCTCGCCCTGACCATCTCCCTCTTCCGCCAGCGCAAGACGCTGAACGTGGAGGAGGCGGACACGATGCGCGGATGAACGCTCGACGGATGAACCGATGAAGACGCTCATCTGGGCGATCCCCCTCTTCCCGCTGGCCGGCTTCGCGATCAACGGCCTGCTGTATCTCTTCACGCACAGGACGAAGGGGGAGGCCGGCCACGGGCACGAGGCGGTCGACGGCCACGGGGAGGCGCACGCGGTCCCTCCGGCCGCCGGCAGCCACGACACCGTGCACGGCCACGCCGCGCACGTCGAGATCCCGTACAAGGCGGTCCACACCGCCGTCGGCGTGGGTTCCGTCGCGATCGCGTGCCTGCTCGCGTTCTCCGCGATCTTCGACGTCGGGCTCTCGGCATTCGCGCATGGCGCGTCGCATCTCGAGACGCTGTACACGTGGATCCCGCTCGGCCTGAACCAGTCGGTGTCGCAGGTCCCGGGAATCGCGGGGGAGTGGACCGTCCAGGCCGCGTTCCGCCTGGACTCGCTCTCCGCCCTGATGCTCGCCTTCGTGACCTTCGTCGGGTTCCTGATCCACGTGTACTCGGCGGGATACATGGGCCACGAGGAG
>Ga0157374_10000649_pt1 | contig 30659 bp, 24 predicted proteins | sample M25metaG_FD_115308 | JGI IMG/M metagenome (GOLD analysis project Ga0157374, IMG submission 115308) | Miscanthus rhizosphere microbial communities from Kellogg Biological Station, Michigan, USA - M2-5 metaG | ecosystem: Host-associated > Plants > Roots > Rhizosphere > Soil | place: USA: Michigan...
CTGGTCACCGACCTGATCGACCAGCGCCTGGCCGATCATCAACTCGACGAATGCGATCTCACTTTGCGCGATCTCAAAAAAATTGCAGAGCGTTTTCGTTTCACGCTCATGAACATGCTGCACACGCGCATCGCTTACCCGAAAGAAGGCAAGACCACCACCGGCAGCCGCGAGGATGGCGCGCGACCCGATGTGATGGCATCGACGAAACGACCGGCCTCCGCCCCGCCGGTCTCCGCTGCCTAGGAGACTGTTGGAATACCCATGCGCCCCGCGTTGAGTTCGATTTTGGTCCCGCCCAAGGCGCGAGCGCAGTGCCGCTATCCGTTGCGATCTCGGCCCAGCGAGCAACGCCGGCCGGGCCCAAAATCGAATCGACCCGAAGGGCGAGAGTGCTTTGGGCGGCCCGGCCGCGTTGCTCACTCGTCACAGGTCACAATGGGCCTTTTCCTCGCTCGCGCCTTGCCAGCCAACCCAAAGCACTCTCGCGCGGGGCGCAGGGGTATTGCAACAGTCTCCTAACGAGTGGAAAATTTCGCGATCGAACGGGTGCGCGAGTACGGGGCGCGTACCGCCATTGTCCTCGGCTCCGGGCTTAACCCGTTAGTCCAGGATCCGCCCCGCGAGCGTATCATTCCCTACAGTGAGATCGGCGGATTGCCGCGCTCCAGCGTCAAGGGTCACCTCAGCCGTTTTGTGCTCGACGAAATTGGTAACAACCTCGTCGTTTTCGCGCAGGGGAGGGTGCACCTTTATGAGGGGCACAGAGCGCGGGACGTAACCGCCGGAGTGCGCTTCCTCGCCCGCGCCGGGGTCGAGCGCTTGATTCTCACTAATGCCGCCGGCTGCGTGAATCCGGATTTTTCTCCCGGCTCCTGGATGATGATCATCGATCACCTTAATCTCACTGGCACCACGCCATTGTTAGGCGGGGCCGAGTTTGTCGACCTGGGCGATGCTTACTCGTTAAAGTGGCGTCAGCGCTTCGCTCTCGCGGCGCAGTCGCAGAACCTGACCCTGCACCAGGGCGTTTATGCGGGCATGCTGGGGCCGCAATACGAAACACCCGCGGAGGTAAAAATGCTGCGTTCGCTAGGCGCAGACGCCATCGGCATGTCGACCGTCTGCGAAACCATCCAGGCGCGCGCCCTCGGTCTGGAGGTAGCTGGCTTTTCCTGCCTGACAAATTGGGCCGCAGGCCTGAATCCGGAGCCGCTGTCCCATCGCGAGGTGCTCAGCGCGGGCGCGGCCAGCGGTCAGGTCTTTGTTACTTTGCTGCGGGCGGTGCTGGGATGACCTTCTCGAAGACGGACCAAACTCTTGCAACCGTGCGCTGGCGCCGGTGTAGCTGGGATCGGTGATCCCGGCTTTCTTGCGCGCAGCGCGTTATCCCCCGGGGTCGCCGGACCCAGCTACCGAGACACCGAGCCAGACAAGATCCGCATTGCAGCAATCCCTAAAGGATCGGCTGACGGGAGCGTGGTTCGCGGTCTTTGGCGGTGGCGGTGCTGGGCTGAGTCACGAAGGGACCGCCTTCCATCGGGGCGGCGGAGGAAAATGCAACGTCGGGCATATCGCTAGGCAGGCCTTCGAGCGGGAATTCTTTGCGCAGGGGAAAGTAGGGATAACCCTCCCACATCAGAATGCGGCGCAGGTCGGGATGGCCGTTGAAACGCAGACCCATCATGTCCCAGATCTCGCGTTCATGCCAGTTCGCGGTCGGCCAGATATCCGACACGGTGTCGATCGTTGATGCATCTTCACTCACCCGCAGTTTGAGACGCAGATGAACGGATAGAGTCATCGAGTAAAGCTCGTAGACGACTTCGAAGCGTGGTTCGATACCGAAGTTATCGACGCTCGTAATGTCGAGCAGGTAATCGAAGGAAAGCTCCTCTTGGCAGAACTTCGCCACCTCGCGCAGGTCGCTGGCCGCTATGACAAAAGTGATTTCGCCGCGAAACTCGATTTGTTCCTGGACCTTCGCGCCAAAAAGTTCGCCGAGTGATGAGAGCAGTTCAGGGCCGGTCATGCAGAAAGCAGAAAGTGAAAAGGCGAGAGTTGAAAGACTGGTCAGACTAACGACTCTAATTTATCGATCAAGCCGCGCTTTTGTGAGGTGAAGGAGCGTTCGCCGGTGATCTTATGCTGCAATTTCATCAGGCGCTCGATGAGCGCTTCAGGACGCGGGGGGCAGCCTGAGACGTAAACGTCGACGGGCAGAAGCCGGTCGATGCCTTGCAGGACCGCGTAGGAACGATACATGCCGCCGCTGGAAGCACAGGCGCCCATCGCGATGACCCATTTTGGTTCCGGCATCTGATCGTAAATGCGTTTCACCGCTAAAGCCATTTTGTAGGTGACAGTGCCGGCGACGATCATGACGTCGCATTGTCGGGGTGAGAAACGCATTACCTCCGCACCGAAACGCGCAATGTCGAAACGCGCCGAGGCGGTCGCCATTAACTCAATTGCGCAACAGGCCAGCCCCATCGGCATCGGCCAGAGCGAATTCTTGCGCATCCAGTTTATGGCCGCGTCGAGCTGGGTGAAAATTACATTGCCTTCAATCTTGGAATCGTAGGCGGCGGGCACAATCTCTTTTCTCGAGGACGCGGCATTCATCCAACGAGAAGCTAAGGGGATGTTCGGTGGGCGCAAGTTGCAGACGTTTCACACCGCGAAACTTCTGCCGGCCCGGTAAGGTAAGAATTAACAGGCGCGCTGCAGATCGTAGGATTCGCCGTAGCTGACACGGCTCGAAGCGATCACCTCGCGCACGACGCGGCCGAGTTCGGCGGCTTCGTAGGGCTTTGCGATCATGCCGCGAAAACCGAAGTCCTCCGAGCGACTCATGGTCGCGTCCATGGCATAGCCGCTGGAGACGACCGCATTCACCGTTGGATCGATCTCGATCAAGCGTTTGAGCGCTTCTTTTCCGCCCATGCCACCGGGCAAAGTAAGGTCGAGAATGACGAGATCGAAACGCCGGCCGCGCGCCAACCCATCCCGATAAAGCTCGATACCACGCAACGCCGTTTCTGCGGCGGAGACTTCGTAACCGAGGCGGCTGAGCGTGAAATCCACCAGGTCGCGGATTGGCTCCTCATCGTCCACGATCAGGACGCGTCCGCTCCCGGCGAGCGCTTCTTCGGTCGGAGCGGCGGGTGGCACGGCTTCGACGGGCGGTTTCTGATGGCGCGCTGCGGGCAGATAAATGGTGAAGGTAGCGCCACAATGCAGCTCGGATTCGACGTTGATGAGGCCGTTGTGGTTCTTGATCACCGAATAAGTGGTCGCGAGGCCAAGGCCGCTGCCCTTCGGTTTGGTCGTAAAATAGGGATCGAAGATTTGTTTGAGATATTTCTCGGCAATGCCGATGCTTTCGTCGCGCACGCGGGTGCGAAGGTAGTCGCCGGGCCCCAGATCGGGGATGGCCGGCGTCGTGTCGGCGCCGTAGGAAAAGTTACTGCAACTGATGTGCAGGGTACCGCCTTCAGGCATGGCCTGGTCGGCATTGACGACGAGATTGGCGATGACCTGGCTGATTTGTCCCGGATCAAATTCCGCCCGCCAAAGATCGGGCTCGATCGCCATTTCGCTTCGGCTTTTCGATCCACGCAGAGAGAAGCTCACTGTCTCCTCGATCAACTTGGAGATCGAGGCCGATTTCTTTATCGGCGCGCCGCCGCGGGCGAAGGTGAGAAGCTGCTGCGCGAGGTCGCGCGCCCGGAGTGAGGCGTTCTTGGCGTCGTCGAGGCGAACGACCATCGGGTCATCAGCAGGTAGGAGCACGGCCGCGAGGGAAATGTTTCCAATGATGGCAGTGAGAAGGTTGTTAAAATCGTGCGCGATCCCGCCGGCGAGGAGGCCGAGTTGCTCGAGCGTTTCGGCCTTGCGGCTTTCGGCTTCGTCGCGTTGCCGCTCGGTAATGTCGCGGAAGACGAGGACGACGCCAAAAAGTTCATTCTTCGCATCCCGCATGGGAGAAGCGACCTGTTCGATGAGACGCTCGTTCCCGTCGCGCGGTTTGAGGGTGGCCCGCTCCGGAGTGGTTAACAGAATCGTCTCGGCTTCATTGCGGAACCCAGTCTTGGCTCCGCCCTTTTTTCTTGTCCCAGCTTCGGCCGAGATGTTGAGCACGGATTTAAGTGGTTTCCCTACCGCTTCGCGCTCCGACCAGCCAGTGAGCGATGCGGCCGCGGGATTGCAGACCACGATTTGACCCTTAAGATCGGTCGTAATAACCCCGTCGCCGATCGAACCGAGAGTCACCGCGAGGCTTTTCTTTTCCGCCGCCAGCTCTTCCTCGAAAAGCTTCCGCTCGGTGATGTCGCGGACCATCGCGACATGATATCTCTTTTCGCCGGCAGTCATTTCGCTCAGCGAAAGCTCGACCGGGAAAGTGCTGTCGCCGCCTTGGCGGCGCGCGAGCGCCAGCGTCGTCTTGCCGGTGCGCTCAGCGAGGTGGGATTTCTCTGACGCGACCGGAGAGTCCGCCGCTCCGAGAAAGCATTCTGGAAGGAGCTCGGTGAAATCCGCCGGGAACGGTTCGCCCTCGGCATAGCCAAACATCCGCTTGGCCGCAGGGTTCATGGAATAGATGGCCCCTTTCTCGTCGATCGTGAGCATGCCGTCGAGGATTTGGTCGATCACGGATTGCATGCGCGTGTCGGCGCGGGCCAGCTTCCTGAGCTGGCGGCGGCAGAGGCGATAGCTGTAGAAGCTGGAAGAGATGATCAACCCCGCAGCGAGAAGGCAGAAAAAGTCGATCCCGAGAGTGGTCAGAAAACGTTCATGGGCCGCGGCGGCGGATTCCGCCTTGTAACGGTCGGTTTGCTCTTTCTCGAACTTGTCCATCATCCGGCGCACTTCATTCATGCGGGATTCGCTGCGGCCAGGGGGAACCACGGTGGCCGGGTCCTTGTTCTCACGTTTGGCCGCGATGGCGGGCAGGGCGCATTCGGCCTCCCATCTTTGCATTCGTTCCCGAATTTGGGTGAGTTGCTCCGCACTGGCAGCCTCATCGCCGACAACCACGGAAAGATAACCTTGGAAAGTCGTGAAATCGGCCGCTGCTCGCTGGTACGCCGTGGAGAAAGTCGGGTTACCGCTCAAGAGGTAACCACGCATCTCTTTCTGCATTTCGGAGACCGCCAGGTCCATCTTCCCAAAGAAATTGAGGATGCGGGTTGAGCGTAGGACCCAATCCCGGTCGGGGGGTTGCTGGCTCAATTCAAACTGCTGTTCCCGTTGAATCTCTTGGAGAACCGTGCGGGCCTCGTCAAGATCGGGCGCGGATAAACGTGGAGTTTCGCGGGGCAATGAGGTTGAGGCAGATATTGCTAACAAATTGGCGTTTAGCCATTCCTGAACATTATTTCGAATTTTTAGGAATTGCTTTCTTTGTCGCGGGCTGCTGCTCAGAGCTTGACCAAAATCTTCGCTGTCTTTGGCAAAGCGGCTCCTAATATGATCCAGATCCTCAAGGTATTCGCCGCCCTCGGAGAGAAGGTGGCCTCGATAGGCGTTCTCCAACGCCGAGATATCGTTCTCAATAATAGTGCTCAGTCGCATGGCCTCGATCCCGTGCGCACGAGCCTGCTCCCGTTGCTGGGTGCGATACCTCCAAACGACACAACCGAATGAAAGGATGACAATGACCACAACGCCCACAATCGTGCCGAGCAGGAGCTTTACTTGGAAGCGATCCGATTGGAAAAACCGGCTCATCGTCCGTCGCAGAAATCCTTTTTTTCCCTCTGGCTCGTTCCTGCTTGGGGTAACGGTCGAGACGGAAGACATACTCGCCATTCCACGAGCAATTCTTTTGCCATTCCATCCTATGGAGTCTGGCCGCTAGAGAAAACAGCCCTAATACCTTACGCGCACCAGCGTGAGGCCTTCCGCGGGAGCAACCAGTCGTGCGCGGTCCCTGGCCGCGCCGTGCAGGTCGTCGCGAATTTTGCCGACAGTCCGCTTGCCCAGCGCGCATTGCACCATCGCGCCGACCATTAGCCTCACCATTTTATAAAGAAATCCATCGCCCTCGATCTCGATGACCGTGACGGCGGCAGTCCGATGGAGGCGCACTTTGCTTATGGTGCGGATCGTGGAGGTCACTGGATGCCCACGATTCGCAGCGAATCCGGAAAAGTCATGCCGTCCGACAAATAGCTGCGCGCAAGCGCGCAACGCTGGGTCGTCGATGGCACCGCTCACATGCCATGCACGCCCGAGCTCGAAGGGCAAAAGCACAGGTGTGGTTGCAAGTCGGTAACGGTAGACCTTTCCCCGACTCGAAAAACGGGCGTGAAAAGCGGCGGAGACAAGACGGCATCGCACAATGCGAATCTGCGGCGGCAACGAAGCGTTGACGGCTGAAGCGAGGACCGTCGGCGTGAGCCGGGTTGGCGGCAAATCGACGTGCGCGCACTGGCCAAGCGCGTGCACCCCGGCGTCCGTCCGCCCCGCCCCATGGACGCGCAATTTTTCTCCGAGTACCTGCGCGAAAGCGGTCTCGATCCGGTCCTGGATGGTGTCACCGCGCGCCTGGCTTTGCCAACCCGAAAAGCCGGCACCGTCATAGGCGATAATGAGCTTGACCCGCCGGCAACGAGCGGAAGGCGTCGCCGCCAATTCGTTAGGCAAAGGAATCCGGCGCGCCGCCGCCCTGGTTGTGGGGCAGGCTATCGAGGTAGCCTTGAAGGAGCATCTGGGCCGCCACCTGATCTACATAGCCGCGAGTCTGGCGACTCGACTTGCCCGCTTCCCGGAGCGCCCGATGCGCCGCCACGGTGGAAAGCCGTTCATCCCAGGTCCGCACTTCGCAGGACACCAGCGCACGCACTTTCGTGGCGAACCGATTCGCTTCTTCGGCCGACGTGCCGGCGCTGCCGTTCATATGACGCGGCAAGCCAACCACGATGCGCTCGACGTTCTTCTCCTGCGCGATGGCGGCGATGCGGGCCGCCGGGTCGGCGGTTTGCGCGACCGTGATCGTCTCGGCCGGGTGAGCCAGCATTTGCAGCTCGTCGGAGAGGGCGACGCCGATCCGGGCCGTGCCGTAATCGATTCCCATGATTCGTTTCATTCGTTAGGCGGGGCAGCCCTCATTGCAATTCCGGCGGGAGTTTGGCCACCAGATCCTTGATCATTTCTGCGTCGCGCCGATTGCAAATCAGAACGGAATCCTCCGTCCGCACGACAATGAGATTGTGCACGCCAAGAAGGGCAATCCTGGCCGGACCCTCGCTGAAGACAATATTGTCGCTCGCGTGCAAGGTGGTGGTATCGCAGTTCGAGGCGTTCTTGGTTTCATCCTTCGTTAGGTAGGCCGAAACCGCGCGCCAGCTCCCGACATCGTCCCAATCGAAGCTCGCCTCCACCATCAGCACACGATCGGCTTTTTCCAAAATCGCGTAATCGAAGGAGATGATGGGCAGATTGCTGAAACGTTTCTGGAGGGCGCAGTCCCAATTACCGGGCGCGCGAATTTGCGAAATGAAATCGGCCAGTTCCGGCGCGTGCCGATTGAATTCGCTCAGGACCGTCGGGACCGACCAGACGAACATGCCGGCGTTCCAGCGAAAATTTCCCTTCTGCACAAAGGTATCGGCCAGCTCGACGTTTGGCTTTTCGCGAAAACGGACCACCCGAAAGATGTCGTTAGGCGTGGACCCGCCGGGCAAAGGCGCCGGCGCGCCCTGCTCGATGTAGCCGAACCCGGGACAGGGCCAGGTCGGCTTGATCCCGATGGTGACGAGCGCGCCCGTCTCCCGAGCGGCGTGCGCGGCCGTGCGCATGGTCTTCTGGAAAGCCGCACGATCTTTGATCACGTGATCGGCCGGGAGGACCAGCATGGTGGCTTGATGATCGCGCGCCGCCACCCACGCCGTCGCGAGCGCGACGGCTGCGGCCGTATCGCGCTTGGCTGGTTCCGCCACGATGTTTCCCGCGGGCAGATCGGTGAGCAATTCTCGCACGGCCGCTTCCTGCTCGATATTGGTCAGGACCAGGATCCGTTCGTTAGGCACGAGCCCTTCGAGGCGCGCCACAGTCTCTTCCAGAAGGGTGCGGGCCGAGACCAGTTTCAACAGCTGCTTCGGCCGCGCGCGCCGGCTGAGCGGCCAGAAACGTTCGCCACTGCCGCCCGCGAGGATGAGAGCGTAAACTGAATTGGTCATCAGGAAAAATGGGAGAGCACGAAACTTGCTAAAAGACTTTTACCGCTTCCTATTTAGGGCGCGAGACGTATAAGGTTAGGCGATGTCAATTTCGTTATCCATTCCAAAAACGGCCGACGCTCTGCCGCTCGACGGACTGCTCAGTCTGACCCGGGCCGCCTTTGGATTGGGAGTCGGGTTGCTCATGGCAGAACGCCTCAATCGGCCCGCCCGCCAGGCCACCGCAATCGCCCTCGTCTCGGTCGGAACTCTCGCCGTCATCCCGCTTCTGGTGAAAATGGCCATGGAGCGAATCAACCGCCCGGAATCCGATCGCGTCATGCGCCGCCGCCTGCGTTCGATTCGAGGCGATTCTGTCTACGACGCCGAACACGAAATTTTCTAGGTGCGCTGCTCCGCCCTGTAGCCGTGGGCGCTGACCTCGGCAGCCCAGGGCGCATGCCCGAAGAGCCGGGGGCACCGCTCCCAACTGCAACGACCCAGCTTCGCCGCTTGCTTGATCGATTGCCCGCATCGAAGTAAGTCCACCCGATGACTGAACGCGCCGATTCTCCTGCCAGCAATGCCTTCCGCGAAAGATGCAACGCCATTCTGCGCGAGGAGGAGATTTTGCGCGAGGGCGGAGGCAAAGTCGGCCAGGAGCGGCAGCGCAAAATGGGGCGACTCCCGGCCCGCGAACGAATCGCTCATCTACTCGATCCCGAGGCCGAGTTTTTCGAGCTCGGTTTGTGGGCCGCTTACAAAATGTACGATCAGTGGGGCAACGTCCCCGCGGCGGGCGCGGTCGTCGGCATTGGGAACGTTGCCGGCATCCCGTGCATGATCATTGCCAACGACGCCACCGTAAAAGCCGGCGCTTTTTTTCCCCAGACCGCCAAGAAACTCATCCGCGCGCAGCGCATCGCTTTCGAATGCGCGCTACCAATCATTTACCTGGTCGATTCCTCGGGCGTTTTCCTCCCCATGCAGGATGAAATCTTTCCCGATGAAGACGATTTCGGCCGAATCTTTCGCAATAACTCCGTCATCTCCGCGGCCGGCATTCCGCAGTTCGCCGCCATCATGGGCAACTGCGTCGCGGGCGGCGCCTATCTGCCGGTGCTTTGCGACAAAGTGCTCATGACCGAGGGAAGCGGGCTCTACCTCGCCGGCCCGTCGTTAGTCCAGGCCGCCATCGGACAGGTCGTGGACGCCGAAGAACTCGGTGGCGCGCACATGCACGCTGAAGTCAGCGGCACGGTCGATTTTTACGAAAAGGATGACACCGAGTGCCTGCAACGGTTGCGCTCGCTGGTCGCGCATCTGCCGGAAGCCGAAGCGGCGAAGAAGGACGGAGCGACCAAAGACGCGACACCGCCGGAGAAAGATCCGGACACAGTCTACGACTTGATTAGTCACGAAGGCCAAAAAACCTACGATGCGCGCGATCTGCTCGCTTCGATCATCGACGGCAATTCGCTCGACGAGTACAAAGCGGATTATGGGAAAACCCTCGTCACCGCCTACGCCCGCATGGGCGGACATTCCGTCGGCATTGTGGCCAATCAGCGACACCAGGTCCGGACGAAAAAGGCCGGGATTCAGATGGGCGGGGTGATTTACCCCGACAGCGCCGACAAAGCCGCGCGCTTCGTTATGGATTGCAATCAAACCGGCTTGCCGATCATTTTTTTCCAGGACGTGACCGGGTTCATGGTCGGGCGCGACGCGGAACAAAGCGGCATCATTCGCAGCGGCGCGAAATTGGTCAACGCCGTCAGCAATTCCGTTGTCCCCAAAATCACGGTTGTGATCGGCGGGTCCTTCGGTGCCGGCAACTACGCTCTCTGCGGCAAGGCATATGACCCGCGCTTCCTTCTCGCCTGGCCGAATGCTCGCTATGCTGTGATGGGCGCGGCGCAAGCTTCCGACACCGTTTTCTCCGTCCTCGCCCGCTCCCGTTCGCGCGGCGACAAGAAAGAATCGCCCGAAGAGCTCGAGCAACTGCGCGCCAAAGTGAAGGAAACCTACGAAGAGCAAACCGACATCCGCTACGGCGCGGCGCGCGGCTGGATCGACGCTATCATCCAACCGCACGAGACCCGCAGTGCCCTCCTACGATTGTTAGGTTATGTCAGCCGCCCCGCGCCGCAGGGCGCGCGCTTCCACATGGGCGTAGTGCAAACTTAAGGCGCCGGTTCCCGGCACCCTTAGGTTATCCTTCATCCTACTTCTTTTTTTGGCTTGCCCTGCCTAGACGCGGTCAGGCAACCTGCGGGAGGATGAGCCTCGCCATACCTCTTGGAAGCCTGCATTTTGCCTTAACCTTCTTCTGCGGCGGCCTCATGCACTTATGCGATGCGTTCCATCCAACCGGGCGATGGCGCCGATCGCGAGCCGCCGTTTCACTCAGCTTGCAATGACTTCAAAGACCTTCCGAGCCAAGATTGTTCGCGAAGGTTCGATGTGTTTCATCCCCCTGACCTTTGATCCCAAGCCCGTGTTCGGCAAAGTGCGTGCCCCCGTCAGAGTCACGCTAAACGGTTACACATACCGGAGCACAATCGCCGCCATGGGCGGACCGCCCTGCATTCCACTGAGGAAGAGTAATCGTGAAGCCGCCGGGTTGCGGGGCGGCGAGTCGATCACGATTCGTTTGGATCTCGATACCGATAAACGAGAGGTCAAGCGTCCCCCCGGTCTCGCTCGAGCGTTGAGGGCCGTGCCTGGCGGGTTCGCCCGCTGGCGAGCCCTCAGCTACACTCATCAGCGCGAACATGTGGAAGCGATCGAAGGCGCCAAGAAGCCGGAGACACGCGATCGTCGCATTGCGGCTGCGATCAAGGTGCTCCAAGGCACTGCAAAGAGACGTGACACCTAACAAGTGATGGAACAATCCGACCGTCGTTACGAGCTCGTTTCCATGACTTCCAACGTTTCATCCGCCACCAAGCACGCTCGCCGTCGAAGCAGTTTATCTGGTTCTAGATGACGAAATTTCGGGCGCATGACTCCATTCGATTACGCGGTTGGATTAGTGTCGATCCTTGTGGGCCTCGCCCTGGCTGACGTCGCGACGAGCCTTCATAAGTTGTTGCGTCATGCGGCTGCCGTGAGATGGGATGGCCGTGTCCTTCTTTCCGTCGCCTTTGTGATCATCAAGATTACCGGAATGTGGTTTGCGGTGTGGTCGATCCGCTCCGTCAAAGAAGTGCTCTCGTTCCCATTTTACCTATCGCTCTTTATCGAATTCATGGTGCTGTTTCTTGTTTGTGCAGCCTGTCTCCCGGACGAGGCAGAGGAGAATGGCGATCTAGGCGCATTCTACGAGAGGAATAGACGATATTTATGGTCCTTGTTCGCCTTGTTTCAGACCTCCTACTTTCTGCACTGGATCTATTTTGTCGGATTCAGCGGGATCGTATGGGCAGAGCTGCTCCTGCGTGGATCGCTTGTGGTCGCTCCGCTGATTCTGTTCCTGATTCTCCGAAGTTTTCGCTGTCGGCCGTTCGACTACGTTGCGCTTCTTGCCTTGCTGGTCTTGGCTCTCGGCGAGAACTGGGGGATTACATTGGCTGCTTGACGCAAAATCCGGCCTATCTCCAATCGGGCGACGCGAGTCTATATCCGCCCCGGTGTTAATGAGCGTGATCCACGAATCGATCTTCCGCGTGCACCCCATCCTCGCCTTTGGATAAAACCGTTCTTCCGGCGGCTTTATTGAATTTTTGTAGAAACCTCGGAGCGGTTGCCGCATTATGATTCGCGACGGAGCGTGATCTGAATGAATCGAATCTTCCTCGCTGGATTGCTCGGGGGCATCGCCATGTTTGGCTGGTCGTACCTTGCCTACACCGCCTTGCCCGTCGGCAAGATCGGCCTGCGCCGCATGCCGAACGAAATCGCCCTGCTCGAGACCCTGCAGAAGGAGATCGCGGAAAACTCCGGGGTCTACGTATTTCCCGGGCTCCGACTGCCGTCGAATCCGCCGGACGGGAAGACTAAAACCTTGGACGACCTTGACCAAACCGTGGCCCGCTATCCTTCGGGGCTGTTGATCTACAACGCCGCCGGTTCTCGTCCCATCAAGATGTTTCGTTGGTTGTCGGTCGATTTCCTGATTGAGCTCGCGGAGGTGGCTCTGGCTGTATTTCTCCTCAGCCAGACACGCCTAACGACATTCGTCGCGCGGGTAAGATTTGTCCTCCTGATTGGAATAGTGGCGGCGATTGCCACCAACCTTTCCAATTGGAATTGGTACGGATTCCCGTTGGATTACACGCTCGCCTGCATTTGCATTCAGGCGGTGGGATTCCTCTGTGCCGGTCTGGTCGCTGCAACTGTCCTAAGGAAACAAATATTCGGAGTGACTTTGCACCGGTCATTCTTTCGCGAAATATCGCGAACCACGCTCGCTGACTAGTCGGCTGCTGGCGTTTTTTCGCGGCCCGCGGACGGTTGTCCGGCGAAGTGCGCTTAATCGATCGGGATGTTCGAAAGCGTGCCGGCGAAAACGTGACCGGGTGTAGTCTCCACGGTGTGGATGAATTTCCGCATCGCATCCAGCACCGGCACCTCGCGACGGTCAAAGACTTCGCCCTGCAACAAACGAAGCACTTCTATCCGGTGCTCCTTTGATTTAATGAAGTGAGTAAAAGCGGGCAGCAGCTTGTAGTAGAGACGGATGAACTCATACCAGATTTCCGTCCCGGAGCGGAGCTTCTTTTCATACGGTTTCAATGCCGCCTCACTAAAGTCGTCGTTCTCAAAGGCGTACTTGATCCGTTCCGATGAATATTTCGCGCTGAAGAGCGCAACACTCACGCCCGAAGAGAAAATCGGATCGACGAACCTGGCCGCGTCGCCGATGAGGACAAAGCCATTGCCGGCGAAGGTGTCCATTTTGTAGCTGTAGTCTCCTTCCAGCTTGAAGTCTCTTACTTGCCTGGCATCGCGCATCGCGTGCTTGAGATCGGGATTCGAATCGACGTACTTCTGAAAGTAAGCGCCTGGTTCCAAACGCGCGTTTTTGAAGACTGACTTCTCCGCGACGATACCCATCGACGTGATTTCTGCGGTAATCGGAATCTGCCAGGCCCAGCCTCTTTCTACTGGCAGGAAATAAATGTGTATGTATTCCGAGGAATCCACCTGGCTCTTGTCAACGTTCTCAAACCAGGCGTGGACGGCAAATTGATCGAAGATGGGATCGTTCTTTTTCACCTTGAGTTGTTTCCCAAGCAGAGTCTGGCGTCCGGTCGCATCCACTACCATGCGGGCAGGGACATCGATCTCCTGATCGGCGAAGCGCATACGGACTCCGCAAGCGTAGTTCTTATCATCGAACAGGACCTTGGTTGCGCCGACGCCTTGATAAACCTTGGTGCCGAGGCTTTCGGCATGCTTCAACATCAGCAGGTCGAACTTCTCCCGGTCGACGTGATAAGTGTAATCCTGCTTCACATGCGGCGAAGGAAATTCCTTAAAAGCGATGGCTGCTTCTCCCTTTTTGATCGGCGGGTGCCAGGAAGCGCCATGCTTCTGGACAAAGCCTTCGCGTTCCAGCACCGGCAGAAAGCCGATCTCATCAAATACCTGGACCGATGACATGACCATGGACTCGCCGACATGCGGTCGGGGATGGTTTGCAGCCTCATAAATGGTGTTCTTGATGCCCGCTTTTGAGAGGTAGCAGCCGAGCGCGGAGCCGGCCGGACCGCCTCCGATAATCACCACGTTATCTAGTTTAGAATTCATAATTTTAACTTAGTTGAGAGCAGAAGATGTTCCGGCGAACGCAAGATCAAGGCGCCATCATAGATCAGCGGAAACCCTCGCGCATGGTGAATGCCGCTCTGTTCGGCATTCGTAATTTTGTCGTAATCAAGGAGCAAGGGCATTTAATTCGCCAGTTCCCTGGTGCGTTCTGCATCCCGCTCTACCATCTCCTTGAAGACTTCGTCCCAGCGGCTGTGACAGCTGGGTTGCACAAAGTTGTCACGATCGATCACAACCTTCTTGTAACGTCGGAATTGTTTTGGATCCTCGAGTATTTGAAAGAAGCTCTCAAACTTTTCGTAGTTTTCAAAGAAGTCACCGGAGAGCATGTAATGCCCTGCCGCCATTGCGTTCTCGTGATCCTTGTGAGTCTTGCCATCCGCTCCGGCCTGCGCCCACGTGACGCTATGAGGGTTGTAAAACATCCTGATCATGCGGTGGACGAAATTATACGCGCCCGAGACCTGTTTGTAGGCAACTTCCATAGCCGCTTTGCTGTCTTCTGCTTCGCCTGAAAGCTGCTTGTGAATGGCCGCAGTGACGAGTGATGACGTCTTAATTGAAAGAAAGACGCCGCTGGAAAAAATCGGATCAATGAACCCGCGAGCGTCGCCCACCATCGCATAGTTGGAGCCATAGTGGTTCTTGACTTCGTAGGAGTAGTTGCCGTTGACTTGCATCGGAATCAGCATCTTGCTCCCTTCGAGTAGGCCCTGGACAAATTTAGAGTGTAACAACTCCTGCATGCAAAGGTCCTGTTTCCAATCTTTCGAGCCAGCCTCCTTGAGCTTGCGTTGCTGCTCCCGGATGTAGGAATTCTGGGCGACAAATCCTGCCGTGATGCGGTTCTCTCCGAGAGGAAAAACCCAGATCCATCCCTTCTGTTCGAGACCCATGTAGATAATGATCGAGAGGCCTTCTTCGAGCCCCCCAGCCAGCTTCACGTCGCCCCAGTGCGACCATATGGCCGTCCGGTCGAGTTCCTCCCGAGGCTTGCGCCAACCGCTCTTAGCACCAATAAATGCGTCGCGGCCGCTGGCATCGACAAGAAAACGAGCAGTATGCTCATGGCGTTGCCCGGCGGAATCCAGGCTGGTCACTGTGACTCGGTCGCTCTCGCTCGTGATATCGGCTTCTACGACAGACGTCTCCTCCCGAATCTCGGCGCCATTCTTCGCTGCGTTCTTAAGTAGAATGTGATCGAACTCGCCGCGGATGACCTGGAAAGAAAGATAAGTCTCGTCCTTGATGACGTGGTCGAAACACCAGGTAGTCGAAACGTTTCCATCGCGATCAATGAAACGAACGCCGGGTTTGCGGACAAAGTTCCGCTTCAACTGATCGATGACCCCAAGATCCTCCAAGAGCGGATAGCAAAACGGAAGAAGGGATTCCCCGACGTGCTCGCGCGGAAATTTCTCCCTCTCCAGGAGCAAGACCTTATGACCTGCCCGGGCAAGCCATGTGGCAGCGGTGGAACCGGCCGGTCCGCCTCCGATGACAATAACGTCGTGCGTATTAGCTTTTGACATAGTATTCCTTAGTACGGCCCTTTGGGACAGCGGTATCCGTGCCAGCACTTCCTAGGTCCGTGCAGTCTCCATTTGTTCACGCCCCTGTCCCTTCGCGATCCATTCCTCAGTCCCGGGGACTGGCGAATCTGGAGCCCAAAGCGGAGCGCGCTCGGGGTGATAGCGCGAGCCGATCGGAATGGAATAGTCATCCGCGTCGTATTCCCGAGTGCGTTTGAGTAGCTTGCGGAAAGACAGAATCGAGGGCGAAGGTTGATGCTCCGATTCGTAAATGCGACCCGCAAAAGCGTCGGTCATCTGCTCGACATAGCGAGAGTGGACAAAGGTCGCAAAGGCGAACGGCTGTTCCCAGAACAGATCAATCATGTCTTCCAGGTTATCGATGCCTTTTTCGCAGGCCATCTGATGCTCGGCGAAAGGATTCTCCTTATGGTCGAGTTTGCCTTCGAGATATTGGCGCACGATCGGGGCCGCAAACTCCGCTTCCCGCATGGTCACCGTCACGCCAAAGGAAAAGATCGGATCGATGAAACGATGTGAGTCACCAATGCAGATAAAACCTTTGCCGCAAAAGCCGCGTACTTGGTAGGAGTAGTTTGGAATTACATGCACCTTCTCCGCCAGATCGAGCTTTGTAATCCGGCGGCCAATCTCGGGATTGATGTTAAAGACCTCGTTGCGGAAATACTCTTCCGGGGTCTGCTTTTTCTCGAGGAATTTCGCCCGCGGCGTTACCATCCCAAGGCTTACCACTTCTTTGTCGATCGGGATGAACCAGGCCCAGTGGAACTTCTTATCGTAAAAGATAAGGGTGTTATCCCTGGCTTCTTCGCCGGTCGTCCCGCTTCCCCGAATGGCGCCGCGCACATGGCTGAAAAAAGCCACCTGCTTATCATAGCTGCCCATGTATTTCGGGCCCGTAACCTTCTGGTTCGCAAGGAAGGTTGACTGACCAGAGCAATCCAGCACTACCTTGGTTAGGATGTTTTCCTCCGCGCCACCGGGGTGAAGAACCCGAATACCAGTGAGCGCTCCTTTATCATCCATCAGCGCCTTAATGGCCGTGCCGCGCAAAATTTTCGCGCCGCGGTCAATGGCTTCCTGCAACATCATCTGATCGAACTCGCTTCGGCGCACCTGCCAGGTGGTATTGTCGTAGAGATTCCAGTCTTGGTCGCGCGAGGAAACCTTCACATACCAGGTCGTGGCTGCATTGGTGCCGTAAACCCTCACCCCGTGTTTAACGGGATTTTCCATCGCATCCATCCTCTCGCCCAATCCAAGACGTCGCAGCACTTGTGCGGCTTCGCCGGTAAGAGATTCGCCAATGTGAAAGCGAGGAAATTCTTCCTGTTCAAGAATGAGCGGAGTGATCCCCTCCCGGAGCAGGAACATGGCCGCTGCGGCGCCCCCAGGGCCTCCGCCGATAATTAGAACGTCAGTTTTCATGGCATTTTATTGGAACCTGCGATGATCAGGTGGCTGGCGAGGGCCGGAAGCCGTTTTCGATCCATTGGTATTACTAATGCTTCCATCAGTTAAACAAATACTAGAGCACCGCGCAACAAAAATATGACATTTTTGTAGTGTCAACGGTAGATACCGTTTAGCGCCAGCGCTTTAGCACTGCTCGCACCTCTCGAAATTTGGGGCGGCCATCGGCCAAAAACATTGCGCTGCTTGGCGAAAGCCCTCGCGCAACTCACCATTTTTGAGTGCCGCGCTGATCAGCATCTTCGACAGAATGAGGGTTACCCTGAGGTGCTCGGCCGCTGCGGTGTCGGGCGCCTCCGGCAGACCTTCTTGGCATTCGTCCGCTAATTGATAGATACCTTCCAACAGGCTGCGCTGGGTCTCGACCGGGTATTGCGCAAAATTTTCGCTTACCACCATTACGAGGGCGTTGGCAGAAAATAAATCCATGGCAGGACCGTATCCTGCCGAGCATTGCCCTTTGATTAAGCCGAAATTACGAATGCCGAACAGAGAGCGGCAATCACCATGCTCTAGTTACCTTGGCTGAGCTAGAGTAACTGACATAAATGATCTTGCTGCGCCTTGCTTGAAAGGCTTGCGGTTCTCTCTGAGTTGGGCGAGAGGCGCGCCACGCATGCAAAGCACGGTGCGAATCTATCTGTTGATTGTGGCCATTTGCGCCTTCGGCATGCTCATGATCTTGCATTCCGGGAATCGCCTGCACAGGCATGGCCTATCCGCGAAGAGTGATAGTGCAATCGAACAAAGTGGCTCCAGCCCATCCGCAGCGAAAACTTCGCTGGTCGAATCCATTCAGGACCGGTTGCGACAAAGCGCGCAAGATCCGCTGAGTCGCTTTTTCCTCCAGCTTGTAGCGATTATTGTCGTCTCGTTTTCCGTTGGCTGGATCTTCACACGCTGCGGCCAGCCGGCGGTCGTTGGTGAAATGATGGCTGGTATTCTCCTCGGTCCTTCACTCTTCGGCTTTCTTGCGCCGCATGCATTCCAGTATGTCTTCGCGGCCTCTTCTCTCGAACCCTTGCGACTTCTCAGCCAGGTGGGCGTCTGTCTTTTCATGTTTGCCGTCGGGATGGAGATTGACTGGGCCGAACTGCGAAAGAAGGCACCGACTGCGATTCTCGTTAGTCATACCGGCATCGCCATTCCCTGCCTTTTCGGCGCCGGGCTAGCGTTCTTTTTTTATGATCGCCTTGCCCAGCCCGGCGCGTCTTTCGCAGCCTTCGCCCTTTTCGTGGCCATTTCGATGAGCATTACGGCCTTTCCCGTCCTGGTTCGAATCCTACAGGATCGCGGAATCCTTAAGACGGCGTTGGGTCAGATGGCTTCCGCGTGTGCCGCGGTCGGCGACGCGACCGCGTGGGGCTTGCTCGTGCTCGTTGTCGCCTTTGGTAAATCCCATGATTTTTGGGGTGCCACGTTGTGCCTCGGATTCGTTTTGATTTTTGCCGCGTTAATGTTTCTCGTTATCAAGCCGAACCTTCCCCGCTGGTTGGGCCAGAAGGCAATCGAGCGGCCCCAACCCGCCAGCAGTCTTCTCGCGATCATCATGGCGCTGGTTCTTGCCGCTGCGTTTTGCACCCAGTTGCTCGGTATTCACGCGCTCTTCGGAGCATTCGTGGCCGGCCTGATCATGCCCACAGAGGGCGGTTTTCGAGCCAAGCTCAGTATACGTCTTGAAAACATCAGCTCCGTCCTGCTCTTGCCGGTCTTCTTTTCCTCCTCGGGTCTGCGCACGGAGATTGGTCTCCTGCATGGAAGTGCCGACTGGTTGATCTGCCTGCTTATCATCGTCCTGGCTACGGTGGGCAAACTTGGCGGGACCTCGCTCGTTGGTCGCCTGACGGGCATGGGATGGCGGGAGGCTCTGCAACTTGGTGCGCTCATGAATACTCGCGGCCTCATGGAACTCATCGCGCTGAACCTCGGTTACGAACTCCATATCCTCTCGCAACAAGTCTTTAGCATGCTCGTTCTAATGGCGCTCGTTACCACCATTACAACCGGTCCACTCCTGACTTTGTTTGGACGGGACGTGCCTGCGCGTAATCGCTAGCAAACGCTGCGAAATCGGTGCCAGCAGATAGGCGTATCTACTTGGCGAATAGCTGGCTGATTCCCTGGTTAAGCAGCGCTGCTTTTTCGGTCCTAAACGGCAGTTGAACGCCGCGTTGGGCTAACGAATGAAGGACTTCTTCGGTGGGGATGTTTCCGACGAGGCGATCCTGGGCGAAGGGGCAGCCGCCGAGACCGCCAAGGGCAGCATCGAAGCGGCGGCAGCCGGCATCGTAGGCGGCGAGGACTTTGGCGGCAGCTTCGGTGCGCGTGCTGTGCAGGTGCACGCCGATGTCGGCCCGGGCGTGCTCGGCCAGGGCTGCGCTCACAACCTGGCGAATCAGGTCCGGACCCGCGACACCAACGGTGTCGGCCAGTGAGATGGAGCGGATCCCTGAAGAGATCAGTTGCGCAGCGGCGGCCGCAACCCGCTCGGGACTCCACGGATCGCCATACGGATTTCCGAATGCCATTGAGATGTAAACAACGATGCCCAGCCCGTTTTGGTGCGCGCGGTCGCGGATCGTCTCCAGGACAGCGAGGTTTTCCTCGGGCGATTGATTTTGGTTGCGGAGCAGAAATGCCGGCGAGATGGAGAAGGGGAACCCGAGCGTGGTGACCTTGCCAGTGGCGATCGCGCGTTCCGCGCCTTTTTTATTTACGACGATGCCGATGATTTCGGTGTCGTCGGACAATTCGAGTTGGGCCAGGACTTCTTCGCTGTCGGCCATCTGGGGAATCGCCTTGGGCGAGACAAAGCTGACCGCGTCGATATGCCGGAAGCCGGCGGCGATTAGCGCGCGTAGATATTCCGCCTTGCGCGTCGTCGGAATTTGCCGCGGCAATCCCTGCCACGCGTCGCGCGGACACTCGATCAATTTCACCGTTTGTTCGGGCATACCGAGCGGCTAACTTATCGCCAATCTTTCCCAATACGAATTCCTTCACCATGCCTGACGTCATCATCGAAGAAAAAGACCGCACCACCATCCTGACGCTCAATCGCCCCGAGCGGCGCAATGCCCTAACGATTGAGCTGCTCACTGAACTGACCGCCGCGCTCGACGCCGCCAGCGCCGCCCCGCAAAAACGCGTCCTTATTCTGCGCGGCGCCGGCCAGGCCTTTTGCGCCGGGCTTGACCTGCAGGAAACAACGGTAGTCGAAAAAGCGCATCGCTCCGCTGAGATGGTGGCGAAAACATTGCTCGCCATCAGCCAAACGCGTCTCATTACAATTGCGCAAATCCATGGCGCGGCAGTCGCGGGCGGCGCCGGTCTCATGTCAGCCTGCGATTTTGTAATCGCGGCCGAACGCACCAAAATAGGTTATCCGGAAACGAAACGCGGTCTCGTCGCCGGGCTCGTCATGACTTTTCTGAGGCGCCAGTTGCGCGAGCGCGATATCCGCGAGCTGCTTTTCATCGGCGATTTGATTAGCGCCGAGCGCGCGCGAGAGATCGGGCTCGTCAACCGCGTCGTTCCGCCTAACGAGCTGGAAAACGAAACCCAGAAGATCGTGGAAGCCGTTCTGCAAAACGCGCCTGTCGCCCTTGCCAACACCAAGCGGCTGATCGAAGAGCTTTGGTCCTCGACAGTCAAAGAAGATGTCGAACGGGCCTTGCGTCATCACATGGAGGCGCGCGAATCGGCCGAGGCCCGGGAAGGCATCGCCGCCTTCCTCGAAAAACGCTCGCCCAACTGGACATGAGAAACATTCTGTTCGTTCTCGTCCTCCTCGTCCTTCTTCCTCGATCCGATGGCGCTCCGCCCTGGTCTGCCGACGTCATTTTCACCAATGGAAACGTTTACACCGTCAACGACGCCGCCCCCCGCGCAGAGGCAATTACGATCAAGAACCAGCTCATCCTTTTCGTCGGCTCGAATGAGGCGGCCAAGAAATATGCCGGGCCTAAGACCCGCACGATTGATCTCAAGGGCAAGACGGTTGTGCCCGGTTTTACCGATTCGCATTATCACATCTTCGGGGTTGGGCAGCGGGTGTTGCATCTCGATCTCGCAGGGGCGACCAGCCACGAATCTTTTCTGCAGGCAGTGAAGGAACGGACCGCTGCGGTCCCGCCGGGTCGTTGGGTCACCGGGCGCGGATGGATCGAGACCTTTTGGAAACCGCCGGTCTTTCCGACGCGCGAAGATCTGGACAAAATCGCCCCCGACAATCCGGTCTTCCTCGATCGAAGCGATGGTCACGGCGCGGTCGCTAACAGCCGGGCCCTGCAGGCGGCGGGCATCGACGCCAAGACGCCCGATCCGTTTGGCGGGCAGATTCTGCACGATAAGACTGGCGAACCAACCGGGATGCTGCTCGACAACGCGAAAGAGTTGGTGCGGAAAAAAATCCCGCCGCCAACGCCGGAGGAGAACGAACAGGCCCTGCTCGCGGGCGCGAAACGCAGCGTCGAGCTGGGTTGGTGCGAGATCCAAAATGCCGGCAGTTACCTCCCGGAGCTGGAGCTGATGCGCAAGCTCTATGGCGCGGGAAAAATCAAACTGCGAATCTACAACGCGGTTTACGGTCCGGGTGAAGCGGCCCGAAAAATTCTCCAGGACGGCCCGATTCTCGATGCCTACGATGGCCGGTTCACGACCCGAACGATCAAAGTCATTTTCGATGGATCTCTCGGCTCGCGCAGCGCCGCGCTCCTTCAGCCCTATTCCGATGCCGACACTTCCGGCTTCCTGAGGGAGAAGGAAACTGACCTCCGGCCGATGTTCAAAGAAGCTCTGCGCCGCGGGATTCAAGTGGAGACCCACGCCATCGGGGATCGCGCCAATCGCCTGATTCTCGATCTCTACGCAGAAGCATTCAAAGCCATTCCGCCTAACGAACGTAAAGTAACGGAGCCGCGCTGGCGGGTCGAACACGCGCAGATTCTCGACCCCTCCGACATTCCGCGGTTCGCAAAGTTAGGCGTGATCGCGTCAATGCAGCCGTCGCACGCGATCAGCGACCTTTTCTTCGCACCGAGCCGACTCGGCGCGAAGCGACTGGCTGGCGCCTATGCCTGGCAGAGCCTGCTCAAGAGCGGAGCGATCATCACGGCCGGCTCCGATGCGCCGGTTGAGCTGGGGGAACCGATGATTGAGTTTTACGCCGCCGTTGCGCGCAAGAGCAAAGATGGCTTCAGCACTCCGGATTGGCACCCCGAGCAGGCGGTGAGCCGCGAGCAGGCGCTGCAGATGTTGACGCGCTGGCCGGCCTACGCCGCTTTCCAGGAAAAGGAGAAGGGCGCAATCCAGGCGGGCAAGCTCGCCGACCTAACGATTCTTTCCGACGACATCATGAAAATTCCCGCGCCTCAGATTTTGCGCACCCGCTGTCTCATGACCGTCATCGGCGGCGAGATCGTTTATGATTCGGGCGATATCGCCACGCCCTGATTTCCGACCTGCGCGCGCTCTCCCGAACGCCCCCTTTTTGTCATCCCGATCCGGCGAAGCGGCTTGCAATTGTGAGGTCCTTCTCCGTTCTGCGGCGGATCGGGATGACAATTTGTGGGCGTGTTCCAGTGGATTTTCCGCTCCACCCAACGATTCTCGCTCCGCCCCCACCTTGCGCTAGAATACGGCGCATGCGCGGCTTTTTTCGCGAACTAAAAGAGCGTCGCGTCTACCGCGTGGCGCTGGCGTACGTCGTAGTCGCGTCCGGGCTCGTCCAGATCGGCGGCACGATCCTGCCGATCTTTCATGCCGCGGAATGGGTGCAGCAACTGTTCGTGGTCCTGATCGCGGTCGGCTTTCCTTTTGCGCTCGTTCTCGCCTGGGCCTTCGACATCACGAGTGAAGGAATCCAGCGCACCGCCAGCGTCTCCGGCCTCCATGTCACGAGCCGGCGCCAGGTCTGGGTCCTGGCACTGGTCGGCACGGCCGTCGCGGCGCTCGCCCTGTCGGGTTACTGGTTCTGGCATCCGTGGCGCACAACGCCCGTCCGCCTAACGCACTCAGCAATCAGCGAGAAGAGCATCGCAGTCCTGCCGTTTCAAAACCTGAGTACGGAAAAGGAAAACGCCTTCTTCACCGATGGCGTGCAGGACCAGATCCTGACCGACCTCGCCAAGGTGGCCGATCTCAAGGTGATCAGCCACACCAGCGTGCAGCAATACAAGAGCAGCGAAGCGCGCAACCTGCCCGAGATCAGCCAGCAACTGCGCGTCGCTTATGTCCTGGAAGGCTCTGTCCAGCGCGCGGCCAAACGCCTGCGAGTCAGCACCCAGTTGTTCGACGCGCGCAGCGGCACGCAGGTTTGGGCCGAGACCTACGATCGCGACCTGGCCGATGTCTTCGCCATCCAAAGCGAGATAGCGCAGATCATCGTTAGCCGGCTGCAGGCGACTCTTTCCCCGTCGGAAAAGGCGCGCATCGAGGAGCATCCGACGCAGGACATGACCGCTTTCGACCTTTACCTCCAGGCGAAGGAACTGGTCGAAGGTTATCTCAACGCCGCCGACCCCAAAGCGTCATTCCTCGAAGCGCTGCGCTTACTCGACGACGCGACAACGCGCGATCCGGGCTTCGTCCTCGCTTATTGTTACGCGGCGCGCGCGCACGATCTCCTTTATTTCCTCGATCTCGATCCGACACCGGCACGCGCGGTGCGCGGCCAGGTCGCAGCCGAAACGGCGCTCCGACTTCAACCCGACTCGGCCGAGGCGCGCCTTTCGCTGGCGGATTTTTATTTTCGCTGTCAGCGCGACTATGCCCGCGCGGACGAGGAACTGGCGCTGGCCCGGCCGGACCTTCCAAACAGCACGGCTTTTTTTGTCCTGTCTGGTTATATCCACCGGCGCCAGGGACGCTGGCCGGAGGCCGAGCGTGATTTCATCCGCGCCGTGGAGTTGGATCCGCGCAGTGCCAACGCGGTCAACTTGCTCGTCGACACCTATATTCTTCTGCGCCGTTTTGACGAGGCGGTGCGGAGCTATGATCGCGCGCTCGCGGCCGGGCTTGACCTGCCGATCATTCATCTGCGCCGCGAGTTGGTCCGCTTTGCCGCGACCGGCGACCTAAACATCCTGCGCCAGGCACTGGCCGCGGCACCACCGCAGATGGATATCGGCGGAGGCGAGACGCCGCTGCGGATTCTTCTCGCACTGTTGGATAAGAATTATGCGCGGGCGACGCAGGTTCTGACTACTGCTTCGCGTGATGATTTTCAGGAAACCGATTTCAGCTTCTATTATCCGCGCGCCTGGTACGAAGCGGTCATCGCCCGGACGAGCGGGGACAAAGCGAAAGCGCATCTGGCCTTCGCGGCCACGCGCAAGATTCTAGAGGACCGCCTAACGACAAAACCGGACGACCCGCGCACCCTCGCGGTTCTGGCGCAAGTGGATGCGGGCCTTGGAAACAAGGTAATCGCGATCACTGAAGCCCGGCGCGCGGTCGATCTGATGCCGGTCGCGCGCGATGCTTACGACGGAGCGCTCGTCTTGCAGGGGCTCGCACAGGTTTATGCCTGGACGGGAGAGAAAAAGCAGGCCCTCGAAGTTCTCCGCCGGCTGATGCAAATGCCGGGCTACCTAAGCTATGGATATCTCCGGCTCGATCCGAAATGGAACGACCTCCACGGCGATCCGCCCTTCGAGGAACTTGTCGCCTCGCTCGCGCCAAAACGTTAGGCGCTTCGCCCTCTGAGGGGACGTGTTGGCGCCTTGTCTCACGCGATGCGGGCGCGACCGGGGTCAGCACCCCGGCTACAGCAGCGCCAACTGCGCGGCGTCGGGCGGGCTGACCTCCGCGAAACGCACCCCCACGCCGAGCAGCCTCACACTCTTGCCAGTCCGGGCAAAAGCTTCCGCGAGCAAGACACGATATTCCCCTAACGACGGCGCGAGCCCGGCCCGTTCCACGGTCGTGCGGGTGAAATCGGCGAACTTCAATTTAACAAAAATTTTCGTGACCGTCCGCGTCGCCTCCTTTTGCGCCAGATCCGCCATCATTTCCGCGAAAAGTTCCTCCAGTTTTTCTTCACAGGCGCCGAGCGTCTCGAGATTGGTCGAAAAGGTTTCTTCGGTGCTGAGCGATTTGCGCTCGCGCTGCGGCTCGACCGGGCGCTCATCGATCCCGCGACAAAGATCGAACAGCTCTGTCCCGAATTTGCCAAAAATGTTCTGCAACTCGAAGCGGGAGAGGCGCTGCAAATCCGCGCAGGTCGTAATACCGCGCTGCTGCAATTTTTGTTCGGTCACGGCGCCGATCCCCCAAATCTTGCGCACCGGCAGCGTGCCCATGAATTCTGCGACCTCGTTAGGCTGAACCTCGTGTTGCCCGTTCGGCTTCTTCAGGTCGCTTGCGATCTTGGCCACGAGTTTGTTGGGCCCAATCCCGGCCGAGGCGGTGAGTTTCGTCCTGCGAAGGATGAGATCGCGGATGACCTGGGCCAGCGCCCCCGGCGCGCCCGGGTGCGCGGTGACATCGAGATAGGCTTCATCGAGCGAGAGCGGCTCGACCAGCGGGGTGAAGCGATGCAGAATTGCTCGAATCACGGCTGATTCCCTTCGGTAAACGTCGAAACGCGTCGGCAGCACGATCAGCTTCGGACAACGCTGCAAGGCCATGTAGGTAGGCATGGCGGAGCGCACACCAAATTCTCGCGCTTCATAGTTGCAGGTCGTGAGCACCCCGCGGCGATCGCGTGCACCGCCCACGCCGACCGGTTTGCCGCGCAGCTCAGGGCGATCGCGCACCTCGATGGCAGCATAGAAACAATCCATGTCGAGGTGGATAATGGCGCGCGGCGGAGAGTCCCCGTTCACAAGCCAAAATTATCGCTTCTCTTTCCCGCCGGTAAACAAGGGGGTTGCTCCTCGGTCCGATTACGATGGATTGTCACGAGCCGCTCGCCATAGTTGGGCTGAAACGTCTATGATCTCCAACGCGAGAATGTTTTTGGCGGTGGCGGCAGTGATGGTGATCGAATTGGGAACAGCAGATGCGAAAACGACGATTCGTTATGCAGTCGTCGGCGATTCGTATTCGATCGGGGAAGGCGCGACCGAGAAGGAGTCCTGGCCGGCCTTACTGGCGCGTCACCTAACGAAAAGCGGGCGCCCCGTGGAACTGGTCTCGAATCCATCCCGCACCGGTTGGACGACGCAGGATGCGATCGAGCACGAACTGTCCCTTTTTCGCGCGGCGCGGCCGGATTTCGCGACCCTCATGATCGGGGTAAACGATTGGGTGCAGGGCGTCGCGCCCGAGGTTTTTCGTGAGCGACTGGCGCATCTGATGGATGAAATGCGCGCGGTCTTGCCTAACCAAAAACAGCTTCTGGTCGTAAACATCCCGGATTTTTCGGTCACGCCGGATGGACCAAACTACGCCCGCGGACGCGACATCAGCGCCGGCCTGACGAGTTTTAACCGGATTATTGCCGAGGAAGCGCGGCGGCGGGGACTCAACGTGGTGGATATCTTTCCGCTCAGCCAGAAAATGCGCGGCCGACCGGAACTGATCGCCGCGGATGGCCTGCATCCCTCAGCTAAAACGTACGAGCAATGGGAAGAGCTGATCTTCCCAGCCGCGGCAGCCTTGCTGGCGTAATACAGGCTTCCCGCCTGCGCACGGCGGGCAGGATGCTCGCATTACCCGATAGACAGCGCTGCGTTACGCCACGGTTGGAATCGCGAACGCTTCGATCAATCCCTTGATCTCGTGCACGAAATTGGCCGCGCCGGCCCCGTTCACAACCCGATGATCAAAGGTGAGCGAAAGCGTGATCATAGCCACAGTCTGCGCTTTCTTTCCGTTAAGGGAAAGCTCCTGGTGCGCCGCCCCGACAAACAACGTTCCCACCGAAGGCGGCACCACCAGCGGCACCCCCGCCTTGACCCCAAACGCCCCGAGACTGCTGATCACGACCGGCGCCTGCATGGCATCGACTCGGCCGCTCCGGGTCGCTGCCACGGTCTCGTCGTAGCGCCTGACGAAATCCGGCCAGGAGAGCTTGTTCGCCTGCGTCACGACAGCGGTGGCGAGCCGGTCGTCGGGTAGGGCAACGGCGACGCCGAGATCAAAATTCTCCTGTTCCATGATGCGATCGTCATCCAGCATGAGACAGCGAAACGGCACGTGTTTTTCCATTGCCCTAACGACCACCCAGGCGACCATGACGGATGGCGAAGGCGCGTTTTTTTCGCCGCCCTTCTTGGCCATGTCGCGCGCCTCGCGGATCGCATCCCAGCGCGCGTCGATTTGCAAATTAGCGGGGACGACCCGCCCGAGCTTGCGCGTGATGGTGGCGGAAAGTGCCGGCTCACGTGAACTGAATTTCGTCGCGGCGGCCGGCGCCGGCGGCGCAATCTCACGCGCGGATACTTCGGTCGCGGCTTCCATCTGTTCATCGAGCTCGCCGTCTTCGCTCAGGATGGTGCCGAGTTCCTGGCCGATTTCGACGGTGTCGTCCACTTTGGTTTTCCATTCGCCCATGGTCCCGGCGCAAGAAGATTCGATCGGGTAAATGGCTTTGTCGGTTTCGACTTCGCACAACGCGTCATCGAGTTCGATCCGATCGCCCGGCTTTTTCAACAGCGTCACGACTTTGGCCGAACGAATGCCTTCGCCCATGATCGGGACGACAATTTTCTGGCCGCGCCGCGCACTCGGTGGAGCCGAAATCGGTGATCCCGGCCGGTCTGCTGAGTCACGTTTTCCCTCGCCCGGGTGAGCGATCCCGGCTAGAGCGCGCTCGCTTCGCACCGACACGGAGCGCTCGATCGCCCTAACGATGCCTTCCACATCGGGCAAGGCCGCGTATTCGTAGATCGGGTTGTAGCCGATCATGACGTTGCCTTTGCTGACCAAAATCGGCGGACTGACGAGCGCGTCCCACAACTCCGTCTGACCGGTGATGTGCGAGATGATCATCTGGCCGACGCTGCAATTCTCCGTGTCTTCCTGCACGACGATAAGGCGGCCGGTCTTGCGCACCGATGCTTCGATCGTCTCGCGGTCCCACGGCGAAATGGAGCGCAGGTCGATGAGTTCAACGCTCGTCTTGTCGCCGACCCTGGTCAGCGCTTCGATCGATTTTTCCATGGTGTTGCCCCAGGCGACGACCGTCACGTCGGAACCAAGCTGATGGAGGCGCGCCTTGCCTAACGACACCGCCCGGACCGGCTTGGTCGACTCGTGCTCCGCCCAAAGCAGATGCTTGGGAATGAGGATGAAAGTGGGGTCTTCGCAATGCATCGCCGTCCAGAGCAGACCGGCGGCGTCTTCCGGATTGCTCGGAATGGCGATGTTGATCCCAGGATAATGGGCGAGGGGAGCTTCGTTCGCCTGGCTGTGCCAGAGGCTCCCGCCCGGGAGATAGGCGCCGTAGGGTGCGTAAATGACGAGCGGGCAGGTCCATGTGCCAAAGGAGCGCCAGCGCAAATTGCAGAGATTGGTCACAAGTTGATTCCAGGCCGGGCCGATGAAGTCGATGAACTGCAATTCGAAGACCGGCCGCTTGCCGTAGGAAGCGAGCCCGCAGGCGACGCCCACGATGGTCGACTCCGCCAAAGGCGAATTGAAAACCTGCTCCGGAAATTCGGTGGAGAGCTTTTGCGTGAGACGAAACACGCCGCCCTTGGGATCCTCCACGTCCTCTCCGAAAACGATGCGCCGCGTGTCTTTCGTTAGGCCGAGATGGAGCGTCTGGTTGACGACATCGCCGATCCGATATTTACCCGGCGGCAAAACCTCATCATTCAGCTGAGGCAATTTGCCCGTGACCTCGATTTCGAGTTCGTCCGCCGACGGATCTTCGTCGCGCTCGGCGGCGATGAACTCCTGCCGGATACGTTCCTTTATTTCCTGATCAAGCCTGGCGTAATCTTCCGCGCTGATGATGCCTTCGGCGATCACGACGTCCTTCCATTTCGCGAGCGGATCGCCTTCCGCCAGGTTCTCGATTTCTTCCGGCGAACGATAAAGCTTGTGGTCGTCCGAGCTGGTGTGGCTCGACAAGCGCTCCATTGTGACCCAGAAAAAGACCGGACCTTTGCCGGCGCGTAAATGCGCGATCGCTTCCTGGCCGGCCTCGTAAACCGCCGGCACATCGCTCCCGTCGATCTGGCGCCAGTCGTTAGGCTGAAGCGCATCGAGCGCAAGCGGATTGATTTTCCGCGTCGGACTGCTGATGCCGTAGCCGTTGTCTTCGACCAGGAAGAGAATCGGGAGCTGCCGCTCCTTCGCGAAACAAACCGCCTCGAAAAAATCGCCCTGGCGAGTGGCGGCGTCGCCGACGGTGGCGATAACGAAGTTCGATTTTCCGTCAAGTTTGAGTCCCCAGGCAATGCCGCAGGCAGGAAGCAGTTGGGAACCGGTTGGCGTCGGCACGCTCCAAATGTGGCGTTCGGCGTAACTGTAATGGGACGGCATTTGCCGGCCGTGACTTTGCCCTTCGCGCTTCGCGAAATAATCGAGCGCCAGCTCGGCCGAGGTCACGCCGCGACCGAGGACGAGCGCGCGATCGCGATAATAACCGCAGACGTAATCGCCCGGCTCGGTCGCGAAGGAAATCGCGGCGTGCGCTTCGTGCCCCATCCCGGAAACGTGAAAGTGCCCTTTGCCCTGGCGATTGAGATTCTGCTCACGCAAATCGCCATGCCGGCTCTCGAGCAGAATCGTGAGGAGGCGAAGTTTGTCTTTTTTGCTTAGAGCCATCGTTTGGGTATTGAGAGTCGCTAGTTGAGAGATCAGACCGAAGCAGTCTCCCTCGCGACTTTCAACCCCGAAAGTGCGTGCGGCAACTTGGAGCTTCGGCGCCGAGAAATTTCACAGTCTCTTCGTCGTCGGGAGAACCGCCTGCTTTGTCGGTTCGCTCAGTTAGATGATGGAAGCAATGTTACCTCAACGTCAGCGCGACTGCTAACGGCTCGCCCGGGAGCGGCGACAGCCTTTCGCTGATGGAGATCTTGCTCAGAGTCATCGGAAAAAGTTGAGACTCGGATCTGAACCCGCTTTACGAACTTCCCGTTAACGACTGTGGCTCACTCCGGGGCCCATTCGATTTTGCCGGTGTCGAGATTGTAGACGGCGGAAACGATGCGCACATCCGGGGCGGCGTCGCCCAGGGCTGCTTTCTGCCGAATCCTTTCCGCGACCAAGTGGGTGTTTTCCGCGATCGCGTTTTCAAGCGCGTCGCCCGGTTTGCCCTTGGTTGCGTTAACGGCCGGCTGGATGTCGCGGACTAACGACTGCACGTGCCGCGGAGCGGTCGGGCGAGCGAGGGCGGCAGTGACGGCGCCGCAGCGCTCGTGGCCAAGCACGACGATGAGGCGAGTGCCGAGGTGGCCGACCGCATATTCGATACTGCCAAGGGCATGGTCGTCGACCAGATTACCGGCAGTCCGGATGACAAAGAGGACGCCGATGCCTTCGTCAAAGACGATCTCGGGCGCGCTCCGGGAATCGGCACAGGCAACGACGATGGCGAAAGGATGTTGCGCTTGGGCAGTCTCGGCCCGGCGCGCGGCGGTTGGCTTGCCTTCAGAAACCTTCGCGCTACTAAACCGAAGGTTCCCTTCCTTCAATTTGGCGAGCGCAGATTCGGCGCTGACGGATGCCACCGGATGGTCGTCACTGAGACCGGGTGGTGTGCCGCCGGACAAAGCGCAATCCGGGATTGTAA
>Ga0157374_10000650_pt1 | contig 30658 bp, 17 predicted proteins | sample M25metaG_FD_115308 | JGI IMG/M metagenome (GOLD analysis project Ga0157374, IMG submission 115308) | Miscanthus rhizosphere microbial communities from Kellogg Biological Station, Michigan, USA - M2-5 metaG | ecosystem: Host-associated > Plants > Roots > Rhizosphere > Soil | place: USA: Michigan...
ACGGAACTCCACCCAGGCTGGAGTTGCCGCCGTCCAGGCCGGTGGATTTTTGGTCGGCATAAGTGTACGAGGCGTTAAACATTAGGCCTGTGCTGTAACGACGCTCGAACTGAACCTGATAGTCATTCGATTGGCTGTGCCCATAATTTCCAAAGGCGAGCGCGAAGTCTCCGAGATTGGGATACGGTAACCGGGCATAATCGGCCGGTGAGGGAACACAAGTGCCTGCGTCAGGATCACAAGCCGTAATCGGGTTATCTGCAATGCCGTCCCCATCTGAGTCTAGCGCCGTACCCCAGGGATCATTGCTGGGGGCAATTTCATTTAAATCCACGCCGCCAATCAAGCCGTGCGCCGTGGTTCCCAAATACGAGAAACGCACCGCGGTCTTGAGCCCAAGGTCTCGTTCAAACGTCACGTTGTACTGCTGGACAAGCGGTGCATGAAGACCGACCGGCACCGAGTTCGTCGAGAATGCGCCGCTAACGGTCTGAATATCCCCGCCCGTCATGGGGAAAGGCCAGGGCTGCAACTGTACCGGGTTTATGCCCGCGCTGGTCTTGGTTCTGGTGATATTGAACGAATTGGTCGAGAGTGGATCGCGGATTCCCTGGGCGGCGCTGGTCGGGAAATAGATTCCGTAACCGCCGCGCAACACAGAATTCTCGGTCAACCGGAAGGCACCGCCTACACGTGGCGCGAAATTGTTTTTGTCCGTGCGGACCAGACCGCGTCCAATCCCCAGCCCCGACTGGGCGGCTGTCACGACCGGAAGCGTCTGCGCGACCACCGGATCGAGGTACTGGAAAGTCTTGTCCGAGGCGACCACAAACCGTCCGGTGTTGTTGTTGAAAGTCGGATCGAAGTTCAGCATGATGTCGTGCGTGTCTACAAACGGCGTCACGACTTCATAGCGCAGGCCAAGATTCAGTGTGAGCCTGGAACTGAATTTCCAGTCATCCTGGAAGAAATAACCCTGCTCCCAGTTGTGCACGTCCATGATCGGACGCGCAGCCGGGACGAAGATGACCCTCGAAGCCGGCTCCCCCAACAGGAAATTAGCAAACGGAGTCGTTTTGGTACCTCGATACGCGATCTGGCCGCGTGGATTGCCGCGCGAGGCCGCGAAACCATCCTGGGCTACGTTGCGGACGGCGTCGCCACCCATTTTGAAGTTGTGCTTACCCACTACCCAGGTCAGCGTATCGCCGAAAGTCGCAAGATACTGGTTGGCCTGGCGCTCCGTGTTACGGTCGCCATTCCTCCCGAAAGTAGTAAAGTTACCCGCAATATTGATGTATGGATGGCCATGCGTCGAAAGCTGTGACTGACCAACCACTGCTGCATAGGCATCGATCGCATTCTGGTCAAATCCGATGCTGGAAAGGAAACTTCCAAGCGTCGTATTGCTGTGGGTAAAGTTGTTTTCGCGGTTAAATCCCCCGCGCGCTTCGTTAATCAACGTACCGCTAAACATGTGTACCCACGAGCCTGAGATGGTATTGTCGCGAATGTCTCTTTGGGCCAGCCCAAGTCCGGGCATTGGATTGAAAACAGGAGTGGTGCCGCCCACAGAGGCCTGCGCGTTGTAAACACCATAAACGTGGTCCTTGTCGGACAAGTCGTGGTCGATGCGGAGTGTCCCCAAGTCTCGGGTGGAGCCTCCCGGAACTAGGGTTTGGAAGAGGTCCGCGGTGCGCCCGGTTGCTGGATCAATGCCCACGGCGGTGCTGATTTTGGGGAAATAGGTTTGAATCAACTGCTGCACGTTGGGATTCAGGAAGCGGGATGGGATGATCAGAAATTGGTTGCCAGCTCCCTGATAAGTGTCGTTCGCCTTTTCGGTAGGAGTAAGCTGGCTTTGAATGTCGGCGGGGACGGCCGGTAACGCGGCGGGATCCAGTTGCGAGAAATCACCCGTCCACAGCGACGGATGCGGCAGCTTGGTGCTCGAGAAGTTGACTGGCGCACGGTTGTAGTTTCGCTCGTACGCCATGAAGAACCAGGTCTTCTTTAGCTTGGGAATCGGGCCGCCAAAAGATGCGCCAAGATCATTCTCGTTGAAGTAAGGGGTGGGAAACTTGCTTTGGAAGGGCGTGGGAAGGAAATCTTCCTTCGCGATGATGTCCTGGGTCTGCCACGCCGCAAGGGCGGAATTTTTGTTGTTATAAAAAATGGATCCGTGCAATTGGTTTTCGCCGCGTTTCGTGGTGATGCGGATATTCGCAATCCCGGCATATTCCGCGCTGAAATCATTGGACATCACATTAACTTCACTCACGGCTTCGAGTGATGGCTCACTGGTCGTCGGCGAACCGAAGATAGTGTTAGTCGCGCGCTGCCCATCGATGGTGAAGTTCGCGCCGTAACTTTGAAAGCCCAAAAACTTGAATTCGCCTGCGTCAACTCCCTGCGTAATATTTGGATTCAAGTATAGGAATTGATACACGTCCCGACTGTCGCGCGGCAGATCAATGATCGCGGTGCTGTTAATCGTATTGCTGATGGTCTGGTCCGAAACATTGATGACAGGCGCCTCAGTGGTGACCACCACATTTTCATTCGTACTCGCGACCTTAAGAACCGCGTTCGCAGTCACGACATCGCTGCCATTCAGCACTATTCCTGTAATGTCCTGGTTAGTCATGCCAGGCGAGGCAATCTTTACGTTGTAGTTCCCCGAAGGCAAGCCAAACATCTGGTATTCACCACTCGAGTTGGTTTTGGTTTGCCGAGCGGCTCCTGTTTGCACGTCCAGAACAGTTACACCGGCGCCGGCCACCAGGGCGCCGCTCGCATCGGTGACAGTCCCGCGAATAGTGCCGAGATCGGTACCTTGTGCCAGCGCAAACGTGAGCAGGAAAAGAACACACAACGGAAGAACGAGGGCAACGACAAATCGCGATTTCATACAGAACCTCTCTGGAGGTAAGAAGCTGAAAACGAAAGTAAAAGTAAATAAAAATAAGAATATGCTTGTCAAGAAAAAAATGAAAAGAAGTATAATGCAATCACGCAGGGACGTCGTCCGGCAGTCCCATTGACCGGAAGTTTATGGCACAGTTAGAGTTATGGACATTCCAATGGCAATTTCAACTCATTCCAAAATGCTCGCGGAGCAGCGACGCAGGAAAGTCACTGACTTGCTCGAACAGAAGGGGCAAGTCACCGTTCGCGACCTGGTTGAAAGATTTGGTATCAGTGCGGTTACGGCGCGCGGCGATCTGGATGCACTAGCGGCGGATGGTTCTGCGATTCGTTCTCATGGAGGAGCTGTCCGCCGCATTGAAGCGAATCAAGACTATCCTCTTCGCCTGAAGGAAATGCTGCATCGCGGGGAGAAGATGAGGATCGCTCGCGCGGCAGCTGAGTTAGTGCAGCCGAACGAAGTAGTGATTCTGGACTCAGGCACGACGACCGCGGAAGTCGCGCGCCAGATTAAAGCACGAAAGATTCAGCACGTCACCATTATTACCAACGCGCTCAACATAGCATCCGAGCTAATTGATGCGTCGGGAATTTCCGTAATCCTAATTGGCGGGCTTCTGCGGCCTGTTTCTTGCTCGTTCGTGGGTCCGCAAGCTGAGAACATGCTCAAGGAATTTCACGCAGATAGATTGTTTCTCGGGGTTGATGGCTTTGACTTAGAAATCGGCCCATCCACCCCTGATGTATTTGAGGCTCTGCTGAACGGCCTAATGATACAAGTTTCGAAGGAACTCAATGTGGTCGCCGATTCGAGCAAGCTCGGCCGGCGCAGTGTCTCCCGGATCGGGCCGCTGGAAAAGGTTCACCGTCTTATCACGGACAGCCGCGCACCCGAAGATTTCACCAAGGCTCTGAGCAAGAAGGGAGTCGAGGTCCTTATTGCGTAGCCAGCGCTTCGCGTGTGAGGTGATACGAAAGAAGCCTGTCAGGCAGCAGCAGAGCCTTGCGAAACTTTCCCTGGGCTTCGCTTTCATGTCCAAGGGATTGTTCGATCATGCCCTCGTTATAAACCCACCAGCCAGCAAACGAACTCGACTCAGAATTGGAGCTCGCCTGTTGCAAAGCGGATTCGAGTCGCTGCACCCAGGCACTCGCATCAAAGTTGGGAAGCTCTTTCGCCGCGTTAAACGCCCATACAATTTCGCCCGCCGAAGCCTTCTTTGCCGCGGCTTCGAAGTGCTGTTTCGCTCGTTCCGCTTTGCCGCACTTGGCGTCGATTCTCCCCAGTTCATATTCAACCCGCGCTGAACGCACAAACACATCCAGCCCGTCAGTAGTAAATGTCATCTCGCGCACCGGTGCACCAAGTCGGTCGGCAGCCGAATCCGCCTGCTCGCACTGGCCCTCGCCAGCCAGTTTCAACGCGTGCACAAGCTGGATTTCCACCCACACTTGCCGCACATTCGTTCCACCTTCCTCGCGGGCAAAGAAGCGGTCACGAAATAAGCTAGTTGCACGTTCGAAGTCACCCGCTTCGGCCAAGTTCAGAGCAAGCTCATAAACCAGCTCCGCTGGCATGTTCTTCTGATCGGGGTAGGCCTCAAGGTCCTTAACTCGCTCGGCGCTCGAACGCTTCAGAATACTGAGCGCTTGGTCGGCCCCGGCATACACGGCCTCGTTCTGCGGATCGTTTTGGATTCCCCGTTCAAAAGCCGTCAGCGCTCCTTGAAAATCATCCGCCTCATGCAACAGCGCAATGCCCACGCTGGCGTCGAGCACTGGGAGCTTTGCTTTCAGCGCCTGCGCCCGCTTCCATTCGGCTAGCGCCTGATCCGTCATTCCCTTCGAGAAATACAAGGTGCCGAGAAGGTAGTGCGCGTTCGCGTCGTTCACGTTTGCGCCCAGGGCCGCTCGCAGCACCAGCATGTCTTCCGAGCTGCTCGGAAAGATGTAAGTCGTCGGAAGCTTCGTGGCCGCAGCGTAATCCGCAGCCCCGGTCTGGCCTATCTGTTCGCGACAATAGGCTCGGTAGTACGCCAGCATTGGATCGCCGTTTGCACTTGAGGCGCCAAGCTCGCTCTGCCCATCCACAGGGGGGTGGTAGTTGCGCGAGAGGGTAGTCAGCGCTGCGTCGTACATGCCTAGCCGCATGTACTCGGCTGCGATGCGGACGATTCGACTGTCGTCATTCGCGAGTTGCTGCATATCTACGGTGCCAAGTTCATTCCGCAAAAAATAGCTGAGCGGAAACCGCTGGAATTGCTCCAGGGCAAAAGACCGTGCGCCCGGATCTCCCGCGGCGCGCTCGACCGCGGCCAATTCCTCCACGGTTCGGAGATCGTCCGGGGCCGCCCGCAGTGCCTGGTTGAGATATTCCTTTGCACTGGTGAAATCTTTGCTGCGCGCTGCAATTTCACCAAGTTTCAAGGCTGCCGCGGCTGTCCACGAGGGCAGCCGGTTTGCGCCCTCGAATGTCGTGCGCGCTTTCCTATCGACGGCTAGCCCTTCGTAGGCAAGCCCGAGATAATACGCCGCCTCGGCATCCGTTGTATTCCTCTCATGCGCATTCTGCAAATATCCCGCCGCCTCATCAAAACGCAGCAACTGGGCACACAGCCTGCCCGCAGCTTTCAATCCCGAATAGCTGTCTGGAAACTTCTGAAGAAGCTGCTTATACGTGTCAAGCGCAACCAGCAACGCCCCATTCAACTCTTGATCGGTTCCTAGCTGCAACCAATCATCTTCACTCCGGCTCTCCGGCGGCGGCACCCGATGTCTCTGCTGCGGCCCGACCTTGATCTCATTCACGGGCGTCCAGTCGTATCCCCCTTCCGTGTGCCGCATAACAACGAATCCGCTGCCATCGCGAATCTCGACCGTATATTTCCGCCCAGGGTCTGGCAGCACGACTTTCGTCGACCACGTCCTGTCCGGCGCGAGGGCCACATTTCTGCGCAACACTGGGTTCGCAGCGGCACTCACCACAACTAGCGCCGCTGGAACAGCATGGTTCGCATTGAAGCAGATCGAGAGCGATCCACCCTCGCGACTTAGATGCAGCACGCCATTGAGATTGGCGTTGGTGATCCCGCCAGTGCCACGCACCGGCATCCAGTACTCAGAAAACTTGATTGCCTGTCGCGGCTCGAGGAATGCATACGTTTCCTGATTACGAAACAGCCCGCTTTGTACTTCGACATATGCGCTGTCGTTGTCGGAAAGAGCTTTGCGCCAGTCGAGGCCATCTGGGTCGACACCCCAAGACCAAATCTTTTTCGCCGGCAGATCGCTGTAGTTAGCGAAATGCACCGTGCCCGAATCCGTATGTGGATTCCAGACACCCATGAACGGCTCCCGGCTGCCGTGCACGAACAGCGACACCGGCCCGTCCGTCTGGTTACGGATCACACTCAGATCGTGCCCATGCTCATCCACCGGCCACGGTTGCACCTCGGTGAATCCGTGCGAAGCCGCAAACCGCATCGGATATTGCACTCGCGAATCATCCCAGACTTCGACGCCCGCATTGTTCCACCAATAGAAACGATGGCGCATGTCGCTGCGGTTGCTGAGCACTACGCGCTGCTCCAGCACAGTCGATTTCGGTCGCAGCACCATCTCCACGCTCCACTGCATACCATATTCGCGATCCACGTTGCCCACCGTCACCGAGGCGCTGCCATCCGCATGTTCGGCAAACGCGAAATCCACCGGAGAAAGCGACATCCAATTATGGGAAACTGGAAAGTTGTACTCCACTCCGAATGCAGCCCACGCTCCTCGGTAGCCGATGTTCGCCTTCTTGATGGACGGGTTGGCGTAAAACATCGGCCTGCCATTGATCTTGTCGAGGCATGTATAAAGGTGTCCCCCGAGGTCAGGCAGGACCGTGCATTTCAGGTATTCGTTTTCCAGGAACACTGCACGCTGTGCGCGCTCGACGCGTCGATCCGTCAGGTTGGTTCTCAGCGTGTATGGATAATTGAACCGGCTTGTTGCCAGTTGATCGAATGGGGGGTTCGTATCTGGCGGAGCCTCTTCATATGCCGCCAGTGGAAACGTCCCCTGCCAAACACGAACCTGAGCAGAAGCTTGCGCGCACCAGCCAGTCCCTAGCGAGATCATCGATAGTTGAAGCAAGACCAGGGAGCGGAACAATCGTAACCATTGGACGGACCCCGCCCAGCCGCGTAAACGAGTCGAACAGCCTGCAGAATTTTGCCGGAGTTGCTTGTTCATCTCTGAAGTGGTTTAGCTCAGGTGCAACTCCCGTGCTGCGTTCTCATAATAGACCTTCTTGAGGATCGCGTTCGGCAGATTAATCCCATATATCTTCCACCTGCCCTGTGGAGGAACCTTCGCCGGCGCGTAGTCGAAGTACTCGTCCTCAGTCTCTAGGAATCGATAATAGATCTCGTAGAGTTTATCGTTGAAAACCTGTTGCGGAAATTCATCTCCGTGAGGAGTGGCATCGGTGCCAAAGAGAATTCGGTCCTGATATTTGTCAAAAAACTTACCGGCGGTCCGCGGCTGGCGGCCAAGTTCCCCAATCCGGGCCGCAATGTCCACCGTCATATTGGCAAACCGATCCAGGTTCCCCGACACATTCGCCAGGTCCTCGGAAAAATTGCCCACGTGCAGCACAATGAAGCGAGTTTTGGGATGCCGAGCAAACATCCGGTTTCTTGCTTCGAGCAGTTCCGCATTATTCGGAAAATCGTGATCAAAGAACGACCAGTCAGGATGGTTGTTCAGCTCTTCGTATCGCTCGTTGAAGCGGTCCGTCGGAGTGAAGAACGCGACGGGATCGGAGACATGAATGGCAACAGGAATATTCAACTGTCCACACGTGTCCCACATCGGATCAAATCTGCGGTCGTCGATTTTTACCAACGTGCCAGAGGTGATATTTTCCCGCAGGTAGAGCCCGAGGGTCTTCAGAATTTTCAGGCCTTTGGCACCATCGCGATGAGCGCGCGCAATCGCGTCTGCTTGAAGCGTGGGGTAGTTGGGTTCTTTGAAGTGCTCATAGCAGGGTTCGGTAAATGTAAAAAACTTGCCAGGAAAGGCTTTGTCGTATTTCGCAACCGTCTCCTTTAGTCCCTGATCGTAACCGCCCGTGAGGTTCACCATTGCGCGGATGTTTTTTCGGTCCATAACTCCTAGCAATTCATCCGGAGTTCCCAGGTATAGCCGCTCCGCCGAAAGCCCGACCCCTTTCCCCGATTTCTTGGCAACAGATATATGAGTGTGGATGTCAATTGTTCCAAACCGGGCGCGTGGCACGTAGCTCTCAGGTACGTGCAGCATACTTTTCGGCTCATATTCCTCAAGCGGCAGCTTCCCCTTGCCCTGAAGATCGGGCTTTTGGTCACGCACATCGTTCACCTTTGGCTGTGCGCCCGCTACGGTGGCAGCGCTCGCAGCCAGTCCAGCATTGTAGAGCCATTGCCGGCGATTCATGTCTTGCGTTCCCCCTTGGTTTCGTCAGCAGCTTTGTGAAGCTTGAAACTCTGGACCACGCGATTGATTACACCATCTTCGGACGGCGAATCAGGGCGCAGCCCTTCGTCGAGGCAGCGAAAGAACGCAAGCAGCTGTCCAACAATCACGTGGATTAGAGTACTGTCGTCGTCTCCGATGTCGCTCAATCCCGGACACTCGATGATGACATCGTTGTTGCGGGCAACCTCGGCGGGCACAAAGCCTCCAACGATCACCTTCATCAAGCCAAGATCTTTGTCCTCGATTTCGCGCAGCAGATCGCATTCATAGGCACGAAGTATCGGATCAGAGGATAAGAAACAAACGATCAACGTGTCAGAGTGCGCAAAGCTCATCGGCCCGTGGCGGAATCCAAGATACGAGTCGCACAATGTCGGAACTGACCCGGCGGTCATCTCCAGCATCTTCAGAGCTGACTCACGCGCCGCTCCCAAGCGAGGTCCGCTGCCGAGAAATATGGCGCGGCGAAAGTTCATCGCGGAGATCCGTGCAGCTGTCCCGAAGTGTGACCGCAACAATTCACTTGCAACCTGGCTGAGCTTGACTGAGACGGCACGGTATCGTTCAATCGAATCAATCAGCCCAAGACAACGGGCGGCCAGCACCAGATTGGTGAAGCTGCTGGTCATAACCAGGCTGCGGTCGTTGGTCGCATCGTCAAGGGCAACGACGTGGGCGTCAGGATGCTCACGAAACGTATCCGCCACGCGCCCTTCACGGTTGCAGGTGAGAACCAGATGCCGGATTTGGCTTTCGTTTTCCAGCAGGCGCGAGATTGCTCCCATGCTCTCCGGACTGTCACCGGACCGCGCGAGGGAGACGGCCAGCAGTGGCCGGCCAGGAGGAACGGCAGCTTCACCATAGGTCAGCAAAGTACCCCCGCTGAGCACCTCCGTTACGATGTCCAATTCGCGCCTTAATGCTCCCCGAACACAGTGACCAGCAAATTCGGAGCTTCCCGAACCCGTTAACACCAAGGCCTGAATTCCGCGAGCGCATTCTCGCAGTTCGGGAGCGCTAGCGATCATCTTTTCAGCGGTCTTTAACCAGGTTGCGGGCTGCTGATAAATTTCCCGCAAGGTATGGAAATATCCGCGACGGTTTTGTTCATCGGCTGATCGGGAAAGCAGTTCGGCAGCTTTGGGTTGACTTTCCGCCAAACCTTTTACCCAGCTCTGGTCCGCGAGCAATGCGCCTAGCATCCAAAACTCCAGGATCCCTTCGTGCACATGGCCACGAAAAGCAAACTATAGCAAAGAAAATAACGAAAATGTTATTTGGAAAGATTTCTTGACCCGAGTCCATCCTCTCGACGGCCCGGCTCGAGTTCCGGGGTCGCAATGTCCACCAGCTGCGTCTTGCCGTTCACTTTCCCGTGCCATACGCTGCCCCCGAAAGTGGTCACGTAAATCGCGATCGCATCTTGCGGATCAGGTATGACGCGATGACCCCACTTGAAATTGAATCCGGGTATTCGCTCCCAGCGCTCGCCGCGATTATTCGACCGCCAGGCAGAGGACTCGAATCCTGCGGCATATAAGAGCTTCGGATTTCGCGGATCAATGGTGACATCGTAAATGTGACGATCGTTATCAAGCACTTGCCGCCACTTTTTCCCGTCGTCGTCGGATAGAAAAACTCCACCCCCGTCGCCATGCATGCCTGCTGCCCGCGCCCAAGCAGCGAGATAAAGCCGGTGCGGACTATCGGGATCGACTGCCAGCCCATTCGGCCCATTCAAGCCATCTGGTAACACCATCCGTTCCCAGTGCTCCGCCCCATCACGCGAGCGATAGACTGCCCCATCGCCGTCATTTCCGCTGCTGCCATCTTCCGAGCGTCGAGCGAGCACCACGTAGAGCGTTCCTCTGGAATCCATTACCACTCGCCACGCTTGCGGGAGTGATTGCGTGATTCCGTTGTTCTTCAGCGCCCAAGTTTGTCCTCCATCTTTGCTTTTGTAAACTCCGCGGCCGAAGGCGGCCACATAGAGCACGCGTGCCTCCGGGGAGCTATTGGGGTCAAGGATGATGTGCGTCGCTGCGGTTTCTTCCATTCCGCTGTTCGATTTCGTCCATGTCTTCCCACCGTCATCACTGCGGCAGACGCCTCCTTTGTATGTGAGCTCGGAAGTATGCCGCCACATCTTTGGACGCGGCAGATCGTGCGTTCCACTGTTCACGCTCCACATGCGCCCGCGGACCTTGGGATCGAAGACCACCCAATACGTCGTGTTTGACCACGCTTGGGGAACTCCGAACGTCGAACTCTGCCACGATTTCCCGCCGTCCTCACTCCGAAAAAGGCCGATATCGGTGTACGTAATGAACTGCCGGCTCGGATCGAATGGATCGAAGTGAATTCCGTAATTTGTAGTCACATCTAGACCCGTTGTTGTCCATTGGCCTTCGGGGACTTTCCGCGAGTACATTGCCGTCCAGTTCGCGCCACCATCGCTTGTCTTCATGGCGCGGCCAAAGTCGGTACCGTATGCCAGGTTCGGGTCTTGTTCCGCGACGCTAAGTTCCAATGGATTCTCTGCCCAGCTTGGCCCAAACCGCTCTGTGATCCAGGCGTCGTGGACGTTCGGCGCTGCCTTGCTGGACTCCTTCCACACCAGTTGCCAGCTCTTACCGCCGTCGGTCGTCTTCGCCACGCCGAGCCAGTTGCTGGAGTGCCCACTAAGTTTGTTCAAGATTGCATTGCCTTCAGTCAACTGGTTGTAGGATGCGTAGGCAATCTCCGGATGGCGAAGGCTGGTGGCCACTGCGCGCACCTTCGCACCGCTTCCCGGAAGCATACTCTCGCTCCAATTGCCGCCACCGTCGCGTGAAACGAACAAACCTTTTGGCGAATTGGCGTATAGCGTCGGCTTTCCGTCTCCTGCGAATCCTAATGACACATCGGCAAGTTCAAACGGCGCAGGAAAACTCCGGAATCCGGACGAAGTCCTCACTTCAATTGCGTGCTTTCCTGCGATATAGATTGTCGTGGAATCCTTTGTCGACGTCGGGTCAATCCAGATTCGCCTCGGTTCTTCGGATAGTCGATTCAACTCCTGCCACGTGTCCCCAAAATCCCTCGATACGAAGAGCGCAAAGCTCTGATTCTTCCCTGCCACCACGTACAGGACGCGATGATCGGCGGGATCAATCGCGAGTGCCACAATTGTGCCCAGCGGATCGGGATCGGCGATCAGCGTCTCATCTGCATGGTCAGGATTCATCTTTACGCCCTTGAGCGCTGATGGCTTCGGATACACCATCCTCCAGCTCTCTCCGTCGTCTACACTTCGCCATAACCCATGGTTGCCTGCGTACATCGTCTTCGGGTCGACTGGATCAAAGGCAAAATACTTGGCGACGCCGCGCAAATTGAACATCCGCCAGCTCTGCCCACCATCGTGGGTAATATACGACCCTGTCATGTCGCATGAGATCAGAACGGTATTAGGATCGTGCGGGCTGATCGTGGGATTAAACATCGCCCCGCCACCCCCGGGCCCCACTGGCGCGAAATTTCCCGGTCTGGCTGCAGCGAAAGTCAATGGCAGCAGGAAAAAAGAGAAAATCACAGCAGCAATTCTGTGCATTTGATTCTTTCTTTTGCTTTCGATATCTTTTCTTTCACACTTTGCGGCACCCGTGCAATCCTTGTCAACGACTAAGTGTCCGCACAGTCGAATTCTATGAATCGCCGGTCTATGCTCAAGAGCGCGGCTCTGATTGCCGCCGCTGCGCCTGCAATCGCCTCGACACAGGATTGTTCGTCTGGGGGCCTTTCACCTGCGTTTCTGGTCCGCAAACGCCTCGATCAAGGTCCCTTCGACATCGAGCAAGACGAAGGCTGGCGCACTGCGCTTTTCACTACACCTTCAGAGAAACCACTTCGCAATCCCGGAATCGGCCTAGTTGGCTATACATGGGAAGAGAACGGTCCCGCGCTCGCGGTTCGAGACGGCAAGCGAAAGCTGGCAGATGAGATCGAACAGCTCGCATCGCTTCCGTTCGTTGACGTCCTCTACATCCGCTGCGACTGGCGCAATGTCCAGTCGCGCCCCGGCCGACTGGATCTCGATCCCGTCTGGCCGCTGACCTTAGACGCCGCGAAACGCCACGGCCTTCGCGTCGCCTTTCGGGTCCAGCTTTCCAATCCGGAATTTCAACCTAAGCAGATTGCCCTCCCTGAGTTCTTACGGTCGCGCATTCCCCTGGTAAGCATCGGCCATCTCGCTAAACGCGAGAACCGCGATTTCATCGAGCCACGCTACGACCACCCTGAATTCCGCAATGCCTTCATGGAACTCAATCAGCTTCTCGCCGCCGAATTCGATGGCAATCCTCTGATCGAGTGGATGGACATTATGCAGTACGGCTTTTGGGGAGAAGGCCACACCAGCAACCTGCCGAATCCCTTTCCCGATTACACCACCGCCGAACGCACCTTCGTCGAAATGACCACGGAGCAACTCGACACCTGGAAGAAGACCCCACTCGCGGTCAATACTCAGCCCGACATAAGCCACGTTGGCAATCGCCGCATCATTGACCACGCCATGCGCGGAGGTGCGTGGCTCCGCTCAGACAGCATCATCATAGAAGAGCCTATTCAGATCGATCAGCTCGCTAATCGGCCGCCTTGGCTGGCCGCGATTCTCGAAGACGGATACTTCCGGCAATACGACATTGCGAAACTTAAAGTCGATTCGGGCGGCGTCAATGAGATGGAGAACTACATGCTCCACAACCTCGATCTGCGGTCAAACTACTGGTCACTGTGGACCGAATCTGAGAATCTCCGCGGGTACAACGAAAGATATCCGCGCGGGTTCGAGCGTCTTCAGACCAGTCTTGGCTATCGCCTGAGGCCCGCGTGGGTCTGGCAGCGCAAGCGTTATGAAACATCCGAGTTGATCGTTGCCATTGCCAATCGGGGTATTGCGGGCGTTCCAGGTGTTCTGTGGCTCACGATCGAAAATCAGCAATCCGGATTGAAGTTGAATGGCGCCCTTGATCCGGGCCAGCCATACGGGGGCGGTATACGCGAATGCGCATTCATTTTGCCGAAAACATTCGCGGGCGTACTGCGTCTCTCAGCCCAACTCGAACTTCGGCCCGGCGTGATGAAACCAATCGCGTGGGCCTGCGAGCAGCCGCTGAATCCCGACGGCTCAATCAACATCGAAGTCCGCCACAACGACGACCCCAACTGGCGAAAGGGAGTCTAGCCTGGCTCCGTTGCTCCTGTAACAGAGTTGGTACTATCCTCATGACCTCCACCGCACCACCCATAGTGCGCCGGAGGTTTTCATTTTCGATGGTGGATCGCCGCATTTCTGCTTCTTCGACGACCATCAGCGACCAGAGAGGGCCTGGTTCGCCATATATAAGGGTGGCGCGTGCGCGTTGCCGTCACAAATGTAGGTTAACCCCCGCTTGCTTCCCTGGCGTCCGGCCTCAACAATCTCGCGGAGTCCTTATCCAGATAAACGACTGCGTTTTCATGCGTCCGTAGAATAGATGCCGGCGCCATCGGACTGATCTCTCCCTGAAAGCACATCCCCACGGCGTCGGCCTTGCGCGCGTCCGGAACCACGCAAATGACTTGCTTCGATTTCAAAATCTGCCGCACCGTCATTGAAATCGCTCGCCGCGGGACTTCGTCCAAATTTGCAAACCATCCCTCACCCAATTGCTGCCTGCGGCACGCCTCATCGAGTTCTACGATGATGTACACCTCCTCCGTCTCAAAGTCGGCGGGAGGATCATTGAACGCGAGATGGCCATTCTCGCCAACGCCGGCGAAACATACATCGATTGGCGATTTGCGAATCTCTGCCGCAACCTGCGCAATTACCCCTTGCGGATCGCGTTCTCCGTCGAGCAGGTGATAGCACTTGATCCCGGTCTTTTCGATCAGCCGCTCGCGCAAATATCGACGAAAACTTGCCGGGTGCTCCCCCGAAATACCGATGTACTCATCAAGATGAAACATCTCGACTCGCTCCCACGCGATATCCCGTGCCTGCGTGAGCTCGTCCAAAAATTCGAACTGCGAGGCTCCTGTTGCTGCAATGATCCGCGCCCCGCCGCGCGTAACGATGGCCTCTCGAATGATCCTCACGGCTTGGGCTGCGGCGGCTTCAGCCAAGGATTTCTTATCGGGGAAAATGGTCAGATGCATTCGTCATCCTTCGTGTTTGTCCTTTCCGGGGAACACAAACGATACAATTCGTAACTAAAAGAAAGGAATGTGCGATAGACTAACACGCGTGCTCGCGAAAACGAAAGCGCTGACTATGCCCAACACAACGGGCCCTCCGATGATCGACACTCTCGACCAACTCGAAGATCATCTTTCTGCTCCATCCAACGAGGACGTTGCCGCCGTTTCCTTGCTCGATGGCGACATTCTCGTTCTCGGAGCCGCCGGTAAGATGGGCCCCAGCCTATGCCGGCTCGCCGCGCGTGCCAGCGCTAAAGCGGAGCTGAGGAAGCGCGTGATCGCCGTCGCACGCTTCTCCGATACGCAGGCCCGTTGCGATCTCGAAAGATCCGGCGTCGAGACCGTCACGTGTGATCTGCTGGAACCAGGCACGCTAGCGCAATTGCCGGAAGTGCCAAACGTCATCTTCATGGCCGCGCGCAAGTTTGGTACCAGTGGCTCCGAGCACCTCACCTGGGGGATGAACACGTTCCTGCCCGGACTCGTGGCGGAGCGCTTCCGCAATTCGCGCATCGTCGCCTTCTCCACCGGTAACGTTTACCCACTCGTTCCTGTTGGTTCCTGTGGCGCAACTGAGTCAACTCCTGTGGCGCCAATTGGTGAATATGCGCAGTCCGCTCTCGGCCGCGAGCGTATGTTCGAGTACGGATCCGCGAAATGGGGCACGCCAGTTACGATTGTCCGCCTGAATTACGCCGTCGAACTCCGTTATGGTGTCCTTGTTGACATCGCGTTAAACGTTTTCAACCGCCGGGCGGTGGATCTACGCATGGGATATGTAAATGTCATCTGGCAGCGTGACGCCAACTCCGTCGCCCTGCGCTCGCTGGCGCATTGTCAGTCTCCACCTCTTGTTCTTAATCTCACCGGCCACGAGACCCTCGCGGTTCGAGATGTGGGCAATGGATTTGGTAAACGCTTCGGCATTGAGCCCATCTTCAGTGGACAAGAATCCGGCGAGGCCCTCCTCAGCAATGCTGCCAAAACCCACGTTCTATTTGGTAAGCCGACTGTGTTGCCGGATCAATTGATCGACTGGATTGCTCATTGGATCATGCATGGCGGCGCCATCCTCAATAAGCCCACTCACTTTGAAGTCCAGGACGGACAATTCTGATGCACATTCGCGCCGAACTGCGAAGGGGCTTGGTAATTCCCGCGCATCCGCTCGCGCTCACTCGCGAGCGCAAGCTCGATGAGCGCCACCAGCGTGCACTCACGCGCTATTATTTGGCCGCGGATGTGACGGGAATTGCTGTGGGCGTCCACACAACTCAGTTCTCCATCCGCGATCCTAAATTCAATTTGCTGCGTCCTGTCCTAGAGCTTGCTGCGGAAGAGGCTGGGAAGCACGATGTCGTAAGAATCGCCGGGGTTTGCGGAAAAGTTGAGCAGGCCACGGCCGAGGCGGAACTCGCCAAATCTCTTGGATACGATGCCGCCCTGCTTAGCCTCGCTGCACTGCGCGAGGCTTCGCTTCCAGCGCTGCTCGATCACGCGCGCACAATTGCCTCAATTATTCCGATGATCGGCTTTTATCTTCAGCCTGCTGTCGGAGGCCGCGTTCTTCCTTATAAGTTCTGGCGCGAGTTCGCAGAGATCCCCAACCTTGTCGCGATCAAAATCGCGCCTTTCAATCGCTATCAGACGCTCGACGTCGTACGCGCTGTGGTTGAGAGCGGTCGCGCCGACGAGATCGCGCTTTACACAGGTAACGATGACAATATCGTTGCCGACCTGCTCACGGAATTTGATTTCGGTGGCAAGCGCGCCCGCATGGTAGGAGGCCTGCTAGGTCACTGGGCGGTATGGACGAGGGGCGCAGTCGCGCTGGCTAACCGCATCAAGCAAGCAGACTCAGAGCCGACGCACGATGATTCCAGCATGAAGAGGTTACTGACCACTGCTTCCCAGATCACGGACATGAACTCCGCCGTCTTCGACACCCGCAATGATTTCCGAGGGTGCATATCCGGTATTCTCGAAGTTCTTCGCCGCCAAGGCCTGCTCGAAGGCCGCTGGTGTCTCGATCCGAATGAAGATCTATCTCCTGGCCAGAGTGAGGAGCTTGACCGGGTCTGCCGCGCGTATCCCGAGCTCTGCAGTCCGGACGACAGCTTCATTCGCGAAAATCTCGACGCTTGGCTGCGGTAGCGAATGAAGGTAACAGCCCCACCGAGCGTGCTTTTCAACCGATCTCGAACCCGGCAATCGCATACACGAGCTCATCACGTCCGTGAAAGTCCTTTCCCCGGACCATCCTCGTCAACTGGCGCTTCGGCGTAAATCCCAGTTCGTTTGCTATTTCTATCGCCGTTCTGTTGTCCGGCAGTAGATCCCAATACCAATTCCGAGACTGCCTCACTTCGGGTTTCCGGGAATACATGGGGCCCTTGACTTCTCGCTGCTGTTGCGAGAACTGGGAAAACAAATACCTTGCAACCTCCACATCACGCGCTACACAAGGCCCCAGATAGGACGCTACTCTTCCAGCCCGCGTCATCAAAAATCCTGCTGCAGTCCAAATACACCTTCCTCGCGAAGCTAGCACCTCCAAACAAACACTTCGATCGACTCCAAACGCTTTGGTATCCAATAGGCGCCTACTATCAAGATCGGCGTAACCTGCTGCCCCTACTTCATTGCATTCGGCGCCCCACCTCTCTATCGCCCTCTCACTCTTGAACCCGTGCTTTTCATACAGCGGTCTGCCCTGATCAGTCGCGTCCAACTTTAATGTGCGAATGCCTGCAGCATCTGCGCGCTGCAGAACGTGCTCAAGTAGTCTCTTCGCAAATCCATGGCCGCGAAACTCGGGATGCGTCAACACCATCCCGATCCATCCCAGTTGCTTTCCATAGCAGATCAACGTTGTTGTCGCCACTAGCCGATCTTGTACCTCCAATCCAAAACATCCCTCTGGGGCGAGCAGCAGCAACATGCGCCAATCCTCTGCGGTCTGATTCCATCCCGCGAGCGCGGACAGCTCCAGACTCGCCGCAATATCCGTCGCATTCAACTGGCGAATTTTTCCATCGTCAACAATCACAAATGGCTCATCACGCCAGAGACCGCAGCGTCTGTTCGATCAGGGCAGCGGTGGGCGCGTATGGATCTCCCGGCTCGTCGAACTCGATTGAGCAGTACCCGCGGTAGCCACTTGCTTTCAGAATCCCGAAGGTCTTCTGCATGTCAATGTTGAAGCGCTTGCCGTTGTCGTCGACTTCTCCATCTTTTACGTGACAGATGCAGTAGGCATGGCGGAACATGGCCTCGACTGCCCGGTAGTTGAAGTCATCGTTGCCTGTCATCATGGAATTTGCGAAGTCCGGAAGCGCCCTTAGGAATGGGTGGTTCACGGCTTCAATCACTTTCACCAAGAAGAAGGCGTCTTCGCTTATCAAGTCGTCGTTCTCGAGATTCACGACAACATTCCTACTGCTTGCGTATCCGACCACGTCGCCAAGGCTTTCTACTGTGCGTTGGATATCGGGCGACGAATCTTTGGTGCGGCCGATATGTACCCGAATACTGGGACAACCGATCTGCACAGCGACGTCTACGAATTGCTTCGCATGGGTAATCGCCTGTTTGCGAGCGGCGAGATGACGGTCGTAGAAGCTGTGGTCACCATCGACAGCAATGTCCACGGCTTTGGCATTGGCAGAGCGCAATGCTTCGCCAAAATGGGCGAGGTCCTCGTTCTGGAGGGAGCTGAAGTGGCGGCTGAGCGGCTCAATGTTGTGAACGTTAAACTTCTTGACGACCTCGGCGGCGAAGTCTTTCAGGTCCATACCGGGAAGCTTGGGATCGCGATCGCGATTTCCGGGAGCGTTGATGTAGGCCCGAAACGGGTACGAAGCCACGGAAATGCGGTCGCGTGGCGCGCTTGGGAATTCAATGTTCGGCTTGGCGTCGGCAAAAGAGTGATGCCTGCTTCCGGCGAAAGCACTGCCAGCGGCGAGAGCCGACACATTGGCAAGGAATCTACGTCGTGTGACCAGGCACATGGGCGAAGGGATTATAGCTGAGGTCTCACAATTCACAGTGCCATCGGGTGCCGCTCGTCGTAGAATTCGTGATTCACACGCGACAAGTCCGGAAGGAGACAGAAATGGCGGTGGACGTAAAAGGCAGGATATTAGCGGTCTGCAGGCTTGGAATCATTCTTTACAGCGCAAATTGGACAACGAATCCTGCAAGCGCTCAGACCGTCATCGTGGACTCCTCGCCCTCTCACGTCAAAAACACGTTCAGCCCTGTGCGATCTCTGGGCGCGGCGATTGATCGACTGAAGACGGGGGCGCCCGACCGCTTACTGACGGACCCGCTGCTGAAAGAGATTCTCGACGCCGGATGGCAGACCGTGACTTACCGGCAGAACACTGAGCTCATGGTCGAGGCATGGCACTGGAATCCACACGGTACATGGAGTGATCCCGAGAAACAAGAGGGCTATTTTGTTGGCGCCGCGGAGCCGAGCGATGAAATGATCCGCCATTCATGGGCAGCGCCCCTTCCTCACCGCGGCTTCAGCCGGGGCGACGGAAATGGCTGGTCACGACTTACAGACGGCGACTTGAAATCTTATTGGAAGAGTAATCCTTATCTCACCAAGACCTTTACTGGCGAAGAGGACTCTTTGCATCCCCAATGGGTAGTGATCGATTTGGGGAGCAAGGTCCCCGTCAATGCCATACGCATTGCCTGGGCCGAACCTTACGCCACACATTACGCAGTGCAATTCTGGACTGGAGAACTTGAGCCGTTCTACGACGGCACCACCAAGGGTACGTGGCAGACCTTTCCCCTCGGCACTGTGACCGAAGGCAAAAGTGGAATGGTTACGCACAAATTGCTTTCCTGGCTGATCCCCGTGCGCTATCTCCGTATCTGGATGACGGAATCTTCCAACACATGCGACAGTCACGGCTCAGCGGACAAGCGAAACTGCATCGGATATGCGATCAACGAACTTTACGTCGGCGCTCTCTCGGACGATGGCCATTTTAATGACTACGTCACCCATTTCCCTAGCCGTAATCAAACCGTGACTTGGGTGTCTTCGGTTGACCCGTGGCACGCGGCTTCAAACATCGATCAATCGAGAGGCGATCAGGTCGGCTTCGATTTCTTCTTCACTTGCGGAGTGACCCGAGGGCTTCCAACCATGATTCCAATCGCCATGTTGTATTCCACTCCCGAGGACGCGGCCAACGAGATTGCGTATTTGTACAAACGACATTACCCCATCTCCTGGATCGAAATGGGAGAGGAAGCCGACGGGCAACATATGCTACCCGAAGACTACGGTGCGTTGTACCTGCAATTCGCCAGCGCAATTCACCGACTCGTGCCGGAGGCCAAGCTTGGCGGGCCTCCGTTCGAGGGAACGCTTGAGGATGTGGAAGTTTGGCCGGGTGCGACGGGTAAGGTCTCGTGGCTCGGGCGATTTCTGGATTACCTGAAAGCACACGGCAGACTGAACGATTTCACCTTCTTCTCGTTCGAGCATTATCCGTACCAGGACAAGCCCACCTATTCGTGGGCCGACCTTTATCCTGAGCCGGAGTACGTGCACCACATTGTGCAAGTTTGGAAGGACAATGGCTTACCACCCAATATCCCTTTCTTCATGACCGAAGGCAACATTGGTGGTGGCGCTGGGGTTACAACAGTGAAAGGCGCGTTATGGCTGGCCGATTATGTCGGATCCATGATGACCGCTGGTGCCAGAGCGACTTACTACTTCCACTACATGCCCTTTCCGGGGCGCTGGACCGGTGCTTACCCACTCCTTTTAATTGACGAAAGCTACAACGTGAAAGGCTATCCTCCCCAATATATGGCCTCCCAGGTGATCACGAAAGAGTGGGTCCAGCCAGTCGATGCTCCGCACAAACTCTTCCAAGCTTCAAGCGATGTCGTCGACGCTGCCGGCAATTTGCTTGTCACGGCCTACCCGATCGAGCGTCCGGATGGCCATTGGTCCGTGATGCTAGTCAATCGTGACCAGTTCAACGATCATACGGTGAAAGTGGTTTTCAACGATAGTGCAATGGGACACGAACGCCACTTCTCCGGCGCGGTAGATCGCATCACGTTCGGATCGAACGAATACACGTGGCATCCGGAAGGGGAACGCGGTCATGCCGATCCCGACGGGCCGCCTGCCAAGTCGACGATCAGTGGAGGACCAGACACCCTTTACACTCTACCAATGGCATCCATCACCGTGTTGCGTGGATCGGTCGGAAACCGATAAAGGCCAGGCTGAGGTCGAGCGTCACCGCGTCTTGTGAGCCAGGATCTGTCTCTGGGAGGTTGCCGGCGCTCGAGCCCACAACTGAGTCAGAGATCAGTAGTGGAGCATTCAGCGTTGTTAGATTTTTCGATCGAACCGTCTAAGGAAAACATAATGAACATCAAAACCCGCCGAATTTTTCTTGGCAAGATTACTGCCGTGGCGGCATTACTACCTCGCCTCGAACTTTTCGCCCAACAGGCACCTGCCGAAGACACATCTTCGCCCAGCGCCAGCAAGGATGTCCTTCGTCGCATGGGTGGCGAACATCACACCCTAAATGGCATCCATTACATTGCGGGAACCGGGGCCAACGACGGATATCCTAAGGAAGATCACATGCTCGTCAGCGATCCTTTCGAAAAGCACGTCACGCGGACCATGGAGGCACTCAAAAAGTCGGTGGAGCGTGCCGGCAGCACCATGGACGACATCATTCATCTTCAAGTCTTTATTTGTCTGCCGTTGGCCGACGGAACCTCCATGCCAACAGGCAAGGCCCGGTTTGATGCCCACAAGGCTCCATATGAGACCTTGAACAACATCTACAAAACTTATTTCTCGTCTGGAAAGGCTCCGTCCCCCGCCTGCAGGGCGTTTGAATGGATCCCGGGCGATTCGCTCATTGAGATTGTCGGCACCGCCAAAGTCGTAAATTCCGCTGCCCCGGTTGTCGACAAGTAATTTCACGCAGCGGGGAAAAAGGGAATTGTGAATATGAACTTTGGATGGAGCCGCCGCTCATTTCTTGCCGCGGTGGGGGCAGCCGGTAGTATTCTCGCCGGCCCCCGAATCGCCGGTGGCAGTATTTTTGGGAAAAAACACAAGGTCGCCGGTGCTGCCTCTAAGGATGGCGCGCAGATCGTTCCGATCAAGAGCGGCCTCGGTTCCACTGGAGATATCTATGCCGAGTTGGGGGTGACGCCGCTTATCAACATCAATGGCACTCTCACAGTCATCGGTGGATCAGTTATGCATCCCGAAGTCATGGAGTTAATTCGTCGCGGCAACGAACACTTCGTCTTGATTGATGAACTCGAGATTGCCGCCGGCACGTTCATCGCGAAGCTGTGTAAGTCACCGGCAGGTTACACAGGCCTGGTCACGGCGGGAGCGGCTGCGGCACTCGTGGTCGGTTACGCCGGTATGATGACCGAGGATCTCGAGCCTCGGATGCGTGCGATTCCCGATGTGAGTGATTTTCCCAGAAACGAAGTGATCATCCAGAAAAGCCATCGTTATCCCTTTGACCACCAGATCCGCCAGACCGGCGCCAAACTAGTCGAGGTCGAGACACGCGAAGAGATGATTGCGGCCATCAATCCGAAAACAATCGCAATCCATTTCACCAACATTCTCTCGGACAAAGGTAAAGTTAGCGGTCCTGAAACCATATCCATCGCCAAAGAGCATGGCCTTTACACCTTCAACGACGCTGCGGCAGATGTCCCCCCTGTGAACCGGCTCTGGGAATATCCCGCCCTTGGCTTCGACTTGGTCGCTTTCAGTGGTGGAAAAGACATCCGTGGTCCACAAGCTGCCGGCATACTTATTGGTAAAGAAGAGTTAATGAGATACGCCCTGCTCAATATGAGCCCCCAGGAAGATCGGATTGGTCGTTGCTGCAAAGTTGGCAAAGAGACCATTTTCGGAATGCTTAAGGCACTTGAAATCTTTGTTAACCAGGATTATGACGACACGCTCCGTAAATATGACCGCCGGGCCGAAGTGATTACGAATGCTGTTGAGAGATTCGGAGTCATGGTGCAGCCCCGCCAGTTCAACTCCCAGGCTCTGGGAAACGTGACCCCCCATTACAGCTGGAAGATTGACCGCTCCAAACTCAACATCAGCGGCCAAGAAGTCATGCAGAAGCTGGCAGACACTCAGCCACTCGGAATCGGGAGCATGGGTGCCGGAGCGAACGGCATGCGCGGTAGGAACCCGGATGGCTCCGCCATTGAAACTCGAGCGAGTTATCACGGCTCAAACCGCGATCCGAACACATTTGGTTTCGCGGTTTGGCAGCTGAAAGACGGCGAGGATCAGTTGATCGCGAACCGGCTGGTCGAGATCTTCAGCCAGACGCCGAAGGCCTAGTCTTTCTGCATGATAATAACGCCTTCCATGAGAAGGTGCCGCTGTCGCCACCCTTCCATCCGCAGTCATTGATGAGCTTTTTGCTCGCTGCAAGTTGGGTGTTTCTCGGTTCAGCCGGTGCTGCCACGCGGCGGCGCTATATGTGCAGTAAGTTATTGAACAGATGGTGCCCGGGACCGGAATCGAACCCGGTACGTCCCTTTCGGGACTCGAGATTCTAAGTCGGTCCGGTCCTGTTTCTAGCCTTTTATTTTGCATTTACAAGGCCTTGCATACTTAACGTGGCTCATTCAGTGCTGTTCTGTGCGATCTTTTCTCGAACGAATGGGCACAGTTTGGGCACAGCACTCGTCGAGCATGCGCCCTCGGATTGTTGTAGTTGCGCCCTGAACGCTACAGCCCATTGCCCCGCTTGGCTCTTTGGTGATCAGCGCTTGAGGTTGCGCGTCGCTGAATGATTGGACCTGGAACTCAGTTCCCTTCAGTCAGCTCCGTTCGATAAGTTAATCATCTGAGCAGAACAAGAGGCTAATTCCTTGGCTCTATGTTGTCTCTAGCTTGTAAGCCGTGCTTTGTACAGAAGGTTTACACCGCGAGTTATCCAGGATCGCAGTTGCGGCTCATGGATTGATGACGTAGATCACTGACTTTACCCATGCAACCTTGATATTGTCATATGCCAGGATGCCCACACGATGTACTCCCGGTCCAGGCAGAGTGATCACCGTTCCGCTAGGCAACGAGCTAACGCTTGGATAATCGGCGTACTTCAATCCGTCCAAATAAATCTGCATGTGAGCCGCAGCGTCCGGGCCGTGTGCCGCAGCCGAGATTCCAAATGTCAGTGGGACGTGATTTCCGTCTAGAGGTGCAGTGATGTGGACGATTTCAGTATCCGGGCCGCCAAATGTGTTCGGAAAACTTACTGTAAATTGATTGTGTTTGTCAGCCTTGTAACACGGAATACCCAAGGGGAAGTTTCCAGGTCGGCTCGCGATCGAAGGAGAAAAAGTGAACGCGGACACCGTCTTCTTCGCTGGGCTCACGGTGAGAATTCGAAGATAGCCGTAGCCAAAATAGCCGCCGTTGCCCTGGCCCTGGAAATCTGAGAGAACTTGGATCGGCCGGTACGGACTCGAGCAGAGAGTGCTCCACGACTGCACCGCGCAGTCCACGTGCCCAGTTCCATTGTAGGCAGGCACGTTAGGGTAATCTCCAGGGCTGGGATTGCGAATGTGTCCACTCAGGGCCATGAATACATTTGGGTGAGCGCCGATCAGTTGGTACCAAAGGGCGATGCCGTCCGCCCCGCCACCGACTGGTTGGTAAGATGCCCAAGAATCGGTTAGGCAACTGTAAATGCTGCTGGGGAAGCCCGAGCACAGGGGGTAGGCGGAGCCAGCCGGATGAGTGGAAGAAAACGTTGGTCCGGCCCCGTCATTGGCAAGGTAGGCGTGAGTAACTACGATGACCGGGCCAGCGAAATTCGAGACGAGCTGGTTGGCAGTGGCCAAGATAGAGCTGCGCGGAAATAGTTCTAGAGACAAGATCATGTAGTTCGTCGAACCAATTTTCATGATCTTGTAGAAATTTGGCGTGCGATTTCCGGCGGAGTCGAGCAGGTAAGCTGTCGGATTGACAACTGGCGGGGAGAAGTAGTGGAGGTAATTGCTGGTCCCGCGCGGTTGCGGCCGATCGGCTTCGCAATCGTAGTCGTGATTACCAATGGTTGGTTGAAAGTAGATTCCGTGATTCGTGAGAATGCTGATCGCTGCACGAGCTTGTTGCCATTGTGTTTGCCAATTGGGCGGCGGCGCGTTTGCGCAAGATCCAATCACGTTTCCATTGCTGTCGACTGGATAACCCCCACCGTCGACGATGTCACCGAGGCCTAGGACCATCTTGATGTTCAAAGCTGACTGGTTGGCGACGACCCAATTTGCCTGATCGGAGAAAACATAACTGTTTTGCCCGTTGTAGTACTGGGTGTCAGGGAAAAGTACAATCGAAAAATCTGGGTCGGTTGAGGAGAGCGATACCAATTGCGTAGCATTGAGTGTAACTGGCTTAGCAATCATGCTGCTGACCAACAGTAGCGTGGCGCAGAAATATTTCACGGTCCTCTCCTTCGGTGCGCGGAAAACCAGAACCGCGCGCAGATGTTCTCCTGAATTTCAGGAATGAGAGGAGCTCCGCCAACAAAATACAAAGCCGCTAATCACGGCGCAATGGGAAGGAACAAGGAATGGCAAGGATTTGCCTGGGTTTACCCAACTTTATTGGGATTCTAGTCACGCTCTTATGAATGATTAATATTCCAGAAACAAATCGCGAATGCCCGACAAGGGGATTCCAAGTTAATTGACATTCTTGCGCATTTGCTGCGAGTGGTCCAGTGCTGTTCTGTGCGATCCGGTTTCGACCTAATGGGCACAGTTTGGGCAATGGCCAGTTGCATTGGGGGCTCTTGCGGAGCAGCTTGTACCGATGGAGATACTTCAACGGAGCAAGTGTGTTCGTTTTGTGACAGAACAAAAACCGATGTCATATTGGCACCCGCCTGAAGAATTCTAGTATGCCGAAGTAAAACGTGATTTCAGAACCCGACTTCCTTTGCCTGCGTTCCGCGTCTTGGCTATGGTGAGGACAGAGTCGATGTTTCGCCCTGCTCTACGGAGCCTGTCCGGCAGCGGTTTGATGGAGATGCGCCAAACCAGAATGCTGACAACTCCCCAGGATCCCTAACCAGGCAGATCGAGTAAACTCCCGGTTCGATGCTCTCAATTACCGACGGTCCGGGGCCAACATCAGTTTTGTTAGTGCTCAATCCGACGATTGTGCCGACTGTTTCTACGGCCCCGTTGTGTACGAGGTAAGGTGTAATAGAGCTGTCGGAAACGTGCCCAGGTGGCTGAAGATCAAGTACCAGGGTACCGCCGGACGTATCTAGGGTGACAGTGTTTGCATTCCTGTTGCCCTCGTCGCGCGAGACTTGCAACCTTATCATCTTGAGGGCATACCCTTGCGTGCCCACTGTCAAGCCAACTTCTGTTATCCCCGGCGGCAACTTCACTTCGAAGTAACCGTTCTGATCAGTGTGCGTGAACCAGTGGGGTGCGCCCGGCGAAATCCACACCTGGACTGCGGCATCCGCCACCGGACCCTGGTTGGATATGATGTAGAAGGGGACGCGTTCAGAGGAATTAAAGATCAGTTTCAGTTCGCTTTCGGCGCCCTCCGCAACCTGGAATGCCGTGGGCTCGGAGACGCCATCGAGTGACTCGGCCACTGCCGTGTACTTCCCCGGCGTCAGATCTTGTAGCTCAAAGGCGCCAGCGTCGTCCGTAGCCGTGGAGGCTTTGGCTCCGCTGCTGATCTCCTCGAATGTAACTTCCACATTGCTCTGAGGTTTCCCAGCCTCGGAAACCACGGTTCCGTGTACAGCAAAGAGAGGCAGCGTCAGATCCAGCCAGGCGCTAGTCTCGCCAATCGTCGGCACGCTGATCCCCGTAACGCGCCGGCTGATCGGCGGATTCGTGGCACGCGCCTCCACGGTCCAATTGGTTTCCTCGACGCCGGGTGTGACAGGCACCCGTCCCTGGAAGAAACCGTTGCCGTCACTTGTAAGCATCACAGGCTCGCCGCCCGCCTCGTTGTGAAAGATCAGGCGGGCCTGCACGGGTTTTGTGCTCAGCCGCACCTCGCCCGATAGCTGCATAGATGGCAGTCGCAATCGTAGCGGCCCGCTCTCTGAGCTGAGGTTAAAAAACCGTTGCAACCACGGCTTGCCGTCGGAGGTGCTGATGTTGACACGATAATTGCCAGCAACCATGCCGCGGCGTGCCCAGTGTCCGTCCGCCGACGTGGTGGCGTTGTTTGCGATTCGTCGCAAGCGAGGCATGGTCGCATCGACAGTAAGCTGCCATGGATGACCATCAGGATCGCTTTTTGGAGTAACGACGACCTCGAGCGTTAGATCCTCGAGTAGCAACGGAGGATCAATCCGAGTCTCTTCGCCCGGTTGCAGATCCAGTTCACGGACTGCACTCGCACTAGCACATTCCACCGTCAGCACGTACTTGCTGTTCGGAACAGCAGCGAAGTGAAAATCGCCACTCTTATTGACCGGAACCGAGAGGGTCGTCTTGCCGTTGGGCATCCCTTCTGCACCATCATCCGGTGCGCCACGTCGGTCCATCTCAGCTCGCATCATCGCACGACACGGCCCCGTTGGGTTCGAACCATCCTTTCGAATGGCCCGTCCTGAAACAGACGCTGCTCCGGCCTGCGAACTGCAGAGCGCCAACGCGCCGAATAAAAGAACAATCCGAGTCAATGCTCTGTCCTGTCGTTGGGAAATAGATGATTTAACCGAATCACGGTCTGCACGGTACGATCCACTTAGCTCGGGAGCTCCCAAGCATTTGTAGTTTTGGGGACCGGAGTTCTCCCGGCCCCCTCACAAAAACCCTACTGTTGCCACGTGGTTACGTTCGAGCTGCCATTGCTTCCAAATCCCTCGGTCGCCATGATTTGGTAATTCATAGTTCCCAGATTCATGCCATGGCTCCTCCACGCATTGACGTGGTTGGCGAAGGTGATCGTGTTGTTGCTCCCTTGGCCTCTGTTGGACGTTCGCACGCTCCAGTACTGCGTGAAAGGTCCGTTGCCTAGAATATTCGGCCCCGATTTGGAGACCTTGTAGATGTTGTAGGTTCCGCCATCACTGTTCACGGTGCCTAACGACTGTGCGCCGTTGCCCGGTGGCGTAAAGGGGCCGTGGCTATCCACCACGTAATACTCGACGAGCGGATTTGTTGACCAGCCGTAGAGGGCCAAGTATCCGTTTGAACCCGGAGAAAAGTTGCCCGCGTTGTAGCCAACAACCCTGCTTGTCGATCCCGGGTTCCAGCCTTTTCCCGCAACCATATTGCCGCTGGAACCGAGACTCCAAGTCGTGCTGTAATTGCCACCGCCAAAATTCCCGGTCATAGTCATGCAGGCCGACCCGGAACTCAAGAAAAACGAATAGAAGAACCCGTTGTTGGTTCCGGTTTGGTTACTGCAAACTGTTTGAGCTTTTGACTGCTGCGCGACACCAAGGAACAACGCGGTCGAAACCAGCAGTCCTATCATCTTGGATAGTCTTTCTGACTCCATTAGCTACCTCCTTTGGGGGGTGCCGGGCTGCAAGGCCCGGCGATTTTGAGGATCACCAAAGACGGGACACTGTCCCTGGGTTCGGCCCCAGAGCCAATTGTCTGGTTTGGGCAACTCTAGTAACTACGCATCAAGCCAGCGATTGTCTCTTTGTTAACTCCGATCGAGCCGCTCTGGTTTCGGCTCAGCGACCGGGCAACTCAGATGCATGTACGTCAGAAGGAGTTTGATTGTCAAGTGACTAAAGCGATTTAGTGTCGATTTAGTTTATACAGAAACGATTTGGCGTGTTCATTCTTACGATTCCGAAAAAGCTAAAGGCACGAACACGTCAGCGATAAATGCCCTAATTCCGTCGTATGCCCGAGAGGGAAAGATGTCACGGTAGGGTCCTGCACCACCGTTCCCCAGAACCTGCTTTGTTGCGCGATGGCACGCTGGGCCAACCGATGGAACCACTCCCCGAATCGCTCACTGGCGCAAAAAAGGCGAATGAAAAGCGCAAGCTTATGACATCGCCTGAACCAGCCCGAACAGCTAGCATCTACCGCGAATGGGTAACAGGGCCCCATCAGATTTACGGGAAATCCCGAAAGTGGGAATCCGTAGAACGCAGGGGTTCTTTTCCGGCAGGATCACTTGTCTTTGCCCAACGGCAAGACGACCTTCTCAGTTACGGTTAACACGTCTTCAAGATGTATGTGCCCGTCCAGGACGGCAGTTCGTCCCCAATGTTGTTCGTTATCGTACTCCAACGCGTCCGAGGTCGGCGAGCGACTGCGACAGGACGGGGTCACCCGTGTGTACGTGATTCGCGTTTTATATACTGAGTGGAAATTTATGAGCATACGAATGAAGGACATCGCCAGAGACCTAGGGGTATCTGTAATAACGATCTCCAAGGTGCTGCGTAATCATCCGGATGTGGGAGACGAAACTCGGGAGCGAGTTCTCGCGCGGGTCAAGGAGCTTGATTACAGTCCAAACCTGGCGGCGCGGAGCCTCGTGACTGGCCGCACGTATCTGGTTGGCTTAGTGGTCCCGGACTTGCTCCATCCATTTTTCGCAGAAATCGCCAAGTCTCTTTCCGAGGTTTTGCGAGCCAGTGGGTACTACCTGATTATCTCTTCCTCGGACGAGGATTCGGATCTAGAGGAACAAGAAATCAATCAACTGCTCGCGCGCCGGTTAGACGCCCTGATCATCGCATCCTGTCGTTCGACGGTCGAACTCTTCTTCCGAATTGAGAAGCAAAATACTCCTTACGTGCTAATCGACCGCATCTTGCCTGGCCTTTCGGCAAACTTCGTGGGCGTTGACGACGAAGCAGTCGGAATGTTGGCCACCAAGCACTTGATCGACATCGGCTGCAAGAGGATTGCGCACGTCCGAGGACCAGGAACAAGCCCCGGCATTCGGCGGGTGGAGGGGTATAAACGGGCTTTGACCCAGAACGGATTCAAACTCAGTGACGATTACATCATCACAGAACCTAAGGGCGATGTGGAAACAAGACAGCGTGGTGCCGAAGCTATGCGCCAGCTCTTGAGTCGCAAGCCTAGACCGGATGGAATCTTCTGCTTCAACGATCCCTTGGCAATGGGCGCAATGAGCTATGCACTCGATCAGGGGCTGCGCATCCCGGAGGATGTTGCCGTCATTGGCTGCGGAAATCTTCACTATGACGATGCTTTGAGCGTTCCTCTCTCAAGCATTAATCAACACAGTAGGCGAATTGGAGAGACAGCGGCGCGAATTGCGCTTGGTATCTTGAACTCCAAGATACCGCCTAAACCCGAGAGCGTGATACTGCAGCCAGAGCTAATCGTGCGGCGCTCGACACAGAGGCGTGCAACTAAAAGTATGGCTTCCAGAGCAAAGGCGCGAGCATAGTTCTCGGCGGAGCAGCTATTCTACAGTGAACGTTGTGGACAAAAAGTGCTGCTCTGAAATTCGCACGTCTTTACAGTTAGGGCTATTAATTCCAACATCAATACCTCTGATGTCCGTGCATCGTCGAAATCTCTGGAGTCTAGCGGCATAGTGGCACCCTTGATCGCTTCCGGTGCGGCAACGACGTCGTTGCGAATGCCACGGGTATTTGGGGGATAGGGGGGTCTGACCGACCCAAATGCAGTCATGAATTCCATTAACCGAGACGTTCAGGGAGCTGGCCGAAGATATTGCGATCCATCCTGACTTTGGCTCTCGAGGCGTCCAGCGACATTTCGATTTTATCTGCGACTCATGCCGGCCCCGCCAGGACTAGGATTATCGCCGAGATATTCAAGAGAAGGAAATGCGTGCGAAATTGCACGGCTTTGCGATCAACTGCAATCCATGAGTTCGAAAAATGATCATCCTTCCCTTTCCCAAGTGGGTCTCTGCACAACCCGGTTCAACGGACCTGATTTTGGCGTATGGAGAACAAGAGCC
>Ga0157374_10000651_pt1 | contig 30638 bp, 26 predicted proteins | sample M25metaG_FD_115308 | JGI IMG/M metagenome (GOLD analysis project Ga0157374, IMG submission 115308) | Miscanthus rhizosphere microbial communities from Kellogg Biological Station, Michigan, USA - M2-5 metaG | ecosystem: Host-associated > Plants > Roots > Rhizosphere > Soil | place: USA: Michigan...
ATCGACTTCACCAAGATCGTCGACGGAAGCCTTGATGCCACGATCGTAGCGCGTGCAAATGGCTCCAAAGCGCTGGGGAAGAAGTTCTTCCTCGACTTCGCAGCGGAGATGAATGGCGACGAGGCCTGGAGTGGCAACAATGCCTCCCTATACGTTGCCGCTTATCGACATATTCACGACATCTTCCTTGCTGCGGGCGCTACCAATGTGATCTGGGCATGGTGTCCAAACGTCACGGACATCCACGGAGGTAACCAGCATACGATGGACTACTACCCAGGCGATGCCTACGTCGATTGGACCGGGGTAGATGGGTACAACTGGGGTACAAACGGTGGCTGGCAGACCTTCCAACAGGTTTTCTGGGAAATCTACCCGCTCCTTGCAGCCAAGAAAAAGCCGATCATGATTGGAGAGATGTCTTGTGCTCAAGTGGGGGGAGACAAAGGCAAGTGGATCGATGAAATCATTCCCACTCTCCGTGCCAGTTTCCCACTCATCAAATGTCTGGTCTGGTTCGACATCAACAAGGAAGCCGATTGGCGCATCAGTTCGTCTCCCGAATCGGAAGCAGCGTTCGTTCGCATGGCAAGAGATCCTTATTTCAATCCGTAGGATTCTGGGACACGCGTCGGCTTGCACCTGTTCTTCGAGCTCAACCCGCACACCGGCAGGCTCGATCCGCTCATTTGAGCGACAAAATCTGCTTGACGAGGAAGTGCAGGTCTTTATCGTCTACGGCGGAATTCGGGGGCATCGGAACATTGCCCCATACTCCCTCGCTGCCGTTTTTCGTGCTCTCAACGAGCCGCTGCTCTGCGCCACTTTGTTGTCGATATTTCGCCGCAACATCGCGAAAAGCCGGTCCGACGACTTTCCTGTCGATAGCATGACAAGCTGTGCAGCCGTCCCGACGCAGCAGCACATCGAAATTGACTTTTCCTCCTGCCTGCCCCATCCCCGACTTCGATTTTGTTCCTGCCATTGTGCCGGACGAAGCCGCAGCGCCTGAGGTCTCTTCGTTTCTGCTTGGCTGAGACGCCACGGCTGGCGTTTCAATCCAGGATTGCGTGGGTACCACATCAGGCTTCCGAAGCGACTTCAAATAATTGACCAGCATCCACACGCCTTCGCTCCCCATCACACCACCATAGGCGGGCATGCCCTTTGGCCGACCGTAGAAGATGGAGTTGAAGATTTCCTCATCCCGAGCGCCGTAGCGCCAACGCCCATCCGCGAGACTGGGACCTACCCAGCCGCTGCCGGCATCGCCATGACAGCCGTCACAATTCATCGAGGTAAACAATTTCTTTCCCGCCTTGGCGCTCTCCGCATCGCCGGCATGAGGATTGCGCAACTCACCCGCTGGCGGCGTAATTCCGCCTGCCCACAGATGATCCTCATAACGTGTCGACGGCGGCGCGCTGCCGTGTTCATTCGCCGCAGATAAAGTCTCGGCCTTCCGGCCTCGATCGCAGGAGACGGTCAGGGCCGCACTGAGTGCAGCGAGGACCGCAAGGGGCGCGAGCTCGGATCGATGTACCACGGAGAGTTCCTTCCGCCGATCGTTAGAGACCGAAGATCCAGACGATTCCGCCCTGGCTCGTGTGCCGCCCAAGTGTCTTGACGACGTCCGCGGGCGCACGCACATCGGCTGGATCGTCCGATCGCACGTCACCGGCGATGAGAAACCAATCGCCGCCGATGCCGGCATACACCGCCACGTATTGTTTGCCGTCAGGTCCCTGAAACGTGATGGGATTACCCACAACGCCTGAACCAACCTTGAACCGCGAAAGAAGCCTGCCGGTCCTCGCGTCCACCGTTTTGAACCAGCCATCGAGCGTTCCGTAGAACGCCACATCCCCCGCCGTTACCAGCGCGCCGCTCCAAGCGGGGAAAGGCTCCTTCAACTCCCAGACGGGCTTGCCTCGCACCGCATCCCAGGCTAGGAAGCTCCCGGTGTTTCCGCCGGGACCAGGGTAATATGGCGCATTGACTCCAATATAAGGTGTTCCTTTGAGATGCCTCACCGGGCTCGCGGTATAGTCCATGCACATATTGCTGGTCGAGGTGTAAAAGAGCTTTGTACGCGGCGAATAGGCTGCGGGCGAAGCCGGGCTCACCCCTCCTTCGAGGCTCGGACAGAGGTTCTTGACCGTGCCTTTGGATGCTCCTGTCAACTTTGTCGGATCGACGATTGGACGCCCCGTCTTCATGTCGATTCCCTTTGCCCACGTCACGGGCACAAATGCCTTAGCCGCCAGCAGCTCACCTGTGGCTCGGTCCAGCGTGTATTGGTAGCCGTTCTTATTGAACGTTACCAGCACTTTGCGCGAGCGCCCCGCGATCTTCATCTCTGTCAGGATCATCACCGCGGTGGCATCGTAATCCCAGTTGTCGTGTGGCGTGAACTGAAAGGCCCAGATCAGCGTCCCGTCGGAGGGGCGTCGTGCCAGAACGCTGTTTGTCCACTTGTTGTCGCCTTCGCGCTGTTCGGGATTGTAGGGCGCCGGATTGCCCGTCCCGTAATAAATTAGGTCCAGCTGCGGGTCATACGAAATCCATCCCCACACCGGCCCGCCACCCGTCCTCCAGCTGTCGTGCGCCCAGCTGTCGCGGGCCAGCTCCGTACCCTTATCGTAGTAAGGCTTGAAGCTCCCAGGCTTGGCGAGCAGATCCCTGTCCGCTCCCATGTTGTAAGCCTGCCAAAGAACCTTACCCGTATTGAGATCCAACCCCTTGATCCATCCGTGGATCCCAAACTCCCCGCCCGATGGGCCCACGATCACGACATTCTTCACCACAAAAGGCGCCATGGGGGTGGTCTCACCCTCGGCCATGTTAGCGACGTGTGCCTGCCAGAGCTCCTTCCCGCTTGCGGCGTCGATCGCCACGGTGCGGCCGTCGAGCAGGTTATAGACGATCTTGCCGTCAGCGTAGAAGGCGCCTCGGTTGATCGCGTCGCAACATGCCACACCGATCGCGTTAGGGCTCACATCCGGCCGATATTTCCACTTGAGTGGATAACCTTGCTGCGTCAAATCGAACGCGTACAAGGTATTGGGCCAGGGCGTCACCACGTACATCGTGTGGTTGACCACCAGTGGCTGGCCCTCGTGTCCTCCCAAAACGCCGGTCGAGAAGGTCCAGACGGGATGGAGTCCCTTGGCGGTCTTCGTGTTGATCTCGGACAGCGCGCTATAACGGGTCGCCGCATAGTCCTTCGCGGGCATAGTCCAGTTGCCATCGCTATCCGCAGCGTGTACCGTTCCTAAGCCTAGGAATAACGTCGATACGAGAACATACTGAGCACGAATCATGTTCTCAGCCTTTCGCAACGAAGCACACCGATACTTGCCGTGCAAGCCCGGTCGAAAAATCTTGTGTTAAAAAGTCATGTTGACCCGTTGAATCCGCTCCGCCATTCGCGACCTGAAACGCTCTGTCTTGTCGCGCATCTTTACAGGAGGTTTTATCGGAAACCCAACGCTTCGTTCGAGTACATTCCGTTTCCACACACCAATTCCAGGGGCATCGCTCTGGGCTAGCCAGACATCGCTCCCGGCAGGAGTTAGAAGATTACACCGGAGATGGTCATCAGTATCCATTTCTAGTACGGCTCATCGGGAATCCTTGTGACTCGGAATAGTTCGTCTACCAGATCAAGAAATGAAATTCAAGACAATTGACAGGTTAAGCTGGAAATGGTCTTAGCTCGCGCCTGCTTGTTACTTTTCCCAGGATGGTGCCGGGAAACCAATACCGTTCAACTACAGTGCGCAGGGTCGACGCCGCCATCCTAATGACCCCGAAACGGCACTACTGCCCTCGCTTATGCGAATCGCTCGAATGCAAAAGATCTTGACTTTGCTTCCATCCCTAGTCCAGACTATATATAGTCTGGACTACTATGGCTGACGATTCACCGCAATTATTGCCCGGTACTCTCTACATGCTCATCCTTCGTGCTTTGTCAGGCGGTCCATTGCATGGATACGCAATTGCGCGCCGCATTAAACAGTGCTCAGCGGACGTGCTCGATGTCGAAGAAGGATCGCTGTATCCCGCGCTGAACCGCATGTTGCTCAAAGGTTGGCTCCGCGCGGAATGGGGAGTTTCGGAAACGAACCGAAAGGCGCGGTTTTACCGGCTCACAAAAGAGGGAAGGGCCCGGCTCGTTTCAGAAGAGAACGAGTTCAACAAACTGGTTAACGCCATTCAATTAGTCATGAAAACTGCGTAAGAAAACTGCGTCCATGTCATTCCTGAGAGAACTTTGGCGTCGGCTCTGCTGGCTGGTCGGCCGCTCGCGCTTTTACTCCGAGCTCGCCGATGAGATGCAGTTCCACATCGAGAGCCGCGCCGCGGAACTGGAGCAGGGTGGCGTACCGGCCCATGAAGCGCTAGCCAAGGCACGCCGGGAGTTCGGTTCTCGATTGAGAGCCTCCGAAGAAACCACCGGTGTGTGGCAGATCCAGTGGTTGGAGGACCTGTTCTCAGACTTGCGCTACGCGGCCCGCGCCTTCCGGCGCAACCCTGGGTTTGCGGCGACAGCGATCTTTTGCCTCGCGCTGGGCATCGGGGCAAACATGACGATTTTCAGCATAACAACCAGCTTCCTATTCAGCGAACCCTCCGCCCGGGATAGCGCATCCCTGATCGCCATTTGGGAGGGTGGGAACAGCGGTTCATCGCTTACAGACTATAAGTTTCTGCGGGCTTCGGACGTTTTCGATGGCACCGCCGGGATCAATGTCGAGCGCGAAGTGAACTGGCGGTCCGGCGACCAGACCAATCGGTTCTATGCGGGCTTGGTCACCGATGACTACTTCAAGACTTTGGACGCTCCCTTTCACTTGGGTCGTGGCATCGCTCCTAATGAGAGGGAAACCGCCGTGCTCTCTTATCGAGTGTGGCGCAGCAAGTTCGCTAGTGATCCTAGAATACTCGGTCGCAAGCTAATTCTGGACGGGCAGATCTTTACCATCGTCGGTGTGCTTCCGGCATACCACCGTTCAATTGTTGGTTTCGCCATCTCGCCGGAAGTCTATATTCCGGTAAGACGGGATGACGAGGACGTCCAGTTCTACGCCCGTATGCCGAAGGGCATGACCCTCCCGATTGCTCGCGCACGACTGCAAAGCGTGTTTGAGCAACTCGACCGCATTTACCCGAAGGACGGCCGGAAGCGAGCAAACCAGGTACGGGTTACGGGCGTGACCGGATTCGATGTGCTCAATCAGAACATACCCGGCGCTGTTTCCGCCTTCTTCGCGATGCTTATGATCGTAGTCGGCCTGGTGCTGCTGATTGCTTGCACCAATGTCGCGAGCTTGTTGTTAGCACGCGCCTCCAGCCGTTCGCACGAGTTGGCTCTCCGCGTATCGCTTGGTGCAAGCCGCAAGCGCATCATCCGACATCTCCTGGCGGAAAGTCTATTGCTCTCTGCTCTCGGCTCACTCGCGGGGCTGCTCCTCGACATAGCGTGCACAAATGTCGTGGGCAAAATTGCCGTTCCCGTGCCTATCCCTGTTCATGTCGTAATTTCGCCTGACTGGCGCCTAATGGGGTACTCGCTTGGCGCGGTCATCGCGAGTGCACTTTTTTGCGGCTTGCTGCCCGCCCTCAAAGCGGCAAGAAGAGACGTAAACGACGCTTTAAAGCAGGACCAGCGCCAGACGGGGCATACCTGGAATCTGCGCAGCGTTCTAGTTGCCGGGCAGCTCGCGGCGTCCGTTGTTCTGCTGGCAACCGGCTTTCTGTTTGTGCACAACCTGCTCCGGGCCACATCCATGAATCCTGGCTTCGATGTGCACCACACGATCTGGGCTCACATGCGGCTCGTTCCTGAAAATTACGCGGGGGCCGATCAAAAAAAGCAGATGGGTATTGTCCACTCGGCGCTCGAGCAATTGCGGGCTCTGCCCGGAGTGGAATCCGCTGCGATCACACAACGCGTTCCCTTAAATGACAATTGCATGACCGAAACGGATCTGCGAACGGATGTGTCCGCCGATCGCGTTCGAGTATCGTACGAATGCAACAACGTCGGCCCTGATTATTTTCGCACCGTCGGCACCCCCATTTTGCGCGGGCGTGAGTTTTCTCTTGCGGATCGGAAGGGTTCCCAACCAGTGGTCATTGTGAATGAAACCTTCGCGAAGACAGTTTTTGGAAACGCGGACCCGGTGGGTCACACAATTACCAGCGACTTCAAAGGCGCTGAGCCTCAGCTCATTGTGGGAGTGGTGAAAGACAGCAAGTACTTTACGCTTGCAGAGAAGCAACGGCTCGCCATATTTCAGCCGTACTTCGCTTACGCCGAGCCGGTGAACCTACACTTTCTCCTTCGAACAACCAATTCGGCGGCGGCATACGTGAAACCTATTTCCGGAGTCTTGGGACACCTCGATTCCACAGCAGCGATCGAGACGAAACCAATGAGTCAGGCGCTTGGACTAGCGCTGCTGCCGAGCCAGGCTGGGGCTGTAATGCTGGGAACCATGGGAATACTCGGGCTCATTTTGGCGGCAATCGGACTCTACGGAGTGCTTCTATATTCAATTTCCGGCCGCATACGGGAGATTGGCGTACGCATCGCACTTGGTGCAACCTCGCTGGACGTGCTGCGAGTCATCGGCCGTCAAGGTCTTGTACTCGTCGCATCGGGAATGACCGTGGGCCTGATACTTGCTTTTTGGGTTACTCGGCCGCTCACTTTGTTCCTCGTCCCAGGCCTAAGCGCGTTCGATCCGAGTGCGTTCGTCGCGGCGGTGGGCGTCCTGCTGGCGGTTGCGATCTTGGCTATGTTGGTACCGGCCCGTCGAGCGCTACGCGTCGACCCGATAGCCGCCATACGGTATGAATAGGACGAAGTCGATCAGCACAGATTACTGGAGGACGAATCACATCACGTTTGCACCACGTCATCGGGGTGGGGACACCTACATCGCGGATTTTGAGTACCCGGACGGGTTCTGATCCCTTCTGATCCAAAATGCTCCGTTCTGAGCATGGAACTACCACAGTTTCTACTACAGCCTTAGCTGTCGTTGGATGCATCCGGTTGGCGCCTGATGTCCGTTGCTGCTGCCCAGTTGTGGACGTCGTCGTCCAATAGTGGACACCCTCTCGGAGGCACGGAGCCTAAAACGTCATACCAACATCGGGAGCGATTGGAGAGAAGGAAGTGCTACAGTCTCCCGACGAGAACCTGGAACGGGATAGTGCGTCGTTCCAATGCCGCACACCGGTTGCGTTAGGACGATTGCTTGAAGTGAATGACCTAGGGAGCCCACGCAATTAGGGCTGGATCATCGTCCGCTGGCAATGCGGTTTAGCCAAAATGAATCCCGTGTGCACGTTGCGGTGGGAAGTGAGTTACCGATGACTGGTTTGGGTCAAGACGTTCGCTATGCCTTCCGCACGCTGCGCAAAGGTCCGGGGTTCGCAGTGGTGGCTATCATCACCTTGGCCCTCGGCATTGGAGCGAATGCTGCGATCTTCAGCGTGGTGAATGCGGTGCTGCTGCGTCCCCTGCCTTATGAAGACGACAAAAGGCTGGTAGTGATTCTCCATAACGGTCGCAATCCGGTCGCACCTGCTAATTTTGCGGATTGGCAAAGACAAAACCATGTTTTCGCAAGCATGGGTGCGGCGGAATCGTGGAGTCCAAACCTCAACGCAACTGACAACCCAGAAAGGGTGCCCGGACTCCGTATCACCTCAGAGATCCTCTCGCTCTTGGGCGTTCATCCACTAATCGGAAGAGCATTTCTTCCAGAAGAACAGGAACCGGGAAAAGACCACGAAGTGGTGTTGAGCTATGGCCTTTGGCAAACCCACTTCGCGGGTGACCGCAATGTTCTCGGCCGTTCGATTGCGCTCAACGGCAGCAAGTACACAGTGATCGGAGTTATGCCGCGTGATTTTCAGTTTGCCCCGTTTTGGGCAACGAAATCTGCGGTCTGGGCACCGTTGTCCCTGCGGGAGAGGCTGAGCAGTCGTGGGGGGAACTCCCTCCGGGTGTTCGCTCGACTGAAGCCAAATGTGACTCTGGAACAGGCCCAAGCTGAGATGAGGGAGATCGCCGCCCGTCTGGATAAGGAATATCCCGGAACCAACCGCAATGTGCAGGTGATGTCGCTGCGCGAAAAAGTTGTAGGAAACATTCGCCCCGCATTACTCGTGTTGTTTGGGGCAGTAGGATTTGTGCTGCTGATTGGCTGTGCGAATGTGTCGCATATGTTCCTGGCACGATCCGCTGCCCGGGAACGAGAAATTGCCCTTCGCGCTGCCCTGGGAGCCATGCGGTGGCGAGTACTCCGGCAGCATTTCGTTGAGAGCTTGTTGATCGCAGCCTTGGGCGGAATTGCAGGGATACTGCTTGCGCTCTGGGGAACGCGAGTACTGGTCGCGCTGGGTCCACCGCAAATACCCAGGCTAGAAACGATTACGGTTGATCAATATGTAGTGCTTTTTGTGCTGACGATTTCGGTGCTTACGGGAGTTGCTTTCGGGATACTCCCTGCATGGAAAGCTTCTGGCGCCAATGTCAGTGATGCCTTGAAAGAAGGACATCGGGGATCCACCGAGGGCCTCCGGCGCAACAAGTTGCGTGGACTGCTTGTGAGTTCTGAATTTGCTTTTGCGGTCATTCTTCTCGCCGGAGCCGGGCTGATGATCCACACGTTTGTCGCGCTACAAAACGTTGATCCGGGATTCGATTCGCATAACGTGCTTTCGATGCAGGTGGGGATTTTGGGCACGGAGCAAGCCAGGGCTGGACATATCGAGCCTTTTTACCAGCAAGTACTGCAAAAAGTTGCTGCTATTTCCGGCGTGCAATCGGCAAGCGGAATCAATCATCTTCCGCTTGCGGGTGATCAGTGGGGTTTTCCTTTCCATGTGGAAGGGCGGCCGCTGGAGCGTCCAGGCGAATCGCCGGTGGCAACGTTTCGCGCGGTTTTCCCCGGCTACTTCCGCACCATGCGAATCCCGATTTTGAAGGGACGTGACGTCAGCGAAGCAGACAATTTCGATACTTCTGGTGTGGTTGTCATTAACCAGTCCATGGCGCGTCTCCACTGGCCAGGAGAAGATCCCATCGGCAAGCGCATCACCTTTGACGACAGTACCGCAAAAACATCGTCCTGGGTGACCGTAATTGGGGTGACGAAAAACACCGTTCGCAGTAACTGGATAGGGCCTGCGGAAGAGGAAGTATTCGTTCCCTTTTTACAGTCACGAGATTATCTACAGAACCCCACGGGACCGTTCGCGTACATAACTTTGGTCGTACGCACAACGACCGACGCTGCGAGCGTAGCTCCCGTGGTAAAGGCAGCTATTCATTCCTTGGATAGAAATGCATCCATTTCCGAAGTGCAGACCATGGAGCAAGTGATCGGAAAAGCAACTGCAGAATCGCGATTCTACCTGATCCTGTTGGGGGCATTCGCTAGTGTGGCATTGGTTCTGGCGGCTGTTGGCATCTACGGAGTGATGAGCTACTTCGTCTCACGACGCATCCAAGAGATTGGCATCCGCATGGCATTAGGCGCGCAGAAAGATGACGTCCTTAGACTGATTGTTTCGCATGGCGTGATTCTCGCAATCAGCGGAATTGCTGTGGGCATTGCTGGAGCGTTGTCGCTGACTCGTTTGATGTCAAGTTTGCTCTACGGCACCCAGCCTGCGGACCCGATGACATTTCTTGCCGTTATTTTTGTGCTCAGTGCGGTAGCCATTGCCGCCAGTTACATCCCCGCACGGCGGGCGGCCAAGATCGAACCAATGGCGGCGCTCCGCCACGAGTAAGGATTGACTGAGTTGGCCAGAAATTCAGCTGTCTAATCCCTAACTATTGCTAACGGGCGATCTTAAAATCCAACGCGCTGTTCGAGCTCGTGAAATCGTGGATCGGAGCGCAAATTGTCCAGGCCAGAGTTTACAGCGAGGGTAACTATCCATGTATCGTGCTGCCGATAGGCCTGATCCAGATATTCGAATGCCCGATCGCGATTTCCGACAGTCGCGTAACAGACCGCGAAGTCGATCGGGGAGACATAGTTGTGGCGAGAAAATTCCTTAAGACGTGAAAGAGCCAGCTGGGCTTCCAATTTGTTTCCCGAGACCGCATTAACGTATGCCATTCCAGCAAGATACGCGTGTGGATACGATGCTTTTGCCATCTCGAGCGCCGCAATGGCATCTTTCCATTTGCCTTGCAGCTCACGTCCTCGCGCAAGCAGCAAGTACGCACCGACGAATGACGGATCCATTTCCAGGACGTGCTGGCTTTGAGCGACAGCTTTCTCTGCGTCACGGGCATCTGCATAAACCCATGCCAAATGGATTGACGGCAGAATGTCGAGCGGAGCGAGCTCGATAGCCAGCATGTTTTCTGAGATGGCTTCATCGAAGCGCTTTCGCAACTGGAGATAGTGCGAGTATTCGCGGTGCGCAACTGAGTCGTTGGGATTCAATTCCAGCGATCGGCGGAATTCCTGCTCCGAGCCGTTCCAGTCCCAGTCGTACCAGAGTTTGATCCAGGCGAGTGTGGTATGAGCTTCGGCAAGATTGGGATTGAGTTCCAGGGCTTTGGCGATCGCTGCGCGCGCACGTGGGATCACCTTGGCCGGATCGGCGGCGGCCAGATCGGAACCGAGCGACGTGTAACAATAGGCAAGCGCGGCCCAGGCTTCCGCGTTGTTACTATCAGATTCTACCGACTGCTGGAGATAGCCGATGGCCTTCTCGGTGTCGGCTGCGTTTCTTCGGTTGAAAAGATACTTGCCGGTCAACAGTGCATCATAAGCAGCAGGATTCGTAGGCCGGCGGGACGTGAGTGTCGCACCCTCCTGGGGAGTAATTTTGATGTTGATCTGGTCGGCGATATTTCTTGCCACCTGACCTTGTAATTCCAGAACATCGGTGATCTCGCGCTCATAGCTGGCAGCCCAAAGATGCTGGTCGCGGCGGGCGTCCAGAAGCTGCGCGGTGATGCGGATCCTGTCGCCCGTGCGCACGACCGATCCCTCGACGACCGCGTCCACGTTCAACTGCGCGGCAATTTCGGGAAGGCTCTTCTGGGCGTGCTTGAATTGCGTCACAGACGTGCGCGAGATTACCCGAAGCGAATGAATCTGAGCCAAGTCGGTGATCAGTTCATCGGTCATGCCATCCACGAAGTATTCCTGACTGGGATCGCCGGAAAGATTTTGCAGAGGAAGTACAGCAAGTGAGCGGATACTCGAGTGGGTAGTTGCCGTCCGTCCGTAAAAGTAAATGAAAGCCGATGCGGTCAGGAAAACGGCCACCGCTATAGGCCAGATCCAATGCCGTGCCCTCGTTAGCGGGCGTACCGGTCTGCCCGAGGGAGCGGCACTTGCCGAAGAGTACGAAACATTTGGGACCGGCTGGGTTATTTCAACCGTCGTGACTTGTCCCAAAAACCGGTATCCCTTCTTGGGCACGGTCTCGACAACGTCAGGCTCGCCGAGCGCCTTACGCACCTGGGAGATACTCTGGGCCAGAGTCGCTTCCTCGACAAATGCGTCAGCCCATACCTGCTTCATGAACTCGGCTTTGCTGACCAGGCGGCCTGCATTTTCGACAAGAAGAACCAGAGTATCGAAAACCTTAGGTGTAAGGGGCACCGGTTTGCCCTGGCGGACAAGAGTCCGCTCAGCCGGATCGAGTTGAAACTCGCCAAACTCGTACGCATGTCCCATGGAGGTGATCAGCTGCAACCCAGGCGGGGCCTGAAGATTTTATCAAGAAAATTTCAAGCTTCTATGAAGATTTGGCCGCGTGAAATCAGGTATTTAGGATTGGCGTTTCGGAGATTGTCATGCCGCACAGATTTTCCGACTTGCGCAGGACCCAAAAAACAAAAAACGGAGAAATTCCGATGAACACCGCGATTTCCTTGGCTGCAATGCTTTTCAAAGCGCAGGACCTTGAACCCACTCCTTACTTTGCAAATGCTAGAGCAGTAATGGCACCGAATTTCAAACCTGGAGTCAACGGGATGAAATTCTCTATTGCAAAAATGATCACCATGACCACGATCTGTCTAGTGTCCCTGGCAACTGGAGCGCCTGCTTTCGCCAATGACGCCTGCTCAGACGCTACGCTCCGCGGCGACTACGCCTCTACCGTGAGCGGTCAGCTTTTCCACGCGGACGGCACGGCCGAGGACCGCCAGGGATTGGTTAATACGCACTTCGATGGCCGAGGGTACTTTACACAAACCGACTATGTTCTAAATACATTGAACGGCGTAACCTCCCCGACACCAGGACCCATTGATCCAGTCAGTGGGTTTCAGAACGAAGAATCCGGCACCTACCACGTGAACCCGGATTGCACCGGTAACCTTACAATTCACTTTGCTTCACCGCCGGTGCCCGGTGCCACTGGTGCCGTCATCCAACTATTCTTCGTACTCGGGAGTCATGGGAATTGGATGCGTACGGTCGTGGTTTCTGTGACTCCGCCTTCTGTCGTAAACAACGACATCACTGGGTTTACACTGCACAGCGAGGGCTCAAGACTCGGCCAACACAATTGAAAGAACTGAACACTGCCCACTCGAGCTGAGTGCTTAGGACAGACCGAGCCAGCTGCCCGCGATCCCTAATGGAATCGAGGGCCTATGGCCTGCCCGGGCTTGAGTGGGCCAGGTTCGTCATCGTCCCCCAAGCCACAAAATCAGAGCCCGCCAATAATTTCGGACCTTTTCCACGTCAAGTCCCCACAAGTAGCACCACCCAAGGGCCTTCGCCCGCAGCAGTCGTCGCCGAATATGCGCACCAACGCGCGCGAGAATCTGATTGAAGAGGAACCTGACCAAGCAGGCGGTCGTTAGGTAATCGACGATCCGGCCTTATGGACCGGATTTTCTTTGTAAAAATCTTGCTTCGTTATACTCCAAAATATCTCCAGGCTGACATTCCAGCGCTTTGCAAATCGCTTCCAATGTTGATAGTCGGACCGCTTTTGCCTTGCCGTTTTTCAAGACGGAGATGTTGGCCATCGTGATGCCGACTTTCTCCGCGAGCTCGGTGACGCTCATCTTCCGCTTCGCCAACATGACGTCGATGTTAATTATGATTGCCATGCCCTTTTTTTAAACCGTTAGGTCGTTCTCGGACTTTATATCCACGGCATTTTGTAAAATCCGTTCAAACACCGCTGCCGAGGTGGCGATGACGATCGAAACGAAGGTAATGAGGATACGCATGAAGACCCCCGCCGGTCGGTCATCTTTGTCGGCAAAGATAATGAAAATTATTGATACCGCAACAAAACCGATAATGGCTATTGCGCAATATTTTATAGTCCGCAAAGCTTTCACGGTCGCCTGTGAGAATGTCTTATTTTGTTTTACGTACTCCAACACCTTGAATGCCTGATAGAGCGCCATGAAAAACGGGATGGACGCTATATACGCATACGCCAAAAAGGGATCTTTGAAGTAAATCTCAAAGAGCGTGGCATGCACATTCCTACCCTCGATGTGGGGTTCCCAAAGCATGAGAGCAAGAGCGCCGATGCTGATGAGCACAATGACTACTTGAAGAAACGCTGTGGAGCTTCTTTTCATGGTGGGTCCATCTTGGGCCTAAGATTTATCGTTTGTCAATATTTATTTATCGTTATTGTGAGGATACAGCAGCTTTTCGCTTCGCCCCTTTCCCGTTTAGCTCTCATTGACTTGCTCCCCCCTCCCGCATAACATTTCGGGCGCCATGAACATCGACAGGGAAAGCTACTACACGTATGTGTTGCTGAAGTCCTAAGAGAACGGCGTGGTGGCGTTTTCGTTAAGGGAAGCGCCATGCCGACATTCTGATTCAAGTCCGATTGAATTCCCCAAAAGAGGCTCAAAATATGGAGAAGAAGCTTTCCCGCCGTGAGTTGCTGAGAAGCGCAGCCGGTGCATCGCTGGCGCTCAGTGGAATTCCGGCCCTGAGAAAAGTCAGGACCGCAGACACTCTGTCCACCGCTTCGGCTCCTGTAGCTTCATCTCCAGCGTCAAACCCCATTCTTCCTTTGACTTCTACGAGCGAAGTCATTATTCCTCCCCGCGGCGTCAGTTTCATGAAGTTCAGCTACGACTTTCCCGAGCCGGCAGTCGAATTTGGCGGGTTGCGATTCTCATTCCGCCTGCACACCTTTGAAAACACCTATGGCCTTGACCGCCGGGCGATAACCGTGCAAGCGGTTCCCAGCGGTCTCGATGTCAGCTGCACTCAGCTGGTTTGGGCAGGTGGACAACAGACTGCCCCCGGAAAGATGCAAGTACGCATTCGAAAAAACGGCGATCAGATCGAGTGGAGCGCTTCAGCCGAGATGGAGCGGCCAATCAAATCGATCGTGGCAATCGTGCGCGGAGTGCCACGCGGGAAAATCTCGGCGGGAGGACTTCCTTTCAACGATCACAAGGATGATGAGGTACTCCTGGGATATCCGTTTGGCGCGGGCGCGCTATTCCTTGAACGCGGCATGGCGACGATGTTCAACACACCGCTTTCCATCATTCAAAGTGGCAATTCCGATTTTTTTTATTTGTCCGCGCGCTGCGACAGTGTCCGCGCCCATCGCTTTTACTTCCAGCCGGGAGAAAACGGCTATCGCGTCGAACTGGTCTACGAGCAGGCAGGATGGGTCAAGAGCCCAACCCTGCAGAGTCCGTTATGGTGCGCCGGCCGCGCCCCCAGCATGGAGGCAGCATGCCGACCTCATTTCGCCCACGTAGAGAAAGCATTCCAGATTCCCAACTGGGAGGCGCGCACTGATGTCGCGCCGTGGTGCCGCGAGGCAGCGATGGCCATCAACCTGCACGGCATGCACTGGACCGGTTACATCTTTAACGACTACGCAAAAATGTTACTCATCCTGCACTGGGTTGCAAGCCAGATCCCGCCGCGAAATGTTTTCGTCCTGCTTCCTGCATGGGACGGCCGGTTCTACTGGAACTACCCGCTTTACAAAACAGACCTTCGCATGGGTGGCGACGAAGGATTCCGGCGTCTGATCCACGAAGGGCAGAAACTCGGCTACCACTTCATGCCCATGTTCGGCACCAATTGCGCAAACATGCTGCATCCGGAATTCTCGCAATACGCCGACGCCACGATGTCGCAAATCGACGGGGATCACTTCGACTTGAACTGGGTAGACTGGGACAATGACCGCCATATGGAGGGCTGGAGCCCGTACATGAACGTCGGCGTCGATTCGTGGCGCAATTGGTTGTTTAATCGCATCTCTGACGTGATCGACCGCTTCGGGCTCGACGCCTATTTCCTCGATATCGTCGGCGGATGGGAGAACAACACCAGGGCCGATTCGCACGAAGGTACGCGACGTTTGGTTGCTGATTTGAAAGAGAGATATCCGAAGGTGATGGTGTTCGGGGAAATGCACTACGACGCGCTGCTCTCGTTCATTCCGGTGTTTCACGTACAGCGCGAGTCGGCGTACTGGCCGGCTTACACGAAATACGCTCGCGCATTCCAGCACCTCAGCCATCCTGCTCCGGGACGGGGCAGCAGTGGCCTGCACGAGTCTGGTTTTGCCCCATTCGAGCCCAAGATTGTTTCCGCCGAGAGCGAGATTATTCCGACGATTACGGTTGTCGATGACACCTTTGAGCGTCATCGCGATGTGATGGCGGATCTCATTCTACAGGCGAAGCAGCGAGCGAATATCGCTTGAGTTGCAATTCGCGGCCTTTGATTTGTCCCCCGAATCTTAGTGATTAAGATCCTGAACGAAATTGCACTGCACAAACCGCAATCCGCTCAGTCGAAAGATCCTGATTCGCAAATCGGGAGCCGCGCGGCGCCGGACCAAACTCCTTACCACTACAGTGCGCGAACGGCCAAAATCCGCAGAGGCTACTATGGTCGTCCCTAGTTAAAAAGCCACGCCACCGACGTTACGAAAAGCTTGTGCAGAACCCAAGAAATGACTATTATGACTATAAATTGATTTGGCGTGTCGGAGTAGAAAAATGAGCACCCATGCTTGGACTGTGGCCGAGGCGAAGGCAAAATTCAGTGAACTGATAGAGAAGGCGAAGTCAGAAGGGCCGCAGGAAATCACGAAGCACGGTCGCACTACCGCAGTGATCGTTGCTGCTGAGCAATGGGAGCGGAAGGTTCGCCGCAGAGGGAATCTGGCCGAGTTTTTGGCGACGTCACCGTTACGTGGCTCTGGAATACGGCTCAAACGTTTGTCCCTGCGACTGCGCAAGATTGAGCTATGAATTTTCTGCTGGACACGAACGTCGTTTCGGAACCAATGCGGCCACGACCAAACCCTGGGGTGCTGAAGTGGCTCGCTGAAGTCGAAGAGGACAGCGCTTTCATCAGTGTGGTGACCATTACCGAGCTGCGTTATGGGATCGAGCGCCTGGCAACCGGTAAACGCCGTGAACGCCTCGATGGTTGGCTACAGAAGGATCTGCGGTTGCGCTTTGAAGGAAGAATTCTGCCTGTCGACTTTGAGGTCGCTAATATGTGCGGGCGGCTGATTGCGCGAAGGGAATCCTTAGGACGCCCGATAGAACCTAGGGATGCATTCATTGCGGCCACTGCGGAGGTTTTCGGACTCACACTGGTTACGCGGAACGTTTCTGACTTCGAGCCCACAACAAAGATGATTGTGTCGCCTTGGAGCTAGACGCAGTAGCTGCAGGGCGCTCCGCAGGGCCAACCTTACCGCAGGCTGTGCTCATGAGGAGTGGTCTTCTTTTATCACACCGCGTTACCAGATCCATGTGAATCACCTTTCGGTTCGTACTGGACCACCTGCTCTACATCCTCTCGCGACAGGGCTTCGAGGCTGGTGCCGGGAGGGGAGTTGAACCCCAAGGTACCAAGTACCGGCGGATTTTGAGTACACGGGTGAGTTCTGATCCGTTTACTAAGCCCGTCACGCTATCCGCCCACTTCGTTCTCAGTCAAGCTGCCAGAGGGGAACATCGACGCAAACGAATGTGCCCTGAGCTGGACCTCAGAATGTGGATCGAAGTATGGCGCCCTACGCGGCTTACGATATCTTGCGTTTAGTATATTTTCTATTTCTTTTCCCTTCTTTTGATGTTCTAATTACCCAATTATGATGAGGATATTTAGCGCAGCGGCATTTGTGGTGCTGGTAGGAGCGGTAGTTGGAGCACAGGTTGATACGGGCACAATTGCTGGGACGATCCGCGACAATCAAGGCGCCGCAATTGGTTCGGCGACGATTACATTTACAAACCTCGCGACCGGAACAATCAGTAGAACCCAGGCTGACGCTTCGGGCGATTATGCCTCGCCACCGCTGCAGCCGAGCGAGTACAAGGTTTCTGTCGAAGCGCAAGGTTTCAAAATCGAGACGCGACCCACGGTCACAATCAGAGTGCAGGACCGTCTGCGGATCGATTTCGCCCTGAGTGTCGGCTCGGTCTCAGAGAGTGTCGAGGTGACGGCTGAGGCGCCGGCCATTCAAAGTGAGACTTCCTCGCTCGGGGAGGTGATCACGAATAGGCAGATCGTTCAGCTGCCGCTCAATGGACGCGATTACACACAACTGGCTACGTTGAGTACGGGAGTTGTTCGGACCAGTTCCGGAACCAACGGGAACACTGGCGGCAGCAGTACGGGAGGACAAAACAGCTTTGTCGCGAACGGCACACGCGGAACTCTGAATAATTTTCTTCTCGATGGAATCGATAACAACTCCAACGACAACGGCGGACTCGTGCTGCGCACGAACGTAGACGCCATCCACGAATTCAAGATCCAGACGAACAGTTATTCCGCGGAATTTGGGCGCAGCGGTGGAGCGGTAGTCAACGCAATAACCAAATCAGGGACGAATAGGTTTCATGGCGGAGTGTTTGAGTTTTTCCGCAACTCGGCCCTTGACGCGCGCGATTATTTCGAAGACCCAACTGCGAAGAAGGCTTCGTTCAAGCAAAACCAGTTTGGAGGCACGTTGGGGGGGCCGGTAATCAAGAATAGGTTGTTCGTCTTCGGCGACTATCAAGGGACACGTATTCGCAACCCACTGACCTGGGTCTCGAAGATTCCGTTAGTGCCCGAACGCACGGGTGATTTCTCAGCTCCGTATGAACCGATTATTTTTGACCCGCAGACAGGCCTGCCGTTTCCCGGGAACGTGATTCCCGGGAATCGAATTGCCCCAATCAGTCAAGCCTTCATGAATCTATATCCGACCGCTAACCAGGCGGTACCAGTAGGGACTGATCCTAACGCTTATAACAATTTCGTAATTTCGCCCATTGAGATGGACACCATTGATGAAGGCGACGGGCGAATCGACTATGTTCCAAACAATAACGATCGTATTTTCGTGCGCTATTCGCAAAGCGGACGAACCGACTTGCGTCCAGCACCTCTACCAGGATTAGCAAATGGCGGCGATTCCAGTACGGGTATCGGGTACGAGGACGCAAAGGGAGCGTCACTGGGATACACGCGCACGCTTACGCCTCGAGCGGTGAATGAATTCCGCGTCGGTTTTAATCACGTACACATTCGACGGGGACTACCTGTCGGCGGCACTGTACTTCCGCCCACGGAACTGCAGGTGCCCGGCGTTCCCAACGATCCACGTGTAAACGGACTCACGTTGTTCTCTCCTGGCGGTGGATATCGTCGAGTGGGAGATCCGAGATTTGCGCCCACACTGCTGGCGAGCCAAGAGCGGCAGATTACAGACGTTTTTACGCTAGTGCGCGGTGGACATACGGTCAAACTGGGTGGCGAAATTCGCTGGAGCCAATTCAATATTTCACAGGAAGCGGCACCACGAGGACAATTTATCTTCAGCGGTCAGTTCACGCAGGACCCCGTCACTGGAAACGAAGGCAGTCCACTCGCTGATATGTTGCTTGGACTGCCGATCACGGCGAGGATCTCAACCGTAATTGGCTTGCACAATCGGCAAAAAGTGCCATCGGCATTCGTGCAAGACGATTGGAAAATAACGCGGCGCCTGACCCTGAACCTGGGTTTGCGCTATGACTACTTTTCTCCGATCGTCGAAAAGGACAATCGCCAGGCCAATTTCGACTACAACACGGGAACTATCGTAGTCGCTGGGCAAAACGGCGCTTCACGCGGGCTCGTGCAGGCTGACAAGTCCAACTTCTCTCCACGCGTTGGTTTTGCCTGGACTCCGAAGGAGAACGGCAAAACGGTGCTACGGGGAGCATACGGAATCTTCTTCAGCGGACAGGAAATTCGCACAGCTGCGCCTCTTCAGCTCGCATATAACCTCCCGTTCTTCTATGAGCCCACGTTTATCAGCGACGGGATTACGGCCGTGGTGACAGTGTCACAAGGTTTCCCGCCGCTCAATCCTAGCCAGGCCATCAATCCGGGAGTAACCAGCGTAGATTCGCGTCTGCACACGCCCTACTACCAAGCCTGGAACCTGGCGGTGCAGAGGGCACTACCAGCGGCAATCACCGTCGAGTTCGCCTATGCAGGATCGAAGGGTACTCACCTGCAAGGAGTAATAGACCCCAATCAGGACCCTATTCCGGGCCCAGGCGATGTCCAGGTGCGGCGGCCATATCCGCAATTTGGCGGGTTTACAGCCATTACCAACATAGCTAATTCAAACTACAACGCGCTGCAGGTAAAAGCCGAGAAGCGTACAACTCACGGGTTGTACTTTCTTAGCGCGTTCACATATAGCAAGGCGATCAACGACCTTCCGGAAATCTGCTGTGCGGCACCCTTTGCCCAGAATAGCTATGACTTGGCTGCAGAGCGGGGCCGGGCGGATTTCGATCAAACACTTCGCTGGGTGCTAAGCTTCGACTATGAGGTGCCGTTTGGGAGCCGAGGTTCGCATCCGAAGAACGGGCTTATGGACTCTGTCTTCGCTGGATGGCATTTGGGGGGTATTTACACCCTGGCAAGTGGGTTCCCTTTCTCGCCGTATTTAGGTTTCGACCCTTCAAACACCGGCACCCAGGGGATCGTGCGGGCAGACCAGATTCGTAACGGCAACCTACCGCGCGGCCAAAGGACCCCTGGTCGCTGGTTCGATGTGGATGCGTTTGCCATTCCGAACGGCTTTGCGTTCGGCAACGCAGGGCGGAATGTGCTCATCGGGCCTGGTCAAAACGTGTTTGATTTTTCTTTCCGCAAATTGTTCCGGCTGTCAGAGGCACAAAGCTTGGAGTTCCGCGCCGAACTCTTCAACTCTTTCAACCATCCCAATTTTGCGCAGCCGGATAACTTCATTGATGACGGGCCGGGCAGCGCTGGTGTTATCGGATCCCTGGCTATACCGATGCGGCAGATTCAATTTGGCCTGAAGTACAACTTCTAAGGCCAAGAGGAAAGCAGGCGCGTGTTTAGGCCAGACCTCCCGAACGCTACTTAGGTGCAACAACAACTGGGAGTCTATCGAAGGTCTTCACTTTGGAGCAAAGAACCCTTAACGTCTCGCGAAAAAGAGTCTACGGCAACGCTATGGCGGTCATTGCGCTCGGTGGATAGTTGACGGGGCGACGGTGCGTTGATCCCCACTCGCCTGCGCATCTGCCTGCCGCACGGGAGCACCCCGCTCTGAAGTGCCGTGCCATCTCCCTCGAACTGCGAGGAGACGCACAGTCCTGCCAGCCGAGGGTGTGCCACGCCGCAGGACCGGCAGCGGCTCACGAACGACCCTTCTCAAGGCCAACTGGTTCCCGTTGAACGTGGCGGAGCGCATCCATGTGGGACGACGGTTTCCTTCACACCGGCGTCACAAGGCCGAATTTCGATGATTTGAGCGCCTTGGTTCGAAAGCTGCTCTGTGCGCCTTGCCCGCCTCTGACGCTGTTTTGAGTGTGGTGCCGGGAGGGGGAGTTGAACCCCCAAGGTACCAAGTACCGGCGGATTTTGAGTCCATAGTAAGTTCTGATCCGTTATGAAAATTCTCTACTTTACTTTACTTTCCAACCTCTCACAAGGTGAGTGTGTTGATCGGTTATGACCCAACTTGCTCGGTGCTGAACATAGAACTACTACAGTTTTACTACAGTGCCAAATTCACGGGCGCGCGCCAATCCCAACAAGAAACGCATTGAGTATCAAACGGCGCGACATAAAGGCACTAATATCTGACGCACTGTTTGTGGGTATGGTGCTGATCTCAGTGGCGGGCCTTACTTACGAATGGCTTCGCTTTCGCCATTGAGTGGGAACGATTAACCTTTCCAGGGTAGGCGTTTGTTGGCGCTTCAGATCGGCGCAATTAGGTCTAGTGTAAAGATGCTACAGGCAAGCGTAGCAACTGACCTCGGCACTCGAAAGAAGGGTTGGGGGGCGGTATCTAATTAATTCGTGACCCTGTGCGAGGCGAAAACTTAGAAAACTGGCAGAAGCTCTGCACCGAGGCCGCCTCAGAGCGAGACCCCGTCCGGATTGATGCAACTGACTTACGAGATAGACCGGATGCTTAGCGAGAAACAGCACCGACTCAAAGGGCAGAGCGAAACGAAGGGACAGGGTGCCGCGTAGACTCGACTGCACCAAACCGCGACCTCGCGGTCCTCTTCCCCCTTGCGTGGCCAAACATCTAGCCACCGAAAATGACACAGCAAAGCAAGGACTTGCTTAAGCAAGTCAAACGGAATCTAGAACGTTCAAAGGAGTGCATAGCCGTCAGCAAGGGATTGCAACGGACCTGTCGCGAGTTACTAGACGAATTGGGACGCCTCCAAAACTTGCGACGGCAATCCGGTGTGTCATTTATTCGGATAGCTACCATGAATCGAGAAGGTCATTCTGTTGAACGCTCCTTCCGCCAGCGCAGGTCGCCCTTCAACGAGAGTTGACCGTGTGCTAGTTCTTAGTAGGCATCTCCCATGCCCCCGTGGGCGGCGGCAGCGCCCTTGTTCTCATCCGTAATGTCGGCGACGAGGGCTTCCGTGGTCAGCATCAACGCCGCGATGGAGCCGGCATTGGTCAGAGCCGTGCGCACAACCTTGGTGGGATCGAGCACGCCGGCCTTGACTAGGTCTTCGTACTCTCCGCTCAGGGCGTTGTAGCCGAAGTTCGGGTCTTTCGAGTCGTTGACCTTGCCCAAAACGATGGCGCCTTCTTCGCCTGCGTTCTCAGCGATCTGGCGTAGCGGTTCCTGCAGGGCGCGCTTCACGATGTTGACGCCGATCCGCTCATCGCCCTCAACCTTCAGCTTGTCGAGAGCGACGACACAGCGGGCCAGAGCCACGCCGCCGCCGGGTACGATGCCTTCTTCCACGGCCGCTCGGGTTGCGTGCATTGCGTCCTCAACCCGAGCCTTCTTCTCTTTCATTTCCGTCTCGGTCGCCGCGCCAACCTTGATCACAGCAACCCCGCCGACCAGTTTCGCCAACCGCTCCTGCAGCTTCTCGCGGTCGTAGTCGCTGGTCGTCTTATCGATCTCGCTGCGAATCTCTTTCACGCGGCCTTCGACGTCGCTGTGCTTGCCGCTACCTTCGATGATGGTGGTGTTGTCCTTGTCGATGGTGACTTTCTTGGCCTGGCCGAGACCCTCCAGACTCACGTTCTCGAGCTTGATGCCGAGATCTTCGGTGATCGCCTTCCCGCCCGTGAGCGTTGCGATGTCCTGCAACATGGCCTTGCGGCGGTCGCCGAATCCAGGAGCCTTTACAGCAGCAACCTGCAGCGTACCACGCAGCTTGTTGACGACAAGAGTCGCCAACGCCTCGCCCTCGATGTCCTCTGCGACGATAAGCAGTGGTTTGCCACTCTTGGCAATCTGTTCGAGCAGGGGAAGTACATCCTTCATCGAACTGATCTTCTTTTCGTGGATCAGGATGTAGGGATTCTCGAAGGCAACCTCCATGCGCTCAGGATCCGTGACGAAGTAGGGTGAGAGATAGCCGCGGTCGAACTGCATGCCTTCTACGACTTCGAGCTGGGTCTCGAGCGTCTTCGACTCTTCAACCGTGATCACGCCATCCTTGCCGACCTTCTTCATGGCTTCGGCAATGATCTTGCCGATCGTTTCGTCGTTGTTGGCAGAGATGCTGCCAACCTGGGCGATCATGTCACCGGTGACAGGTTTGGAGAGCTTATCGAGTTCACCCTTGGCGCGCTCGCCGGTGCTCGGATCGACGTTGCCGCAAACCACGTTCACAGCTTGCTCAATGCCGCGCTTTATGGCCATGGGATTGGCACCAGCAGCGACAGTCTTTACGCCTTCGCGGTAGATTGCCTGGGTCAGGACGGTGGCGGTGGTGGTTCCGTCGCCGGCAACGTCGGAGGTCTTGGAAGCAACTTCCTTCACCATCTGTGCGCCCATGTTTTCGAGCGTATCTTTCAGTTCGATTTCTTTCGCGACGGTGACGCCGTCCTTGGTAATGGTCGGCGAACCGAATTTCTTGTCGATCACGACGTTGCGGCCCTTGGGGCCGAGCGTGACCTTTACGGCGTCAGAGAGCACGTTGACACCGCGAAGAATCGCTTGGCGGGACTCTTCTCCGTGTACGATTTGTTTTGCCATTGTCGTCTTCTCCTAAAGTTTGTTTACAGACTGGCTGCAGGATTTCTATTTGCGGCATTAGAGATCAGCTCTTAGCTACTAGCTCCTAGCGGCTCCGGCTGACGCCGACTTTGACGAGCTGGATCCTTCGACTTCGTTCAGGACCGGTGCCCATTTACTTCAAAATTTACTTTCGCGAACCTGCAGTTTCGCGCTTTGCTGCGCCGGAGAGGATGCCGAGAACTTCCTCTTCGCGCATGATGATGAAATCTTCGCCATCCAGCTTGATTTCTGTGCCGGAGTATTTGCCGAAGAGGATGCGGTCGCCTCCCTTAACATCGAGGGGACGAACCTTGCCTTCCTCATTGATCTTGCCCTTGCCAACAGAAACTACTTCGCCCTCCTGGGGCTTCTCTTTAGCTGAATCGGGGATGATGATTCCGCCACGGGTGGTTTCGCCTTCCTCAATGCGCCGGACCAGAATGCGGTCGTGCAACGGGGTGAATTTCGTAGCCATTTTCAGACGCCTTTCATTCGTATTCATTTGTACAAAGCAAGTATGGAAGCCAAACTAGAGAGCTTTGAGGTCCCGGTTAAAGGGCCCATACTTAACTATCGGGCAGGCACCCAGAAAAAGGCTGAGCACTATTGACCATGTTGTGTTTCGCAACACTTCCGTGGTTGGGAAACCAAATTTCATAGATGGTCTCTCATTTTTTGCGGCTTGTCAGGCAATAGACAAAGTTATGCTGCACCTGAAGCGTATAGAGCCAACTCTTGACGATTCTTCAGGTTAAATGAAGTATCCAGGCTACGCAGCTTTGTACCTTCACATCGGTGAGATTCACCTTGCTCGCGATATCGGCGTCATTCAAACCGTGACCCAATAAGTGATAGATCGGACCAAGGACACCCGTTTGCTCCCAGAAGCAGCGCATTTCCATGCCTCCTTCTTGAAAAACCGCCAAGCACAGCCTCCGTCGTTCAGGACTTCCACGCGCTGATCGAAACCGACAAGCGATTCTGCCACCTGCTCAGAGGATCAGAAAGAGAGAGGTAATGCTCGTAACTGGCATGATGATCGCTCCAACCCTTGGTAATTTGCTGGTCTGAATTGCTCGCTCGGCGTTCTCAACGGGACACAAGCTAAGTACCTTCTCGTTCTGCATGCGTGGGAAAATCTTGTTCGTCAAAAAAGGGTGGATCGCCGTCCAGACGAGATCGAGGAAAAGAAAAGTGCCCCCGAGGACGTGAATCAAGCAGTCGCCCAAACCGTGCGGCCAGTGACAGAAGGCCTTTAATCCGGTTGTTGTTCTTTCGAGTTTTCATTTTCTGGAAATGAATCCTTGCCTGAGTGCACCACTACTTGTTTAATCGCCAGGCTGGCGAAGAGATCTAGGTAGCCGGCAAGATTGAGGGGTGGTGCAGCCCTGACTGCCCAAGCTTGCGAGCTACCCGCGCCCACTGTGCAAAGGCGTTGACGTGCCCGGCCTTGAACCGCGTGGGACAACGGCAGTTCTTGGTGGGTATCACTGTTTCCTTTCGATCAATCACGTACCGCCTGAGTGACGCCAATTCTGCTCATATTCTGCAACTAAGCTCTTGATGCGCTGCCTCTGCATCTCCAGTTCTGGGTTGCCTAATGGATGACGCATGGTTTCCTCATTCGCCTCTGCCAGCCAAGCTTTACAAGACCGATATTCGCTCTCATTCAAAATGAAGTCGTTCAAGAGTTTGGGAAGAGTTTTCATCCAGCAATCCTCTGCAGTCTAGATGATAGTTACGCCACCAGCGCTATAGATTCCGATTAGCGACAACCCAGGAGTTGGCGAAAGGATGCCCAACCAAAGTGCCGAGTACCGCCGCTTCTCCGGGCGTGCGCCTGGTAAGGCCAGCCCTGCCGAGCCGCCTGACATTACAGTCCACTGCGACCCTAGGGAAGCTTCCCTCTGTGAATGGATTCAATCCCCGGGACAGCGTTGGCCCTAATGCCCATCCCGCTTATGATCGAGGATAGCGCTAAGGCACGAAAACTCCCCACACGTCCATCCCAAAGAATCTGTGTCCGGGATTCCCGCCCTGGCCTGAATAAAATCCCATTCCAGGTGGTCCAACTCTTCGCAAACCATAAACCAACTCCTACCTTGGCCGCACTTAACGGCAACAAGAAAGCAACCTGTGTCACTCCCAGATTTCGGTAGTTGCTTCGTGATAAGCGCAAGCCGTATGTCGGTTGTCCACAGCCCCTGCCTCTCCGCTCCTACTTCATGTCATCTTTTCTGGTCTCAGTTGCGGTGGGCAGGTTCACTTCTGTGATGTGAATTGAATCCCTGTCTGAACAGACATGGGCCCTCACTCGCACATAATGTCCTTCGTGGCCCTTAAGGGTCTCCGGGTTGTCCACATTCCAGGCTCTCTGGTCGGTTACGAACCTCAATTTATCGCCATCCTGAACAGTACCCAGCATGGTTGCCAACCTAGCCCCAGCCGTCGGCTGAACCTGGCGCGGCGCCTGATTAAGAACTTGGGGTGTGAGCGCGACGACGTTTAGGACAAAGCACAAAGAGAGAATCATTAATAAAAGGGATTTCATGGAGAGAACCTCGGTTCCAAACGGGTAATCTTCCGCACTTTAACCGAGAAGGCGGACGTTAACCGCCTTCTCGTGCGAAAGGCTCACAGTTCTACGCACTTGCGTGAACGTCGATCTTATGGAAGGTCGAGGTGACAACGTCAGACGTCTGAACCTTGGGCGTTCCCTCGATAAATCTTGCCATCGTCTTCAACACTTCGGGATAAGTTTTGGTGTTGTAAGCTTCGGCATCGGTCTTGCTTTCCCACAGACTGATTGCAGTCACATCAACTCCGCCGGGACCAGCGAATGTGATTTCGTCCTTAAAACCATGCTGTTTACGAAGCAAAGGAAGGACGTCCTTCTCAAAAGTTCGCGTGTAATCGGAAAGCATGTTGGATTTCAGATGAATCGAGACATTGCGTGCAAACATGGCAACCTCCTTAAGGTTGGGGTGGCTAAGAGAGAAAACTTCAGATGGGCTGACTTAGTTCAGGGAACCTGAAAGAGGAGAAGGTGGTAACCACCTCAACTACGAGCCTAGTCTTATGCGGGGGCAGTGTCAAATAGCTCCCTCGCGTAGTCGGTATGTTCGCAGCTTGGAATCTGGCGGCAAGCGCGGGACTACAGAAAACCCAAGACCCTAGAAAGGAAGTAGCGACTGGCAAAACTACAGGGCTCAGCGAGAAGTCTTCATAAGCATTCTTGACTCTAAGCTCGGTGAAGGGAAAATACCTTGCCAGACTTGATCCAAATTGACCTGTAAATGCCGCGGACTCGTGGAATCGTGGATGTATGGGTAATAGAAAACAAAAAAAGCAATCGCCCAAAGCGACACTCGCTGAAGTCACCAAGGAAATGCAGAAGCCGAGAGTGGTTAGGTCTGCACGAGAGCATAGCCACATTTTTCGGAATGAACGTCTAGTCGTGGAGAACAATGTTGAGAAGTGAACTGTGAACCTGCAATGCATCACCAGCCTGATAATCAATGAACCCCAGTTTCCTGAACCTGTTCATGAAAAAGCTGACCCGCGAGCGAGTGGTGCCCACCATCTCCGCTAGAGTTTCCTGGCTGATTTTGGGAATTGCAACTTCCGGCTTTCCGTCCTTGCCGAAGTGAGCCAGCAGGAGAAGAACGCGAGCCAGTCGTTTCTCGCTGGAATTGAAAAGCTGGTCAACCAAATCCTCTTCGTATCGGATGTTGCGTGTCAGCAAATATGCCACGAACATATCGGAAAACGCGTGTTCCCGGTGAAGCACTTCTATCATGGACTTCTTATCGATTCGCATCACGGAGCAATCGGTGATTGCGGTTGCAGAGCACAGGCGAAGAGGCTGCCCTGTAAGGCAACCCTCTCCGAAGAACTCGCCCTCGTTCAGAATGCCTATTGTCGCTTCCTTCCCCTTCTGCGACACCACGGTGAGTTTTACCTTTCCTTTCTGGATATAAAAAACAGCATCGGACGAATCGCCCTGAACAAAGATCGTCTGCTTCTTGAAAACAGCTGCGATCTTCCTACCGCCGTCGAGGGTCGAAAGGAATGTCTTGGGATCGAATTTGCTGATTTTCTTGGATGGTACGGATGTCATGATTTTGGCCCCCCAAGAGTTTCCGAATGCGCCAGAAAGCAACTCGGCCGATGAAATAAATGCGCGCGAACCAACGACTGCCGATACACCTAAATAATGATTTCACCGGTTGGTGTCGAAAGTCAAAGTTTCGATATGGCAGTCTCAGACACATCGGATAAGTGACGGGCCATCGATGTTAAGAGCTAGGAGAGCCAGCAACTTTATGCGAGAGCGAGGTCGCGGCTAAACACTAACTGGTGTAAACAGGAGATTTTTCACCCAAAAAAACAGTGTTCAATGTTGACCAGACTGTGAGTTTGCGGAACGGGAATCGGTCATCCCCAGCCAGAGGTCAGTTAGGTGGAATAGGACGGAGGGAGCAGTGTCTAGAGTCCTAAAACACCGCGTCCTTGTGGTGGACGACGATGAGAGCGTCCGTGAGGTACTTGCGCTGTTGCTGCGAAAAGAAGGCTACGAGGTCGCTACCGCGGAAAACGGTTTTGACACTCTGCTCAAGCTCAAAGGAGTAGTAATCCCGGACGTAATCATCTCTGACCCCAATATGCTGGAAATGTCAGGATTTGAATTCCCGTCCGGGGTTCGCCGCCGCTTTCCCCAAGATTTCAGTAATCGCCAGCAGCGGAGCGTATGGAAGCAGATCCGTACCGACCGGAGTGCTTGCCGACGCCCCGGATGCTAAATTAAATATATTGTTATCAATTACTTACAAAACCACCGTCCAAACTCACCCCTTCCTACCATTGTGCGGTGCGAAGGAGCGCACATCTCACAAACTTCTCCTCACTCGAAACGCGTAAATCACCACTTTCGGCTAGTACGCTCAAAAGTGGTCCTGGGGTTTTTAGTTGCACTTCGCAATAAAACTCTTGCCACCCGTGCTCAAGCTAACTGTGCCTAGAATTATTCCCTGCCTGGAACTGATTCCCCAGACGAATGTCGAATTCGCTTGTGCGTTGGGGACAGAGATGAATTTGAAAGTACCGTTCTGATAGAGAAACGGGACCTTCGCACCCATGCCAAATAGCTCGGCATTGCCGATGATCGCGCCCGAGTTGCTGATGCCCCACGGCTCGGTGATTACGGCATTCGGGTAGTTCAGCGTCGCCCACTGGCCTTTGTAGTACACAAATCCGTTGACCGCAACGCTACCCTTTAAACCAACGACGCTGCCCACGACCATGCCGTTATCATTTTGTCCTGTTGGCGTTGTGCTTGCCGCACCTGGAAAGTCGAGGGTGATAAAGCTACCGTTGCTATAACGCTTGAAGCCGTGGAGCTGAGCGGTGCCATAATACCCGATAATGCTGCTCCACTTGTTAATTCGGCCAATGTAAGTGCCCTGTGTGGCGCCAGGAGGCACGACGGAAGTAGGCGTCGACCCATCCAGCATGAATCCTTTTGGAAGTTGCGAGCCTGGGCTCAGATACGTACCGACGCTGACACCATTGTTGTTACGGTCGTTAAACGAAGTAGAACTCGCGCTCGGAACGCTATAGTAGGTGACGCCTCCTCCTGCATATCGAATGTAGCCTTTGGTGCCCGCCCCCCCAACTATTGTGCCGAAATCATTAATCGAAGTAGACGGACCTGGAAGATCGAGCATTGTGAAGGTGCAACTTGCCTGAGTCTGTGCTTGGGCCACTGAAGCCATTACCAAAAGAACTGCAAACCTGGCGAGCGTCGCGCGCAAAGAGAACAACGAATCAGAATAACCAGGAACTGGCATTTAGAACCTCCTTGCCTGAACATTTGAGGCGAAGCAGAGATCCAGAGTTGCCGCAGTCGGGATGCGAGCGCAAGCGTTTAGGCTAACGGAATTTCGAACGGGATCATCTGGGTGCTAGACAACTCGAAGTTCGTTGGCGGCGATCTAGAGGGACGCGTGAACACATCCGGGCCGGCAGTCCTGCATGCATATCGCGCAGACGACCTCAGCGTTGAACTATAACAGCAGCCAGGTCGCCACACGTGACACGCCGGGGACTGCGGTCAAGTTCACGATTCCAACCGTCGCCAATGGCCATGTTTATGTGGGCGGCGCGAAACAATTGACGGTGTATGGCATCGCTCCGTGAGTGGCATCGCATTGAGTGACAAGCACACAATGAACCAACCCTTACCAGCCCGCTATCGAGAATCTGTAGTCGAAGTGTGCTGATTATTACAACTTGGTGCTTGCCCCTGACGGAGATGTTGGCCGAACTGGTCAGCTCTTCGCTCATCGGGATCATGGCAAAGAGCGTGCCCGAGTTCGTGGGTAACGGCTAACTCAAGGAATTGGTCCACACCAAAAGGATCAAAGCAAGGCGTGCTAAAAACCTTTGATTGGTTTTCCTCGGGTATAGAGCCTCGCATCTTCAGCCGCAGCGCTGAGGCTGACTGCACGACCTTTCGCAAGAAACTACTACAGTTTAACTACAGTGCGCAGTGTTTTCGCGGAAACACCCGTCACCGCAAGGGCGCAGAAGGAACTGTAGCTCGGTGAAAACAATGATGAAAACGGTGGTGCCGGGAGGGGAGTTGAACCCCCAAGGTGCTAAGCACCGGCGGATTTTGAGGGAGGGAATCCAGTCTACTCGTGAGTACTACCAATTGCTCTTGAGTGCGTCCGACGCGGTTCCGACCAATTTGCATTTGCTAGGGAATACTTCCCAAATAGCCCAGTTGCGCCCGTTCTCCGTCACAACGGCGTCACAGCCCATTTTTCGGCAGAAAAGCTCAAAGAGAGAGCAGGGAACTTAAATCGATTGTGTGGTGGTCGTACACACAGTAATAATGCTTCCTCCTCGCGTAGTGGGGTCTCGCCTGCCATGGCTTAATGAACTCGGGCCGCTTTCCAAATTATTGTGTTTTGGGTTCAGAGAAGGAGCCCCATCCGTCATTGTGTCCTCCGAAAGGATCGGCAGCGCTCTGAAGCATGGTCTCGAAATCCACGATCTCACCCTTGCGCACG
>Ga0157374_10000654_pt1 | contig 30594 bp, 27 predicted proteins | sample M25metaG_FD_115308 | JGI IMG/M metagenome (GOLD analysis project Ga0157374, IMG submission 115308) | Miscanthus rhizosphere microbial communities from Kellogg Biological Station, Michigan, USA - M2-5 metaG | ecosystem: Host-associated > Plants > Roots > Rhizosphere > Soil | place: USA: Michigan...
ACGGCTGGCGGCGGCTCGAAGCGCTCGGCGGGTATTTGGAGCAAGCCGTGGGCGCGGCGCCCTCGGAATCGCCGGTCCCCGTTCGGCTGTGCCGGCTCGGATCGATGTTCTGGCTCGCGTGGCTCGCGGACACCGCGCCCAGCTCGGCGGAGATGCTCGATCCGCGCGCGGCCTCCGTATATGCGCGCGTGTTTCATTCGCTGCTCGACCAGGGGATCGCTCTCGCGCCATCGGCGTTCGAAATCGCATTCTTGTCGCTTGCACATTCGAAGCGCGACGTCGACCGTCTCGCCGAAGGCTTGCGCGCGGCGCTCACCGTGGCCGCGACTCCGGCACAATAGCGCGCGTGCGGCGGCGGAGACTTCGATGACGTTGAAACGCGATCCGAGCCTGGCGCTGCAGCTCGGCTTTCTCGCGCTGCTCTTGATCTCTACCGTGCAGGTCGGCTGGTGGATGTACGACCACGTCTCGAAGGCACGCGACGTCGAGCGCCGGTTCGCAGCCGAGTACCAGCACGACGCCGACGCGCTCACGACGCTGTTCTCCGGCGCGTCGCCGGAGCGAGTCGCGGAGCATCTACCCGCCGTCGCGGTCACCGGCCACGAGGCCGCGGTGCGGCCCGAGGCGCTCGCGGCACTCGCCGACGAGCGCTCGGCACGGATCAATCGCTTCATGTGGGAAGGCGCGTTCTTCCTCGCCGTGCTGCTCGGCGGCATGGCGGTGCTCACACGCACGATCCGGCACGACGCGGAGCTGCGGCGGCGCCAGCAGAATTTTCTCGCGGCCGTGTCGCACGAGTTCAAGAGCCCGCTCGCGAGCATCCAGCTCGCGTCCGAGACTCTGGTGCTGCGCTCGCACGAGAGCGACACGCAGCGGCTCGGGCGGCGAATTCTCGAAGACTGCGAGCGCCTTTTGCGCATGGTGGACAACTTGCTCGACGCGACTCGTCTCGAAGAAGGTCGCCAGCAACTCGCGCCGGCCGAGCTGGCGCTGCGCGGCGCGGCGGAGACCGCGGTCGCCGAGATCGCCGAGCGGGCGCGCCTCTCCTCGGTGACGATCGCGGTCGAAATGCCCGACGACCTGAAGCTCACCATCGATCCGACCGTGCTCGGCACGGTGCTGCGTAACCTGCTCGACAATGCACTCAAGGCGTGCGTCGCGGGCGGCGGCCGGTCGATCGCGCTGCGCGGCGCGCGCACCGCGCACGGCGTCGAGCTCGCGGTAGCGGACGACGGCATCGGCTTCCCGCCCGAGGACGCCGCGCTGATCTTCGAGAAGTTCTATCGCGTCGGCGACGAGCTGCGCCGCTCGATGCCGGGGACGGGGCTCGGCCTCTATATCGTGAAGCGCCTCGTCGAACAGTCGGGCGGCGCGATCGCGGCGCAGAGTGGAGGGCCGAAGCGCGGCGCGACCGTCACGATCCGCTGGCCGGAGCGCGCGCGATGACGAGCCCAGGCAGGATCTTGATCGTCGACGACGAGGCCCATCTCGCCGAGGGTATCCGCGAGAACCTCGAGGCCGAGGGCTACGAGACCGAGGTCGCGCACGACGGCCGCGTGGGACTCGAGCGCATTCGCGCGCAGAGCTTCGACCTCGTGGTGCTCGACGTAATGATGCCGAATATGGACGGCCTCGAGCTCTGCGCGCGGATCCGCAGTGAAGGTCTTCAGACGCCCGTGCTGTTCCTCACGGTGAAGGGCGACGTGGCGGATCGCGTGCGCGGCTTCGAGGCCGGCGGCGACGACTACCTCGCGAAGCCGTTTCATCTGCAGGAGCTGTTGCTGCGGGTCGCGGCGATTCTGCGCCGCAGCAACTGGTACCAGGGCAGCAGCGGCACGCTGCAGTTCGGCGGCAACACGATCGACTTCAAAACCTACGAGGCGCGCGCGTGGGACGGCGCCGAGCACGCGCTCACGCACAAGGAGGCGATGATCTTGAAGGCGCTATCGGAGCGCGCGGGGCAGATCGTCACCCGCGAGGAAATCCTCGATCGCGTCTGGGGCTACGAGGTGTTCCCCTCGACGCGCACGATCGACAACTTCATCGTGCGGTTACGCAAGCGCTTCGAGCGCAACGCGGAAGCGCCGGAGCATTTTCATACGGTACGCGGGGTCGGCTACCGCTTCACGGCGGACCCGCAAGCGACGGAGGCCACGGGCGAATGAGCGGCGCACGCGACGGACTGCTGATGAAGGCGATACGGCGCGAGCCCGTGCCGCGCCGGCCGCTCTGGATCATGCGCCAGGCCGGCCGCTACCTCCCCGAGTATCGCGAGTTCCGCGAGAGGCACAGCTTCAAGGCGCTCGCGGGCGACTCCGAGCTCGCGGCCGAGGTCACGCTGATGCCGCTGAAGCGCTTCGCGCTCGACGCGGCAATCGTGTTCGCCGACATCATGAGCCCGCTGCCCGCTCTCGGCATCGAGTTCGACTTCGCGCCGGGCCCCGTGGTCGCGAAGCCGATTCGCGACGGGCACGCGCTCGAGCAGCTCCGCGATCCCGCGCCCGAGGAGATCGCGCCGGAGGTGATCGCCGCGCTGAAGCTCACGCGCGCCGCCTTGCCCGCCTCGACCGCTCTGCTCGGTTTCTGCGGCGCGCCCTGGACGCTCGCCGCGTATCTCGTCGAAGGCAAGGGCACCAAGGACTTCCCGACGCTGCGCGCGTTCGCGGCCGCCGAGCCGCTGCTGCTCGATCGCCTGCTCGCGCGGCTCACGAACTTGCAGATCGACTATCTACGCCGCCAAGCCGCCGCGGGCGCCGACGCGGTGCAGATCTTCGACTCGTGGGCCGGGCTCCTATCGCGCGCGAGCTGGGAGAAGCTGATCCGCCCGCACTTGACGACGCTGCTCGAGGCCGCGGGCCGCTCTAAGATTCCGCGGATCCTGTTCGTGCAGAACGCGCCGCATCTCGTCGACGCGTACGCGAGCTTGCCCGCGGAGGTGCTCGCGGTCGACTGGCGCGTCGACCTCGCGGAGCTGCAAAAGCGTTACCCGGACCGCGCCGTGCAGGGCAATCTCGAGCCCGCGATTTTGATTGCCGGGGCCGACGCGACGAGCATTGCCGCGCGCGAGCTGCTCGCGTCGACCGCACCGCGCGGCCACATCGTGAACTTGGGCCACGGCATCTTGCCTCAGACGCCGATTGCGAGCGTCGAAGCGCTGATCGAAACCGTGCATTCGGAGGATCTCGGATGAGCGAAGAAAAAGCGGCGCGCCCGGCGCCCGAGGCGAACGCAGCGCGACCGGCGGCCGAGGTAGCGGCGCCGCTCGACCTCGCGGAAAAAGGCCGTCGCGCGGGCCAAGTGATTTCGCTCGACCGGCGCCTGTTCATGAAATTCACCGCGTTCGGCCGCTGCCTCGACGCCGAGGCGGCCGCGAGGACGTTGGCCGCGGACGGAGCTCGGGCGGCGCTCTATGCCGACGCGAACGACCCGCAGGGCATCGGCGTGATGGTCGCTTCGGAGAACCCGGAGTACTTCGTGACGAATCTCCGGACGCTGTTCAGCCGCTTACCGTTCGCGGATTTCGTGCACAAGCCAGAGCTCGACATGCTCGGCCGCACGTACTCGATCGGCTACGAGCAGGACCTCGAGGAGACGTTGTTCAAGCGGCCGCTGTCGAAGATGCTCGACCCGAAGAACGTCTGGGCGATTTGGTATCCGCTCCAGCGTGCGAAGAAGTTCTACACGCTGCCGCCGGAGCATCAGCGCAAGATCCTCGCGGAGCATGGCACGCTCGCGCATCGCTACGCGGGCCACGCCAACGACGTCCGCCTCGCGTGCCACGGCCTCGACAAGAACGACAACGACTTCATCGTCGGGTTGGTCGGCGCGCAGCTGCATCCGCTCTCCGCAATCGTGCAGGAGATGCGCAAGACCGAGCAGACCTCGCAGTACCTCGACAGCCTCGGTCCGTTCTTCGTCGGCAAGGTCATCTGGCAGAGCGCGGGATGAGCGCGCCGGATCCCGATAAGCATTACGACGCGCTGCTCGTCGTGTCGTTCGGCGGCCCCGAAGGGCCGAACGACGTCGCGCCGTTTCTCGACAACGTGTTCCGCGGCCTGCGCGGCGTGACGCCCGAGACGCGCGCGCACGTCGCGAAACGCTACGAGCCGTTCGGCGGCGTGAGCCCGATCAACGCCCAGACGCGCGAGTTCATCAAAGCGCTGCAGCGCGAGCTCGACGCGCACGGGCCGGCGCTGCCGATCTATTGGGGCAACCGCAACTGGCATCCGTTCCTCAAGGACACGCTCGCGCAGATGGCGAACGCCGGCGTGCGGCGCGCGCTCGCCTACGTGACGAGCACGTTCAGCTCCTACAGCGGCTGCCGAAAATACCGTGAGGACCTCTACGAGGCGGTGCAAGGACTTGCCATACCGCCGGTGATCGACAAGCTCCGCGTCGGCTTCAACCATCCAGGCTTCGTGCGCGCGATGGCGGACCGCGTCGCCGTGGAGCTCGAGAAGCTGCCGGCAGGCGAGCGCTCCGCGACGCCGATCCTGTTCACCGCGCACAGCTTGCCCGAATCGATGGCGCACGCGTCGCGGTACGAGGCGCAGCTGCAGGCGAGCTGCAGGCTGGTCGGCGACGCGCTCGAGCACCAACGTTGGCGGCTCGTGTTCCAGAGCAACAACGCGTCGTACGGCCCCGAGGCCTGGCTCGGCCCCGACATCGCGGTGGCTCTGCGCGAGGCGAAGGCCGCGGGCGCGGCGTCGGTCGTCGTCGCGCCGATCGGCTTCGTATGCGAGCACATGGAAACGGTGCTCGACCTCGACGTGAAGCTCGCGGTGGTGGCGCGAGAGGTCGGCATCAACATGCTGCGCGCCACGACGGTGAACACCCATCCCGCTCACGTGAGCATGGTTCGCGAGCTCGTCGTGGAGCGGCTCACGCCGAACGCACCGCGGCTCGCACTCGGCTCGCTCGGCCCGAGCCACGATCGATGCGAGCCCGATTGCTGCCTGTCCGGCCGGCCCGGACCCCTGAAGCCGTCGCTCTGCGGCACCGACGATCCCTACGTCGCGACGCCTCGTTGAGGCCGAATGGCGGCCGTCGACCGCGATGTGATCGTCGTCGGCGCGGGGCTCGCGGGCCTCGCCGCGGCGACGAAGCTCGAAGCAGAAGGCCTCGACGTGCTCGTGCTCGAGGCGCAGCAGCGGGTCGGCGGCCGGATCCATTCGATGCGCCAGCTCGGGTCGGGCGAGGCCGGCGGCACCTACATCGGCGCGGGTTATGAGCGCGTGATCGCGGCCGCTAGCCGGCACGGCGTTCCACTCGTCGACGTGACGCCGGTCCTGCAGTTCTTTCGCGAGCAAGACCTCGTGCTTGGGACGCGGATCATTCGCCAGACCGACTGGCCGGGGGACCCGGCGAACCCGTTCCCGGACGCGGACAAAGCACAGTTGCCGTGGAGCTATCACCGCACGCTGACCGTGCGGCACAACCCGCTCGAGAGACCGCAGGACTGGCTCGACGCACGCTTCGCGGATCTCGACGTCTCGGCGCGGACGTGGCTGCGCGGCCTGGGCTTGAGCGACGCGGCAATCGCGCTCGCGTACGGGATGAACGCGAGCTTCGGCCGCGACGCGGACGACGTCTCGGCGCTCCTGCTGCTGTTCCGCGGCGCGTTCTCGAAGGCGCAGCGCGCGCTGGCGCCGAAGGAGAGCGTCGGGCTCACGGCGCGCGACGGCGTGCAGAGGATCCCCGAGGCGCTCGCGTCGAGCTTGAGGGGTGGCGTCGATCTCGGGCGCGTCGTCACCGCGATCTCCGTCGAGCACGAGCGCGTCACGCTACGCTGCGCGGATTCGACGACGCTGCGTGCCCGGCAGGTCGTCTGCGCCGTGCCGCTCGGCGTGCTGCGGAACATCGCGATCGACCCGTCGCTGCCCGCGCGGCAAGGGGAAGCGTTCGCACGCTTGCCGTCGCAGCCGCTCATGCAGGTATACCTCGCGCCGAAGGCCAAATTCTGGGAGCGCGACGGCTACGCCCCGAGCCTGTTCACGGACTCCGGAGCCGGCATGATCGCCGCCGCGCGCAACCGCTCGAACCCGACCGAGGTCACGAGCATCGCGTGCTGGATCACGGGCGACGCGGCCGCCGCGCTCGATCGGCTCCCGGCCGATGCCATAGGCCGCGCGGTGATCGCCGAGATCGAACGGATCCGGCCGGCCGCCGCAGGTGCCCTCGAGTTCGTCGCGCTCCATTCGTGGGGCGCAGATCCTTATGCCGGCGGTGCATGGGCTTACTTCCGCCCGGGCGACGTCTCACGTTATGCAGCGAACCTCGGTGCCGCGCATGGCCGGCTGCACTTCTGCGGCGAGCATCTCGCCGTGGAAAGCCGCGGCATGGAAGGTGCAATGGAATCCGGCGAGCGGGCTGCGGCCGAGATATTTGCCCAGGCCTAAGCGATCGCATATGCGCTTTCGCTATGCCGGCATGAGAACTTAACCGTTCACGTCGGCCGGGCCCGCTCTTAAGGTAGACCCCTTCAAGCAGAAGAATTGGCCAGGTCCGCCGGCTGTGTCCCGGTGCACCGCGGTTCGGGAACGCACGATGAGCGCATTGCTGAACGCCGACTTCCGGGCGATTTCCGCCCCATCGCCCGCCGGCGTGGTGGACGTGAAGGCGTACGACGAAGAGGCGAGCCGCAGCCACGCGATCGAGCTCTGCAACCGCAAGTTCGCGACTCTCGAAGCCGAGGCCCGCGTCCAATGGGCGCTCGAGAACCTGCCCGGCAAGCACGTGCTGACCTCGAGCTTCGGCGCGCAGGCCGCTGTCTCGCTGCATCTCGTTTCGCGGATCAACCCCGATATTCCGGTCGTGTTGGTGGATACGGGGTACCTGTTCCCCGAGACCTATCGTTTCGTCGACGACTTGACCTCGCGGCTCAAGATCAACCTCAAGGTCTACCGGGCCGATCTGTCACCGGCTTGGCAGGAAGCTCGCTATGGCCAGCGTTGGAACCAAGGCCTGCAGGGCCTCGAGGCCTATAACCAAGAGAACAAGGTCGAGCCGATGCGCCGAGCGCTGCGCGAGCTCGACGTGAGCACGTGGTTCGCGGGCCTACGCCGTAACCAGACCGAGAGCCGAGCCAAGATCGAGTACCTCGAGTGGGCCGGCGGCCGCTGGAAGGTGCATCCGATCGCCGACTGGACCGACCGCGACGTGTACCGCTATCTCACCAAGCACAACCTTCCGTATCACCCGCTTTGGGAGAAGGGCTACGTGTCGATCGGCGATCACCACAGCACGAAGCCGATTCACGAAGTCTCGACCGCGGAGCAGACGCGCTTTTTCGGTTTGAAGCGCGAGTGCGGCATTCACGAGATCAACCTCGCCGACCTCTGACGCGGCGCGACGGAGCTTCGCTCCGGCATTCCAATTGCGGACGAGCGCGCGAACAGCAGCGCCTTCGAGCCGACCTACTTGCCGGGATCCTGCTCGCAGCCGGCCTTGAGCGGCAGCGGGATCTCGTGCACGAGGTTATCGACCTCTTCCTGCGACTGTGCGCGCGCCGCGTCGCGAATGAGCCGCGGCGCATAGTGCGGCGCGAACAAATGAATGAAATCGACCATGTAGCCGCGCAGAACCATGTCGCGCGGGAAGCCGAGCCACGTCGTGACGCGCGGAAATAGATCTTGCGCGTCGATCGCGACGAGATCCTCTCGGTCGATGCACTCGAACGCCATCGACGCGATCACGCCGACGCCCATGCCCATGCGGACGTAGGTCTTGATGATGTCGGCGTCGCGCGCGGTGAACACGACTCGGGGCTCGAGCCCATGCTCGCGGAACGCGCGCTTGAACGACGATTCGCCGGTGCCGCTGAAGACATAGGTCACGAGCGGGTAGTCGGCGAGCGCCGGGAGATCGAGCGGCTTCGTCTGCTGCGCGAGCGGATGGTCTTTCGGCACGAGCACGATGCGGTGCCAGGTGTAGATCGGCAGCAGCGTGAGATGCGGAAACAGCTCCTGGGATCCGGTCGCGATCGCGAAATCGACCTTATTCGTGCTCACGAGCTCGACGATCTGCTCGGAGGTTCCCTGGTGCAGCTCGAGATCGACGCGCGGATAGCGCTCCCGGAACGCGCGGATGACCTCGGGCAGCACGTAGCGAGCCTGGGTGTGCGTCGTCGCGATCGACAGCGTGCCGTCGAGCTCGGCGGTAAGGTCGCTCGCGAGGCTCGTGATGTTGCCGACCTCGCGCAGGATCTTGCGCGCCCGAGCGATCACCTCGCGGCCCGCGGGTGTGATCGCCGCGAGGCTCTTGCCCTTGCGGGTGAACAGTTGCACGCCGAGCTCGGCCTCGAGCTGCTTCAGCTGCTTGCTGATGCCCGGTTGGCTCGTGTAGAGCCGCTCGGCGGCGGACGTGATGTTGAGCCCGCTGTCGGCGATGCCTACGAGATATTTGAGCTGCTTGAGCGTCACGCGGCCCCCGCGGGGATGAAAAAGCCGCGTCCTCGTGAAGAGTGAGCGGCCTTGGGCGGCTATATAACCATCGGTTAGATCGGGGTGTCAACCGGCCGCCGGGCGGTCTTCCGTAGGCCGATTGGTCGCGCGGCGCGCGGCGCGTGGCGGTTATTTCAGAGCGCTATAAATCCAGGAAAACAACTTATTATTCGCGGCTGCGGGCGGGAGTATTGTTCCGCGACCACACGAGCTTCGGATCCATGCAGCACCTACCGCTCTTTGCCGACCTCAAGGATAAGGACTGCCTCGTCGTCGGTGGAGGGGCGGTCGCCGAGCGGCGCACGCTGTTGCTGCTCGAAGCGGGCGCGCGCGTGCACCTCGTCGCGCCGACGCTGAAATCGGAGACCCTCTCCGAGCTTGCGGCCGACGAGCGAATCACGCACGAGGCGCGGCCGTATCGCAGCGGGCCGCTCGACAAGTATTGGCTGATCATCGCGGCGACGGACGACCGCGCGACCAACGTGCGGGTCGCGGCGGACTCGCGGGCCGCTCGTCGGCTCTGCAACGTCGTCGACGACCCGGAGCTCTGCTCGTTCATCATGCCCGCGATCGTGGACCGCGCTCCGGTGACGATCGCGATCGGCAGCAGCGGCCTGTCACCGGTGCTCACTCGCTGGATCAAGGGTCTGCTCGAGACACTGTTGCCCGAGCGGCTCGGCGCGGTCGCGGCGCTGGCCGGCCGCTGGCGCGAGCGCGTCCGCGCCGCGATTCCCGATGCAGACGAGCGCCGGCGTTTCTGGGAGCGCGTCGTGAACGGCGAAGTGGCGGCGCACGCGTTCGCGGGGCGCGACAGCGAAGCCGAGGACGCGCTGCGCGGCGGACTCGAGAGCTGGGCGCGCGACGACGCGCAGAAGCTCGGCGAAGCCTACCTCGTCGGTGCGGGGCCCGGCGGCGCCGACTTGATCACGATTCGTGGTCGGCAGCTGCTCGCGAGCGCCGATGTCGTCCTCTACGACCGGCTCGTGAGTCCGAGCATCTTGACGTACGCGCGCCGCGAGGCCGAGCTGATCTGCGTCGGCAAGACGCCGCGCCGGCCTTCGATCACGCAGAAGCAACTGAACCGGCTGCTCGTGCAGCTCGTCCAGGCCGGCAAGCGCGTCTGCCGCTTGAAGGGCGGCGATCCGATGATCTTCGGCCGCGGCGGCGAGGAGCTCGAGGCGCTCGCTGCGGCCGGGTTGAAATTCCAGGTCGTGCCCGGCGTGTCGGCAGCGGAAGGCTGCGCGGCATACGCCGGTGTGCCGTTGACGCTCCGCGGCGTGACGCAAGCCGTGCTGCTCGCGACCGGGCACACACAAGACTCCGACGCCGCCGTCGCCGCGGCGGAGTTCGTTCCGGGGCAAACGCTCGCGTTGTACATGGGCGTCGCGCAGTACGCCGAGATCGCCGCGGCGCTGATCGCGCGCGGCTACGACGAAACCACGCCGGTGGCCGTCGTCGAGAACGGCACGACGGACCAACAGCGCGTGATCCGCACCGCGCTCGGCAGCCTCGGCCGGGCGCAGACCGCGCTGAAGATCGCGCCGCCCGCGCTCTTGATCGTCGGCGAGACGGCGCGCTTCGCGGAACGCTACAGCTGGTTCGCGCCGAGCAAGCTCGAAATTTTCGAAGGCGAGTCGGCGCACGAGCGCGCTCGTGTAAGCTACTGAAGCCACCTTCGCGGGAGCGGCACCATGATCTACGACAGCATCCTCGACACGATAGGCAACACGCCGGTCGTCAAGCTGCATCGGATTCCGCCGAAGCACGTGACGGTCTACGCGAAAATCGAGGCGTTCAATCCGCTGCACTCGGTCAAGGACCGGCTCGCGCTCGCGATCATCGACGACGCCGAGCGCCGCGGCACGATCAAGCCGGGGCAGACCGTCATCGAAGCGACGTCGGGCAACACCGGCATCGCGCTCGCGATGGTCTGCGCCGCGAAGGGCTATCCGTTCGTCGCGACGATGGTCGAGACGTTCTCGGTCGAGCGGCGCAAGATCATGCGCGCGCTCGGCGCGAAAGTGATCCTCACGCCCGCGGCGGAGCGCGGCACGGGCATGGTGCGGCTCGCCGAGTCGCTCGCCGACAAGCACGGCTGGTTCCTCGCGCGCCAATTCCAGAACCCCGCTAACCCCGCGTTCCATCGTCAGACCACGGGACCCGAGATTCTCAAGGACTTCGCGGGGCGCCGGCTCGACTTCTGGGTTACGGGCTGGGGCACCGGCGGCACGCTCACGGGCGCGGGCGAGATGATCAAGCTCGCGCGTCCCGAGGTGAAGATCGTCGCGACCGAGCCCGCGGGCGCATCGCTTCTCGGCGGCAAGTCGTGGGCGCCGCACAAGATCCAAGGCTGGACGCCGGATTTCCTGCCCGACGTGCTGAATCCGAAAGTGTTCGACCAGTTGCTGCCCGTCACCGACGAGGAAGGCAAGGCGATGGCGCGTCGGCTCGCGCGCGAGGAAGGGATCTTCGTCGGCATTTCGGCGGGCGCGACGCTCGCGGCCGCGCTGAAAGCGGCGGAGCACGCACCCGCCGGGTCGGTGCTGCTCGCGATGCTGCCCGATACCGGCGAGCGCTATCTCGGCACTTATCTCTTCGACGACTTGAACGCGGGCTCCGACGACGAGTGGCTCGCGAGCCTCGGCAAGAGCTAGCGACTGTCCGTCGCGCTACTCGTATTCCGACCTGCAAGGTCGAACTCGACCGACAAGACCACTGCGCGCTGCTGGTGACACTCGTACTTCAGATGGCTCTCGCCGCCGGGCCAGGGCACCTCGGCGTAACCGGGCCTGGCTTGATGTCCGCTACGCCCTTCTAGGACCAGGTCCACGTTCTGGGCGGTGACGCGCCCGAGAACCTTGTCCGGGGTGACGGACATAATCGGCTCGCTCGATGTCCACGTGCATTTCAGCGTCGTCGTGGAAGACGAGGCCGTATAGTCGAAGACCATACCGAACCACATGCAGGAGATCGGTATGGAGTCGGCGACGCACTTACCGTTCTCGACCACATCGAAGCGCGAGCCCTCCTGGTACACCTCCCAGCCCCCGTTGATAGGCCGCATGAGGCCCTGCTTCAGATGGATGATTTGAACGGCATTCCTGCCAGCGGATGAGCAGCTAACGAGGGCCACCGCTGCCGCAATAGCAAACGTAGCGCCCTTTCGCACGCCTGAGGCATAACGCCCGAGCCCAGTTGTGTGCCTTGGCACTTTGTCTCCGTGGTCGCGTGCACCCTGCTGCGACTTAACCATACCGCCTGAGGTTCAAATCAACGCGTCCTTGAACCGCTCGGCTCACAGCGGCGCCCCTCGACAACGTAGCGACTGTCCCGGAAGCTACCGCCCGCACCTCACTGTACATTCCCGATGCGGCACGCGCTGATGAGAACAATGCTTGTATGGACAGAGTCCTCGAACCCGAGCTGATGACCGACGAGCAGCAGGCGCTGGCCTACGCGAAGGCGGATTTCTCGACCTCCAACCAGTGGTATGTCGACCACCTTCTCGCTGACTGCCCACAGCAGCTTGGCAACGTCCTCGACATCGGCTGCGGTCCCGGCGATGTGATGCTGCGGCTAGCGACTGCGCGTCCCGGCGTGCGCATTACCGCAATCGACGGCTCGAAAGCGATGCTCGAGCTTGCGCGCAAGGCAGTGCAGAACGCCGACCTGCAACAGCGCATCACCCTGCTGCAGGGTTACATACCCGGTTTGCCGCTGGCAGGACGCAGCTTCGACGCGATCCTCTCGAAGGATCTCCTGCACCACCTGCCGGACCCGATGGTGCTGTGGAGCGAAGCCAGACGCCTCGGACGCTCAGGCACGGCAATCTACGTCATGGACCTGATGCGCCCGGAATCGCCGGAGGCCGCGCACGACATCGTGGAGTCGGTCGCCCGCGACGAGTTGCCGATCTTGAAGGCAGACTTCTACGCTTCGTTATGTGCCGCGTTCACGCTCGAAGAAACGAAAGCGCAGGTGAAGCGTTCCGGGCTGCCGCTGGAAGTCACCCAGGTGACCGACCGCCACATGGTGATCAAGGGAATGTTGGTATAAGCCCGTGAACGGCGAAGCCGGCGGTCTCATGCGGGCAACTGAGTCCGCGCGAAAGCGAAATGGCGGAGAGGGAGGGATTCGAACCCTCGAAGGGCTTTTGGCCCTTACACCCTTAGCAGGGGTGCGCCTTCGACCACTCGGCCACCTCTCCGCAGGTCGACTTTCGTCGCAAACGGCTCGTGATTCTACTGGCGCGCCGCGCGAATGGCGACGTTCGAGCGGAAAGAGGTACCCGTCACGCCTGCGGCCGAGCCGCGGCATGCGACGAGGTTTGCGTCGATCGGACTACTGATGCACCGCGCCGACCACTTGCGGTGGCCGCTGCGGTTTCTCTTCGGCTTGCTCGCGCTTGATACGTTCGAAAATTTCTTCGCGATGCACTGCCACTTCACGCGGTGCGTTCACCCCGAGCCGCACCTGGTTCCCCTTCACACCTAGCACAGTGACGGTGACGTCGTTACCGATGACCACCGTTTCCCCCACTCGCCGGGTCAAGATCAGCATTGCCAGACTCCTTATGGGCGTCTTGGCCGTCCCCTGCTCTGCAACATTTCCGTTGCACTTCTTCTTCGTCGGGTTCGGCTGTTCGCCCTGCACCCTCGAGCGAGCGCCGCTGCGGGCGTTGCGTTCGAGGACTTCCGTGGCTACTCCGGCCGTTTTGTTTTGCTCAGCGTATTGGCCGGTTCCCCCCAAATGGCTCGCAGACTACGTTGTCGTCAATCTGCGACCGGTAGCAATGCTAATGCATTTCTCGGCCAAGTGACTGTTTTTTGTACGCCGTTTTGTTAGACCGACTCTAAGAGGCGCTCGCCGCAGCGAGCTTCGCGACGATCTCCGGCACGAGCGCTAGCGCGTCGTCGACCTTGTCGGGGCGGCTGCCCCCTGCCTGTGCGAAGTCCGGCCGGCCGCCGCCGCGGCCGCCGACGAGCTCGGCTATGGGCTTGATTACGTCGCCTGCCTTTAGGCGCGGCGTGAGGTCTTTGCTGATCGTCGCGACGAGATGAACCTTGTCGCTCTCGACCGCGCCGAGCACGACGATGCCCGTGCCGAGACGGTCCTTGAGCTGATCGGCCGTGTCGCGGAGCGACTTCGCGTCCGCACCATCGATCTTTGCCGCGAGCACTTTGACGCCGCTCACGAGCTGCGCCTCCTCGAGCAGGTCGCGACTGCCGCCCGTGGCGAGCTTGCGGCGCAGGCCTTGCACCTCACGCTCGAGAGAGCGCGCGCGATCGACGAGCTGCGTGACCTTGCCGGCGACGTCGTCGCGGCCCGCCTTCACGAGCGCCGCAACGTCGCGGAGCTTGTCCTCGTTCGCGTTCACCCAGTCGAGCGCGCCGCGGCCCGACACCGCTTCTATCCGGCGGACACCGGCCGCGATGCCGCTCTCGCCGACGATCTTGAACAAGCCGATGTCGCCCGCCCGGCTCACGTGCGTGCCGCCGCAGAGCTCGGTCGAGAAGTCGCCGAGCTTCAGCACGCGCACGCGGTCGCCGTACTTGTCGCCGAAGAACGCGAGAGCGCCGGCCGCAATCGCTTCTTCGTACGGCAACACGCGAATATCCGCGTCGGCGTTCTGACGAATCTGCTCGTTGACGAGCGACTCGATCTCGCGCAGCTGCTCCGCGCTCACGGGCTCATAGTGCGAGAAGTCGAAACGCAAACGGTCGGGAGCGACGAGAGAGCCCTTTTGCTGGACGTGCTCGCCGAGCACCCTGCGCAGCGCGGCATGTAACAAGTGCGTCGCCGAGTGGTTCGCGACGATCGCGGCGCGCCGCTGCGCGTCGACGCGCGCGTCGAGCTGCTCGCCGACCGAAATGGTGCCGGACTCGACGGTGCCGATGTGGCCGAACGCGAGCCCGAGCTTCTGCGTATCCATGACCGCGAAGCGCGCGCCGCGGCCGTCGAGCGTTCCGGTGTCGCCGATCTGGCCGCCGCTCTCGGCATAGAACGGCGTGCGCTCGAGCACGACCGTGCCCGCTTCGCCTTGCTTCAGCGCGTCCACCGGCTTGCCGTCCGCGTCGAGCAACGCGACGACCGGCGCCGCATCCGCGAGCGTCTCGTAGCCGCGGAACTCCGTTGCGCGGTCGAACGACGGCTTGTCGCCCCCAGTCATCGTGAACCGGCTCGCCTTGCGGCCGCGCTCGCGTTGCGCGTCCATCTCGCGCTCGAAGCCCGCGCGGTCGACTTGGTAACCGCGCTCGCGCCCGATGTCCGCGGTGAGGTCCTCTGGGAAACCGTACGTGTCGTACAGCTTGAAGACGGTCTCGCCGGGCAGCGTGCCGCCCTGGCCGAGCTTGCCGATTGCGTCGTCGAGCAGCCGCATGCCTTGCGACAGCGTCTCCGCGAAGCGCTGCTCCTCCTGGCGCAGCACCTTCTCGACATGGCTGCGTTGCTTGCCGAGGATGGGGTACGCGCCGCCCATCTCCTTCTCGACGTCCTTCACGAGCTTGTAGAAGAACGGCTCCTCGACGCCGAGCTTGTAGCCGTGGCGGATCGCGCGCCGGATGATGCGGCGCAGCACGTAGCCGCGACCCTCGTTGCCGGGCACGACGCCGTCGGCGATCAGGAACGTGCACGCGCGGATGTGGTCCGCGATCACGCGCAGCGACTTGTCGCCGAGGTCCGACGTGTGAGTCAACGCCGCGGCGGCCTCGATCAAGTGCACGAACAGGTCGATCTCGTAGTTCGAGTGCACGCCCTGCATCACGGCCGCGAGCCGCTCGAGGCCCATGCCCGTATCGACCGAGGGTTTCGGCAGCTTCGTCATCGCGCCGTCGGCGCTGCGCTCGAACTGCATGAACACGAGATTCCAGATCTCGATGTAACGGTCGCCGCCGCTATTCGCCGAGCCCGGCGGGCCGCCTTCGACGTCGGGGCCGTGGTCGTAGAAGATCTCGCTGCACGGGCCGCACGGGCCCGTGTCGCCCATCGCCCAGAAGTTGTCGCTCATGCCGAGGCGCGCGAAACGGCTTTTCGGCACGCCGATCTCGTTGAGCCAGACGTCCGCGGCCTCGTCGTCGTCCTCGTAGACCGTGCACCAGAGCCGCTCGGGCGGCAGGCCGAGGTCCTTCGTGATGAGCTCCCACGCGAAGCGGATCGCATCGCGCTTGAAGTAGTCGCCGAAGCTGAAGTTGCCGAGCATCTCGAAGAACGTGTGGTGCCGCGCCGTGTAGCCGACGTTCTCGAGGTCGTTGTGCTTGCCGCCCGCGCGCACGCAGCGCTGCGCGGTCGCGGCGCGCGGGATCGCGCGTTTCTCGCGCCCCAAGAACACGTCCTTGAACTGAACCATGCCGGCGTTCGTAAAGAGCAGCGTCGGGTCGTTACCCGGGATCAACGACGAGCTCGGCACCACCTCGTGACCGTTTTTCGCGAAGTAGTCGAGGAACGCCTGACGGAGCTGGTTACTGGTGGAACTCATGCAATTCCGAGGAGGTCAGACAATACGACGTAATAGGATAACAGCCGACGCGTCGCGGCGACGGATTTGCGTCGGCCCCGACTATGTCAATTGCGCTGCCGAATCCGCGCTCGCCCGGCTGCTACAATCACCACTCAAATCCCATCGGGAGCAAGGCTATGGCCGAGATTCGAGACGTTCAGAATGCCCGCACGCCGACGGTGGTTGCGGACGAGCGGGTTACGAGCTTCCTCCGGTCCGTCTACGGATGGATGTTCGTTGGACTCCTGGTTACGGCGGGCGTCGCAGTGTTCATCGCGAGCCAAGAGGAGCTGGTTCGCGCGATCGTCACGACCCGGTTCCTGTTCCTCGGGCTCGTGCTGGCCCAGCTCGGCCTCGTATATTGGATATCCGCGCGCGTGGCCACGCTGCGTCCGTCGACGGCCGCCACACTGTTCCTCGTCTATGCGGCGTCGAACGGGATCACGTTCTCGGTCATCTTGCTCGCGTTCACCGGCGCGTCCATCGCGTCCGCGTTCCTCACGACCGCGGGCATGTTCGGCGCGCTCGCGCTGTACGGCACGCTGACGAAGCGCAGCCTCGTCGGACTCGGCCAGTTCGCGTTCATGGGGCTGATCGGCATCGTGATTGCGTCGCTCGTCGGCCTCTTTTGGCAAAACGACACCCTGCAATTCATGATCTCGGCGTGCGGCGTCATCGTGTTCACGGGCTTGACTGCGTACGACGCGCAGAAGCTCAAGGCGATGGCGCTCGCGGCGGAGGGTCCGCAGATCGGCTCGTACGCGATCAGCGGCGCGCTCTCGCTGTATCTCGACTTCGTGAATCTGTTCCTGATGATCCTGCGGCTCTTCGGCGGCCGGCGGTAGGGTGGTTAGAGACGCATTCAGAGGTTCAGCTTGGTTTTGATTTCCGCGGCGAGCGCCGCGCCGATCGCCGAGTGCGTAGCGCCCGTCGGGTGAACGTCGTCCCAGAACACGAAATTCGCGAACCGCGGCGCGCCGTTCGCTAGCGGTGCGCAATCCGCATGAAAGATACGCGCGGCGGTAGCCGATTCGCGGTACGCATCGCTGTCGAAGCAGGGGTCCGTCGTGTTCGCTCCACGTTGTTGCGCAGCCTGCAGCACCGCTGCGAGCGCCGCGTGCAGGTCGAAGCGCACGATCACCGGCGGCTGCGGCGAGTTCCACGCGCGCTTGGCCTCGATCACGTCGAGCCGCGCGTCGAGCTCGCGATTGAAGTCGTCGGACACGGTTGTCGCGGCTGCGAGCACGGCAGCCGGCGTCCCGCTCGAGCGTGCGGTCTCGCGGACGGAGGGCAGTACGGCGAGGTCGGGGATGTTGGCAACGAGGAGCCGTCGTGCGCCGGAATCGAGCAGCCGCTCGAGGCTGTCGCCGATCGCGGCGACGGCGGCTGTGACGATCGTCTCGCTCGATGCTCCGGCCGTCGGCCCGCCCGCGTTCACCGCCTGCAGCGCATCGATCGCGTCGTTGCCGCCGATGATGACTACGAACAGCGCGGCAGTCGCCAACGGCGCCCGGTCGAGCAGCAGCACGTCGACCTGCCGGCCGAGGTCCTCAATTCCTCCTGCGCGAGCCTTGGCGCTCGCAACGGCATAGTTCATGCCCGTGCTCGGCCGGCTCGGCACGACGTGGAACGACGGCCCGAGAGCCGCGAGGCCTAAGCCCGTAGCCAGATATTCGACCGCGACAGCGCCGTCGCTCACACGGCTCTTGCGATAGATCACGTCCTCGCAGCCGCGCGACAGCACGATCACGTCGAACGGGTTACAGAGGCCGACGGTCGGAGGGACTATCGTTTTGCCGAGCACGTAATCCGCGGCACCCGCGGCGTTGCCCACGTCCGAGAGGCTATCGCCGAGCACGAACAGCGCGGAGACAGGCGTCCCGGCCGGCGGCGGAGAGCTCGTCGAGCCGGGGGTTGGCGGCGTCGTGCTGGTCGACCCGCCGTCGCCACCCGACGAGCAAGCGGCGAGCACGAGGACGAGCGCCGCGGCTATGGCACGTCTTTCCAACATCACGTCACCGTAGCAAGAAACGCGCCGCTCGCCGAACGGCCGCCGTGCTACGAACCGGCTTGGACCACCGCTACCGGACCAATGCACCGCCGGTGACGGAGTCGAACCGCTGATTCTCGTTGCAAACGAACTCGATCAGCTGGGTGTCGAGCAACAGGCGCTGATTCACGCGCACGGTCCACGGTTTCGTGTACGCCTTCGGATCGTCGATCGTCACGTCGATCTCGAGCGTGCCGAACGAGGGTCGACGGAAACGTTCGGTGAGCTTGCCCTGGTCCGAGAGCGGAGCGCCGTTAACGTCCAGCCAAACTCCGTCGCGGAAGTTCGTCGTCTCGACGACCAGCGTGTCGCCTTCCCACCCGCCGCGCGAATATCCGTACCACCATGGCTGCGGGTCGTCGCCCGGAGCGGATCGGCCGTCGAGAAAGATCTGCCGCACGTTGGCGTTCGCCTCGTAGAGGATCACGATCAGGTCTTTGGTTTGGATGATCTTGCGCGGCTGCGAATGAGTGTGCAGCTGCATGGGCCCGAGCGGCAGGCACGCGGCGTCGGGATTGTCCTTGCTGTCGTTCGCCATCCGCTCGCGCCGAACCTCTGCGCCCCACGGCGTGAACGGCAGCCCTTCCTTGAACCCGGCTTCGATGTTCCAAAACGTCGCTTGCACCGGTGTGCCGGGCGGCGGGGGCGGCGGACCGCCGCGAAAACCTAGAACGCCCGCATAGTTCCAAACGCCGGAGAGATCCGGTTTGCCGTCGGCCGTGCGCGGCGCAGCCGCGTTCACGTCCGGCTTGCCGTCCGCGCCGCGCGGCACGTTCTTCGTCGGATACGCGGGCCACTGCGCGGCGACCGGCGAGGATGCGAACGCAAGCGCCACGCACACGACGAGCACTGTACCGATTGATTTCACGCGGCAAGTCTACGTGATCGCGACCACGTACGATGCACCCTCGCGCCGGCATTCGAGCGCAAGAAATCGCGAAAAAATTTGAGGAATTTGTCGATTTGGCCGAGCGCCGTTCGACGTATACAAGACACCAACGAACGACACCCGCAGGAGGGTAGCCATGAGATTCATCAGCATCTATACGCACGTGCCCACGAACCGGCCGCCGACCGAGGCCGAGATGACGCGGATGGGCAACCTGGTCGAGCAAGCCATGAAGGAAGGCTGGCTCATCGCGACCGAGGGCGTGCACTTCGGGCAGCAAGGCGTGCGCGTGCACAAGAGCACGGCCGGAAAGGTTACGGTGACCGACGGTCCGTTCGCCGAGGCCAAGGAAGTCATCGGCGGCTACGCGTTGCTCAAGGCCGAATCAAAAGAGAAAGTAGTCGAGCTTACGCGCCGCTTCCTCGACGTCGCGGGCCAAGGCACGTGCGAGATTTATCCGCTGTACGAGATGGCCGGCAGCTGAATCGCGTGCGGCGGTCCGGCGGCGAGCGGTTCGCCGCTTCCGGCCGCCGCGCCGGCCGGCCGGCGCGTCGCTACGACGCGGCGGTGTCTGCGCCTAGGCCTCTAGGAGCGCCGTCTCCAGCAAAGACTGGATCAACTTGTCGACGTTCTCCCGCGATGTGCCGAGCTCGGTCGCGAGCTGGTCGCGCGTGCGAGTACCGTCGACGAGCCGGATGAAACGTCGCTGCATCGCATCGACGGGAACACTCGCGTTCCGCTGATTGATCGGGGTCTGGTTTTGGGCGACGAGATAGCGCGCGACGGGGCTCGCCCGCGGCTTGTCGCTCGACGCCTGCGCCAGCACTGCCGGCGGATCGATGTAGAGCTCCAGCATTCCGCTCAGCCAACAGTTGACCAGCTGGCCGAGCACCGCCGCTCGTTGGTGGCCGGCGGTGTCGATCAGCTCTTTCACCGGAATCGCCCGCGGAAAGCGCGCGTTGATCGTCACCAAAGCGTCGTGGAGCGGACCGGCGCCGGTCACGAGCCCGCCGCGCAGATGATCGAAACGCGACGCGCCGCTCGTATCGACCGATTGGTGCAAGAATCCTGCGACCTGCATCGTCTCGGCTCGCGCTACTAGCTGCGCCCGATCGAGGGCCAAGGTCCCGTGACAGACCAACGCGCGCCGGAAGACTCGATTGCGCGCGAAGTCGACGTATTGCTCGCGGCGAATCAGGTCCTCCCGATTCGCTTGCATCCAACTCATGAACGCCGGCCAGCTCTCGGCGCCCATCATGCCGTTTTGCAACGCATCGCCGAGATATTGAAGACCGTGCTTCGCGACGAGGCCTGCGAAATCCCGGAAGTAAATCGGCTCGTTAACGACCTCGAGGTATTCGTGCAGGATGTAGTTCTCCGCTTTGCCTTCGAGATACTGCATCTCGCTCTTGAGCAAGCCCGAAGCGGCGGGAGACTGCGCCAACGCCGCAACGAAGCCCCGCCCCTCGCGGACCTTCTGAATCGGGTCGTCGAATTTCTCGGCATGGAACAGCATGGCCTCGCGCGCCCACATGCGCCCGTGCCAGCCGGGATAGGTGTTGAAGCTGATGTATGCCAAGCCGTTTTGCGCGAGCTGCTCAGCGCAGATCTGCAGCACCTTCTCCGCCACGTCGCGCGGAACCCACGAGAACACGCCGTGCGCGACGATGTAGTCGAACTTCCCCCACTCCGGCGTGATGTCGGTGATGCTGGCGGCCCGAAGGTCGAGGTTCTTCACACCGGTTGCCGCCGCGAATTCTTTCGCGGTCTCGATCTGCGACCCGACGAAATCGATTCCGACGAAGCTCGCTCCGGGAAGCGAGTAAGCCATCGGCACGATGTTGCCGCCCACGGCGCTGCCGAGCTCGAGGACCCGGCACCTTCCAGGCTCGGGTGTCTCCAGCCCGAGCAGATGCGCCGTCGCGCGTAGCCGCCGCGGGTGGCTCTCGGGAAAGGAGCTGAATGTATAAGGAACGTGCTCGTAGCTGGTGGCAGTGTTGTCCGTCATCGGCGAAAGTTCTGAGGTGCGGGTATCGGGAGAAGCGTGCGGCCTAGGGCTCATTCGAGGTCGTCCCCGGAGCCGAGCGCGCAGCCGATCTGGCCGCGGTCGAATCCCCGGTACTCTAGGAACCGCGCTTGGCGAGCGCGCTCCTTGAAGTCAGTCGGGCGCGGGGCGCCAAAGCGCTTGTCGCGGGCCGAGCACGCGATCTCGGCCCAGTCGATGCCGGCCCCGTGCAACAGCGCGGCCGCCTGCTCGCGATCGATCCCGCGCTCCGCGAGCTCCGCGCGGATGCGCGCGGGACCTTGGCCCTTCGCCGCACGCGCACGGATGAAGCTCTCGGTGAAGCGTGCCGACGCGAGCTCGCCGGACTCCTCTAGCGCGTCGAGCGTCGGCGTGATCAGCTCATCTGCGAAGCCGCGCGCGCCGAGCTTGCGTTCGAGCTCGCGGCGGCTGTGCTCGCGGCGCGCGAGGAGATCGAGCGCTGCGCGCTCGCACGCCGCCGGATCGGCGACGTCAGGCTTGGAGCGCCGCACCCTCCTCCTCGACGGCCTGGACCGGGGCCTTGCCAGGCAGGACGCGCGCGCGGATCTGCTTCTCGATATCGGCCGCGATGTCCTTGTTGTTGAGCAAGAACTCGCGCGCGTTCTCCTTGCCCTGGCCGATCCGGTCGCCTTTGTAGCTGAACCACGCGCCGGACTTCTCAATGATGTTCTGCTGCACGCCGAGGTCGACGATCTCGCCTTCGCGCGAGATGCCAACGCCGTAGAGGATCTCGAACTCGGCGCTCTTGAACGGCGGCGCGACCTTGTTCTTGACGACCTTGACGCGCGTCTCGCTCCCGATCACCTCTTCGCCCTTCTTGATCGCGCCGGTGCGGCGGATGTCGAGCCGCACGGACGCGTAGAACTTCAGCGCGTTGCCGCCCGTCGTCGTCTCGGGGTTGCCGAACATCACGCCGATCTTCATGCGAATCTGGTTGATGAAGATCACGAGCGAGTTCGAGCGCTTGATGTTGCCAGTGAGCTTGCGCAGCGCCTGCGACATGAGCCGCGCCTGGAGACCCATGTGCTGATCGCCCATCTCGCCTTCGATCTCGGCCTTCGGCGTGAGCGCCGCGACCGAGTCGACGACGATCAAGTCGACTGCGCCCGAGCGCACGAGCATGTCGGTGATCTCGAGCGCCTGCTCGCCCGTGTCGGGCTGCGAGATCAAGAGATCTTCGACCTTCACGCCGACCTTCTGCGCATAGATCGGGTCGAGCGCGTGCTCGGCGTCGACGAACGCCGCGGTGCCGCCGAGCTTTTGGATCTCGGCGACGACTTGCAGCGTGAGCGTGGTCTTGCCCGACGACTCGGGTCCGTAGATCTCGACGACGCGGCCGCGCGGCAAGCCGCCGATGCCGAGCGCGATGTCGAGGCCGAGCGAGCCCGTCGAGACGACCTCGATGTCGCGCATGGCGATCGCGTCGCCGAGGCGCATCACGGAGCCCTTGCCGAACTGCTTCTCGATCTGGGTCAGCGCTGCGGACAGCGCCTTCTTGCGGTTTTCGTCCATCGGTTGCCTGTCAGCTGAACGGTGGTGGTGATTTCGACGCGCGCGCGGAAGCGCGCGCGACGTGCCGCATTATTCCACAGTTCTCGGCATGCGGTAGCGCCGGATTTTCATGGCATTCACGGTGAATCGCGCTGGGCTCGCCGTGGTCGTTTCGGCGGCCGACCGCCCTCCCGAGACGACCTCGCGACACGCTCAAAGCGGCCAGCTCCGGAGCGGCTCGTAGTGCACGTTGCGCCCGTCGGGCAGCGATTCGACGAGCGCGAGCTCGGCGACCGGCCATTCTACGCGCACGATCTCCTCGTCGACGACCCGGGCGCGGCGCGCGAGCGTCACGTGCGGCCGATAGATTCGCTCCTCGCGAATGAAGCCCTTCGCCGCGAGCGCTTCCCAAAGCCGGCGCTCGAGCTCGACCAGCGCCGGCGGAACGGACCGGCTCCCAAGCCAAAGGGTTCGCGACGAGGCGAACGCGCCGATCGTATCGAGGACTAGCGTGAAGGCGCCCACAGGAATCGGCGGCACCGCGCTCGCGATCTCGAAACCCGCCGGCGTGAGATTGCCGAGGAACGCGACCGTGACGTGGAATCGATCCTTCGCGATCGGCCGGCCGCCGGAGCGACGCACGGCGTCCTTCGTCGCGCGGGCGAGCCGGACGCGCGTCTCGGCGTCCGGCCAAAGCGCGAAGAACATCCGACGGCTGTCGCGAGGCGCGTCGTCGCGCGTTTCGTCCGCGTGTGCGTCCGAGCCTGGCCCGTCGCTCATCACGCCTCGGCGAGCTCGAGCAGCCGGCGCAACGCGAATGCGACCGTCGCCCGGCGCACCTCCTCGCGGTCGCCGCTGAAGCGCTCGCGGACGGCGGATGTCTCGCGGCCGTTCGCCCACGCGAACCAGACCGTGCCGACGGGCTTGTCCGGCGTGCCCCCGTCTGGACCCGCGACGCCGCTCACGGCGACCGTGAGCGGCACGCCGAAGCGCGCGCGTGCGCCCTCCGCCATCGCACGCACGACGGCCTCGGATACCGCTCCGTGCGCTGCGACGGTGCCGGCCGGCACGCCGAGCAGCGACGACTTGGCCGAGTTCGAATACGCGACGACGCCGCCCTCGACCCAGCGCGAGCTACCGGGAATGTCGGTGAGCGCCTTCGCGATCCAGCCGCCGGTGCACGATTCGGCGGTCGCGACGCGTAGATTACGCGCCTCGAGCGCGCGGCCGAGGCGCTGCGCGAGATCCGCGAGCTCCTGTTCGGTCGCGGTCATCCCTCGACGCCGGCTGCGCGCCGGAGCTCGGCTTCGATGGCCGGGATTGGCATGCGCGGATCATACGTGTGCAGCGGAGCGCACGCCTATCGGCTCCGGTCGGCGCCCGTGGCTCGCGCGCTCGAGCTCGGCCATGAACCGCGCGCACCACGCGTGGACGTCGTTGCGCTCGAGGATTCGGACCATGCGCTCGTGGCGCGCGCGACGCTCCTCGCGCGACATGTCGAGCGCCGTATCGATAGCGTCTGCGACGACGCGCCTGTCGTGCGGGTTCACGAGCAGCGCGTCGTCGAGCTCCTGGGCCGCGCCCGCCAACATCGACAGCACGAGCACGCCGGGGTCTGCCGGGTCTTGAGCCGCCACGAATTCCTTCGCGACCAGGTTCATGCCATCGCGCACGGGCGTCACGACGGCGACCGCAGCATTGCGCAGGAACCCCATCAGCACGTCGTGCTCGAAGTCGCGGTTCAAATACCTGATCGGCGTCCAGTCGGTTTCCGCCAGCGTGCCGTTGATCCGACCCGCGGTCTGCTCGAGCGACCTACGGATCGTGCGGTACGCCTGCACGTCGGAGCGGGAGAGCGGAGCAATTTGTAGGAAGCTCACGCGCGAAAGGCGCTCAGGGTGGAGCTCCATCAGCAACTCGTACGCCTCGAAACGCTCGACGAGCCCCTTGCTGTAATCGAGGCGGTCGACGCCGATCACGCAGCGGCGCCCGCGCAAGCCGGCGCTCATGCGTTTCACCGTGCGCGACGACTGCGATTCGCGCGCCTCGCGCCGAATGGCGGCGACGTCGACACCGATCGGAAACACGCCGATACGCGTTCGGCCGTTCGGCCGGCGCACCTCGTCGTGGTAGAGCGCGGACGAGCCGAGCACGTCCACGACCGCGGAACGGAAGCACGCGATATCGCGCGCGGTCTGGAAACCCAGGACGTCGTATTCGAGCAAGGCTCGAATCAGCTCGCCGTAGCGCGGCAGCGCGCGCAGCGCTTCGACGTGCGGAAACGGAATATGCAGGAAGAAGCCGAGCGGGTGCGTCACGCCGCGAGCGCGCAGCTCGCGCCCGAGATGCATCAGATGGTAGTCGTGCACCCAGACCAGATCGTCGTCACGCAAGAGCGGCGTCAGCCGTTCGGCGAATAGCCGGTTCACGCGCACGTAGGCGTCGAACTGCGCCCGCGAATAGTGCAGCCCCGCGACGAAGTAGTGGAACAGCGGCCAGACGGTGCCGTTGCAGAATCCCGCGTAGTAGAGATCGAAGTCCTGGCGGGGCAAGTCGAAGGTCGCGAGCTCGACGTTGTCCCGCTGCGTGACGCTGACGCCCGACGTAACGTCGGCCGCGAGCTTGCCGCTCCAGCCGACCCACATGCCGCCTTTCGATTTCATGGCGGCGTGTATGCCGACCGCTAGCCCGCCCGCGGCTCGCGACGACGTGTTGACCCGGTTCGAGACCGCGACGAGCCGTGTCATGGATCTTCCTCCCAGGGGCGGCTCAGGCGAATCGCCGAGTTGATGATTCCGACGAGGCTGTAGGTCTGCGGGAAGTTGCCCCAACATTCGCCGCTCTTCGCGTCGATGTCTTCCGACAGCAGCCCGAGGCTCGTGCGCTGCGCGAGCAGCCGCTCGAACTGAGCGCGTGCCTCGTCGCGCCGCCCAATCATCGCGAGCGCGTTCACGTACCAGAAGGCGCAAACGGTGAAAGACGTGTCGGGCTTGCCAAAGTCGTCGAGGTGCCGATAGCGAAAGAGCCAGTCGCCATCCTTGAGCCCAGACTCGATCGCGCCGACCGTCGAAACGAAGCGAGGATCCTTCGCCGCGACGAGTCCGAGCTCGGGCAACAGCAACGTGGTCGCGTCGAGTGTGTCGCCGCCGAAGCTCGACGTAAACGCGTTGAGCGCGGGGCTCCAGGCGCGCTCGAGGAAGTCGGCGCGAACCTTCTCGGCGCGCGTGCGCCAATACGAGACGCGGCTGTCGAGCTGGAGGCGAGCCGCAATCCGCGCGAGTCGATCGAGCCCTGCCCACGACATCGCGGCCGAGAACGTATGCACGCGCTCGAAGCCACGGAACTCCCAGGGTCCCGCGTCGGGCATCCCGTAGACGGCGAGGGCGTGCTCGCCGAGCACCTCGAGCTGGGCGAACTGCGACGCGTCGCCGAGGCTCAGTAGCCGTTCGTCGAAGAACGAATGCGCCGCTGCGAGCACGATCGCGCCGTAGACGTCATGCTGCCGCTGTGCGTGGGCGGCGTTGCCGATGCGCACGGGCCCCATGCCGCGATAGCCCCGCAGCGCGGGCTCGACGCGCTCGGGCACGTCGTCGCTGCCGGAGACCGAGAAAAGCGGCGGCATCTCGCTGTCGCCGCGCGCCGCGACGACGCGATCGATGAAGCGCAGATAGCCTTCCATCGTGCGCGTCGCGCCGAGCCGGTTCAGCGCTTGGATCACGAAGTAGCTGTCGCGCAACCAGCAGTAGCGGTAGTCCCAATTGCGTCCGCTGTCGGGGCTCTCGGGGATAGAGGTGGTCAAGGCAGCGAGCACCGCGCCGGTGTCCTCGTACGAGCAGAGCTTCAACGAGATTGCCGCGCGGATCACGGCGTCCTGCCAGTCGAACGGGATCGCGAGACCGCGGACCCAGTCTTGCCAATACTCGCGCGTGTCCTCGAGCAGCGACAGCGCGAGCGTCTGGGGCGACTCCTCGATCGTTTGATCGACGCCGAGAATGAATGCGACGGGCGTGTCCACTACGAACGACGACTCGTCCGCGACGGCGCTCAACGACGCGTTCGTGGTCACGCGAAAGCTCATGGCACCGCACTGGTAGGCGAGATTGTGCGAGCCGCGAGTTACACGCGGTGTGTCGGCGCCGTGATTCGCACGGGGCCGCAGGCGAACTCGCACGACCGGCCGGCCGGCGAGCGGCTCGACCAGACGCACGATCGACATCGGCCGGTACGTGCGCCCGCGCGCGCGAAACCGCGGGCAGAAGTCGACGATGCGCAGGCGGTTGCCCTGCGCATCTGCGAGCAGGGTCTCGACGCTCGCCGTGTTACGCACGTAGCGCCGCCGCTTTTCGGCGCAGTCGAGCAAGTCGATTGCAAACACGCCGCGCTCGTCGGGGCTCGGCCCGCCGTCGATCAGCGCGGAGAAGACGGGATCGCCGTCGAGCCGCGGCAAGCAGCAGTAAACGATCGCCGCATCCGCGTCGATCAGCGCCGCGACCTCGCAATTGCCGATGACGGCGAGGTCGAGATTTCGGCCGGGCCTCATTGCGTGTAGCGAGTATCTACCGCAAATAGCCCGAGCAGCGCGTGGACCTCGCGCGGCGACGCGAGATGCAGCATCGCGGGCAAGTCGTCGCCGACCGCGATCGAGACGCCACCGGCCTCTTCGACGCACACGAAGCCGTCCACGTCGGTCACGTCGTCGCCGAAGAATACGGGGACGCGGCCTATGAACGGCGGCTCCTGTAGGAACGCTCGGATCGCGTGCCCCTTGCTCGCCGCGACCGGCTTGATCTCGACGACGCACTTGCCGTCGAACACGTGGTACTCGGGCGCGAGCTGCGCTGCGCACTGGCGAACGATTCGGCGCAGCTTCCACTCGAACTCCGGCGCCGACCGATAGTGCACCGCGAGTGCGAATTCCTTGTCCTCGAGCACGGCGCCCGGGGTCTCCTCGACCAAGCGGCGCAAGAGCGTGCGCACGGGCTCGAGCCGCGCCGTGTCCGCAGCACGAACGTGCACTTGGCCCGACGAGTCGCGACGCTCGCCGCCGTGCAAGCCCGCCGCGGGCCAGGTATAGAGCGCAAACAGCTCGTCGACCGTAGCGAGCGACCGGCCGCTCACGAGCGCCACGGCGCCGCCGAGCGCGACTCGCACTCGCAACAGCAGGTCGCGCAACCGATCATCGACATAGACGCTCTGTGGCGAAGGCGCGATGTCGAGTAACGTGCCATCCACGTCGAGGAACAAGCAGAGCTGGTCGCGGCTTGCGAGAGAGGCCAGCAGGAACGGATCGAAGGGGCGGATTTCTGTGGTCGCAGACATTCGGGCTCTCCCTAGAACTGTCGGCGACGCGTCGCTATCTCGGGTCAGACGACATCCGCGCCGGCGACTGGCTGCGGTTTGTTAGATTAGTCTAGGCGCGAAAACTCGCCGCGCTGCAGCGAGAAAACATCTGATCTTTGATGAGGGAAATTCACAAGTGCCTCGTTCCCTTCCGCCGCTGACTGCGCTCCGCGCGTTCGAGGTCGCCGCGCGGCTATCTAGCTTCACGCGGGCTGCCAGGGAGTTGCACGTGACACCTGCTGCAGTGAGTCACCAGATTCGCGGGCTCGAGACGTATCTCGGCGTTACGCTGTTCAAACGCACGACGCGCCATCTCGAGCTCACCGATCAGGGCCGGCTCGCCGCCGAGCAGCTGCGCGAGGGCTTCGAGCTGCTCGCCCACGGCGTCGACCAGCTCCGCGCGCGTCAAACCCGCGCGTCGCTCGTGGTCAGCGTGACGACCGCCTTCGCGACCCGCTGGCTCGTCCCGCGGCTCGGCGCGTTCGCGGCTCGCCACCCGGGAATCGACGTGAAGCTGCGCGCCGGCGGCGGAGCGACGGACTTCGACGTCGACGAGATCGACATCGCCGTCCGAATCGGCAGGGGCGCATTCGGCGGCGCGGTTGCCGTTCCGCTGATCGAGGAATCGGTCGTGCCGGTCGCGAGCCCCGCGCTCATTCGCGAGCGCGGACTGCGTCGCGCCAGCGATCTTGCCAGGACTGCGCTGCTGCACGACGACTCGCTACGCCGCGTGGGCCGCTCCACAGGATGGGCGATGTGGATTCGGGCCGCAAAAGCACGCAATCTCGACGTCGCGAGCGGCATGCACTTCGACGACGGCCACCTCGTGCTCCAGGCCGCCGCGGCGGGTTACGGCGTCGCGCTCGGACGATTGACCTATCTATTCGACGATCTCGGAGCGCGCCGACTCAAGATCCCGTTCGGCCCGGTCCTCGAGACGGACGTGAAGTACTACTTGCTGCTGCCCGAGGCGCGCGCGGGCGATCCGTCGATCGACGCGTTCCGGGCCTGGATCGTCGACGAGGCGGCGCGCTTCAGAAAGCGGCTGAGCGACGTCGCGCGTAGCGTCGGAACCGCCGTGCGCGCGGGCAGCAACGGCGCGCGCTGACTTCAGCACAAATTATGAGCGCGAGCCCGCACACTCCGGTCATGCAGCAGTACCACGCCATCAAGGCGCAGTTTCCGGACACGCTGCTGTTCTACCGGATGGGCGATTTCTACGAGCTCTTCTACGACGACGCGCGCCGCACGGCCAAGCTCATCGACATCGCGCTCACGAAGCGCGGGCAATCGGCCGGCGAGCCCATTCCGATGGCCGGCGTGCCCGTGCACTCGGCGGAGACCTATCTCGCGCGGCTCGTGAAGCTCGGCGAGTCGGTCGCGATCTGCGAGCAGATCGGCGACCCGGCGACGAGCAAAGGCCCTGTCGCACGCGAGGTCGTGCGCGTGATCACGCCCGGCACCGTGACCGATGCCGCGCTGCTCGAGGAGAAGGAGACGCGGCTGCTCGCGGCGCTGACACTCACGCCGCGCATCGGGCTCGCGTGGCTCGACCTCGCGGGCGGCCGCTTCAGCGTCATGGAGCTCGACGACGTCGACGCGCTGCACGCGGAGCTCGATCGGCTGAAGCCGGCGGAGCTCCTGCTCGGCGAGGACGCCGATCCACCCACGTGGCTCGCGGCGTTTCCGGCGCTGCGCCGCCGGCCAGCGTGGCACTTCGATCCCGGCTCGGCTCGGCGTCAGCTATGCGCGCAATTCGGCACGCACGATTTGCGCGGCTTCGACGCCGACGATGCGCCGGCCGCGGTCGGCGCGGCGGGGTGCCTCCTTCAATATACGAAGGACACCCAGCGCGGCGCCGTGCCTCACCTGCGCGCGCTGCACCGTGAGCGGCGCGAGCAAGCGGTTCTGATGGACGCGCAGACGCGCCGCAACCTCGAGATCGAGTCGAGCTTCGGATCGCGCGACGAGTACACGCTCGCGGGCCTGATGGACCGCTGCGCGACCGCGATGGGCAGCCGGCTCCTGCGCCGCTGGCTCGCGCGACCTATCCGCGACCGCGGCGAGCTGCGCCGGCGGCAGCAAGCCGTCGAGCTGCTCGCGGAGCGCGGGCCGCTCGACGACACGCGGTTCGTGCTCAAGGAGATCGGCGACCTCGAGCGTGTGCTCACGCGGATCGCGCTGCGCTCCGCGCGGCCGCGCGACCTCGCCCAGCTACGCGACGGCTTGAACCGGCTGCCGGAGCTCAAGCGCCACTTCGCACCGTGCGCGGCCGAGCGAATCCGGACGCTCGCTGCGCAGTGCGGCGATCACGGGGCCGAGCGCGAGCTGCTCCAGCGCGCGCTCGTCGAGACGCCGCCCGTGCTGCTGCGCAACGGCGGCGTGATCGCGCCGGGCTTCGACGGCGAGCTCGACGAGCTTCGCACCATCAGCACCAACGCCGACCAGTACCTCGAGCAGCTCGAGCGGCGCGAGCGCGAGCGCACCGGCCTCGCGGGGCTCAAGGTCGGCTACAACCGCGTGCACGGTTTCTACATCGAGATGAGCAAGGCACAGGCCGCGCGCGCGCCGGCGGATTACATTCGCCGTCAGACGCTCAAGGACGCGGAGCGCTACATCACCCCCGAGCTCAAGGAGTTCGAGGACAAGGTGCTGTCCGCGCGCGAGCGCGCGCTCTCCCGCGAGAAGCAGCTCTACGACGGGCTGCTCGAGACGCTCGGGGCAGGCCTCGCCGCGCTCCAGCAGACCGCAGAGAGCGTCGCGGAGCTCGACACGCTCGCGAATCTATCGGAACGCGCGGGCGCACTGCGCTTGAGCAAACCGAGCTTGAGCGACGAGCTCGTG
>Ga0157374_10000657_pt1 | contig 30400 bp, 21 predicted proteins | sample M25metaG_FD_115308 | JGI IMG/M metagenome (GOLD analysis project Ga0157374, IMG submission 115308) | Miscanthus rhizosphere microbial communities from Kellogg Biological Station, Michigan, USA - M2-5 metaG | ecosystem: Host-associated > Plants > Roots > Rhizosphere > Soil | place: USA: Michigan...
CCTGCGGGTGATGTATTGAAGCATGAAGACGAGGTCCTTGAGAAGAGCGTCGCGTTAGCGAAGCGGTTCAAGACGAACAAGGTCCGGTGCTTCGATTTCTGGCGGCTGGAGGATGTGGCACCTTATCGTGCAGCGATTGATGCGAAGCTGAATGAGGCTGCCGAGAAGTGCGGCAAACAGGGCGTAATGCTGGTGCTGGAGAATGAGCCTGCATGCAATACGGCTACGGGGCGCGAGGCGGCGAGGACGCTGGGAGCGGTGAAGTCGCAATATCTGGCGTTGAACTGGGACCCAGGCAATGCGGTGATGCGTGGCGAGTTCGATGCATTTCCGGTGGCGTGGAACATGCTGCCGAAGAATCGGATTCATCACTGCCATGTGAAGAATGCGGTGAAGGGCGCGGACGGCAAGGTTGTGTGGTCTCCGACAGGGACAGGGATTATCGATTGGACGGGGCAGTTTCGGGAGATGGCGAAGGCGGGGTATCGCGATGCAGTAAGCCTGGAGACGCACTGGCACGGAGGAGCGAATCCGGAGGATTCGACGAAGCAGAGCTGGGTGGGAATGAAGAAAGCGCTGGTGGATTCGGGCAACCTATAGCGGTCAGCCAGACACAGTGTGAAGTCGATATCATTCTTGTGACGCCGTGTAGTGTGTGGCGTGGAGGATGAGTGTCGTCTCGTCGAGTTGCGGTGCTGGTTGCAGGGGTTTTGCTGGCGTGGTGCTGTGGGGCGGGGGCGCAGGAGTCTGGGAAGCCCCTGAAGCGGTTTCATGAAGTCCATCGGGCGATGGGGTCGGAGTTCGCAATCGATCTCTATGCGTCGGAAGACGAGACGGCGGAGCAGTGGATGCAGGCGTCGTTTGACGAAATTGACCGGCTGGAAGATCTGTTAAGCAACTACAGGCCTACGAGCGAGCTGTCGCGTGTAAGCAGAGAGGCGGGGAAGGGGCCGGTGACGACGGACCCGGAGACGTTCGCGTTTCTGAAGAAGGCGGTGGAGTTGAGCCGGAGATCGGATGGAGCATTCGACATGACGGTGGGGCCGCTGATGCGGGCGTGGGGGTTTTTCTTCAACAAAGGACGAGTCCCTTCGAGCGAGGAATTGGCGGCGTTGCGACCGAAGACGGGCTGGCAGCACATCAAGCTCGACGCAGAGAAGAGGACAGTTTACTTCGACAACGGGGTAAGCATGGAACTGGACCCTGGCGGTATCGGGAAGGGTTATGCGGTGGACCGGGTAGTGAGTCTGCTGCGAGAGCAGGGCGTGAAGGCGGCGCTGGTTTCGGGTGGGTCTAGCAGTATCTATGGGATAGGGACGCCTCCTGGAGAGGCGGGGTGGAGAGTGAATGTCCCGAGTGCGGTAAACGCAGGTAAGACGATGAGCTGGGTGATGCTGAAGGACATGTCACTCTCGACGTCTGCCTGCACGGAGAAGTTCTTTATTAAGAATGGCCACAGGTATTGCCACATTCTGAATCCGCATACGGAGCGACCGGTGGAGGACAAGCTGCAGACGACGGTGATTGCTCCTTCAACCACAGATAGCGATGCGCTTTCGACGGCGACCTTTGTGTTGGAGCCGGATGCAGCGGCGAAGCTGGTGGAGTCGTTTCCGGGCGCTGCCGCCGTGCTGGTTTCAGGGGATAAGACGCATCCGAAGACGAGGAACGTTCGCTGGCCCGAGCCGGTAAAATAAAAGAAGGCGTCTAGCAATGAAAGCGCCAGACGGTGATGGAGCAGGCGGATCTAAGGGAGTTCGGCAGGATGATGAATCGGCGGTTTTTTGTACAGGGACTATCGGCGGCTGCGCTGGCGGCTAAACCGGTGATCTCGCTGGCTGAGGCGATAGCGGGCAAACAGGATCCGGTGCGAGTGGGAATAATCGGGCCGGGCAGCAGGGGTAAAGAGCTGGTGCGGTGTTTCCTGCGCGTGCCTGGGGTGAAGTTCGTCGCGGCGGCCGATGTGTACGAGCCGAGGTTTACGGAGCTGAACCAGGTTTGCGGATACAAGGTGGAGACCCATAACGACTATCGTTCGCTGATTGACCGTAAGGATCTGGATGCGATCGTGGTGGCGAGTCCGCTGAGCTATCACTCGGACCATGTGATTGCAGCGCTGAAAAGCGGCCGGCATGTGTACGGCGAGAAGACGATGGCCTTCACGGTGGATGAGACGAAGGAGATTGTGAAGGTTGCCGAGAGTAGCAAGCAGTTCTACCAGGTTGGACATCAGTACCGTTATGCGCCGTGGATTCGCGCGGGCGTGGAGAAGGTGCGGAACGGCGAGATAGGCGAAGTGACGCACGTGTTTGGCTACTGGCACAGGAACAGCGACTGGAGAAGGCCGGTTCCGAAGCCTTCGCTGGAGCGGCTGATCAACTGGCGGCTGTATAACGAGTATTCGCTCGGTCTGCTCGCGGAGCTGGGGTCGCATCACATCGATGTGGCGAACTGGATCTTCGGCGAGGCTCCACGGTCGGCGATGGCGACGGGCAGCGTGGCGGAGTATCACGATGGCCGCGAGAACGACGACAATGTGCAGGCGATCCTGAGCTATTCGAAGGGCCGACGGTTTGTGTTCAGTTCGATGACCAACAACGCGAAGATGGGCGACCAGCTTTGGGTGTACGGAACAAAGGGCAGCCTGAACCTTACGCTGGAGGATGCGCTGTTTTACTACGAGCCGAAGCGCGCGGTTGAGGTGCCAGCGGCAAAGGGCACCGTGACGCAGAAGGGGGTCACAACCGGAGCGTCGTATAGCGCGGGCGGAGAGATGCCGTATCGGGGGCCGGGCAAGAAGCTAGAGATTCCTGTTGCTGAGGATCCGACGGCGACGGCGTGCCGGGCATTCATTGATTGCATACGGACGGGCAAGAAGCCGGTGGCGGATGCTCGTGTTGGGTTGGGTTCGGCGCTGGGTGTGATTGTGGCGAACCAGTCGCTACATGAGAAGCGGGAGATCGAGATTTCGAGTGCGGTCTAGCTGATTCACGTACCCCTCCCCGATACAAAATATGTACAAAATCTTCGAAACAGGGAAGTTAGGTCTGGACCTCCCTGTCTGCGGTTAAATGAAGAAGCCCGGGCTCTCCCAGAGCCGGGCTTCTTTCGATCTCTATATCTATTGTAGTGATTCAGGTGAAATTAATCGGCAACGTGAATCTCTTTTGAATTGTTTGGGTTGGTGGGTATCGGGGGTTGACACGATCTTCTGTGGAAAAGATCGACCCTATCGATTCGTTTGGACTTCAGCAAGCCGTGAACCGAGTTAAATAACAGCCTTGAGGAGGAGTTTGAGTACCTCTTTGAGAGGAAGAACGATAAGCAGAAGCGGCGCCATTGGGATGAGGCACGCGAGCGCGAGTTGGATGGGGGTTCGCGGGTTCATCGGCAGATGGTCCATTTTTTTTACGTACTCGAAGCTGTTGCCGAGGTCGGCAAGAGACTGAATGTCGGCGGATCCGAGCAGCGGCTCGTTATCGGGATTGTCGCCCCGAATCCACTTGCCTTGGAAGGCTGATGTGTAAGCGGTGGCGAGCGCGCCGTATTGATAAAGCCCCTTAATACGAAGATCGTGAAGGTTGTGAAAGAAAACCACAAAGTGGAAGAGAACGATCAACTCAACGAGGACCACATAGGTGATGATTACTGGCGCAAACTGCTGCAAAGGCAATTTGTCATAGATGGCCTGGTTGGCGATGACTCCGGCCATTCCTGCGGAGTAGGCGAACAGAACTATGCCGAAGAACTGTTGGGTTCTTCCTACAAAGCCAAGGCCGCCGGCCTGGTCTGGATGTGGGGCAAAGATCTGGAGGTCGAGCCTGCTCATGCGGTTGAGAAACTGGCCCCAAAGGATGAGCCTCCAGAGCCAGCGAAGCATGAGGAAATTAAGGAAAGGACCGCAGAAGAAAAAAGCCCACCATCCGGCAGGCGTGCGTGCTCCGAAGGCGGTATAGATCCAACTGGAGGAGTGGACGACGAACTGCTGGCCGCCAAAGAGGGTGACGCCGTAGGACAGCAAAACGAGGATGACTTCCGTAAGGACAGAATCGCGGGCGCGAAGAGTTTGTTCAACCGCATTATCGAATGCGTCATAGTCTTTTGGCGGGACCAGGCCAGACGTGATGAAGTATGCGGCTGCCGCTGCGAAGCGGGGGCCGAGCATTACTTCCGCAAAGATGAGCAGGGGAATTGCGATGACGAAACGCGTGTAAGCACTGAAGTCTCGCAGGAACGGAACCACCACCTCGTGGCCGAAGGCCCGATGGTTGATGGCAGAGAGGATGAAGAGTATGACCCAGGTGATAAGGAAAGAGAGGAATGCCCGGCGTACGACGCGAGGGGCGCCCTCGCGAATGAGACCAAGTCGACGCTGGACGCGGTAGAGAGGGCCACCTTCCATGAGCAGAAACTCGCGGTCCTTCGGTGTGCGAAGTCTTTCTATCATTGTGGATTCCTCTATACGCCCATGAGTGCCTGAACTTTGGGGTCGTTCTTGAAGGTGTTGACGAGCATGGCATGATCGCGGACGGTCTGGTCGCCGTAGGCTTCGGCCCAGAGCGCAAGCGAATCGCCGAGGACGGCGGATTTACCGCAGTAGCCGGCGATGGAGGCCGCATCGGTACTGCGTGCGTGGGCGCGCGCGAGGATGGCGCCGCAGGCCCAGGCGTAGAAGTTGAAGGAGGTTCCGGAGAGAAACTCTACCGGGATGGCGCCCTTCATGTTCTTCATCTGGCGGACGTAGTAGGGAGTGGAATCAATGCTGGTCCACCCAAGCATGACATCGGTGGAGGCCTGCAGGGCGCGTTGGCCGGTGACGATCCGCTTGCCCTCGTGAGCGAACTCCTCGATAAGGGGAGGAGCGTAAGGCGCATGGGCAGCCGGCATGCCCTGCTTGACCTGAAGGAAGAGGGGGTCGCTCTCGCCGTTTCCGAAGAGGAGGACGATGTAGGCACGTGTGCCCACGCTGCCGACCCCGACGACGCGATGTGCGACGTCGATGACGCGGTACTTGGTGAACATGAACTGCCGCTCGCGATAGAGCGAGGGAGCGTAGTCGTGCAGCGCCTGGATGACGTCCTTTCGCGTCTTTGCATCGACGCGGGTGAGGACTGGAGGATCTTCGCGGAAGCGCCAGCCGCCTTTGGGAAGCTTTTCAGCGACCTTGTTGAGCAGGGCGATGTTGGTTTGCGTGGATGCCTTAGCGACTGACTTGCGGAAGATAGCCTGGGACTTCGCGTCAATTCTGACGACCGGGTTCTCTTTGCCTGGGTAGGCATGGAGATACCAGATGTCGAGGATCCCCATACTTTCGAGGCGGTCCATGTTGAAGGTGTATCCGGCTACGCAACGGCGTACGGCAGTGTCTCGCTCGCGGCGATTGAAGCCGTTCTCGCGTGCGGCGACGTTGACGCTGGCGGTGAGACGCTTGAGGTCCCACTCCCAGGGAGCGATGAGTGCTTCGTCGAAGTCGTTGAGATCGAAGACGACATCACGCTGCGGTGTTCCGTAGAGGCCGAAGTTGTTGAGGTGTGCGTCGCCATCGATGACGGTGTAGATGCCGCTGATGGGAGCGTTGGCGAGATCCGCGGCCATAACGGCGGCGGCACCGCGAAAGAAGGCGAATGGAGAGGCGCACATACGCGCCATGCGCAAAGGCACGAGATCTTGCTGGCGACCCTTGTTGCCTGAGAGAACGATATCGACGCCGCCGGGATGGTGGGTGGGGCGGCTCCAACCACCATGCGCTTCGCGCGGGATTTTGAGGCGAAGGTCACGTCCGGCGGCGTGGCGTTCGGCAACGGAGAGGTCCCCGTGGAAGTCCCCGAGGGCGGCCTGCCCGCTGGGGATTGCAGTGGGGCTGATGATGTCGGCAGGCGATTTGGTGCGTTTGGCGGCAGATGCAGGTCGTCTGCTGGAACCGCGCTTCTTTGTGGCCATTACCGAAGCTCCCTTCGATACGGACTCTTATCTGTTCGGGAACGATATCACGTTTTCTTTGAGGTGTTTATTGGGGTTTTACTAGTTCGAGGTGCGGCGACGGGATTGTGGGAATCTGCGAATAGACCACTAGATATAGGTGTTGACCACTCATGTTGCCCTTGCTATAGTGAGTGAACTTCATGGTGCCTCGGTCGCGAGATTGAGGCTGAAAAGGGAATCCGGTGAGAATCCGGAGCTGCCCCGCAGCGGTAAGCAGGAACGAACGCTCCATCTGTGGCACTGGCCTATAGGCTGGGAAGCCGGAGCAAGTAGGCAGCCTGCAGAGTCCGAAGACCTGCCATGAGTGAGTGCTGAAAAGCACGAACTTCACACACCTCCGAGGGGAAGGTGGGGTGGTTGCGGCCTGTCTTTTGCAGGCGTCATCCGCTTCATCCGCTCGGAGCACAAGGATGCTCCCATGGCGACGGCGCAAGCGACACTCACTGAGATTGATCCGAATTTTCCTCCGGCAGAAGCTGCTCCGCAGATGCAGGTTCGCAAGCGCAATGGTGCGCTGGAGCCTGTGGATGTGAACAAGATTGTGCGCGCGGTACAGCGGTGCTGCCATGGGCTGCCCCATGTTGACGCGATTCGTGTGGCGAGTAAAACGATCGGCGGGCTGTTTGATGGAGCGTCGACGCGGGAACTGGATGCGATCTCGATTCAGACTGCAGCGGCGCTGATTGCGGAGGAACCAGAGTACTCGCGGCTGGCGGCGCGGCTATTGCTGGCGACGATTGAGAAGGAGGTTGCGGGCCAGAATATTTACTCGTTCTCGCAGTCGATTGAGGTGGGGCATCGCGAGGGCGTGGTGTCGAAGGATGCGGCGGAATTCGTTGCTGCGAATGCACGAAAGCTGAACAGCGCGATTGATGACCGCTTCTCGGACAGGTTTGAGTACTTTGGGTTGCGGACGGTGTATGACCGCTATCTGCTGCGACATCCGATTACGCGACAGGTGATCGAGACGCCGCAGCATTTTTTCATGCGGGTGTCGGCCGGTCTTTCGATGCGGGTGAATGAGGCGGTGGAGTTCTACAAGCTGCTGGCTTCGCATGATTATCTGCCGAGCTCGCCGACGCTGTTCAACAGCGGGACAAAGCACTCGCAGATGTCGTCGTGCTATCTGCTTGATTCACCCGAAGACTCGCTGGAGTCGATCTACGACGCCTATAAGCAGATTGCGCTGCTTTCGAAGTTTTCGGGTGGGATTGGGCTGGCGTTTCATCGGGTGCGTTCGGAGGGCTCGCTGATACGGGCGACGAATGGGTTGTCGAATGGAATTGTGCCTTGGCTACGAACGTTGGATGCTTCGGTGGCCGCGGTGAACCAGGGAGGGAAGAGGAAGGGCGCGTGCTGCGTGTATCTGGAGTCCTGGCATGCGGATGTGGAGTCGTTCCTGGAGATGCGGGACAACACGGGCGATCAGGCGCGGCGGACTTACAACCTGAACCTGGCGAACTGGATTCCGGACCAGTTTATGCGGAGGGTTGATGCCGATGGTATGTGGTCGTTGTTCGACCCGAAGGTTGTGCCGCAGCTGTCGGATCTCTATGGCGAGGAGTTCGATCGCGCGTATGAAGCGGCGGAGGCGGAGCAGAAGTTTGTGCGGCAGGTGAAAGCGCGTGACCTGTTCGCACGCATGATGCGGACGCTGGCTGAGACTGGCAATGGGTGGATGGTCTTTAAGGATGCCTGCAACGTGAAGTGCAATCAGACGGGCCTGCCGGAGAATGTGGTGCACTTGTCGAATTTGTGCACAGAAATTACGGAGGTGACGTCGTCGGCGGAGACGGCAGTGTGCAACCTGGGTTCGATCAATCTTGCAAGGCATGTAACGGATGGAGCGTTTGATTTTGAGAAGCTGGCGACAACGGTTCGTCATGCGGTACCGATGCTCGATCGCGTGATCGACATTAACTACTACCCGGTGACGCAAGCTGCGGTTGCGAACAGCAGGTGGAGGCCTGTGGGGTTGGGCGTGATGGGGCTGCAGGATGTGTTCTTTCAACTTAGGCTGGCTTTCGATTCGCCGGAGGCGAAGGCACTTTCGGCGAAGATTCAAGAGGAGATTTACTTTCATGCGCTGACGGTGTCGTGCGAACTGGCGGAGCAACATGGAGCGCATGCGGCGTTTGCGGAGTCGAGGGCTGCGAAGGGCGAATTGCAGTTTGATCTGTGGGGAGTGAAGCCTGAGGACCGCGCGCGGTGGGATGCGTTGCGTGAGCGCATCAAGAGCGTGGGTCTGCGCAATTCATTGATGATTGCGATAGCTCCGACGGCGACGATTGCTTCGATTGTAGGGTGCTATGAATGCATCGAGCCGCAGATTTCAAATCTATTTAAGCGAGAGACGCTTTCAGGCGAGTTCATGCAGATCAACCGCTACCTCGTGCAGGAGTTGAAGCAGATGGGGCTCTGGTCGGAGGCGATGCGAACGCGGATTAAGCTGGCGGAGGGATCGATCCAGGGAATCGCGGAGATTCCGGATGACGTGAAGCTCATGTATCGCACGGTGTGGGAGATGCCGATGCGGTCACTGATTGATATGGCGGCGGACCGTGGGGCCTATATCGATCAGAGCCAGTCGCTAAATTTGTTTGCGGAGTCGCCGAATATTGGACGGTTGAGCTCGATGTACATGTATGCGTGGAAGAAGGGAATTAAGACGACCTATTACCTGAGATCGCGCCCGGCGACGAGGATTGCGAAGACGACGGTGACGGCGGCTGGCCGCAATGCGGTGATGCCGGCGATGAATGCTTCGGCGAGCGTGACCTGCTCGCTGGATAACCCTGAGAGCTGCGAAGCCTGCCAATAACGGAGAAGACGATGTCTACTGCAACACCCAACTCTATTCTTGATCCCGGCCTGTCGCTTACGTTGCGGCCGATGCGGTATCCGACGTTCTTCGAGATGTTCAAGGACGGGATTCGTAACACGTGGACTGTTGAGGAGGTTGATTTTTCGACCGATTTGGTTGATCTGCGGTCGCGCCTGACGCCTGCGGAGATTCATTTGATTCAACGGCTAGTCGCTTTCTTTGCGACGGGCGATTCGATTGTGTCGAACAACCTGGTGCTGAATCTTTACAAGCACATCAACTCGCCTGAGGCGCGGCTGTATCTTTCGCGGCAGCTGTTTGAAGAGGCTGTGCATGTGCAGTTTTATCTGACTCTGCTGGACAACTACGTTCCCGATCCGGAGGCACGGGCTGCGGCGTTTGCGGCGGTGGAGAATATTCCTTCGATCACGAAGAAGGCGCAGTTCTGCATGCGGTGGATGGATTCGATTCAACAGTTGAATGAGCTGCGGATGGCGGCGGAGCGTAAGCAGTTTTTGCTGAATTTGGTTTGTTTTGCTGGATGTATTGAGGGTCTGTTCTTCTTTGCGGCCTTTGCGTATGTGTACTTTCTGCGGTCGCGTGGTTTGTTGAACGGGTTGGCGGCGGGAACGAACTGGGTGTTTCGCGACGAGAGCTGCCACCTTGAGTTTGCATTTGAGGTGGTGAACGTGGTGCGGTCAGAGGAGCCGGAACTGTTTGACGCGGACCTGGAACATCAGATCGTGGAGATGATGAAGGATGCTGTGGACTGCGAACTGCAATTTGCCGAGGACCTGCTGTCGGGGGGCGTGGCTGGTTTGTCAGTTCGAGAGATGCGGCAGTATCTGGAGTATGTGGCGGATTCGAGGGTGGTGCGATTGGGCATGCCGCCGATCTTCGGATCGAAAAACCCGTTTGCGTTTATGGAACTCCAAGATGTGCAGGAGTTGACCAACTTCTTTGAGCGTCGCGTCTCTGCCTATCAGGTTGCGGTGGCAGGCGAAGTGGCGTTTCACGAAGAGTTTTGAGGTTGCGGGCCAGCTTTCGAGTCGGCCCTGTATCAGTAGCCCAGTTATACCGCTGAAGCGCGTTGTAAAGTTTTGCCTCTCCCTGACGAGTTTTGCTCTATAAATGAAGCTGAGCCCAATCATTTCAGTTTGATCTACAGCTCTGTCAGGGAGATGCATGATGGATCGTCGGTACTTTCTTCAGGGGTCGGCTGCGCTTATTGGTTCGGGTGCACTTGGACTGACAGGCTGCGTTCGGAAGCCGGTAATCGCCGCCAGCGTGAGCGCGCCACCGCTTCCGTTTTACGATGCGGTTGGCCCGCTGCCTCCGATTCGCGCGCATGTTGATCGCATCTTTCGCATCACGGTGTGTCTGCGGCCGTTCCGTCCAGCTGGACCGCGCATGGATGTGGAGCGGGTGGGAGAGAAGACGGTTGTCCACAACTACGGACATGGCGGCAGTGGGTGGTCGCTTTCGTGGGGCTCGGCGGACATGGCCGTGCGGAAGGCGCTTGAGGCCGCGAATGGCGGCAGGGAAGTGGCTGTGATCGGATGCGGAGCGCTTGGTTTAACCGCTGCCATTACCGCGCAGCGTGCAGGTTTGAAGGTGACGATCTATGCGAAGGAGCGACCACCGTATGTGCGGTCGGCGAGAGCGACGGGGTCGTGGACTCCGGATTCGCGCATTGCGTTGATCTCGGCAGCCGGGCCGGATTTTGCTGCGAAGTGGGAGGCGATGGCGCGGACGTCGTTCGCGATGTATCAGAGCTACCTTGGCATGCCGGGGACGCCGATCGAGTGGACGGATCGCTATGCGCTTTCGGACGAGACGCACGAAGGGAACGTGGCGCAGGATCCGTCGCAGGGTACGCACGATTGGGCTCATTACAACCGGCGTATTGCGGATTTGACGCCGCATCAACAAGAGATTCCTGCGGGTATGCATCCGTTTCCCACGAAGTATGTTTGGCGCAGCACTTCGCTGACATTCAATGTTGCCGATTACTCGCGTCAACTGATAAATGATTTTCTGATTGCGGGTGGTGTTATCGAGACGCGAGAGTTTCATTCGCCACAGGAGGTGGCATCGGTGGTCCAGCCGGTGATCATCAATTGCACGGGATATGGCGCGCGACAATTGTGGTCGGATGAGAGCATTGTTCCTGTCAGAGGGCAGATTGCGTGGCTGATTCCGCAAGAGGGAGTGAACTACGGCCTGAATTACAGGGGAGTCTATGTGCTCGGGAGGCGCGATGGCATTGTTGTGCAGCCCAATACGAATGGCGAAGAGTCGGGTTGGAACGACAGCAACGAACAACCAGACCGCGCCGAGGCGGAAGGGGGCGTGGAGGTGCTGCAGGAACTTTACAGTCGCATGGAGAAGATGCAGAAAAGCGCGCGTTCCTGACGCGTTATGATCTAAGCCGTTGACCTTTCCCGCAGCCAATCCGGTTACATTTTCCATTGTTGGGCTTTACCTCGCGGCGACGCTGGTTATTGGATATGTGTCGCGCCGAGGGGCGGGAACGTCTGCGCAGTTTCTGCATGCGGGACGGATGCTGCCCACGGCGATAACGTCGATCGCGTTTCTGGCTGCAAACTGTGGGGCGCTGGAGATAGTGGGCATTGTCGCCGCGAGCGCAAAGTATGGCGCGCTGGCACTACATTTTTACTGGATCGGCGCGATTCCGGCGATGGTGTTTCTTGCGCTGTTCATGATGCCGATCTACACGCAAAGCGGAGCGCTTACGGTTCCGGAGTTCCTTCGCTTTCGCTATGACGAGCGAACGCAGATTCTGAACGCGGTATCACTTGGCGTAATGATGGGCTTTATCTCGGGGATCAGCCTATATGCAATTGCAGCTGTGACTCGGGTGTTTCTTGGATGGAGCTTTCCGGAGACCGTGGCGCTTACGTCCCTGGTCATCTTCGCGTATGTCTCACTGGGTGGCTTGAAAGCAACGATCTACAACGAGATTCTGCAACTCTCGGTGACGGTGGTGGGACTGATCCCGATGTCGTACATGGTCTTGCACCAGTTCCACGGTATAGGCGGATTGATGAGTAGATTGCCGGAAGAGAAGAGGCATATCTGGTCTATACCACTGGCGTCTCCGGGATCGTCGCCGATGGATGTAGCGGGCGTGGTTGCGGGGTTAGGCTTCGTGTTGAGCTTTGGTTACTGGTGCACAGACTTCATGCTGATTCAGCGTGCGCTTGCAGCACGTGAGATTCGCGGATCGATAAACACTCCACTCTATGCCGCAATTGCGAAGACCCTCTTCCCGTTGCTGGTTGTTGTGCCGGGACTGGCTGCTTCGTTTGTCCTTCCGCGCGATATGAAGGGCTTCGATGATGCTCTGCCTTCGATGATGCTGCACTACTATGGACCGACGATGCTGGGGGTTGGCCTGGCGGCGGTTTTGGCGAGTCTGATGTCTGCATTAGCAGGAAACATCAATGCTATGTCGACTATGTGGACACATGACCTGTATCGGACGCACATGGCGCGAGGAAGAGATGATGCACACTATCTGATAGTTGGCAGGTTGGCGACCGTGGGTGCCACGTGTTTCAGTGTGGCGGCGGCCTATATTGCTTTTCGCTATAGCACGCTGATGGACTATCTGCAGCTTGTTTTTTCGTTGTTCAATGCGCCATTGTTTGCGGCTTTGTTGCTGGGGATGTTTACGACATGGGCCACGCCGGCGGCGGGGTTCTGGGGTATGGCGATTGGGATCGCGATCTCAGTTGCACATAACTTTGCGTTTCGATTTCAGCTGCTTCATTATGGAAGCCAGATGAGCGCGAATTTCTACGGTGCCATCTTGGGATTTCTGTCGTGTATCGTGGCGATGCTGCTGATCAGTCTGCGGACTCGTCCGAAGCCGGTGGAAGAGCTTGCGGGTATTACCTATCGCACGCGACTCGGGGAGGCAGTTCGCGCGCCGCTGACATCATGGGTGCTTGCGCTGGCGCTGGTGGCAACATGCGTGTGGTTGAACGTGTATTTTCGCTGAGCGGGCTAGTCCGAGCGGACGGCGGCCGTAGATCCACGTACAACCAGAGTGGTCGTGATGGAGTATTGCTTGCCGCCAATATGAGGCTCGGAGCGCAGTGCTTCGAGCGCCTTGAAGAAGAGGGAGGCAAGCTCGGACCGCGAGAGGCGCAGGGTGGTTAGCGGAGGATGGAGGATGTCGGCAAGCTCGATGTCGTCGAAGCCAATGATGGAAAAGTCATCGGGCACAGAGAGATTGTGCTTTTGGATAGTGCGGAGCGCGCCGACGGCTGTCAGGTCGTTGGCGCCGATGACGGCAGTAGGCCGCCGGCTGAGGCCGAGGAGTTCATTCATCGCTAGTTCGCCGCCCGGGATGCGGTAGTTGCCTGCGCGAATGTACTCGGGCTCGACCTTGAGGCCGTGATCTTTCATCGCCGCAATGAAGGCATCCTGCCTGTGATCGGAGATGGTTGGGCCAACCGAACCGCCGATGTAGGCGATTCTGCGATGCTTCAGACGCTTGAGGTGCCTAACTGCTTGATCCATGCCGCCGCGGTAGTCGATGAGGACGTCGCTGAGGCCTGGGCCGATTAGACGGCGATCCATGGTGACGAGGGGGACGCGATTGTGAATGAGGGCCTCGATGGGCTCGGTCTCTATCTCGGAGGCGAGCAGTGCAACGCCATCGACCTTGCGGATGAGCATCCGGCGAATGGACTGCTGGATGCGCGAGGCATGGAAGTCAGTGGTCGCCATGAGCATGTCGCGGTTCCACTCGACCATGATGCGTTCGAAGCTCCGGATGAATTCGGGGAAGAAGGGGTTGGTGATGTCAGGGATAATGAGCCCGTAGGTGCTGCTCTTGCCGTGCTTAAGTGTGGTGGCGCTGCTATTGGGATAGAACTTGGTCTCTTCGATGACACGGCGGACCCGCTCAGCCGTGGAAGGCCGAACGTTGTTGATGCCATTGATGACGCGCGATACCGTTGCGCTCGAGACTCCCGCGAGCTTCGCGATGTCGCGCATATCCATAGGCCGTATCTCCTGAGCAAAGACGCATGGCGTTGGTGTTGCGGTTATGAATCAGGTAGTGCGAGCAGAGAATTGTCGCTGCGAGTCGAACTGCGGCGCTGGTCGCAAGCCAGCACTCCTGGACTGCAATCGTGCCGATTGCGAAATTCGATGCAACTCTGGAAGAGGTTCGCCATCGTAGCCGAGTTTACGCGATATTTCGTTGGCGGCCAGACGCAATGCCATTGAGAAATGAGGCACCTTTTCTCTGCTCAACCGGACAACCGGACCGGAGACACTGATTCCGGCTGCAACCTTTCCATTGGCGTCTACTATCGCGGCCCCGATGCAGCGCGCGCCGGTGACGACCTCTTCGTCGTCGAGTGCAAAGCCCCGTGAGGCGCAGAGGGCGAGATCTTTACGCAACTGGGCTACGCTGGAGATGGTCTTAGGCGTGCTGTGCTCGAAGCGGCTGCCACGCAGGGCTTCTTCAAGGGCGACCGAGTCCATGCGGGAGAGAATCGCCTTGCCCAGAGCGGTGGAGTGCAGCGGTCGGCGTGTTCCTACCTGCGAGACGAGGCGAAAGGTGTGAAGGCTTTCGAGTACGTCGACATAGAAGACCTCACGACCGTCGAGGACAGCGAGGTTCACTGTTTCTCCGGTGAGTTTCCAGAGGCGGTTTAGAACAGGTCGGCTCAGACGGCAGAGCGTCGTCTGGTAGGTTGTTCCGCTGCCGAGACGTACAAGCTTTGGGCCGATCATGTAAGCCTTGCTCTCGTCGCGGAAGAGGTAACCGGCGCCTTCCAAGTGCGCTACGAAGCGGTGCGCTGTGCTCTTGTTGAGTGCAGTTACGTCGGCGATGTCCTTGAGAGGCAGGCCCTGCGGGGCACGGTCTAGGACTTCGAGGATGCGGAGAACCTTACCGACAACGCCAACCGGCGCGGATTTCAACTTCCTTTGACCATTCATGAAGTACTCCCTTTCGTTCGTACAAACTCGCGAATCAGAGGCGTGGTGAAGCGCAACGAGAGAGACGCAAGGTCTCATTCATAATGAGAAACGCCCCCAGGCCGTGAAAATCGTCCGTGTTTCGCGGACGGTTGAAGTAGTAGTTGAGATCGCCGACGTTGGTGCCACCACAGATGTTTGCGATGTGCGCCTGCCCTTGGGGATCGATGGAGAGTTGGGTAAGCACGCCTCGATATCCCTTGCAGGCGACGTCGAGCATCTTTTTCGGGATATACCCGCGCTGCACAGCCAGGTAAATTGTGTACGTATACATTGAAGAGCTGGAAGTTTCCAGCCAGTTTCCGGCGGTCGATCCCTTATCGACGACCTGATACCAGAGGCCGCTCGAAGCGTCTTGATACCTGGCATAGGCGTGCGTGAGTTGAACGACCTGCGCGATGAGTTCCTTGCGGTGGGGATGCTTGTGCGGCAGATACTCGAGCACCTCTATGAGCGCCATGCCGAACCACCCAATGGCGCGGCACCAGAGGATTGCAGAGTGATGTGTGGCGGGGTCGGCCCATGTCTGTGCGCCTGACTCATCGTATGCGTGCCACATGAGACCGGAGGCGGGGTCGTTAAGGTGCTTGATGTAGATGAGCAACTGCTTTGCTGCTTCGTCGTTGGAGTACGCCTCGTCATTAAACTCTTTGCCGTAACGCACGAGAAAGGGAGTGGACATGAACATGCCATCGAGCCAGAGCTGGTGTTGCCGCGAAAGAGCGTGCCAGAGTCCGCCGTCTTCGGTTCGAGGGTAGGTGTCGAGGCGATGACGAATGCTCTCCGCAGCCTCGCGGTATTTGTCCTGCCTAGTCTCGGCGTAGAGGACCAGTAGCAGGTTCCCCGGCAGCATGTAATCGAGAGCTGAGATGGGGCGGTCGATTATGCCGTCTTCGGAGATGTGCTTATTGACCCATCCCTGAATGTAGTCGAGGTACTTCTTTTCGTCGGTGCGCTTATAGACCAGAAACTGTCCGTAGAGATAGAGAGAAATGGCATAGCCCCAGCCGCCTAGTTTGGTGGGATCAGGGGTGCGCTGCATATTGGAGTCGCAGAGCGCCTTTGACCAGTCGTTTGGAGTCGGCGCCGCTGGTTTGGCGTTCTGAAACAGCGCCTCCGCTACGGCAGATCGCACAATGCCGGGAGCCAGGAAGGGGGTCGCAGCGAGTGTCTGGATAATCCCTCGTCGCGTGATTCTCGTCATAAATTCCTTTCTTATTATTCATTCTGGAATGCATCCGTTGTAAGAACCGGAAATGGCCGGGTACAAAGATCTTCCAAAGAGGAACCGGAATGCGCACTCGATATCGAAACCCGGGGTTCGAAGTTGTTGTTTTTGTTTCTGCTGATTCTGAAGTCAATCAGAAAAGCATATAGAGTTCAACTAATAAAAAATATTATCCGCATACAAAAATATCTACTAGTCAATCGTGGATCTGTATACGTATACTCTTTCGGGTTTCGTCGTCAGAATTGGAGAGTCGCGCTTTGATGATCTTTGTTCGTTCCGCTGTCCTGGTCGTTCTCGCCACAGTTGTCGCATCCACTTCAGGATATGCGCAGAGTGTTTCCGCAACTCCTCCAATGGGATGGAATAGCTGGAACCATTTCCGCGACAAGGTCGATGACAAGACGATTCGCGCTACTGCGGATGCGATGGTTTCGAGTGGAATGCGCGATTCCGGATACGTGTACGTCAATATCGACGACACGTGGGAAGGTAAACGCGATGCGCAGGGCAACATTCAGGCTAATGAAAAGTTTCCCAACATGAAGGGGCTGGCCGATTACGTTCACAGCAAGGGACTGAAGCTTGGTATCTATTCGTCACCGGGCGCACAGACATGTGCACACTACGAAGGCAGCCTGAACCATGAGGAGCAGGATGCCCGGACCTATGCGGCCTGGGGGATCGACTATCTGAAGTACGACCTCTGCGGACTGAGAGTGGAGATGAAGGCTGCACCTTCGCCCGAGGCCGCGCACAAGATGATGGTCGATGCTTATATCAAGATGCGCGATGCTCTTAAGGCAGCCGGACGTCCGATCGTCTACAGCCTTTGCCAGTACGGCAACGATGCGGTGTGGGAGTGGGGAACGAGCGTGGGCGGCAACCTGTGGCGCACGACCGGTGACATCACCGATAAATACGCGAAGATGGCCGAAATTGGATTTAGTCAAGCGGGTCTCGCACGCTTTGCCGGGCCAGGGCACTGGAACGACCCAGATATGCTTGAGGTTGGCAACGGCGGCATGAATATCGACGAGTACCGCACGCACATGAGCCTGTGGGCGATTCTGGCGGCGCCGCTGCTGGCGGGTAACGATCTTGCGACGATGACGCCCGAGACAGTGGCTTTGCTCACGAATCGCGATGTGATCGCAATCGATCAGGACAAGGCCGGAAAGCAAGGCGATCGCGTATGGGTTGAGGGGCCAATTGAGGTTTGGGTCCGCCCGCTCGCCAATGGGTCAAAGGCTGTTGGCATCTTCAATCGTCATCCCGGGCCGCTGTCTCCCTCGATCGATCTCACGAGGCTGGGTATCGCAGGGAAGAAGGCGCGCAATGTTTGGCAAGCGGCCGATGTTTCCCTGTCCTCGACCTACCAGGAGACGATTCCCGGGCATGGCGTCATATTTCTGCGCGTCGCGAAGTAGAGCGCGACTCAATCCATCCCCGATAGCGGAGGCCGAAGAGAAATGCAGATCATCGATGAGGAACTAAGCCGACGTGCGTTTGTGAAGCTTGGAGCTGCGGGAGTGGCGGTCGCGACTGCACACTCACTTCTGGCTAATGGAGTGGTTGAGGAGCAAGGCGTGCGGCCGACTCCCGAGCATCCGGTCGTGCTGCGTTCATCTTCCATGGAAGTGGTTCTGGATGCGGTGGACGGCGTCCCTTTCGAGTATCGCTTGCATAAGTCTGGGATTCGTTTTGCGGGTGAGGGATTCGGTCAGGCGCTGAAGGCGACGGTGCATAGCAAGTCTCCGTTTAGATTCGCCACGGTTGCGGTGAAGCCTACCGGAAAAAACGTCAGTGGCAGTGCGGCAGATTTTCATTTCGCCGCGATCTATACAGCGGATGCTCCTGCGGCAGAGTTCACATTGCGATACGGGATTGAAGGGAATACGGTCCGAATTACGCTGGAGGACGTAAAGGAGCGGCCGGGCTTCGAGTTTGTCTCGTTATCCATGCCATCCGTCGTCACCGTGGATGAGGCGCAGGAGTTGGCTTGGCTAGCGCATGGCGATGCGGGTGGTGATCTCGTCGCGCTGGCCGATGCGAAGGCTGGCAAGCTTCGACCCAATACCTTCTGGGGTGAGATCAACGGTATTCTTCCAGTCATTATGGTGGGCCATTCGGGTGCCGTCTGCGTTCAGGAAACTACGGCGTACATGGATGGGACGCTGCTGGAGGTTTCTGGGTCTTCACCCAGACGACGCGTCACCATGGGAACGACGAAGGTCCATCGTGTTGACGGGAGTGCCTGCTACGATATGAACCTGGGGCGCGAGGCTGCGAGGAGTTGCGGCAATCAGCAGACGCTGAATCTTCTTGTCGAGCAGAAGTCCGCTCTACGTCTCGATTTTCTTGAGCCGTCCGGGGGGAGCAAGCTGAGCTGGGTAGACGGAGCGAAGTTGGTTCGCTCGCGCATGCCTAAGATTCCCAGCCATTTCTACGATGACAAGTTTATCTATGGCATTCGCACGGACGAGCCTACCTTCCCTAAGCCTTCGGCGACATTTGAACGGTGCGAGGCGATGATTAGAGAGATGCACGCACTGACGGATGGTGCGCCTCAATTGGTGCATCTGTGGGGCTGGCAGTTTCGCGGAAAGGACACGGGCTATCCTGCGGTGAACGTCGTCGATGAGCGCATTGGTGGCTATGACGGCATGATGCGCCTGATGGAAGAGGCAAAGCAGTACAACACCACGGTTTCGCTCTCTGACAACTATGACGATGCATATCGCTCCAGCCCGGCATGGAATGAAGCCATGATTGCGCGGAAGCCGGACGGCACTTTGTGGAAGAGCCGCAACTGGACGGGGGAGGAGTCGTATATCCAGGGGCTAGCGAAGTATATGGAAGGCCAGGGCACAGAGCGTGTGCGCTATACGTGCGAGCGCTATAAGCTTCCCGGCACGATCCACGTCGATGTGCTGTCGTACTTCGCGATCCGGAATGACTGGGACTCAAGACATCCTGCCAGTGGAATCCGCAATCTGCACCAAGGTCGCTACAAAATTCTGGACGAATTCAAGAAGCATGGCGTGGATGTAACCAGTGAAGGACTGCGCTATCCCTACGTAGGGAAGATAAGTATGTGCTGGTATGCGGGAGGGCCTTCTCCTTGTCCGTTTGGGGGCAAGCCTGTGCCGATGCTCGCGCTGATCTATCGCAAGTCGACTACGTGGGGGCGCGCAGGAAATCGTGGTGACCTTCCGCTGGCGTTGATGATGTTCAACGGTGAATCGCAGCACAGCATCTTTGGCGGCACAACTCCGATTGAACAGCGGCTCGACTCTTTTTATCTCGTAATGGTTCCCTGGTTCCGGCTACACGGGCTCAACATCGAGGGCTTCGAGCGCAACGGCGATAAGACGGTAAGCACGCTTGAAGGACAGGGAAATCGTGTGGAGATTGACTGGTCGCGGAGTGCCTACAGCGTGAGCTTCGATGGTGCTGAGGTCGCTGGCGACAGTGCGACGTTTTGCCCGCTGGGCAAAGATAGAATCGCAATGTACGCGATTAAAGATGCTCCCCTGACCGCGACCATCCCTGCAGGTTGGGAGCCTGCAGGAATTGCTGCCCGGTCCCTCTTTGTTGACCGTAGGGAACCAGTCAAGTTTGATCTTGAGGGCCGCAAGGTTACTGTTCAGATGCAGGCGCGGCGCCCTGTCATGATCTATCGCGATAGCTCGATGATTGCAGATGCCATCTAGCTGACTTCAAATCGAATGCGAGTCTCTTCGCCCGGCTTCATCACAACGCGGAGAGGGATACACTCGAAACCTGGGACCAGGTTGAAGGTCCTCTCCTTTGTGATCGGCGAGAAGCCGGCTTTTGTGTTCGTCTTTACGACCAGTGAGCCGGCTCCTTTTGCGATTCGTATCGATCCGTTTGTTAGCTCAAATTCTTCGCGGCTCCGCGAGACGACGGGAACGATGAGCTCGATCGGGATTTTTGGCTGATTGGCAGCAGTTGCTGTTGCAATAATCTCCACAGCTTCCGGAGTGAACTGATAGGTGAAGTGATACTGAATCTCGCCTTCAGGCGGCGGCGTATGTGCGGAGGAGAGAAGGCGGCCGTGTGCTTCGAAGAGGACCTCTGGAGGGGAGGCCTTTCGGATAACAACAGCTTCAAAGTCGCTGAGGCTGGTGTAAGTCTTGTTGGTCCTGCATTCGATCCGCGGTGTAGTCGTCATGTGGGGCGCGTCAGTGAATACCTGTTGGTTCGAGATCTCGATCATGGCGTACTCGGTCATGCTGGCAGCGAGGATCGGGCCAAGTCGCCGATGATAGAGCATGGAGAGAGCTCCTCCGGAAGCATGTCCCGCTCCGGAGCCGCCTCCTGCCTGTACGTGTTCGACGTACTCCCAGTCGTAATCGGTGACTGTTCCTCTCCATTCGCCGATAGCAGCGAGACTGGTCGCAATCTCGGGAAAATTCTTGACGCCGTAGGCTTCATCGCGGGGCAGGGAGGACTTCGCTGCCGGTGTGGATTTGGTGCTGCGGTCGATCACGGTTGCGAGTGCCTTTGCGTGGGTGAAGGTGTGATGTATGCAAGGTTGATCGCCGTGTGCGAAATAGTCTGGTCCGCCGTAGAGCAGGCCGTTATGCGTGCATGAAGACATCAGCTCAAGATTGCGTCTGGCGACCTCTGCGAATCGAGGATCGTGATCAGCTAGCAACGCGTACGCGGGATGACAGCCATCGCTGGTTCGGCTACCCCACCACGTCCACTTATAGTTTCGAGTGCCCCAACTGTTGTCCCATGAGCCATCCGGCAGCATAAACTCCATGTGTACCTGGAGTGCCTTTACGGTCTGGTCTAGGACAGCTTTGTCATTGGTGAGCAGCGAGTAGAGCGCAAGCGCGGGCAGAGACTCTTCGACGTTGTAGCCGAGATCGACTGGGCGGCAACCTTTGGGGCTTTGTTGATTGAGGGGATGACCCTCGCCGAAGAGCAGTCCGTTTGGTGTGAAGTAGTCGAGGGTCGCGTGTGCCAGCGTCCGTCCGCGTTCGACATAACGTGGCTGGCTGAGGACTTGTCCGCAGAGGGCAAATGCATAGGAGGACGTGATGGGATAGTTGATGTTGCCAGTTTCGATGGAGATAAATCCGTCGAGAAACTTCACAGCACGGGCAAGCCTGTCGGTCCACTGCGCTTGCGTACCTACTTCGAGCACCGATCCATGATGATGCAATGCCTCGGCGAGAGCGATGGCATGGAAGACCGTGATGCCCTTCCATGAACTGAGCGTAACATCGTTGATCCAGCTACCGTCGTCGCGGTTTACCTGCCGTTCCGTCCAGTCATTGACGGAAAGTGCAGCGCGCAGGTACTTGGCATTCCCTGTTGTATGGGCCAAGTGCAGTAGCGGGTAAAGCGCATCGCCACAGCGGCCATGAATCAACGTGCACGCCGGGCAGAGAAGAGCGCCGTGAAGCGCGGGGTCTTGCATCTCAGTGACCTGATGGGAAAGCAGGCCGTCACACCATGTTTTTAGAAGTTCGGCATAGAGGGTGCTTTTTGACCGTGATGAGGAGGTGCGGTGAGGGGCTGATGCCTGCTGTTCTTCTGCCAGAAGAAACATAGAAGGACTAAGGTTTGTAGCAAGCCCGGTCGCCGCCGCGGCGGAAAAGCGAAGAAGCTCTCTTCTAGTAAGCTGCTGGTTTCCTTGTAGATTAGTCATCGAAGGCAATCTTAGCCGACGCAACTCATTTCGCAAGCGGCGTCCCTTCGCGAAGCTCGTCTGTAGCCCGTTTGACGACTTCCTGTCCTGCAGAAATCGGGCCTCTGACAGATACGGAGTCGCCAGCTGCCGGCCCTTTCCTCACGTCTATCCAATGCGCCTTGCCATTGATCGATGCGATTACGAATGTTCTTTCAGTTGTTGTGACAACGCTTGTACTCGGCACAAAGAGAAGATTTTCACCGGTGCTGACCGGCCAATCGACCGTGGGATACATGCCCGGTGCGAGACTGTTGTCCTTGTTGTACACATCAAGTTCGACCATCATTGCTCGACTCTTTGGATCGAGAGCACTGGGTATCCGAGCGACCTTGGCCGAGTAGTTTCGGCCGGGATGTGCGGGAACGTGGAACGACGCCGACATCCCTCGTACGATTGAGCCGGTATATGTCTCCGGTATCGGCACGATCAATCGCAGGTGGTCGACCTGCTGGAGTTTGAGCAGCGGAGTGTGGCCGCCATCAATCAACATCCCAGGGTTGACGAATCGATCTGTAATCATTCCATCGAAGGGTGCAGTCACGCCAAGATAGGATTCCATTGCTCGACTCGCGTGAAGTCGGTCTCTCGCGTTCTGTACGGCTGCCTTTCGGCTCTGAACCAGTGCAACGGCCGCATCCCGCTGCTTTTGTGACTGTAGGACTTCGTTCTCAGCCACGGCGCCGGGAGTTTTGGCTGCCTCCTGCATCCTGGCCGAAGTGCTTTCCGCTGCCGCGGCCTGAGCTTCTGCCTGGGCCAAATCAGCTTCCACCTGATGGAGGTTCGCTTCTGAAGCCGAGGTTTGGGAGTTGATCTCTGGTGCAGAAAGCTGAACCAACAACTGTCCGCGGCGAACCAGACTCCCTCGGTCCACTAGCACCTTCTCTACGTATCCGGGAGAACGAGCCTCGACATCGGTCTGCAGAAATGGTGCAAGTTCCGCCGTGAGCGGTACGGTTCGAGCAGAAGAATGGCTCTCTACCTTCGCCAGTTCCACATGGGCAGGGGGCTGGGAGAAGCCATTAAAGCAGCACACCAGCGGAAAGAAGAAATAGATGTGTTTACGAATGGACATAATATCGACTCGATGGATCTTCGGGATTTAGAGAATTTGACGTGCTAGAGGCTCTGGCCTGCAGCGATGCGTAGATGGCGGGTAGTACCGTGAGGGTAGTCAAGGTTGAGAAGATGAGCCCTCCAATCACAGCCCTGGCGAGCGGAGCAGACTGTGCACCGCCTTCTCCGAAGCCGATGGCCATCGGGATCATGCCGCAGATCATGGCCGTTGCGGTCATCAGAATCGCGCGCATGCGACCTGTAGCACCTGTCCTGGTGGCCGACTCGATATCCTCATTCTGGTGTCGAGCTTGCTCAGCGAAACTGACGAGGAGTATAGAGTTTGCGACAGAGATGCCAATCGCCATGATTGCTCCCATAAATGACTGAATGTTGAGTGTTGTTCCTGTGAGAAGGAGCATGATAACCACACCGCAAAGTACACCGGGCACAGTTGAGAGGATGGCAAGAGGCAGACGGAGAGATTGGAAGTTAGCAACCAGAAGCAGGAAGATGGTTGCCGTGGCCAGGAGAAGTCCGGTGCGCAGTCCCAAGGTGGTCTCTTCAAGGGCGGGTATTTGACCGCGCACCGCAACGGCGGAGCCTTTGGGGGGCGCGGGGAGATTTTTTAAGGCCGCGGCGATGCGTTTCTGAGCTTCACCGAGAGGAACGCCGTGCAGATTAGCGGTGACACTTACTATCCGTTGGCCGCTGAGTCGTTCAATCATCTCAGGCATTGTTCCGTATTCCAGTTTGGCGACCTGATCGAGCTGCGGTTGTGTTTGCCCATCACGCATGAGTGGGAGAGTTGAGAGCGCACCGAGGCCTTGCATACGGTTCGACGGTAACTGCACCTGAATCTGGAAGGCGTTGCCTGTTCTTGGATCTCGCCAGTAGTTGGGGGCGGTGAAACGAGAGGACCCAGTTGCCGGCGTCAGAGAATTGGTTACATCGGCCATCGTAAGACCAAATTGACCTGCATAGTCGCGGTTAACGGCGATCTCGACTGTGGGGTAAAGATGAGGTTGGACGATGGAGATATCCCTCAGGAAATCCAGTTTGCGAAGTTCTGCTTCGACCTTTGCGAGATAGGCATAGTCCTGTTCGATGTCTACACCTTGAACGTCAATTTGTATTGGGGTTGGTGAACCGAAGCTCATGACCTGCGAGATAATGTCACCCGCCTCGAATGCAACCGACAATTGCGGCATCTGCTTGTGAAAGGCCGCACGAAGATCTTCGCGCAGGCGCTCGTCGTCGGGATGGCCAGGGCGAAGCTGAATTTGGACGAGAGCCTCTTCAGGGCCGCTGGTGAAGAGGTGGATCAGATTTACTGGGTAGCTTGATGGTTGAACGCCGATGTAGTCAGAGGTGATCTCAACACTATCTTTGCCAACTGTTTTTCGGATCAGATCGAGAGCCTGCATCACCATTGGCTCAGTCTGTTCGATTCTTGTGCCAATAGGTGCTTTGAGCCGTATTCGTAGCACAGGGCCGTTGGAGTCAGGAAATATCTCGCTACCGATCCGAGGAGCGATCAAGGCGAGGATGATGGCAGTTACAGCAAAGTAACCGAGTATGACTGGCCAGCGTCGATCTAGTACAAAAGACAGAAATCGCTCATAGCGTGCTCTCAACTTTCCGAAGCGGCCTTCCGTTTCCTCGCCTTTATGCGACTCCTTCATGATCCATGTGGCAAAGACCGGGACCAGGCTGCTGGAGAGGAAATACGAGGCGATCATAGCGAAGCCGACGGCAAGAGACAACGGAACGAATAGCTGCCTTCCCACTCCTTTCATGAAGAAGGAGGGGACAAACACCGCCAGAACGCAGAGCATTGAGAGGAGACGTGCCAGCACGGTCCGGCGGCAGGCTTCAAGAACGGCTCGTGCCCGGGATACACCGGGAAGAAGCTGCGTATGAATGTTTTCGACCTCAACCGTCGCCTCGTCAACGAGCACACCGACTGCGAGCGCGAGTCCGCCGAGCGTCATGATGTTGATGGTCTGGCCTGTCGCCCACAGGAGGAGCACCGCAGTAAACAGAGCAAAGGGGATGTTCGCTACGACGATGAGTGCCCCACGCCAGTCTCGCAGAAAAAGCAGGACGACCAGTCCTGTGAGGATCGCGCCAAGTGCGGCTTCTCTAACAAGGCCATTGATCGCGTTCGATACGTAGCCGGATTGATCAAAGGCGAGTTGCACATCAACATCATCCGGCATGACTTTCTTGAAGCTTGGGATGGCTGCTTTGACAGCCTTGATGACTGCAAGGGTAGATGCATCGGAGCGCTTCGTAACCGGGATATAGACAGTTCTGCGGCCGTCCACATGAGCGTAGGCCGTGACGATGTCCGTGCCATTCTCGATGGTTCCAATGTCGCGTAGATAGATGTTTGCTCCGGAGCGGGGATGAATAGGAGCCGCCATCAGATCATTCAGGTCCGGCCCGAGCGTGGAGTTCGTACGAACGATGCGGTTCAGGGTTCCGGCATAGAGATTCCCTGAAGGCGTCACGACGGTTCCGCTGGTAACGGCCGCGATCGCTTGCTCAGGCGACACTCCGTACTGCTTCAGCTTGTCAGGATCGAGAGTGACGACAATGGTGCGCTGGTTGCCGCCAAAGGGAGGAGGCGCCGAGACTCCGGAGAGCGTCGCAAAAAGAGGGCGTACCTGGTTGAGAGCGATATTTTGCAGTTCACCCTGGGTATGGGTGTTGCTCGTGAACAAGAGCAGGCCAACGGCGACGCTTCCGGGGTCGAAGCGTGTGATGAAGGGCGGAACGGTGCCGGGTGGCATGAAAGCTCGTGCGCGATTAACGTAGCCAACTGTCTCGGCCATCGCCTGCTGCATGTTGGTGCCTTCACGGAAGGTCAGTTTCATCAGGGCAGCGCCCTGAACGCTCTTGCTGTCCACCGATTGAATGCCGGTGATGTAGAGGAAGTGGTACTCGTAGTAGTAGGTAAGGAACCCTTCCATCTGGGCAGGTGTCATGCCGCCGTATGGCTGTGCGACGTAGATAACGGGATTTCCGACCTCTGGAAAGATGTCCATGCGCATCCTTCCTATCGCCATGAAGAAGCCGACGAGGATTGCGATCAACGCGACAATAACGGTGAGCGGGCGACTCAGAGCTGCGAGAACTAAGCGCATGTCAAATAACCACCTGGTCTACTGAGCTGCCTGAAGAAATGGTTGAAGATTGCCGCGAACGGACTGCAACTGAAGAAACGCTCGCCAAACATTCAGGCGTGCAATCGAATCATCCATTTCAGCCTGCACGACGAGCCGTTGCGCCTGAGCAACATCATCGATTGAGACAAGACCCGCCTTGTAGCGAGCGGTGGCCTGAGCGAAGGTCGTTCGAGCTGCGGCCAACTGAATGGGCGTGTTCTTCGCGATACTGCGCATCGCCTTCAAAGTAGCTCGCGCTTGAGTGAACTGTTCCTGAAGTTGTCGTCCAACCAGAGTTTCGCGGGATTGCTCGGCCTTCAACGTGGCGGACTGGGAGGCCTCACGAGCGTGAATGCTGGCAAAGTCGAGGAAGCCAAAGGTGATGTTCAGGCCCACCGCGTAGTTTCCCACGTTAGGAGCTAGTCCATTCGCACCTCCCAGACGTTGTCCATCTGTCTCGGCACCGGTGCCTCTGCCATACCCCGATGCCATGAGGTTGAATTGTGGCACCCAGCTCCTGTCGGTAGCCCGAAGCTCCGATGCTGACTGGGATACGGCCGCGTGCTGCTCCAGCATCGCGGGAGTGCTCCCTGGGTGAAACACTGTGTCGTCCTCCACCCCCACAGGGACTTCGCCAAGAAGACGAGTGGAATCGAGAGGCCGCGTGATGTCATCCTGCTTCGTCAAGAACTTGGAAAGCGTTGCGTTGCCGATTTCGACTGCCTGTGTCGCCAGAGCCAGTTGATTATTGGCTGCGGCCTTTTCAGCTTCAATTCGCGATTCATCCGCGCGGGGACGCAACTCCGCAGAGGTGAGGGCATGGATGCTCTTCCGCATCATCTCCCAGTTGTCGACAGCAACCCGCGCTGCATTCTGAGCCTGCCCGGCCGCGAGGACAGTCAAGAATGCATCCGCCGCTGCGCTGGAGACCTCAAGCTGAGTTCTCTGCACGTAAGCATTTGCACGGTCACGCGCCGCTGTGGCCGACTCTACCTTGGCGTGACGCATGCCGAAGTCAAATGGTTGCCAGTTGACTAAGAGACCAGCTGCGCTTCCCCAGACAGAGCCGCCATTGTTCGTTCCTAGCACCGGCCCGGAGATGCTCGGGATGATGTTCTGAGGAAGCAGCGTACCGAAAACGTTGTTTCGTGTCGCCCTGTTCATCTCGAAGATGCCATCGAGGCGGGGAAGATACGAGGTCCGTGACAGCCGAATATTGGCCACGGCTGCGTTCAATTCGGCTTCAGATACATGGATAGCGGGGTAATTGTTCTGTGCGTCCTGTACCACTTGAGAGATTGTGAGGTCGGCAGTTGCATTGGAGTTGGGCGCAACGGGCGACTGAGACAGCGCTACAACGGAGGTGCCAGCCATTACAAGACAGCTGATCGCTCGAATGCGGTAGACGGCTCGAATGAGTGGATTATTTGGCTTCAATCAGCTCTCCAAAAAGCTCGCGAACGCGGAGTCTTGCTGTCTTTAGCGCTCGCCTACCGAAGGGTGTGATCCTATAAAAGCGACGGGCCGTTCTGCCGGAGCGCTCCTCCTCCGATTTGAGATAGGCACGTCTTTCCAATCCGTGCAGGATTGGGTAAAGGGTGCCGGGACTGATCCTGTATCCATGGCGGGCGAGCTCCTCCGCCATTCCAGCCCCGAAGATGGCTTCATGTTCGGCATGGTGAAGAATGTGAAGCCGAATCATGCCGGAGTACAGATCGCGATTGTCTGTATCGTTCTTCATTATCGAGTCTCGTTATCGACATACGATATTACGCGAGTCATTAAACCAGCATTAAGCCCGGAGGCAAGCTTCCGGGCAAAAGAGGTCTAGTTTTGATGTTCAAGAGGTGTAATTGGTGGAGGCGGCGGGAGTCGAACCCGCGTCCGAAAAAACCTTCAACAGAGAGCCTTCATGCTTTTTCCAGTTCATTTTGTCTCGTCATCGGCGCTTAGAACGGACGAAGATGCGCCGGCGACCAGCCTGATCGATCTCGCTATTCCCGCGCAGGCGGAGCAGGTTTAGCCAGCCTACTGTGCGACGATCGGTACGGGCCCATAGGCGAAGCCCGAGCGATCGGCTACTTAGTTAATTAAGCAGCAAGAGCCAGGTTGTTGTTGGCACTTATAGTTTTGTGAGCGATTACGGGTGTCCACACCCCGGCATGCCTCTCTGCCGCAAGCAATCCCGTCGAAGCCGTGACGCCCCCATGTGGAGCTGGCACCAACATTGCATTGGGCCGTGCAAAGAACTAACTCCATTATACAGTTCTCACTGGATGCACTTTATGGTCATGCGAAGGCGAGGATTATTGCTCCGATCGTGATCAGTGAGGCGCCGCCGATCTTGAGTGGTGTCAGGCTTTCGCCGAGAAAGACCCACGCTCCCAGGATGACGAAGACGACGCTCAGTTTGTCTACCGGGGCCACGCTCGAGGCCGGGCCTAGCTGAAGTGCCCGAAAGTAACAGAGCCACGAGAGGCCGGTGCAAATACCGGAAAGGACAAGGAATAGCCAGCTGCGTCGACTGATATCTCCGATGCCGCTGTGCTTTTCGAGTCCAAGCGCGATAGCCCACGTGAAGAAAACAATTACCGTGGTGCGGATTGCGGTTGCGAGATTCGAGTCGATACCCGCGACACCGATCTTGGCAAGCAACGCAGTGGCAGCGGCGAAGACGGCAGAGAGCAGCGCCCAAAAGACCCAGGTCATGCCCTGAGGATACGCCCCACATGCGCGGCTTCTTGACGGCTCGTCGCTGATTCATCCATAAATGCTGAATGAAGAGATTCGTCGGTTTTGCTGTAGCCACCGCGTTTTTGGTTTTCCCGCTTTTATCAATTCACGGCCAGCAAGCCGCCCCGCACACTGGTTCTCCTACCGATCCCGCAGTTCACGAGAAACTGGGCCTGCCGAAGCCGGCTAATCCTAAACTTCCCACGCTGTTCCTAGTGGGAGATTCTACGGTTCGCAACGGTCATGGCGATGGAGCGAACGGGCAATGGGGCTGGGGAGAGCCGTTGGTCGATTACTTCGATGCGGCGAAGATCAATGTGGTGAATCGAGCCATTGGAGGGCGAAGCAGCCGCACGTACATCACCGAAGGGCACTGGGACGACACGCTCGCATTAATGAAGGCCGGTGACGTCGTTCTCTTTCAATTTGGACACAATGATTCGGGTCCGCTGGACGATACTGCGCGTGCTAGAGGAACGCTGAAGGGAGTTGGCGAAGAGAGTCAGGAGATCGACAACCCCATTCTGAAGATGCACGAAACCGTGCATACCTACGGCTGGTACATGCGCAAGTATGTGGACGACACCATGGCGAAGGGCGCAATTCCCATCATTTGCTCTCCCATTCCTCGCAAGATATGGACGGACGGCAAGATCGTTCGCAATTCAGAGGACTATGGCGGATGGGCTCGCCAGGTTGCGGCCAAAAAGCATGTTGAGTTTATCGATCTGAATGAGATCATCGCCCGCCGTTATGACGCGCTGGGAGAAGCAAAGGTGGAATCGCTCTTCGCTGATCCGCATACTCATACCAGCCGGACGGGAGCGGAGTTGAATGCTGAAGCTGTTGTTGCGGGGTTGAAGGCTCTGCCCAAAGATCCCGTCGCTGCAGACTTTTCACAAAAGGGAAGAGCTGTATCAGCTGACTCGGGCCAGTGAGTTACATCGTTGCTTTTTCGAGGTCAACGTCGATCCAGTCGCCCTTTTCGATGCCGGCGCGGATCTGAGCTGGTGTCTTGCCTTTCTTCGTCTGTTCGTAGGCGTAGACGGCTTCCTTCATACAGGTGGAGCAAGCTGCCCCGTGGGTTCCTTCGAAGCAGCTGTGCAGGCTGTTGTGCCCCATCGCGCGATCACAATGGCAGTAACAGGGCTGCTGGTGCAGGACCGCAGGAATCTTCGCTGCCATCTTGTAGGCGGTCACCTGGTAGGGATGCGAGAAGTAAACTCCCGTAAGTTGTTCACCACTGAGGATTGCGGGAAGCGTCTTGACGGGAGGTTTCGCGTTGTAGGCAGGAATGTCAGCTGCTGGATTGCTCCACTGGGCTGAGGCTCCCATGGTGACGAGGCCAAGTGCGACGCATCCGAGTATCCGCTTCATTCAGCTATCCTAAACAGGTGCGCCGATTTAAGACAAAAAAGACGGCACGAACGTTTTATGTCCGTGCCGGGAGGCCAGTGACGCAACTTGTGTCAGCCGAGGAATCTCACTCTAAGCTGAAAACCTGTCGGGCGGTAAAGCCGTTCTGCCCGTAAAAGAAATATACCACAAAATGGAACGGCTATTTTCAAAAATATGGCCTGCCATATAAAAATGCTGATTGAATGTCTCCTCAGCAGCGCCGATTTCTCGCTTTAGCTGAATTAAGCGTCATC